>Ga0307477_10002011_pt1 | contig 16124 bp, 15 predicted proteins | sample atmos_gasesECM2C_FD_203316 | JGI IMG/M metagenome (GOLD analysis project Ga0307477, IMG submission 203316) | Hardwood forest soil microbial communities from Morgan-Monroe State Forest, Indiana, United States - atmos_gasesECM2C_515 | ecosystem: Environmental > Terrestrial > Soil > Temperate...
TCTCGCGCCGCGTCGGCGAGCGTCCGGTAACGCTCGACGCTTACCACTTCGCGCGCCAGGCGCGACAAAACGGCGGCCTGGTAGCCGGAGCCGGTTCCGATTTCGAGCACGCGATGGTCGGGGCCGACCTCGAGCTGTTCGGTCATATAGGCCACGACGAAAGGCTGACTGATCGTCTGTGCGCACTCGATCGGCAGCGCCTGGTCGGCATAAGCGCTTTCGACGAAACCCGGGCTGACAAAATTCTCCCGCGGCACTTCTTCCATCGCGCGAAGCACGCCTTGATCGCTGATCCCGCGCCGGCGAAGCGAAAGCTGAAACTCCATGCGCTCAACGTCGTCGGCGGCTGGCTTCACGGCCACGATTGCCTCGTTTATCGGTCTGGCGCCGCCGTTTTTAGCACCCGGCACGGTCTGTTACACTCTGCTGCATATCGTGAACCCCACTGCCGATTATCTCATGGCAATTGGGTCTCTTAGCCGGAACCAGGGACAGTCTCGGGCGTTAGGGCGCAAGCACGGGGGTTCCGCGTGATGGGTCAAGGGAAGATTGCCGGGGGCAAACGCGTTCTCATCGTCGAAGATGAGCTGATGATCCGCATGCTGCTTGAAGGCATGCTGACGGATCTCGGTCACAGTGTCGCAGCGGAGGCAGGCGGCCTCGACGAGGCTATTTCGCTCGCAAAGCAGGCGGATTTCGATCTGGCAGTGCTCGACGTCAACTTAAACGGCACGCCGGTGACGCCGGTCGTTGAGATTCTCGTCGCGCGCGGCGTGCCCTTCATATTTGCCAGCGGCTACGGTCAGCGCGGCCTTCCGGAAGCCTATCGCGAAGCGCCGATCCTGCAGAAGCCGTTTCAGGCAGACGCGCTTGAGGAAGCGATCCAGGCCGTCGCAAATTGCGCAAACTGAGTGCCGCGCTATATCTGCTTGGCGAAAAGTTCGGCGAGCTTGGCCATGGTCGGCTCGTCGGTGATGTCGATCCGCAGCGGCGTGAGCGCGATGCAGCGTTCATCGAGCACCGCAATGTCCGTGCCGTGCTCCGCCTGAAATGGGCTTAAGCGCGAATAGGCGATCCAGTAATACGGGTTACCGCGGCCGTCGACGCGCTTGTCGATGTGCAACCGCTCCTGCCGGCGGCGCCCCAGCGGCGTGACGGTGATGCCTTTGACTTCTTCCGGGCGGCAATCGGGAAAATTGACGTTGATCAGCACGCCCTCGCGCACGCCGCCGGCCAGTACGCGACGAATAATATCGGGTGCGAAGTGCAAACTGGTTTCCCAGAATGTCGGCTGCGCGCTGCGCGATTTGTAAGATTGCGACAGCGCGATCGAGGGAATGCCGAGCACCGCGCCTTCCATGGCGCCGGCAACGGTCCCGGAATAGATCACGTCCTCGCCGACATTGCGGCCACGATTGACGCCGGACAACACGAGATCGATCTGCTTGTCTTGCAGCACATGGCGCGCGCCCATGATCACGCAATCGGTCGGCGTGCCGCGCACGGCAAATTTGCGCTCATCCACCTGGCGCAGCCGCAGCGGATCGTTGAGCGAGAGCGAATGGGCGACCCCGGATTGATCATGTTCCGGCGCCACCACCCACACGTCGTCCGAGAGCTTGCGGGCAATTTCCTCGCAGGTGTCGAGACCCGGCGAATGAATGCCGTCGTCATTGGTGACCAGGATGCGCATGGTCTTAGAGCAATTCCACAAATGCAATCATTGCCGCTCAATCTTCTTCATTCCACCCATATAGGCCTGCAATACGTCCGGCACCGCAATCGATCCGTCGGCTTGCTGATAGGTTTCCATGACTGCAATCAAGGCGCGGCCCACGGCGACGCCCGAACCGTTGAGCGTGTGAACGTGACGGACATTGCGATCCTTGCCGCGATAGCGTGCATTCATGCGCCGGGCCTGGAAATCGCCACAGACCGAGCAGGATGAGATCTCGCGATACATGTTCTGCCCGGGCAGCCAGACTTCGATGTCGTAGGTCTTTTGTGCGGCAAAGCCCATGTCGCCGGTGGAGAGCGTGACCACGCGATAGTGCAGATCGAGCCGGCGTAAGACTTCCTCGGCGCAAGCGAGCATGCGCTCGTGCTCGTCGCGCGATTGCTCCGGAGTGGTGATGGAGACCAACTCGACCTTGGTGAACTGGTGTTGGCGGATCATGCCGCGGGTGTCCTTGCCGGCGGCGCCAGCCTCCTGTCGAAAGCAGGGAGTGCATGCAGTCAACCGCATCGGAAACTTACTCTCATCGGAAATCGCGTCGCGAACTAAGTTCGTGAGAGAAACCTCCGCAGTCGGAATTAGCCAAAGTCTTTCATTTAGCTCGGGATCATCCAGTCCGGCTCTTAAAATTGTAGGCGCCGTATTGGCGATTGCAGTATTCACAAAAAGCGAAACGTCAGAAGCCGTGCTCCCGGTTGTCACCCTCACCATGCCGGTTTCGTCAGCGAATATAACCTTGGCGGGTCCAGTAAGGAGTTGCTCAACGGTAACCGTAGTCTGAGGAAGGATTCTCGTTTCAAACTCCTGACGCGGTTTTTTGTCCCGAATTAGCGCCGTTTTGAATTGATCATCGCCAAACTTCGGCAGTTGCGCCGTCCCGAACATCACCTCGTCGCGTACCAAAAGCGGCGGCGCGACTTCGGTGTAGCCATGCTCACCCGTGTGCATATCGAGCATGAACTGCCCGAGCGCACGCTCAAGTCGCGCCAAGCCCTTTTGTAAAACCACGAACCGCGCGCCGGAGAGTCTGGCCGCTAGCTCGAAATCCATCTGCCCGAGCGCTTCGCCAAGCTCGAAATGTTGCTTCGGTGCGAAAGCGTACTCTCGTTTGGCGCCGAAGCGATGATGCTCGACGTTGCTGCTGGAGTCTTCTCCACCAGGTACATCATCGAGTGGCAAATTAGGAATCTGCTCAAGAAGCTTTTCGAGCCTTTCGCGAGCCTCCTTTTCCTCGCCTTCTAGTTGGGAAATCGAGGATTTGCAGTCCGCAACTTCAGTCAATAGTTCTTGGACCTTCGATTCATCCCTCTTCGCCTTTGCCTCTCCGATTGCTTTGGACGCAGCATTGCGACGGGCCTGCCAGCTCTCAAGCGTGCGAATGATCGCTCGGTGGTGGCTATCAATTGAAAGTATGTTTAGAGATGAAAACTCGTGCTTTTCCTGACCACTCAATAGTCGCCGATTGAGCGCGCGGTCAAAGACGTCGGGATGCTCGCGGATGAACCGGATGTCGTGCATTGCTGAGTCCCAATTAGTTGGGGCGCGGTTATAGCACTTCCAACGCGTCATGCGCGGGACGGGCACCCCGCGACGCGGGCGTCGCGGGGACCCCCGTGACCCGCGCATCCCGGCAACGACGAATTAAACGCTCACTCGGCGGGCTTGGCGGCCGCGGCGGCGCGCTCGGCGGCGACGCGGCGCTCCACCATCCGCACCGACCAGATCGAGCCCTCGTAAAGCGCGACCAATGGCAAGGCGAGCGACATCTGGCTCAACACGTCCGGCGGGGTCAGAATCGCTGCAATGACGAAGGCAATCACAATGAAATAGCGGCGCTTCGATCTCAGTTGCTCGGAGGTGACGATACCGACACGGCCAAGCAGCGTCAGAATGACCGGAAGCTGAAAGGCAATGCCAAAGGCAAGGATCAGCTTCATCATCAGAGAGAGATAATCCTCGACCTTGGGCAGAAGCTCGATGGTCGCCTGGCCGGGCCCGCCCAATTGCTGCATGCTCAGCGAAAAGCGCGCCAGCATCGGCCAAACCACGAAATAAACGACCATCGAGCCGAGCAGGAAGAATATCGGCGTCGCGATCAGATACGGCAGGAACGCCTGACGCTCGTTCCGGTACAAGCCGGGCGCGACGAACATATAGATCTGTGTCGCCACCACCGGAAAGGAAATGAACGCTGCGCCGAACAGCGCAAGCTTCAGCTGCACGACAAAATATTCAAGGAGCCCGGTATAGATGAATTTCGAATTTTCCGGCCCCGCCACCCAGATGTAAGGCCATGTGAGCACGTTGTAGATCTGGCGCGCGAAGAAAAAGCAGACAATCGCGGCCAGCGCGAACGCGGCCAGCGCCTTGATGAGCCGCGAGCGCAGCTCGATCAAGTGATCCATCAAAGGTGCCTTGGTGGCCTCTATCTCCTTTTCTTCCTCGTCGCTTCTCATTGCGGCTTGCCTCCGCCAGCGGAGGACGCGGGTTCTGCCGCCACTTCCGGAGCGACCGGGCTGACGCCGGCGCCAGCCACCTCTTTGTCGCGAAGCTCAGTTGCGGCCTGGGGAATGGGAGACGCCTCAGCGGCCGACGCGGTGACAGCGCTGTCCGGTGTATTGGCCGCCTCTTTGGCCGCGTCTTTGTCCGCTGCCTTATCCGAACTCTTAACGCTCGCGTCTAAATCCTTGCCGATGGCCTCAACATCGGCGCGCACATCCTTGAGCGGATCGTAAGTCTTGATGTCGGAGGCCATGTCGTCGACCTGCTTTTTCAGGTCGGCCATTTCCGCTTCGCGCATGGCCTCGTGAAACTGATTCTGAAAATCCGCCGCCAGGCTGCGGATCTTGCGCGTCCATTGCCCGAGCGAGCGCATCACGGTCGGCAGCTCTTTCGGCCCGATCACGATCAGCGCGACGATGCCGATGAGCAGGAATTCGGTCCAACTGATGTCGAACATGAAGAGGTCCCCGGCCGCGCCTTCTGCAGAGACGGCCGATCAGGATGTGAAGCTGCCGCGAACGGCGCCAGAGCACCCGAGGCTAGACTTTGCTCTCGGATTCGGCCCGACGCTTGATCTCCGCGGACGCTTGATGATCGATCGTCTTCGGTGCGTCGGATTTCGCGGCATCGGCGGTCTCGTCGTCGGCCATGCCTTTCTTGAAGGCTTTAATCCCGCGCGCGACATCGCCCATCATGTCCGAAATCTTGTTGCGGCCTCCGAACACCAGCAGGACGACGGCGCCGACGATCAACCAGTGCCAGATGCTCAAGGAACCCATAAAATCCTCCGTCCGCCAGACGCTTACGCAGACTCCTTAACGAGGCGGCGCATGTCGGCTTGTTTGCCGAGTTAAGCCAGAAACTAGGCGTCGGGACCGCTAAAAACAAGCACGCCGACAATGTTGCCACGCCGCAGGTAAATGCATCGGGTAATGGCGCCGGCTAAACGCGCCTCACGCGCGGCTAAGAGGCCCGTAACTGACCAAGGATCGATAACCGCCGCCTCTTATTCCTCGGTGCGTTCGACCCGCGGCGCCAAGCCGAGATCGACGTCCTCCGGGCCCAGCGGTTCTTCGTCGTCCCGCAGCGCTGGATCGTCGGAGGGAACCGGCACGGCGAAATCCGCGGGCATCGTGGCATCGACCAAACCGGCGCCCTTGAGCTCGTCGAGCCCGGGCAAATCGCCCAGCACATCGAGCCCGAAATGGGACAGGAATTCCTCGCTGGTCCCATAGGTGACCGGCCGGCCCGGCGCCTTGCGCCGGCCGCGCAGCCGGATCCAGCCGGTTTCGAGAAGCACATCGAGTGTTCCTTTTGACGTGCTCACGCCGCGGATTTCCTCGACTTCGGCGCGGGTCACGGGCTGGTGGTAAGCGACGATCGCGAGCGTCTCGATCGCCGCGCGCGACAATTTTCGCGTGACCACCGATTCATGCGTCAACAGCCAGGCCAAATCGGTCGCGGTGCGCAGGGTCCACTTGCCGCCAATGCGCACGAGATTGACGCCGCGAGGCGCATATTCGCGCTGCAATTGCTGGAGCAATGCGTGCACATCGATGCCGGCCGGCAACCGCGAGGCAAGGATTTTCTCATCGAGCGGCGCTCTGGCGGCAAACAGCAAAGCTTCGAGGATGCGCAGCTCTTCAGCGCGCGACTGTGCGGCGCGGTCGGGATCCTTCTTGTCGCCGACGATCACCCGCATTTCCGCGACTTTCCCCATTGGCTTCTTCCCCCTCTTAACCATTCCCCGATTCCGCGGCTCCGCCCTGCGAGAAGGCGCCGTCGGCATTCTGTTTCTTGCGCAAATAGAGTGGCGAGAAAGCGCCTTGCTGGTGCGCTTCGAGCCGGCCCTCCCGGATCATTTCGAGCGCCGCAGCAAAGCTCGAAGCCAGCACGGTGGCGTGCATTGCAGGATCGGTGAGATAGGCAACCAGATATTGATCGAGCGGGCTCCAGTCCATGCTTTGGCCAATCAGTCGCTCCAGCGCTTCACGCGCTTCGGCAAGCGACCAGACCGTGCGCTTGGCGACGCGCACGACCGATCGCGACTGGATTTGCCGCCGTGACGCATAGGCTGAGAGCAGGTCATAGAGCGTGGCCGACCATTGCGGATGCTTGATCTCGGCGATCGGCTCGGGCTGTCCGCGCTCGAAAATGTCGCGGCCAAGCTGCGGCCGGTTCATCAATTGCTCGGCGAATTTGCGGATCGCCTCAAGCCGCCGCAGCCGCAACGCCAGCGCATTAGCCATCTCCTCGGCGCTTAAGCCTTCGGCGGGGTGCTGTTCAGGCAGCAGCAAGCGGGATTTCAAATAGGCCAGCCACGCCGCCATCACGAGGTAATCGGCGGCGAGTTCCAGGCGCATCTTGCGCGCCTCTTCGATGAAGGCGAGGTACTGATCGGCGAGCGCCAGGATGGAAATCTTGGCGAGATCGACCTTCTGTTGGCGCGCCAGCGTCAACAGAAGGTCGAGCGGCCCCTCAAAGCCCTCGACGTCGACCATCAGCGACGGCTCGTCGCCCGAGCGCTCGGCCAATTCGGTTTCAAACTCTTGTTCAGCGTTCATGCGAACCCTGCCTCGGGGCGAACGTCGCTTAAGAGCCTGGCCAGCGCGGCGCGGCCTCCGGCAATATCGAGGGGCGCCGGCGGCTTGCGTGCGGCCAGAGCCGCCGCGGCCCGGCCTGCGGCGTCGCCTGCGAGCGCCGGCGCTTCTGCGGCGACTTCGACCATTTCGGACAACACCCCGTTGGAATGGAGCACGACGTCGCAGCCAGCCGCGATTGCCGCGCGGCTGCGCTCGGACAGCGAGCCGGATAGTGCGCCCATCGAAATGTCGTCGCTCATGAGCAGCCCGGTAAAACCGATCGAATCGCGAATCACATGTTTCACTATATTGGCCGAAGTGGTCGCCGGCGCGACCGGGTCGACTGCGGTAAACACAACATGGGCGGTCATCCCCAGGGGCAGACCGCATAAAGGCCGGAACGCGGCAAAATCGGTAGCATCGAGGGTTGCTCGATCGGCTGTCACGACCGGAAGGCGCTGATGGCTGTCTGCCGTTGCGCGGCCGTGCCCAGGCAGGTGCTTGAGCACCGGCAGTACGCCCCCCTCCGTCAGGCCCGCGGCGAAAGCGCCAGCGAGCGCGGCCGCCTTGGCCGGACTGGCGCCATAGGCCCGATCGCCAATCACCGGATCGGCGCCCGCGGCCGGTACGTCGGCGACCGGTGCGCAGTCGATGTCGATGCCAAGCTGCGCCAGATCACTGGCAATCAGCCGCCCGCCCAGCCGCGCTGCTCTAAGCCCAGCCTCGGGATCGCGGTCGAATACCGCTCCATACGCGGCCCCAGGCGGATAGGCCGGCCAATGCGGGGGGCCCAGGCGCTGCACCCGCCCCCCTTCCTGATCGACCAGGACCGGCGCTTGACGGCCGACCGCCTCGCGAAACTCATCAATCAACCGGCGCAGCACGTCGGGCGTGGTCACGTTCCGTTTGAACAGGATCAGCCCCCACGGGGCCGCCTCCTGCACGAATTGCCGCTCCGCCGTTGTGAGAGTGGTCCCCGCAAGACCAGTGATGAACGCGCGCATTTACGGCTATGAGGATCCAGTGCCGGCCGGGGCTACAGGCCTGATCCGGTAGGAACATCCAAAATGGATCATGCCCCAACTAGAGGCGCGCGTGCCTGCGAATGCAAGCGCGTCTCGTCCCGATCCGATGCCGATCAATTCTTCTGTACGAGACAGCTGCCGCCGGCGGCTTTGAGGTTCGAGCACAGTTCTGTGGCCTGGTCCGCCGAGGTGAATGGCCCCACCATTGCGCGGAAGAAGATGCCTTTGGCGCCGAGGTCAGCGCGGCGGATGATCGGCGTACGGCCGCCGAGCAGGTCCGGATATTTGGCTTGCAGGTCGCGGAACGAAGACTGCGCCTCCTCTTCGCTCCGTTGCGAGGAAACTTGGACGGCATAGCCACCGCCCGTCGCTACAGGCGCCGGAGCTACTGAGGCTGTCTCGTTTGCCGGCGGCCTGCTCGGCGGTGCGGGTTGCGCGGGAGCGGGCCGCGGACGCGCCGGCGCAGCTGCGGCCGCGGCTTCCGTGGTGGAAGGCACGATGGAGAGTGGGCCGTTGCTCCCTTGCGGCGGTTGCGTTCCCGGGCGCGGCGCGGCGGCTTGGCTAGCCGGCGAACCGGCAGTGCCGTCGGGGGCGCTGGACGGGTCGGTATGGATTGTGACGGTGCGGATTTTTTTCGGCCCAGGCGCGACCGGCGCGACCGTAGAAACTGACGGCATGGCTGCCGGCGGGGGGGCTTGGCCAGCACTCGGGTTCGATGCGGTCGTGGCCGGCATCGCCGGAGCGGACGGAGCCGGCTGCGTCGACATTGCAGGATTGCTCGAAGACGGGCCGCCCGAATAGCCGACCACTGCGCCGGAGCCGCTGACCGACGGAGGGTCGGGGAAGACTGGCACCGTCGAAACCGACCGCGGTGCCGTGGTCGTGACCGGCGGCGGAATATCGACCGGCCGCTCCTCCCGGGACACCAGCCGTTCGCGTGATGCCGCGTTGTTATCGTCCGCGTCACGCGCGGAGCCGTCTTGAGAGCCTACGCCGCTCGGTACGATCTTGTTCGGACCGCTCTCAGCCTTGATGATCGGCGGCAGGGCCGGCAGCATTGGACCGCCGAACATGGCGCGATAGGCGAAGGCGCCAGCGGTGCCAAGCACAGCTAAGGCAAATATTGCCGCGACAAAAATGAAACCGCTGCGGCGAACCGTGTTTTGCTCCTCGCTGTTCTGATAATGGCTATCGCGTTCATCCGGTGACCGGTCGTGCCAGTCTGCCGTCTCCTGGTACGCAGCTTCGTGCGCCTCGCCATCGGCAACATCGCGTGCCGGCTCCACGACGAAATCGGGCTCCCGCCGAAAACGAGAGCGCGATGGCGGTGCAGGATGTTCGCGTGTAGCCCGCTCGTAACGGTCGTCTCGGTCCGCGCGGTAATCGGGATCGACGTCCCGTACATATTGTTGTTGTTGCTCATCCCCGGGCGTCGAATAGCGATCATCGACTGGTGCTCGTAGGACCTCGTCCGGCGCGGCATGGCTGGCGGCATGGCTGGCGGCCTGACTGGCCTGACCGCGCCGATCGTCCGCAGCTTCCGGCGCCACCGGTCTACGATCTCGTTTGTTCATCGGCACGCTCTGACCGATGAGCCGCGCCAATTCGGCAAGCGGATCGTCAGCCTGAGCGGGCGTCGCCTCCTCCGCGCTGCGCCAACGGGGCGGATCGCGATAGGAACGCTGATCGTTTTCAGCCATCAGATTCGACTCGTTCAGCCGTGCACAGGGAAACCAAGCCAAGAGACATTCAACGAAACATTCGACCCGCATTCGCCGCCGGCAACGCCCGAGCGGCAACACCAATAGCCGAGTGGACTATCGCATCTCGTTTGGCGCCTCGACCCCGAGCAGTGCCAGCCCCGATGCGAGCACGGTGGCAACCCCCTGAACAAGCACAAGCCGGGCTTCGGTCAGTTGTCGATCATTCTGGATAATGAAGCGTAAATGTGGCGATGCATTACCCAGCGTCCAAAGTGCATGAAATTCACTTGCTAAATCGAACAAATAAAAGGCAATTCGGTGTGGCTCGTGTGCCGCCGCTGCACCTGCAAGGAGGCGCGGATAGAGCGCGACTTGCCGCATCAGCGCAAGTTCCGCCGGATCGTTAAGGCGCGAGAGATCGGCGCGTTCAGCCAATTCCGCGACATCGTCCGGCAGGCCGGCGAAAGCGGCACGGGCGTTGCGAAACACCGATTGCGCACGGGCGTGTCCGTATTGGACGTAGAAGACCGGATTGTCGCGGGATTGTTCGCGCACTTTCACCAGATCGAAATCGAGCGCGGCATCATTCTTGCGAAACAGCATCATGAAGCGGACGGGATCACGCCCCACTTCATCCACCACCTCGCGAAGCGTGACGAACTCCCCTGCCCGCTTGGACATTTTGACTGGCTGGCCCGCGCGCAAAAGCTTCACCAGCTGAACGACCTTGACATCGAGCTCGGCGCGGCGATCGCTCAACGCCGCCACGGCGGCTTGCATGCGCTTGATATATCCGGCGTGATCGGCTCCCCAAACGTCAATCAGCGTGCGAAATCCGCGCTCAAGCTTCGAACGGTGATAAGCGATATCGGACGCGAAATAGGTGTACGAGCCGTCCGATTTTTTCAGCGGACGATCGACATCGTCGCCAAAGGCCGTCGAACGAAACAATGTCTGTTCGCGATCCTCCCAATCTTCGGCTGGCGCTCCCTTCGGCGGCGGCAAACGTCCTTCGTAGACATAGCCGCGCTGGCGTAGGAGTTCGATCGCCGCGCCAACGCGATCCTCGCCGCTCATCAAGAGCGAGCGCTCGGAAAAGAACACGTCGGGTCGCACATCAAGCGCCGCGAGGTCATCGCGGATTGCCTGCATCATCATGGCGACCGCTTTGTCGCGGACGATAGGCAGCCAACTTGTCTCCGATTGCTTTGCGAGCGCGTTGCCATATTCGGCCGCAATCGCCGCGCCGACCGGTTTGAGATAATCACCGGGGTAAAGCCCTTCGGGAATTGCGCCGATCTTTTCGCCCAGCGCCTCGCGATAGCGCAGGAAAGCGGAACGGGCGAGAAGATCGACCTGCACGCCGGCATCATTGATATAGTACTCGCGCGTCACCTTGAATCCGGTGAATGCCAGCAAATTGGCAAGCGCATCACCGAACACCGCGCCTCGGCAATGGCCGACATGCATCGGCCCCGTCGGATTGGCGGATACGTATTCGACATTGACGGGCGCGTCGTTGCCGAGGTCGATTTTTCCGTAAACCGAGCCCAGCCTCACGGCGGCACGCAAGGCGTCGGCCCAAGCCGCCGGGCGCAGCGTGATATTCACGAATCCGGGGCCGGCCACTTCGGCCTTGGCCACCAGCACGTCGGCCCGGAGTTTTTCCGCGATCGCTTCGGCGAGCTCGCGCGGTTTGCGCCCGGCATCCTTCGCCAAAACCATGGCCGCGTTGGTTGACATGTCGCCGTGCGCAGGATCGCGCGGCGGCTCCACGGTAACCCGCGATTGATCGATGCCGGACGGCAATACGCCCGCGGCAATCAATGCTTCGCTCGCGGCGCGAACGCGTTCGAGCATTTCGGCGAAGATATTGACAGACGGCATGCCTGCACGCGCTTTGTAACTGGATCGCGCCGCGCGCCTAACGCAATTCCGGAGTCGAGTCAAAGAGCCGCGCGTGTTCGGCAAGCGCGTAGCGGTCGGTCATGCCAGCAATGAAATCGGCGATATGGCGGGCCCGCGCAGCCTCGTCGAGCCCGGCAACGCCTTCGCCCCATTCGGCCGGCATGTCCTGCGGCCGGGCGCTGTAACGCGCAAACAGGTCGCGCACCACGTCTGCGGCCTGGTCCATCACTTTCATCACCCGGGGGTGCCGATACATGCGCGGTTTGAGGAAGCTTTTGATCGCGCGATCCTCCTCGCCCACTTGGCGCGAGAAAGCGCCGATCGGCGCAGCGGCGCGGCGCACATCGTCCGCCGAATGCGGATCGAGCGCGGCGAGCCGGCCGGTGCTCTCGCTGACGACATCGTTGATAAGCAAACCGATGAGCTGGCGAACGAGCTCGTGCACAAGCCGATCGTGGTCAAGGTTGCGATAAGCCTCGTGAATTGCCGCAACAATCCGGCCCGGCAGCGGCACGGCGGCGATCTCTGCGAGATCAAATAATTTCGCGCGCAACCCGTCATCGATATCGTGAGCGTCATAAGCGATGTCGTCGGCCACGGCGGCGACCTGCGCTTCAGCGCTGGCAAAACTCCAGAGCTGGAGGTCGTGCAGACGGCAATAGTCGAGAATGAATGCCGGAACGCCGTGCCGCCGATAGTGCTCAAGCGGCGCGCCGGCGCGGTCGGTAAGCGGACCATTGTGCTTGACCAGGCCCTCGAGCGTTTCCCAGGTCAGGTTCAGGCCGTCGAACGCGGGATAGCGGCGCTCCAGCGCCGTCACCACGCGCAGCGTCTGGGCATTGTGATCGAAACCGCCGAATGCCGATAAGCAGGAATCGAGCGCGCGCTCGCCAGCATGGCCGAATGGCGGGTGGCCCAGGTCGTGTGCGAGTGCCAGCGCCTCGGCCAGATCCTCGTCGAGCCGCAACCGCCGGGCCAGCGCGCGCGCGATCTGCGCGACCTCGAGTGTATGGGTCAGCCGTGTCCGATAGTGATCGCCCTCGTCAAAGACGAAGACCTGAGTCTTGTGCTTGAGGCGGCGGAACGCGGTGGCATGGATGATGCGGTCGCAATCGCGCCGAAAGGCGCTGCGGCTTGTGCTCGGCGGCTCGGGATAAAGCCGGCCGCGGCTTCGCTCCGGATCGCAGGCATATGGCGCACGGTAAATAGCCAAATCCATTGGTTTCTACTGAATCGGCCAGCAATTGACCTTCGGTTTCACCGCACTTAACTCTCGTGTTGGCAGTGTTGCTATCGGGCCGATTGCGATTCGGAGAGTAAATGAGCGTCAACGTCATCGTAACCGAGCGCGCCGCGCGGCGAATCGGCGAGATCCTGCGTCAGGAACCTGCCGGCACGATGCTGCGCGTCAGCGTCGAAGGCGGCGGCTGCTCCGGCTTCCAGTATAAATTCGACACCGAGCGCGAGCGCGCCCACGACGATATCGTGATCCAGCAAAGCGGCGCGACCGTGCTGATCGATCCGGTGTCGCTCAATTACATGGCTGGATCCGAGATCGATTTCGTGGACGATCTGATCGGCTCGTCGTTCAAGGTCAACAATCCGAAGGCCACCGCGTCCTGCGGCTGCGGCACCAGCTTCGCACTGTAAAACTGTCGTGCGCATCGCCACCTGGAACGTCAATTCGATCAAGCAACGCCTTGATTCCGCTCTGACGTGGCTCGCCGAGCGCAAGCCGGACATCGTCTGTTTGCAAGAAACCAAATGCGTGGATGACGCTTTTCCGCGCGAGCCGTTCGAGTCGCTGTGTTACAACGTCGCCGTGCACGGACAAAAGACCTTCAACGGCGTCGCGCTGTTGTCGAAATTACCATTCGACGAGGTCAGTAACGGACTTCCAGGAGACGACGAGGACGATCACGCCCGCTTTATGGAAGCTGTCGTTTCCACCGCCAATGGCGCGATGCGCGTCGCGAGCATTTACCTGCCGAACGGCAATCCGCCGGAAACCGAAAAATACGCCTACAAGATCGCGTGGATGAAGCGTCTTTCCGCCTATGCCAGCGAACGCCTGCGCCTGGAAGAACCGCTCGTCATGGCCGGCGACTACAACGTGATCCCGACTCCGGCGGATGCCCGCAATCCGCAAGCGTGGGTGAACGATGCTTTATTCCTGCCGGGTACGCGCGATCAATTCCGCAGCCTGATCAATGTCGGACTGACCGATGCGCTGCGCGCGACCAGCGACGATCCCGGGCTGTTCACGTTCTGGGATTATCAAGCCGGCGCCTGGCAAAAGAATAACGGCATCCGCATCGATCATCTTCTGTTGTCAGCCGCTGCCGCAGACAGGCTCAGCGCTGCCGGGATCGATCGTCACGTCCGCACCTGGGAGAAGCCGTCCGACCACGTTCCGGTGTGGATCGACCTGGAGATCGAGGCGAAATAGTCAGAGCTTTCGACCGCGACTAATCCCGCCGGCCTTTGAGCCAATCTTCCAGATAAACGAGCGCGAGTGCGCGTTCGTCGTCGCTGGCGCGCTTGAATGCGCTGTCATAAACCGGCTTGACCCATGGTTCGTCGGCGCCGGCGCAGTCGCGGCCCAAGGTGAGCCACATCAAACCGCGCGCCGCCTGGCGTGGCACGACCTGTCCCTGAAATAAGAGATCGCCAAGCGCAACTTCGGCGCGGCAATGGCCCTTGGTCGCGGCGAGCTGTAACCAGCGCGCCGCCTGGTGCGGATCAGCCGGCGCACCGGTGAGATAAAGCCGCCCGAGCTCATACTGCGCGTCCGCATCACCGAAATAGGTCGCGGCATAGCCGAACATGTCACGCGCGCGGGTGCGATCGGCCACGATTTTCGAATTCGGTATGCCGCTCAGATAATAGTGCCCAAGGGCAACGAAGGCATTGGCGACAAACCGCGCTTGCGGCGTGCCGGGCGCCTCATCGGGATGACTGTTGGCGACCTGGCTGAAATAGTTGAACGCGCGCACATCATCGCGCGGTACGCCATCGCCGTCGGCGTACATACGGCCGAGCTTCCATTGCGCCACCGGCTGACCTTGCTCGGCGGCGTATTGGAGCGCGGTGAGCGCGCTGGATTTGCCCGGCGTGGTTTCCGGCGGATGGGCGCTCGTGCGCAATCCGTCGCCGGGCGCCAATGCAGCTGTGCTTGGAGTCGTGGTGCCGTCGAAGGCGTAAGCCGGTACGGCGCCGAGGATGCGGCCCATCCCCTGATGCCGCGCGTCCGAGCAGACCACAATTGAGATCCCGAATACGAGACCGGCGAGAGCAGCGCCGGTTGCGACGCGGGCCATTTTGCTAGATGTCCGCATAGCACACCATCTCGGCCGCTCCGCCAGGATGGGTCAGTGCGCCGTAGCGCGCCGGTCCAACCTGCTGGGCGTATTTCCACAAGTAACCGGAAGTGAATTCATTGCCGCGCGGCTTCCATTCCTTCGCGCGCCGATCAAGCTCAGCCTTGCTGAGCTTGACGTCGAGCGTGCCGCGCTCCGCATCGAGTGTGATGATGTCACCATCGCGAACGAGCGCGATCGGGCCGCCGACCGCCGCCTCCGGACCGATATGGCCGACGCAGAAGCCGCGCGTGGCGCCGGAAAACCGGCCATCGGTGACCAGCGCGACCTTGGCGCCCATGCCTTGCCCATACAGAGCGGCCGTGGTTGACAGCATTTCGCGCATGCCGGGTCCGCCCTTGGGACCCTCGTAGCGGATGACGAGCACGTCGCCTTCGGCATATTGCCGGTTCTTCACCGCCTCGAAGCAGGCCTCTTCGCCGTCAAAGCACCGCGCCGGACCGGAGAATTGCAAGCGCTCCATACCCGCCACTTTCACGATCGCACCTTCAGGCGCGAGATTGCCTTTCAATCCGACGACGCCGCCGGTCGGCAAAATCGGCTTATTGGCAGGCCAGATAACGGCCTGATCGGGATTCCATTTCACCGACTTCAAATTCTCGGCGATGGTCCGGCCGGTGACGGTGAGGCAGTCGCCATGGAGAAAGCCATGGTCGAGCAGCGTCCTCATCAACAGCGGCACGCCGCCAGCTTCGAACATGTCTTTGGCGACATAGCGGCCGGATGGTTTTAAATCCGCGATATATGGTGTCTTTTTCAGGACTTCGGCGACATCAAAAAGGTCCAATTTGACGCCGCATTCATTGGCGATGGCCGGCAGGTGCAAGGCGGCATTGGTGGAGCCGCCCGTCGCCGCGACGACGGCCGCCGCGTTTTCCAGCGCCTTGCGGGTAACGATATCCCGCGGCCGAATATTCTTGGCGAGGAGATCCATGATCATCTCGCCGGCGAGCACGCAGAATTTGTCGCGAATTTCATAAGGCGCCGGCGCGCCGGACGAATAGGGCAAAGCCAGCCCAATCGCTTCGGAGATGGTGGCCATCGTATTGGCGGTGAATTGGGCGCCGCATGCTCCGGCCGAAGGACAGGCATTTTGTTCAAGCACGTCCAGATCGCCATCTGACATGGCGCCGATCGAGTGCTTGCCGACCGCCTCGTAAACATCCTGGATGGTGACCGGGGCGCCCTTGAAGGTGCCCGGCAGGATCGAGCCGCCATAGATGTAGATCGAGGGCACGTTCAGCCGGCACATCGCCATCATCATGCCCGGTTGCGACTTGTCGCAGCCG
>Ga0307477_10002013_pt1 | contig 16118 bp, 34 predicted proteins | sample atmos_gasesECM2C_FD_203316 | JGI IMG/M metagenome (GOLD analysis project Ga0307477, IMG submission 203316) | Hardwood forest soil microbial communities from Morgan-Monroe State Forest, Indiana, United States - atmos_gasesECM2C_515 | ecosystem: Environmental > Terrestrial > Soil > Temperate...
GGGCAGCAGGGGGGAAGAAAAAGCGAAAGTCCAATACGAGTGAAACTGAGGATTGCATTAGTGCTGAGAGTAAAGGTTACTTTACTACTGAGAGTACCGAGATAGGAGGGAAGTAGGTTCCAATGTAACCAGTAATGATAGTTTCGTAGTGCTTGGTAACTCCAATGGTGGCGCGTTCAGTTTTTATTACTGACTTGGTTACTGCCCACTGATACATTGTGCGACAATGACGCACGGTACGGAGAGGGGGAGTGTCGATCATAAATTTCTTTGGCAGCATCTATTTCTTCTCGGTGACTTTCTTTGCTATGTCCATAGATGCTTTTGTCAGGTCCATTACTATGTCTATCAGGCAGATGCTACCCTTGATGCTGTGGATTACTCCAGAGAAATCCTTGGCAGCTACAGCCTCCAGCTCTCGTATAGATTCTATGGCTGACTCTAATTGCATGATGACGTTTACTGCCTTCTTTTGCGCTCCTGTTGCCTTCATTTTGTCAGTCCTTCGTATGGTGGTAGTTGGTTGTACCAAGGAAATTCACCACAATTAGAATCGTAGCCACAAAATCTGCACTTTGATCTTATTGCAAAATTTATGGCGTGACAGTTTGGACATTTCCAGTCAGGGTCAAACCAAAGTTGCTCATCTGTTCTCATTCGCACATCCTGTAAATTATGAACCACGTTACAGACACAAGAGAGAAGGCAGGGAGTAGCATCCATACCGACATAACAGAGAGCTGGCCTAGCACTGTGCCTACTCCTATAATTGAGAATGTAATTTTCGCTGCCTCTACTGCTGCCTCTCGTCTGACTGTTGCGATCAATTCTTTTATGCGTCCCATAATTTCCTCCCGGAGAATTACGCGGAGGGCAAAAGTCTATGTGAGCAGTTGCCCTCCGGTTATGCCTGACTGTAACCCAGCCATGTCAGGCAAGCTTGAAAGCTTGTTCCACTACTGGAGTGGAGCTGGATATGTTCTGCTTCATCTTCGCCACTTCGCTGTCTATCGCTCGAATGATGTTCTGCTTCTGCTGTTCGGTTGGTCCATATCCGCCTAGGTTTCCGATTAGGCGTATCTGGGTGATTGCTTTGTTGACTCGGTTGTTGGCCAGCCGAACGAGTTTCTGTGATTGCGTCTCGTTCGGGTTAATCGCTTTCTTTGCCATTTGCTGTATATCCTCCTGACTAGATTGTACTAAAGTGCTGCTACGAATGCTACTAATTTCTTACGTGCAAACGTTCGCAAATCTCGCAAGGAATCTTTAGCAAGCACGGATTATGACAAGATGGCTTGCAAATATGTTCGTGACAAGCGCAGGGGCAGACGTTCATTCTATGCTCTATCGCTCCCATGATTTTTATTCGGTAGAAGTCTGCTGTGGACATCTTGAGAACGTCATGCTGGTGAGCAGCTATCAGTAGTAGCGCGTCTGTCATCTCCTTTCGAGTGTAGAAAATGTAGAAGCAAGCATGACGGAGAATACGGATAGCCACGTCACGCGAGTACATGGCGTCAGGGAGAGGGGAATTCTTGTAGTCGCTACCGTCTGATGCTATCCAGTTATCTGTTTTTGAATCCATACGGTTTATAGACGTTTAGCGCTGCTGCGCTTTCCCTTCTGGTAATCTTCTTTTTCTTTATAGCTTCGCGTTTCATCTGCTCGGCTATCTCTGGTGAACAAGAAATTTTGTCCTGTTTCTTCGTCGGTGCTGAAGCTAGTAATTTCTCTCTCAATTCCAAGTAGGCAGATTGTGTTAAAATGTTCGATGTAGCAGGAGTCGCAGTAGACTCCTTCGCATCGCTGGCAGATGTTGCACTCGGTAAAATTCCATCCGCATCGTCTACAGAGAATGTCATTTCTTATCACCAAGAATCTTGATTGCGTTATCATAGGTTTTGTTGATGGCCTTCTATGCCTTCAATTACCCCTAGCAAGAATGTACGTAGCTCTCGCAGGATAATCTGGTGGACAGTCTCCGATACTGTTTCGTCTTTATTGCGCTGCGACAGCTGCACAAGATACTCCCACTCGTTATCCTCGAAGTAGATTGTGAGATTAACTTTTTCTGCTGGCATTTGGCAACCTCCTTCCATGCACCAGTTATAAACATCCTTGTGCGTGTCCTCGAATGACTTATAGAATCGCATGGCGCGGTCCTCGTAATCGACATTAAACGAGACCTGCCAGCCGTCTTCCCCTCGAAATTGCATGCTGACATTCTTCATTTCTTCTCCCAGAGTATTTCAGATTTTGCTTTCTCTGCGCATTCTTTGCAGATTCCGTGTGAGATGTACTTGCTGGTGCCGTCGCGCATTACTACCTTGCACCATGCGCAAATGATTTTCATTTCTCCACATGCTACGCTCATTGCCTTCTCCTCTTCCTCTTGCACTGCTAAGCATAGCAAAATGGCCCTATTGTTCCATATCACGGAAGTGTCATTACTCTGGTAACGTTACTAGTACGTATCCCTTTCTCTCCATTAGCTTTGCATGTTTTGTGCATAGCCACATCTCGGCAGAGAACAGGAATCCGGGCGCATCTCCCTCTCGCGTTGGTCTGGTCACTCTATATCGACCGCAAGGCACTCCACACCATCTAGATGCGCCTAGCTTGTCTGGCTTGACTCCATGCCAGCATACTCCCTTGCGGTAAGGAGAGAGCGTTACTGGAGTTTGAGGCTTCATTTATCCCTGCAAGTAACATGAGCGTAAGTACCACGAATCGCAAATTTATTCTTCATAGTTTCCTCCTGTACAGGATGTTACTTCTGTCCCTCCAGAATTTAGGAACCTTCTTACCTTTCGACTCCCAATAGCGCATGAAGTTTAACGCGCCTCTCATTGGGTCATCCCCTAGGATTGCCTGTATCGCTATCAATTCAACATCTGTAAATCTTTCCAGAAAGGTAACGGCAACGTGCCATCCCCTACGTGTTCTTTTGTAACATACACTGACTGGACAAAGGCCAATGATTCGTGCAATTGAGTACATGTCTGGCACAGATATTTCGCCAGTACGGGAATCGTAATCCACAAGCGCAGTGTTTTTCTTTGGTAATGACATGAGGACATAGTCTAATTCCCCAAACTTTTCAAAATGTAACGTTCCCTGTCGAAAGAAACGGCGCAAGCGTATCAATGGCGTCTTGAAGACTCCCCCGAGGACTGCTCTCTATTGGAGAGGGAGCGCTGGATAAGTCAGCTCCTTCATGGTAACGCCAGTCAGAAAGAGAGCCACGGCGAGACGGATTCCTCCAGAATATTCCCCTAACTTCTACGTTGGGAGGAATTGGCTTACCGTCTACTAGGCGCTGCAAGATTTCAGATAGAACCTTTTTTGTAATCCGCACTTGCTTGGGCGCTGTAATCTTTAGCGCTACCTGCACCATTAGATTGTCCTTGCTTCTTCCCTTGGCCATGATTACCGTCTCCTAACGTGAATATCAATTCCCATTTCCATAATCCGAATCCGAGCAAGCCACATCCACAGGAACAATAACGCATGGACAGAAGTCTTAAATGCGAATGCTCATTTACTTGTAGTTTCATTTTCTTCTCCCGGTATCTCCAGTGCCATGGAATTCATACTCTACAAATTCATCTTGATCGAAATCTTCATTCTCCCACATGTTGAATAAGTCATCTACGTTGGTGATTGTGGTTTCGTCTGGCGCGTCTATGTACTCACCATGCACATTGCATTCTTTGCCTTGACCTTGAGAGCGGTTATAGGTTGACTCATCTGTGAATTCTCCCCTGTGTCCCGGTCGATAGTCACGAAAAATCCTCTTACGCGCCATAGTCATATCCCTCATCAGACAGTGGAAGTGGCACTATCACTGCCTGACGCGAGACACGCCAGCCGATAACGTGTCCGCATATGCGCCTACGCCTCTACTGTTACCTCAAACATCAGCATAGGAGCATAACCGGGCTGGGTGGCATCTTGCATCTCAGTGCATTTGATCCAGACTTTGTCATGCAACTGAAAACCTTTCCAGCCGTTTGCCTTCATGTCGTCCATTGCCATCTCAAACCCTGCCAGCGCTCCCATTGCGAACTGGTCTATATCGCGTGACTTTGCTTCCGGAGTGTCTTCTGGAACTACTCTGCCAGCTTCATCTACGATTACTGTCAGCTTTGATGGAATGCCACACTTAAACTTGTAGCATTGACCATTGGCAGTCTCGAAGCTGCCAATGTAGAAGCCTCCTATTTCTTTTCCCGGTTGCCAGAATGGCGCTCCTAAGATCGCACTACCGTACGCACGGGAAGTGCTACCTGTAAATCCTCTTCTTGGCTTTCCTCCTCCAAAGGCTCCTGCTCCTGTTGTTCCTCTTGATTCCATGGTGTGTTTTCTCCTGACTTGATTTTGTCTCCCAGATCGTAAACTTTGAAGCCTTGACCACGTAACCATACTATGCACTGCGGATGCTGTTCACATACTTTGCTAACATCGTTGTAGATGCAGGGGCGAAGGCCAGTTATGTCTTTCACTGTGATTGGTCCGAACCTTCTGCAAATGGCGTCTTGGTTCTGTGATTGGTCAGTGTTGAAAATGATTGCCATACGGCAAGCATCAGTTAACGCTGTCGATACTTCTGCCGCTCTCTGCGATGTGCAGATCAGTCCTAGCCTGTCACGGTGGCGAGAATAACGTAGCATCGTCTTCATCATTGGATGAGTTTTGTAGATACCTGCGAATTCGTGACACTCTTCAATGATAAAGAATCTAGGATTGTCTACCATCCAGATTGCATTCGACATCCAGTAGAACTCCTCATCCAATGCGTCTCCTGCTGGATGATAGACACAGCGAAAGTAAAACGGATTATCCCTTACTCTCTCACACAGTAACTTAGGATTACCCCAGCTATGGAAGTAAGAGCCGTCCATAAACTGCGCTGCTGTGTCTATTGTAATTGAACGCTCTGAGACTATCGGAGCAGAAGCAAGCCATTGACGCGCTAACCACGTCTTGCCACTGCTTACAGGTCCGAGTAATAAGATAGTCTCACAGCCAGGAATTTTTGGTATCTGTGCCATAGGTCAGATTACGGATACAGACACTCCGTCTCCTAGGTCCATTGCCCCTTGCATCTTCTTTTGATTCTCTACTCGCTCGGAATGCTCTCGCAACTTGAGGAGAACTATTCGAGTGTTCTGTAGCATTGCCAGCGCCAGCAGAACCTTCCATGACATTATTTCTTCTGGTCTAAGAGCCTTCGCTATCAGGTAGTAGTTATCCGCTAGCGTCTTTGCCTGTTGCTCCGTTAGCTTCAATCCCGGATCAGAAAAGAAAAAGGCCCAAGCTTCATACGGCAAGCAAGCTAGCTCCCTCATCATTTCCACTCCTACCTTACCTAACGCCTCCTCTACTAATGCGTTTCTCTCTGCCTCCTTCTTTTGCTCTGCTGTCTGTCGCTTTCCTGATGGTGTCCCTGTTCGCGTGGAAGTCTTTGCTGGTGTGGCAACGTCTGCACCAGTGGCACGTTCTGGAGCTGACGCTGCCACATCTGCTATATCTCTGAAGCCAGTCATTTTCTTGGTTTCTGAAGATGTGTCTGGCTGTTGCTGCTCCTGCTTTGCATCTATATTAAACGCTACTGGCTTCATGGTTATCTCCTACGCTTTTTTCTTTTTCCCTAGTATCAGGTCCATCGCTGACGGTTTTGGTGGAGGCTGGCGCGTCTTTTCCTCCTCCTGTAGCTCCTTAATTCCAGCCTTGAAGAGTCGGCTAAATACTCCGTAGCCTTCTAACGGAAAGTGACACTTCGCGCATTCTTCAGGAGTGCCTTCTATCTCTACTCCGCATTCAGGACACTTTTTCTTTGTTTCTGGCATAGCTATATTGTTCTCCTTTTGTAACTACTAGTTTAAGTGCAAAGCCTGCAAGAATTCCCGCAGGGAGTGCTCCAAGCTTAGGGATGCTACCAATAAGAGAGTTAGGACCAGTATAGCGGTAAGCAATGTAGAAGTAGTACGCATACTTGTCTCCTGCTCTCCTGAATGGGTGTGTGGCTGGCCTGATTTTCTTTGGTCGTTGTAAGCCTCTGCGAATACCGTCAGCTATTCCGTAATAGATGCACGGAGCAACTGTCAGCACGATTATTAGTAAATCTAGGTCTGGATGCGCTAAACGCATTCTCTCACCATTGGTATGTCCATCAGCGCTGACGCCTGTAACTGCACCATTTCATCCTTGAATCTAGAATTGCGCCTATCGGCAAATTTTCTCCGCACTATCCTCCTACGTTCTACCTTTGGACATACAACTACTAAATCCTCCAATCCTTCTGTCCACTGGCCACAGTTCGCACAGCGATAGCACTGCTTCCCTTGAGCGCTAGCATTCGATAGCTCTAAATCAAAACACCATTTATGGTGTAGGTTATATATGAATGGAGCTGGCATTAGTCGGTTATCTCCACTGTGAATATTTCTGGCAGAAAGATACTTTCACTCTTGCCGATGATTTTAGGGAATGCTCCTATTATCATGTATGGCAATTCTGGAGGAAAGGTTACACGGTTGGTTCTGTACTCCTTCTGAATCCTTCCATGTTCGTTAGTTTCCTTGAAGGTAATTTTTATAATCATAGCATGCCGGGTCTATCGAATCTGGTAAAGCTAATCATGTCCATCAGGAATTTAATGTCAGCATCATTGACATCTTTTCTCTCTGCTCTAAGTGCATGCGCTCTGGCCATAGTGCGGAGTGCCAGATGAGGAGTGAATTCCAGTTGCTTCCCAATGAATGCTGACTTACCTGTGCTGGCTACATTGCGCTTACTGTAGCTGGGGACATAGCCAATATTGGTTGCCAGCTCATCAGAGATGAGGCGGATTCTGTCTCCGTACTCGCCTATTAGAGTATTGCTGATAATAGCGCGGGGAGTGTTCATTATTCTTGGGACTAGCTGAAGAAGTGTAGTGCCACCATTCACTATTGACTCCTGTATGAGCTGGCGAGTCTCTAGAGTGTACTCATAATAGATTGGCATAAAGCGACGGGAGAATCCAAGGATGGCCCACTTATTAGCTATCCGTGCATATAGGTCTCGCGTCATCGCTGTCAGAATTCCAATCGGGGCATGCTTTAATTCTTTCTTCTCTCTTCCGTCGTCAATGCGTACTGTGCCTTCGCTGGTGACTGATAGAAGATTTGCAACTGTTAATTGCAGTGTGGATGCACGATGAGATAGCACGACGTTAAAGTCTGGCACTACTAGGAAACGTATTTTGTTTTCTTTGTCGCTTCCTAGGATGTCCTGTAATCCCATCGATGTAACATCATTTGTTAAGTGGCATCCATTAGTACCTTTGTATTGCATGATAGCTTTACTCTTGCCAGCTCCACTAGGGCCAATGAGGATTACACTTATTGGAATTGTGTCTGCAAGGTAGGATGAGTATATGGCTGTCTCCACTATTTCCAATAGCGGATCAAGGCCGACTAACTTCTCTGGGAGGCGCTTGCGGGTAGGGTCTGTCTTCTTCATAGGACCGCCCAAGTCTATGCCCGGTCGAGGCTTATGTCAAGTTATAATGATACCTAATGGGTATAGCTTTGAGCTAAGGTTGGGCGTATGGGTCATGTAGCGTACAGAAGCTAGAAACTACAGAGGCCCATTACCCTAGTAGTAACTACACTTTTACCCGAGTCGGTAGTACTTAGGCAATGGGCCTATGTAGATTCTAGCTTCTGTGAGCTACATAGCTAGAGTCTTGACTATCCTTATTATAGGGTCTCAAATGGACAGGTCACGGATTCGTTCCCGGTCGCGCTGTCAATTACCTTGGAGGATATAGCCATGGAGCTATTAGTGATTGCAGGAGCAGCATTCCTGCTAGGATGGGCGGTAATCTCACTGCTACCTAGAGCAACAGCATTTCTGCCAGCTACTATCTCTGCTAACAAGTGGGGAATGATTTTCGCCACTGGCGTCTTCGTCTTTCTTGCATTCTTCCTTGTAGCGTGGACTGTAAAGACAGCTACAGGCAGGACTATTCCTGTCTAGTCAGTAGCAGTAACATCAAAACCGGGAACAAAATTCCTCACGGAGAAAATTTCAATGATTGACGCTCTATTTGGCTTCCGCAAACTGGCCAGCCCTAGCTATCCCATCCAAGGGCCAGCAGTATCGGCTACTCCCAAGACAGTGCCGATTGAATTGAAAAATTACCTGCAAACTGAGACCATAGCGCGTCTTATGATTCGCGTAGTTGGTCCTATCGTCATTGCTGGAGCTGGTCCGGGCACTGCTACTGGTGCTGATAATCCAGAAGGCATTCTGGTCAACACAGTTTTGAAAGGCACTCCTTCTCTGGGTGTGAATTTCATTGACAACGTATCAGAGAGAGGACTGCGAAAGTTTTCAGCATTCGATAGAGGCTATGACATCAAGGCCACCACCGTTCCTGACACTGCCGCTACCGTCAATGTGGATTTTTCCATTACGGTAAACTTCAAGATGCCGGGCAGCGTCAATCCCATTGAATACGCTCTTCCCTCCGCTGTGTTCTCTTCCCTGCTGTTGTCTCTTACGTTCGGAGGACGTGAGCAGTTATTCTCTGGTGGCACCAATACCTTTGACTTTACTGGCCTACAAATTCAAGTGTGGGCAGATTTCGACAATGGTGTCGCTGGCAAGTTTCACGTTGTCGATTTTTACGAGCGACAGTTCCAAGTCACTGGCACCACCAGTGATTACTCATTCCAGAATCTTGAACCGGGATATACCTATACCCACTTCCTGTTCAGGACTGAGGCCAATCTGGTACTGGTGCAAACCATCCTTAACGAGCTATCGCTGCGCAGCGCTGGCAGGGAATGGCTACCTAAGGGAGATGTCAACGCGCTAGAAATTCAGCGCTGGAATCGTGAGACTCACATCTCTGATCCAAACTTTGTGCAGACTGGTCTTTACTGGCTACCTGCACTGAGAGATGGTATGTATACTCGCGCTGTAGATGCCAGCGATACCAGACTCGACATGAGAGCGTCTGTCAATTTCACTGGTGGCAGCGATCAGGACTTTATTCTCCTTACCGGGAAACGAATCATTCCTCTCGGTATCGATGCGTCTGCTGCTGCTACTTCCGGTATCGCTCCCAATACCAGCGGAAGCGCAGCGCAAGCGACAGGCAGCGGAAGTTAGGCGCGACTCGATTCGTGCTTGCTGTCTACAGGTAGTGCAGTTCTCCCGGACTGCACTACTTTCATTCTATAAGGAGAATATCATGGGATGGAGCGGTAGCATTTCCTCGCTGTTACAAGACAATGGAGGAGTAGGCGTCTCTGATCCTTACTCCAATACTGACAATATTGGCTCCTCCTTCTCCGACCTAGCTACACAGCTAGTAGGCGCTGCTGCCAACGTTGGCGAATCCTACGCTGTAAGTCAGATTTCTGGTGGCAGTGTTGCGCCTACCGGAAATCCACTTGCGCCTACAACCGTGATTCCTAATGCATCTCAGGCGCTATATCCACAAGGAAGTTATTATAATCCACAGCCTACTACCAGCTCTGCCAAGATTATCGAGTATGGACTGGTGGGATTGGTTGGCTTCCTACTGGTTATGGCTGTTGTTGGCAAGAGAGGCTAGTATGGGATGCTGCTGCAAAAATATCGGCAATGGTAGCAAGACAGTAAATGGGGCAGCCACACTAGCTCCTAATCCTCAAGTTGCTCCTGTCTATACCACGCAAAGCGGTTCCTGTGGTAGCAATGGCGCATTGCAATCGAATGCTCCCTATCTGGTATCGCCAGATGATTACCAGAGTCTACCAGCACTCGTCAGTATTCCTGTTATCAGCAGACTTGGGAGACGTGCGCCTAATAACACTTATGTCTTCAGCTCTCCCCCTCCGGGAGTGGTGCAAGTGCAGTCACCAAAAGTTGGGAGGTACTAATGGCATTGCCTAACTCTCCGTTTGCTGGCGTCAATCATGGCGCTGCACCACAGACAGCAAGGCCAGTTGGAGCGCAGTTACAGGTTAGCAATGTACGTAGGGTAATTGGAAACAACGTACACTCTGGCTACTCTCTCCCGCATGGTGCAGGTTTTTTGCAGACTAACCTTATCCATCGGAGTGGGGCTACTGTGGCTGTGCATACTTATCTCTATAAGGGGAAAGTGGAGAGAGTAGTGATACCTGTGAAAACTTCTCCAAGACGCGGAGGAATTGTTACGCCAGTCAAGTTGCGTCCGCAAACTGTAGAAGGATTCTAAAATGGCCAGCACTGGCATTACCTCCAGACTTATCGGCATTAACCAGAATACTGGTGGCGCTGCTGCTCTCAATAGTCTTGATGCTTCTGGTCAGGGGTTTCTAACTGGAGGACCAGTAGGAGCGGTGGTGGCGGGAGTGTCATCCTTGATTGGATCATTTGCGCAACACTCGGCACGGCTGGCAGGAGCAAAGACTGAGAATCAAGCGCTTGTACAAGTTATACCAGCATTCGATGCTGACTTGCAGCAAATTGTTCAAGCGTACAATAATGGACAGGTCAGCGCTTCTCAAGCTGTAGCTGCATTGCAGAAAGTCGATGCCAGCATCAAAGCTTACCTAATGGCACAGGTAGGCAAACCGGGGACAGCATGGAGCGAATCTGTAGGTATCTCCGGTAAGTGTAACTCTAGCTGCACTGCTGGATGTTGCATTTACTATGGAGACTTAGGGCCTCCCCTGTCTCTGGCTATGCTTGCGCTCGGAGGGAGTGGTACACATTGGGGAGCTAATGACCCAAGAATTCAAGTAGGAGCGTCTGGTGTGACTATTCAAGTGCCACAGGTCTACGCCTCCAAGTATGGAGGTAGTAATCGCTCTGGGTATAGCATCGTCATTCTCAATAGGCCCGGTAGCGCGTCTAATCCTTCTCAGTTTGCGCAAGATGGATTACCAGCTATCCCTCCGAGATTAGGACTAGTCTCTGATGGAACAGTGCAGGGACAGACTACTCCGTTTTCGTACAGTAGTCAGGGATTGCTAAATAATGCGTCGGTGGTGCAGTCTCCTGTCGGTTCCTCTCTGGGTAACAACACTGGCGCATTGCTTATTGGTCTTGGGATTGTGGCTGCTGTTCTGGTGGCTGTGCTGGCTTCTGGATCAGACGGGGACTAATGAAAGCTGGTCCTATCATTGTAGTAGCTGGTGGCGCAGCAGCAGCGCTAGCTTTGTATTTTCTTGAAAAGGGCGGAGGGAGTTTGTCTCAGGCCATCGCTACGTTCTCTGCTGATGTTGGAATCAAGACTGGCGCGGTAGACGCTATCGCTCAGGCTATCGCTACTGCTGAAGGATTCTATACTCACGGTACTAGACCAGCGCGAGACCATAATCCGGGAGATATGACTATCGATTTAATTGGCAAGGGTGTTGGGATGGATGGACCATTTATCGTCTACGCTACTGATGACGATGGATGGGCCAATCTGAAAGAGCAGATTACAAAGTGGTTCGATGGCAGCAGCGCTAATGCAGACAGTAGCAGCACCATCGCAGACTTGAGCAGCTTCTATACCAATACAAATCAAGATTCTTGGGCTACTAACGTAGCTAATGCGCTGGGAGTATCTACCGATACTCCGTTATCTGCTATCGGAGGGAGCTAATGAGTTCAAGTCCTCAGTCATGGAATCCTATTTCTCTAGCAGAAGAAGCTTGGAGCGGCAATCTTTCTGACATCGACAAAGCTAACATTCTCCAGAATGGGAATGACGCTATCGCGCAAGCTTCTGCTGGCAATGATCCTGCCACGGTCGCAGCAGCGCAGAACGCTATGCTGGCAGATGTCAACGCCGCATTGAATTCATTCTCTATTGGAGGGGATAGCGGAGGAGCGCAACCAAGCAACAGTCTGAGACTTCCGGGAGGATTTACCTTGTCTCCTGCTGCTCTTGAATGGGGAGCAATCGGAATAGCTGTACTCATTCTTGGAGCTATAGCGCTACCGTATATCGCTCCTGTGGCTGTTGGCAGCATTCGTGCTGGGAGAAGTATCAGGAGCGCTTGATGTGTAAGGAATGCGCTGTAGGTTGGGCGTTTATAGCTATCGGAGTTTTAATCGGTATTCTAACCTACGTTAGTAAACGTAGAGTAGGAGCGTAGCATGGCAAAGAAGTTAGTACCAGTACTTACCGGGAGTGCAGCGGGAGGAGTAAAGAAGCCAATTGCATTAGCGCCTAAGAGAGATGCAAATCTCACTGACGCTGACTGCATCTGTGCTACGATGAAGCCTCATTGTCCGATTCACTCTACCGTCAAACAGATTCCAGCGCCCGGACAAGACGTTATCCGGTAGCAGGGAGAAACGAATGGAAAAATTCCATTTCAAAATTTGCATCGAAGGAGACATAGATATGCAAGCTGTCGCAACTTTTACCGTTACTGTCAGTCCTGCTAGTACGGCGCTGACTTTGACGCCAAACGGTGGAGCGCTTACGGGAGAGACCGTAGGCGTAGCTGACGCTGGAGACGTTGTTACCGTAGTCTCCGGTGGCACGTCTCCATACACTTTCGCAATCACCAATGGCGCATTGCCAGACGGAATGCAGCTATTCAGCGCTGACAATGCAGATGGAAGCGAGACCATTACCATCGAAGGGACGCCTACCACGGCTGGAAGCTTCTCCTTCGACTTGACTGTTACTGATGCTGCTGGCGCCTCTGTCACTACTTCTGTAAAGAAGCCAGTGGCAGCGAAACGCCGATAGCTTCCCCCTTGTCCTGACTAGGAATAGGGAGAATGCATGCGGTGATTGTGTTCTCCCTAATTTTTCGTTTTTATACTTGAGGTAATCTTTGTTATGGCTACTTTTTCCCAGAACGCGCAGCCACAAGTTAGCACTAATAGCTACGGCACTCCTCCTCAGAATCTTGACCCGATTCCACGTAGGCCAATCTCTGGCTATCCCACCAGAGGCACAGTTATCAACGATCCAACCGTTAATGACTGCGCTATCGATTCAGTCAATATCAGCTTTCAGACAGTACTCAAGATTGCTGCTGGTGGCGCTAAGCCAGATGTTCCGGTAGTCTTCGATTTCCCTGTCACTAAAATCTGGGTAGCTAGTAAGGATGGGGCGCATATCAGCGACTCTCTTTACTTTCACCTTGGAAAGCTTGGCAAGACTTATCCGGGAGGAAATGCAATCGTACCAGTTGGAAATGAAAACTGGTTTGACTTGACACTGTACTCTGTTGGTGGTGGCCAGCAGTTCCTTGGAAAGACAATCGAGTTTAGAAAGCCTATCACTAGAGCATTCCTCGATATTGGTCAGGAAGCTGGAGGCACTGACTATTTTATTACCATCGCTGGCAGCAATGATGTTGTTTCCATCGCAGCTAACCAGATTGGCGTAACCGCCAGCTAGGGGAATCAAATGTCTGCATTTGCTCCTCCGCCACAAATTAAAGGCAGCATGTCTTCCTATGTCGCCAGTGTTGAAATTGAACTTGGCGAAGCTGTTTCCCTTGATCCTGCTAATGCAGGCAACGTCATATTGCAGGATAACTTTACCACCAAACTTCCCTGCATTGGAATCGCCGCTAACAATGCCGAGGTAGGTCAGATTGTTTGGGTACAATCTTCTTCTATTATCATAGTGCCAACTTCAAATACCTGCACTCCCGGAGACTTCGTCGGAAGCGCTGCTACTTTGGCTTCAGATTCTACGATGAATGATTTAGGTTCTCCATCTAGCAGCTTTGTCTCTCCTATTTCAATTGTTGGCATTGCTATATCTCAATCTGGAAATCAATTAAAACTACTCATTACTCCGTATTATTTTAATCTTTCCTCTTTAAGTGGAGTAGTTACAAATATAACTTCTTACGGAGGAGGGGGATACTTAGGTGTTCAACCGGGAATGCTTCCTAATTTGAACGCCAGAAGATTTCCCATTGCAAATAATTCCAGCACATCGACTATTAATCTATATACTTGTCCAACAGGTAAACGAGCACTTGTATTTCTAGAAGCATTCAATAGCACAGCTGGAACATTGACTGGAAGACTACTTATTAGTTACGATGGAGGAATTACTTTCTTTACTGCCGACTCTGGAGTTATAAGCACTGGTACATTGGCGATAAGTTTTAATAGTTTTATGTTAGAAGCTGGTGAAATTTTAGCATTTGTTGGAAGTGCCACAGGTTACAATATCGCATTTAGTGCTCAGGAATTCGACAATACTTCTCCATTCAGGAAAGTTACAAAAAATTCTGGATGGATTGCAGGCGACAATATGTTTTATACTTGTCCAATAGGTAAGAGGGCTATATTTATCTCTGAACCCGGATTACAAAATCCAGCTTTAGCATCATTCGTTTTTGCTAATAACGATACTGGCACAACTGCTATATATAAATTAAATTTAGTTCCAAATGGCGGTACTCCATCGCTTTCAAATCAAATAGCACAGCAGGGAGGAGTTGCATCTCCAGGTTCGGCTACAGGATTAAGACTTCCTCAATCCGTCCTTTCTGCTGGAGATTTTTTATCAATCAATACTAACCAAGTCGGCCAACAATCAGCAGATGCTTTTGTAATTGAGATTCCAGCATAGGTATTTTCATTATGAATAAAGGCATAAAATACGCCATACTTGCTGCTGCTGCCTATGAGCTGGCGGTAGGAGTCTCTGAGTTACTTTGGGTATCGACTCAGAATAAGACTCTGGCCAAGATTGCCGGATACCCCAGCGTAGCCAGCGCTGTTGATGGCAGCATCGCTGCCAGCTTCCCTCAGAGCGCTCATAACATCGAAGGAGCTATCGATGTAGCTATCGCCGCGATAGCTGGCTACATCGCATTAAAGTAGTTATGGCAAAGTCAAAGTTTAAATTTCACGGTCGCGCCAAGACGAAGAAGAAGGCGCGTATACTGGAAAAGAAATGCGGCAGTGGATGCTTTATCCTGCCTAAGAAGATTGGCGGATTCTTTTTTATCGCCAAGCGGAGACGCTAATGCATCTCATCATACCTATCATTGCGGCTATCATCGTAGCTGTCTATGCGAAGAAAGAATGTAAGTTAGTTCTGTTCTTCGTCGCTTCTATCGCTGCTGCTATTATGATTGGTATGGAGATACAGGAAGGATTGGACGAGTAATGACTATCCCACAGAGAGGCATCTGGAAAAATGGCGTGTTAAAGATGGTGCTGCAAGAGCATCAGATTCGCCAGCATGTCGGATCATTGCAGAAATTCATTACTAACCCTGTGGCTGTGCTTACTCCTCCCAAGGACGTGCATAGCAATAGCCATACTCCATCATCTCTTCCCGGAATGACTAGGCCCGGACCTAGGGCACCTAGGGCTACCAGTGCTAGCGATGTTCAGACTGCAATTACTAGGAGTCAGCAGCGATTTATTCCCGGTACTGCTAGCGCTTCTGCTCCTTCTGCTATTAGCGCTGGTCGCTCGGCGGTAAAAGGGAGGCAGTAATGGCGAGAGATGTACAACCTACCAGCTTGATTATGGGAGTCATCTTTGTTATTATCATCGTCTCTATATGGGCTTATGATAAGGGTACAGGAAAGCAATTCTCACTCTAATGCAAGTACCTGCATCAGGATTTATTGAGATAGCACAGAAGCAGTTAGAAGGAATGTCTGAAGACTTTCTAGCAGACCAGCGTAGAGAGTTACTTGATGCTGTCCGTACAGCCTCCCCTGCATTCTCCAATGGATATATGCTTGGCCTGCAAGTTGGTCGAGTCATGGTAGAGACCTCCTCTCTACTAGCTATTAAGGGCGTCAAAGCTGATGACGTCTTCTGAGTGATCCTCACCTTACAGCAGTAAAAATCCCAAGTATCTCAGTTACTTCCTAGTAATGTAACTTGGGATTTTTACTGCTGTAAGGCAGCAAATCCTAGTTACTTCCTAGTAATGTAAATATCTTTACATCCGGCAGTTTCCCTCCAAGTCCTTCATCCTAAAGCACTTAACTATTTACTTATTAGTAAACACCACCAGCTCAGCCCCCGTCAGCAAATCCTAGTTACTTCCTAGTAATGTAAATATCTTTACATCCGGCAGTTTCCCTCCAAGTCCTTCATCCTAAAGCACTTAACTATTTACTTATTAGTAAACACCACCAGCTCAG
>Ga0307477_10002014_pt1 | contig 16117 bp, 10 predicted proteins | sample atmos_gasesECM2C_FD_203316 | JGI IMG/M metagenome (GOLD analysis project Ga0307477, IMG submission 203316) | Hardwood forest soil microbial communities from Morgan-Monroe State Forest, Indiana, United States - atmos_gasesECM2C_515 | ecosystem: Environmental > Terrestrial > Soil > Temperate...
TACGACGCCCTCCGCCTCGCCCAGGACACTCACAACACCGTCAGCGGCGGTACCTTCACCGGTTCCAACTCCTCCGAAGCCGTGCTGCTCATCGAAGGCGACGCCACCTTCATCACCGGCGCCACCATCAGCGGTCCGGGACCCCAAGGCATCTACCTCGACACCCAGGCCAGCAACGCCTGTGTCAACAACAACACCTTCACCCTCGGCTCCAGCTTGGGCTCCGCCATCAGCGCCAACGGCTCCAACGACCTCGGCTTGGGCAACCTCCTTAACCTCCTCGGCAGCAACCTTACGCTAGGAGTCTGTGCCCCTCCTTTGCCGTAAAGGAGGTAGGCGGATCAGACCTGGGCGCTGACCAGCCCTAGGCTAGCGGCCCTGGGAAATTGCTAGGGCAAAAAATAGAGGGAAAATGACGCGGTAGTTTTGCTGGGCCGCACCGAAAGCCGGGCTCTCAACTCAGCGAGACGCGGGAGAAATCTTAGTCTCGTTCTGGATCAATTCGCGGAGGATTGCGGGGATCTTTTCAAATTCTGCAGACTTATCAAGGAAGAAATTCGCCCCAGCGGTCAAGCATTCCTCGCGATACTGGGGATACGGATAGTTCGTGCAAATCAGAACATAAAGCTGCGGATGTTCCACGCGAATCGCACGAAGAACATCGAGACCGCTGCCTCCGGGCATTTGCAGGTCGAGAATGAGGGCGTCAGGCTTCGTTTTCTGGATGCTGCGCACGGCTTCCGGCACATCGCCTGCCTGTCCCACAAGCTGCGCTCCAGGCACCTCTTCCAGTAGGTCCGCCAGACGTTGCGCGACCACCCTGGAATCATCAGCGATAAAGACTTTCATCTGCGTTCTCCTTGAGAACTACCCTCCTAGGGATAGAGAATGACAGAACGAAGTGGAAATACATCGGGTTGAAACAGTAATCTCATGTAGGACAAAATGAAATGCCAGTGAAGGTAGGCGTCCCACGCAATCCGTTCACAAGTTCAAGGACGTCAAAAACAAGTGCGCCTTCTGAGCGCCACGTTGGGGGTTCGTTCGCCGCTAGTCCACGAGTTGAGATTGCAGAGCGTAACGAATCAGTTCCGCGTTTGTTTTCATACCGGACTTCTCTAGAATCCGTGCGCGGTAAGTACTCACGGTCTTCACGCTAAGAGAAAGCTCATCCGCTATATCTTTGACGGACTTCCCCGAAGCGATCATCCGCAAGACCTGAAACTCGCGGTCCGACAAGAGTTCGTGGAGAGGTGTGTCGGCTCCCTCCCTCAGATCCACGGCCAACTTCTCGGCCAAAGTCGCACTCACGTACCGTCCGCCCATCGCTACTTTTCGGACCGCCTCTTTCAGCTCTTCCGGCACGCTCTCTTTCGTCAAGTAACCGGCCGCACCCCCTTTGAGTGCCCGCCGCGCAAATTGTTCTTCGGGGTGCATGCTTAGAAGAAGAATCGGTAACTTGGGACGCAAACGCTTCAACTCATCCAAGATGTCAAGCCCGCTTTTTCCGGGCATGCTGATATCCAGGATGATGACATCCCAGTCTTGGCGGCGAACGTGCTCAACCGCTTCCTGGGCCGTTCTTGCTTCCCCAAAGATCACTTTGGAAAATGCCTCTGCCAGAGTTTCTCGGAGCCCCCGGCGGAAGACAGCGTGATCGTCAGCAATCAGAACCCTCATCGCGAGTCTTTCCTCCCATGACCGAACGCGAGAGGGGGATCGTCAGGGTCATCGTCGTTCCGGCACCGGGCACGCCTTCAATCTTGAGATCTCCATGGAGCAAGAGAGCGCGCTCTTGCATCCCTAGCAGGCCTAGAGATTTACGCGCTTTAGCCTCTTGGAGGTCAAAGCCCCTGCCGTTGTCGAAAACCTGAAAAATGAGCCGGTCGTTTTCCACGTTCAACCGCGCCTCGACTTGCGTGGCATTTGCGTGGCGCGCCACGTTGGTAAGCGACTCCTGATAGATGCGGAAGATGGCGATGGATGTATCCATGTCGAGTGCGAGCGTTTCTTGGGGCAATGCTACGCTGCAGTGAATTCCGGTTCGTCTCTCGAACTCCTGAGCCTGCGACTCAAGTGCGGCCGGCAAGCCGAGATCATCCAGTGTTCTCGGCCGGAGCTCCGATGAAATCCTGCGCAAGGTGACGATCATGCTATTCACCAACTCCACGGCCGAGTCGACCTTGGCACGGAGTCGGGTCTGGTTCTTGGTCAGCCGACGGCCGATCAGTGCAAGATCCATCTTGATTGCTGTACAAGCCTGTCCCAATTCATCGTGGATCTCGCGCGCGATGGAGGTGCGTTCCTCTTCTCGCACGCTCTGGAGACGGGCAGCAAGAGCGCGCAATTGATCGAGCGACGTCCTGAGTTGTTCCTCGGCGCGTTCCCGCTCTGCAATCTCGGTTCGCAGCTCATGGTTCACGCGGGTAAGGACGGCCGCACGCTGTTCCACTCGAAGTTCAAGTACCTCATTGGCTTTAGTCAGTGCCTCTTCTTTCTCGCGCCTTTCGGTCATGTCCCGCGTAAGCTTGGCGAACCCAACCAGGCTCCCTTTGGGGTCGCGCAGCGCCGTGATGACCACGTTGGCCCAAAAGTGCGACCCGTCCTTACGGATTCGCCAGCCTTCGTCTTCGCTCTGTCCATGCCTCGCGGCTTGCTCCAAAATATGGCGGGGCTTATCGTTCATCAGGTCCACTTGAGGGTAGAAAACGGAGAAGTGTTTTCCGATGATTTCTTCTGGAGCGTACCCCTTCAGACGCTCGGCGCCAGCATTCCAACTGACCACATGGCCCATCGGATCCAGCTGGAAAATTGCGTATTCGCGAACGCCTTGGACCAGCAGACGAAAGCGCTCCTCGCTATCCCGGAGCATTCGTTCCGCAAGATTGCGCTCGGTAACATTTTCAAAGGCTACTCCCAGGAAGTTACCGGAAAGAGGAAAGACTCGCACAGAATAGATTCCCTGCCGTATGCGTTCGTCACCATAGGAAATCTCCCCCAAATTCCGAGCCTCCCCTGAGCGAAAGGCGCTGAGCCATTGGCCAGGGATCGGCGTCTCCAGGAGTTTGGGGAAATCGGCCAAAGTTCTGCCGAGGAGCATTTGAGTCGTCGATCCGGTCATTTGTGCAGCGGCGGGATTGGCATCAACAATTTTAAATGTTTTGACGTCTGAGGGATCTTCCAACAGTAAAAGGAGCACGCCCACAGGAAGCACCCTTAGGAGCTCGGGATACGCATCGCGGACCGTTTGGTTTGATGATGCGACAGCAGAATTTGCGTCCTGGGCCCCCGGCCCGGCAATCCTGCGAGCGTTCATGATACGCCTCTCGGGCGGATTTGATTGGCCGGGCAGTCGGGCAGCAAACCGCCCGTTGTGAATTCAGCTCCTCAAGTTGACTTCAGAACATTTCGCCTGAGTATGACGGTGATACGACGAAAAGGTACAGGTTCCACCTGTCCTTCTGTAAGGATAAAAGAGACAACGTCGGAACGAAAGGTCTGACACAAGAATCATTTTCCTGCCGACAGATTCAGAAACCCTACTGCTTTAACCTCAGATTCGTGGGCACAAGTTCAACAAGAAGCGTATAGGAATCTCGGCGCGGGCACGCCGATCTCAACTGCCTAGAAATCCTCAGAACCCAGAGACCTGTACTTCCCAATCGTCACCAGGCCACCCGGCCCCCCGAAGCCCCCCAAGCCTTAAAGAGACGACGACCTTGCGAGACCCGCAAAAACTTTGAGGGGGTGTTTTTTGAAAACTACAGCTTTGCGTTTTTCCTTTTCCGGTGTCCTACTTTTGTTGGTACTGGCCGCGATCCCGAGCACTACGTCCGCCGCGACACCAACGGTGGGTTCAACCATTACGCTGCAGAACACACACAGCAATCTCTGCGTCGACACCGCTGGTTCCACGGGTTTCACCTATCTTGTGCAATCCGCTTGCTCGACCGGCAAATCACAGCAGTTCACGCTCACGGCGGCGCCAACCACAGGCTGGTATTACCTCGCAAGCGTGGCTTCAAAATTCTGCTGGGACGTTTCGGGTGGTTCCGGCTCGGCCGGAGCCCGCATCCAACAGTACACATGCACTGCCGTCTGGCCTGAATACTTCCAGCTCAAACCAGTTTCTGGTGGCTACGAACTCCTTTCCGGAAACATGTCCAACGGGTGCGTAGATGTCGTCGGCGCGTCCACCGCATCAGGCGCAAAAATGGAGCAGAACATATGTACGGGATCCACAAACCAGATCTTTTTCGCCTCCGTGGTGGGCTCTGGGAGTGGTACGTCGCAACCTCAAATTTCCTTAGCGCCGGGGAGCGTCAATTTCGGGAATGTGGTCACCGGCACCACCAGCGTACAGACCATTAAGTTGACCAACTCCGGCACCGCCAACTTGACGGTTTCTCAGGATACCCTCCCCGGTAAGGGATTCAACGCTAGCGGTCTCTCTCTCCCCCTGACTCTGAGCCCGGGGCAAAGCTCCAACTTCAACGTGGCCTTTGCTCCAGCTGCCACCGGCATTGTGTCGGGTAGTCTCTCCCTGGTCAGCAACGCCACCAACTCCCCTGCCACTCTCGCCGTCTCCGGTACTGGTGTGGCCCCCACACCTCCCTCGGTGAGCATTTCTTCCCCCGCCAATGGGGCTACCGTTTCCGGAACCATCACTGTCTCCGGCACGGCCTCCGATCCCGTGGGCCTGAGCTCCGTCCAATTGCAGATCGACGGCGGCGCCTTCTCCCCGGCCTCCGGCACCACTAACTGGTCCTTCAGCTTTGATACCAGCTCGCTCTCCAACGCCGCCCACTCCCTCACCGCCCGCGCCTCCGATTCCTCCGGTCTCTCCGCTTCTTCCTCCATCACCGTCAACGTCTCCAACTCCGGCAGCGGCTCCATCCTCAACGTCTTGAACTTCGGCGCCACCGGCAACGGCTCCACTGACGATACTGCCGCCATCAACTCCGCCATCGCCGCTTTGCAACCCGGTGATACCCTGCTCTTCCCCTGTACCTCCTCCAGCACCTATCTGCTCTCCTCTCAATTGACCATCAACATCTCCAATGTCACCGTCGACGGCTCCAGTTGCGCCATCCTCCGCAACACTTCCTCCGGTACCGTCTTCTCCATCGGCGGCTCCGGCAACGGCAATCCCAACTACGGCCCCGCCGTCGCTCTCAGCGCCACCGCCAATGAGTTGGCTACCACTTTTTCCACCGTCTCCTCCCTCGGCGTGGCCCCCGGCGATTACCTCCTCCTCCAACAGGGCGGTAAAGACTCTTCCACCGGCAGCTCCGACTCCGGCTGTGATCCCTCCGGCTGCCGCGGCGAACTCTTGAAAGTCGCCTCCGTCTCCGGCAACTCCATCACCGTCACCACCGCCCTCCACGATTCCTACAACCCCTCCCTCAATGCCGCCACCGCCCAAAAAATACTCAACCCCCTCACCGCCATCTCCGTCAAAAACATCACCTTCGACGGCAACGGCTCCAACGTCTACGGCTTGGAGATCGCTGGCGTCGCCGAATCCTCCGTCTCCGGCGTCACCTCCAGGAACGTCCAGGGCGCCGCGCTCTTGAATCGCGCTGATTTCAACATCTCCTGGAGCAACATCTCCGTCACCGCTGCCGGCAGTGCCCAGTGCGGTTCCGCCGTGTGGTTTGAAAAACAGGGCAACCTCTCCATCAACGGCTTGTCCATTGCCAACGAAAACCCCGGCGCCTCCGGCTCCGGTTGTCTCTATAACGGCGCCTTCGGCTTTGAGCTGCAGGCCTCCGCCAACAGCAACATCACCAACCTCTCTGTCGATGCCGCCGGCGCCTATGGCCGCCCCTTCAAAACCAGTGCCGCCCGCTATAACACCTTCAACTCTCCCATCGTCAAAAACGGCGTGCAGGCCTACAACGGCATCAGCCTGGAATACTATTCCTCCCACAACACTTTCAACTCCTGCGTGGTCACCAACAACGGCGCTGGCACCGGCACCGGCACCGGCAATGCCGGCATCATTACCTTCGGCAATTTCAACCAGTACAACGCCTTCAACAACTGCACCGTCTCCGGCAACGGCAACGTGCAGTTCTACATCAGCGGCTACGACGCCCTCCGCCTCGCCCAGGACACTCACAACACCGTCAGCGGCGGTACCTTCACCGGTTCCAACTCCTCCGAAGCCGTGCTGCTCATCGAAGGCGACGGCGCCTTCATCACCGGCGCCACCATCAATGGTCCGGGCCCGCAGGGCATTTACCTGGACAACTACGCTCCCAACGCCTGCATAAACAACAATACGTTTATGCCAGGCACAAACCTGGGCTCGGCCATCAGCGCCGGTGGCAGCAATGACGTAGGCTTAGGCAATATCCTCAGCCTCCTCAGCAGCAACCTTTCAGCCGGAAGCTGCGCCGCGCCCCTGCCCTAAGCAGCCACTTTGCCCGTGGGCGCGACTGTATCCTCGCGCATGAACGCGCGGCGGTTGAGGCGGCCGTGACCGGAACATCCGGCACGGCCGCCAAACTTTTTGCGTCCAATATTTCGGTGGACTTCCGCGAACGTTCGTCTTCACTCCAGCGAACTAACCGGACGTGACAGGAGTTGTAGCCAGAATTTTGTTCACGGCCTTTGTAAACAGTCTGGACATTACGTAATAGCGCTGGCCCTTGGAAGTGTCGTTGCTCTGCAGGCTGAATTCCGAAGACATAAGCGTTTCGAGGGCTTTCCGGTACAGGCGGGCGTCGCACGCAAACAGCATATTCTTCAGCGCTCGCGCCGATTTCCATCCTTTTGATGGAATAACCTCCCGCAATACAATGCGATCGCCGGTATCTATCCCGGAATCTATAAAAAAAACAGTTTCCCCAGTCGGATCCCCTTGCAAAACGGACCACTCAGCCACGCATCTGCCGCGATACTTGGGAAGAATGCCGATATGCGCGTTGAGAATGCCTAATCTAAAAGCGGAAATCACCGGTTCACGGTAGATGACATTCGCGGCATGCAGCCCCACGTCACATTGAAGTTCTCTAAGATGCTCGATGGACGTTTCATCGTCCAACCGGCCGCCCAAAATAATCAACTTGCGGAGCTGCGCGTAGCGGTATCCCGTTGTTGCGAGCATCCGCCACTTAAACGATCGAAAGGCTAACAGAAGTTCTCTGGACCATCGCAGAACCGGCGCTCGCTTTCCCGCGTTGCAGACAACAACGAACACAGCGACGCCAGGCAAATTCTCAATTTCCCGGGCGATGCGAAGTCCCCCGGCGATTGAGCCTGCAATTACTGCAACCCGCATTTCTACCATTCCGGCGTGCACAATAACTGCCCATAGATGCATAACCAAAAAGCAAGGAAATGAGGGCTTGCGCGAAGGCGAACCAACGATCGCCGCGGAAGCTCATAAAAATAGTTGAGAGCGTCCAGGAAGCGCAAATCGCGAGTCATCATGGCGCGAACGCCAGCAAGATTCAGCTTTAGCAGAACGAAGTCAACGTCGAACTCCTTTCCTGCTTCGAGTTTTGCGCGGTCTGGCACCATCAATTGACGCAGAAGCTCTTCCGCAACGTCGGACTCACTTGGGAGGCCGATGTTCAAGGGGCAACGATAGCGGTCGCACAGAACCTCGATTCGCTCATTTCTCGATAGCGTATTGAAGTTCGCCAACGACAACCGGTCTGGTGGCGTGTTCGATGGCCGGTGCTCGACCTTGCGCGCCAAGGCAATCGCGCGGAGACTGTCCGTGAAGCTTGCATTACAATTCATCCAAGTGAAGGTGACAGCGAACCGCCAATCGCAAAACGCGTCTTCCCCCGATAGAAACGACTCGACCTCTTTCGCGAGCGCGCCTAAAGACTCCAGACATTCGCGAGTAATAAGATGTCTCCAGGATCTCCGCAGCTCGGCGCGTCTGGTGAGAAGCTCTCCGCGCAAGATCCCTTCGGAACGATCAAGCGGCACGGGCCTTGAAAGTGCCGTCTCTAAGTCCATGGGCGATCTCCGTGAGTGTGACTGTCCTGACGTCCGGGGAGAGGGCGACGTCTGCAACGAAGCGCTCGATATCAGAAAAATCGAGTATGTCCTTGGTGTGGTTCTCCAGGATGACTGGGACATTAGGCAGCCCCGATCTTGCCGCCTGTCTGCGGATGCGCACCATCATTTGACGCATCATTGCGTAATTCAATCGGCTCACGTCCGCGATATGCGCCTGCCCCAGCACGTACCGTTTGACCACCCTTTTTATCAACCCGACCGCCCCGGATTCACCTTTATTCGTCCACTCGTCGCCGCTACGTCCGCGGGATGATATCGAGGGCGCTGCGCCGTTTCCGTTTTCCGGCCTGCGAACTCTGTGCTCTAGCACCGAATACGCCTTCCCAAAATCGCGGCGCAATAGAGCGAGGCGTGCACCCGAAAAGCTGTTCGTGGGTATGCAGACGATGGGCTCGACAGAACGTGACACCCGGCGTGCATCTTTCATGTCGGGATAATAGGGCAAAAATGGCTCCTCGCAGCGGGTGTAATCAAATCTTACCTGTGATGTATCGTTCCGAATGCCAGCGACGATGCTCATGTCAAAGACAAAGCCGAGTTCACCTAGAATGGGCATCAAAGTATCGGAAGGTGCTGCGCACCACGAACCTGCCCTGAATGAGACACAGGCGTACGCCGGGTCGATCCCGCGCAGCAGGCTCTCGAGATATTGCTTGCCGGTAACGAGCATTGCTCGAATCTGCTGAGGCGCATAGGTAAGGATTGACCAGTCTCCGCCAAGCTTCCAATTGCCGTGGCCTTGATAGTTGGCGCCCATCCATTGCGGATGTAGGTGCAACTGAATGTCGTGGCCCTGACGAAAGGTCTCCATCACCACTTGTTCCCATTCATCCGCCACAGGCTTCAGCTCAGGAAAATGCTTTTGCTGGCTCCGGTACGTGAGCTGCTGCATGACTTCAGCATTGAATGAGCCCCGTATCCCATGCTTGTTGAAGATCTTCACTAGCTTTCGCATGGGTTCAAACTGAAGCACTCGGGGATCTCCGGTGCCGTTGCCGCGGACTTCCCAGTCATCTACAAATGCAAGGTGAATCGTAGGTTGCATGCAGCGTTCAAAAAGCGTTCAACACGGCACTCTTGGTCGAGCCGACCGCAAGCGGACCAAAGTAGATGGTCGAGTTCCACGGCGCGTGCAAACGATAGTTGGGAACCGTCAGTGTTGTGTAACTGGGGCTCACGAAGCCCTTCGGGCGCGTAAACAGCGTCGGGATCTTGAGCTCCGAATAGTACGGGGTCGAGAAATTGTCAACGTACCACTCCGCAATCCCACGTCGTGGATCCCACTTGACGTGCAGTAGAATTTCGTACCAGTGGTCCCATTGGAGTTGAGGCCCGTCAACCCACACCATGCTGGGATCACAATCATTGCCGCCCATGATCCTCATGGCCATGCGCGCATTCTTCGTCCCGGCAACGCCGCTCTGCGGTACGTCATCCGTCTTCACATCCAGAGAAATGTTGGCGTATTCCTTCGCGCAACTTGGCACGGGGTTGCTGTCGTTGTGGAACTCCAGGAACCAATTCCACTCTCCCGCTGTGGGCGCGAACGGCCCTTCCCCGCTAAGGCCGCTCGACGCGATTATCGCCGCGGTCGGAAACAGGACCGAAGTGCGCAGCCAGATTTCGTAAGGTTGGTAATTCCACCTTTGCCCGGGCTCCCACAGATAGACGCTGTCACTGGTTGCCGCGGGCGAAGCGTGCGCCGTGGGAGTAGCTGTCAAACCGGCTGCCCTCCGTCCCCCGACGTTTTCGTGATACCAGAGATATCCAGCTCCGCTAGTGTTCAATCCCTTGTCCGTGCCCAAGCCGAAGTCGCGATGGGTCCATTGCGAGAGATCCCCGGTGGACAGGTCGCGATTAAGAAAAACGGTGCTCCCATTCGTTTTGCTTGCGTTCAGTCCACTACACGCGATGGTGTTCGCGACGGTGAATAGCAGCAACAACAAAAGAATGGGGTGCGTTCGCGCGCATACAAGTGACCGCACAGTTGTTTTCGATTTGAGACGAATCACCAAATGATCCTAGTGTCACGGTCTTGGCTGGCGTTAGACCAAGTTGCATCCCGGTTACCATTTACTCTAACTTCGGCTTGACCTCAAACAATCTTTGTCTGCCCTTTGCGGCGATATTTCCATGTTGCTACAACAACAATGCAAGGGTTGCCGTCCGACTCGTGCCATTGTAGGAAGCCGATATCGTGGCCGTGGTTGAGATGAGAACTATGGAAGTGTTAACTCGGAAGGTCGCGCTGATGGCTCCTGCTGGAACGGTCACGCTGGAAGGCACGCTAGCCGCGCCACTATTACTGGAAAGCGCAACTTGCGCACCTCCTGCCGGTGCTGGACCACTCAGCGTCACTGTGCCAGTGGAGGACGTCCCCCCAATAACGCTCGTCGGGTTCAGCACCAGCGAAGAGACCGTTGGTAGGGGTGGAGGCGTAACCGTGAGGGTAATGGCAGTCGCATCCGTCAAAGTGCCAGATGTGCCCGCAATGGTCGCCGTGAAAGTGCCGGTGGTAGCAGCGTTGCTGGCCGCAAGCGTCAACGTGCTCGTCGTATTGGCAGGGTTGGGGCTGAACGACGCCGTCACGCCGCTCGGCATACCCGAGGCGGACAAGCTGACGCTGCCGCTGAAGCCGTTTAGCGGAGTGACTGTGACCGTACCCGTCCCGCTGGTTCCCTGTGTGATGTTTAGGTTAGCTGGCGATGCTGAGAGCGTGTAGTTTGGCGCTGCGGTCACGGTGAGCGAGGCAGTCTGGGTCACCCCACCATAAGACGCGGAGAGGGTGACCGGGGTCGACGCCGTTACCATGCTGGTGTTGACCGGGAAGGTTGCACTGGTGGCTCCCGCCGGAACGGTCACGCTGGCCGGTATGCTCACTGCACCGTTGCCACTGGAAAGTGTAACTTGCGCGCCCACCGTGGGTGCTGGCCCGCTCAGAGTCACCGTCCCCGTGGAAGATTGCACGCCGCCAACAACGCTTGCGGGGTTCAGCGTTAGCGAAGAGAGCGAAAGCGCTGGTGTAGTTGAAGATTGCTCGAAGACCCAGACCGCAGGATTCGGGTCGCTCAGCGGCACCATAACGAACTTCGATGGGGAAATCACGTACGCAATGGCATTCCCTCCTGACCCGGAAGTGAGCGTAACTGTTCCTCTTCCATTTGTGGGAGAAGAGGATATGGAGTACGTAGCATTGAACGCGACACCTGGGTTCGGTCCGCTCGGGGCGCCGATGTCTTCTGCGCCGGTGAGATTGCCCGTGGGGGTGGCGCCGTCCGAGGCAAATTCTCCGGAGAAGACAGTCACTCCGAATGCCGCAGGGTTTGTGGCGTAGCCAGCATACGTGCCGTTCAGCGCTCCATTGTTGAATGAACCCGTTGCTTGGGGCTCGCCGAACCCGAACAAAACATTGGCATCGGAGACGAACAGGAAAATATGATTCAAATCCGCCAGGTAGGCAACCAGGCTGAACCCTCCAACCGTAATCGCTGTACGCCCATTGCTGGCCACGCTGTACGTTCCCGGCGCGTCGGCGAACGAATTGGGGGCCCGGCAGTAGTTCTCGTCGTAGGTTAGAGAAGAGGAGCCAATGCCGTTGGCAGTAAGCAAACCTGCGCCCGCTTTAGGCACGCCTGATCCACTACCGCACATGGAGAGTCCGGTGAGGTAAATCACCATGTTGCCGTTCAGCGAGGCGTTGCTGAAACCTCCCGCGGGAGTTTGCTGCTGTAATACGCTGCCATTGAACAGCGGGGTCGAAGCCGTGACGGCATCCGTCTCCATTACAAACAGCTTTGCTGAATTCACGACGTAAAAGACAAAATTCAAACTGTCTGCTGTTCCGCCAAATGTGAAGGCGAGGTTCATGGTGCCGCGCCCCGTGGCGGTGTTGGACACCGCGTAATTCGCTGCCGTAAAGTTCATCGGAAAGTCAGTGCCATAGGCGTTGACGTCTCCCGCAGCGTTGGTGAGGGTACCTGTCCCGTTTGAAGTAAAACGGCCCTCGACTGCGGCGCGATTATTCGCGTTATCCAAGCCGGCGGCACCGAATACGTAGTCACCCGTTATTCTGGCCGCGATGTAAGCCGTGGTGTCCGCTTTTTCCATGGTGCCGGAGCCGATCGTTCCGGCCCCGCCCGAGGCGTCGAACTCGATGAACTGGGCGTTGCCGTTGGCCAGCATCGCGAAGGCGAGCCTCGCGGAGCTGCCCGAAATATTCAAGTTCATCACGCCGCGATTGTCAGCACCGATCGAATAGGTCCCAGTGAACGTTTGGGCGGTCGCTCCGCCAGCTGCGGCGTTGGTGTCCAGTTCGCCGTTGGTGAGATTACCGGCTCCATCTGCCGTGAATCTTCCCACAGCGGCAAAAACAGACGACCCGCCACTGCTGCCGGTGATCCCGTTGAAAGTGAATGCGTAGTTGCCAGTCAGCTCTGCGTTGTTCTGGGAGCCGGTTGGTCCGACAACGGTGATGCTCAATGCTTGAGTGGCGGTCTGCGCAGGAACGCTCGAGTCGGTCACTTGCACGGTGAAGTTGCTGCTCCCCGAAATGGCCGGCGTGCCGGAGATTTGTCCGCTACCCGACAGAGTCAAGCCGGACGGAAACGTTCCTGAAAACAGCGACCAACTATACGGGGCGGTGCCACCGGCAGCGGCAAGGTTCTGGCTATACCCCATGGACTGTGTGCCGTTTGGGAGAGAGGTCGTGCTCACCGACAGGGGTGGACTTGCGCCAGCATTGTAGTTGAAGACGACGTCCACCCAAAAGTTCGAAGCGTTGTACCCGTTTGTAGGGAAAACACTTGTGCTGCCAAACGCGTACACGCCGTTCACACCTCCGCCGCTATTTGCCAGGGCATGCAGGGGGGAGTTGTCCACACCGGAGGTCGCGAAGTAGTTCAGGTCCTCACTGAAGTGCCCCACAGTTGCATGATAGGAGGCTACGTACACAGTATTTGCGGTAATGGCCACCGGATTCGAGAAGTTCACTTGCTGCCAGCCCGAGGCGGTTTCCCCGGTGAACGTAGCACTCGCTAGGAGCGCGCCTGAACTACTCCACAGGTTGCCCACATGCACGCCAGTGTTTGCGACGCTCTTGTAAAAGCGAATGCCGTTGATGTAGCCGTTGCTGTCCGTCCGGAACTGCACCCCGAGTTCAAGTGGCGAGTTGGGTCCGGCATCGGCGTTCGTCGCCGTCGCAGTGCTCGACCATATCGTGCAAGGACATGGCGCTGGGCTAACCGCGAGCGTAGGACCAGGTTTTGGAACTTCCAGATTGCCGCTGTCATCAACTGCTCTGCTTTGGATGCTCACAGGCCCGGAAGTAGCGGGGACGAATGTATAGCTCCAATTCTCCCGGCCCACCACGGGATGCCAGGTTAGACCTCCGTCCACTGAGACCTCAACCGCACCGACAACTCCGCCGCCAAAGTCTGTTGCTATACCAGAAATTGTTACCGGAGAGCGGGCAACGACATTGGTTCCCGAGGCGGGCGAAGTGATGGTTGACTTGGGCGGGGTGGTATCCGTTGAAACCGTTGCTGGCACAAGCCCGCTCTGTAGCGTCGCGGGCTGAACTCCCATGTCCGCAAGAAGGTTTACGGTGGCCTGCTGCATGTTGTTATCGCTAGGCGTGCCAGGGGTCGCGTGAGTCGCGTCCAGGCCCCATGACCATTGCACCGTGCCGGCCCCGAAAACCAGGGCCCCGCTGGGAGCTCGATATAACGTCAGTTGATGCGTGGCCGTGCAGCTGCCGATGCTGTACCCGTCATTTGAAGTGAAATCTCCCGTGTAGAGGAAACAGTTCGGGACCGCCAAAGTGGTCGTCGAGAGGGGGATAAGCCCGGCTGGCCGGAACCCATTGTCCGCGTCCACGTCCCACTCGTAACCCAGCACTCCCGCAGGGAGAGTAGCGATCTGACCGCTTGCCAGCGAGGCGATGTTGGTGTTCCGCCAGAAGCGCATTCTGCCGTCAGCCTGAGGCACAGTGATCGAGTCGTTTCGAGTCTCGTTCACGCCGCTCAGCGTGCCGCTCAGTGCGTTTTCCGGGCGGCCCCCGTCAGCAGGCGGGCTGAACCGCGAATCCCGCCATAAACCCGTCCAAATGGGTGGGTCGGCAGGATCGATCACGGCACTTGCAAGCGTTTCCTTGTAACAGACTAACGTGCGATACGGCATATTGCTGCCATCCATGCTTGATTCCCAGCGAGTTTTCCAGAGCATCTCGTCGCCGCTAAAAAATGCCAGATTCACCCCGGCAGCGCGCGCGGCTTCGACGTTGGCGCGTTGTCCCCCCGACCAGTATTCGTCATGTCCTACAGACATGAAAATTTTGTGCTGCTTGATCAACGCGCCGTTGCGGTCCGTGTCTACGCCGGCGAAATAGCTGATGTCGTACCCGTTCGCTTCAAGCCATCGAACCATAGGATATTCGGAGGTGAAGAAAGAGGTGTTCATGCCCGGCAACACGAGCGGCCGGTTGTAACTAACCTTGAAGGCGCGAATGGTCGGCCCGGTATAAAGACTGCTTCCTCCGTATTCATTGTAGGCCTGCCACGTGGGGTCAGACGTCTGCACGAGAATGTCAGAATGGCTGGAGTCATTGCGCATCACAAAAACAACAAGGCTTGCCTCGCCGGTATCCTGCCGCGTGAGTTTGGCAGAATAGACTCCTGACACGGCAGTGCTCGGTATCGCCCAGGACGCTGAAACTCCCCAAGTACCGCAGTCTGTTAAACCGGTCGAACTGTCCGTCAGGCAGGGAGGCTGAGCTTGCGGTAGGGTTGCCGAAGGCAGGATGGAGGCAACCAGGCGCGCTCCCTGTCCCTGGTAATAGCCCAAGCGGTAGATATCAATGCGATAGGCGGAAGCATTGGTCTGAATCTTGAAGAAGATTGTCTGGCCCACATTCACACTCATGTCGGTGGTAAAACCTTGAATGTTCGGTGAGCCTGCTCCATCGATATACCAATCGCTCGAGGGATTGCCAGGCAGACAATTCTCTGCCTCGATCGCGTTTTTAGGAGCAGTGCACGTCGCAAAAGCCGAAAGAGCTATGCTTGCATGGACAAACGTACAAAGCAGAAATCTCTTGAATCCAAACTGCTTCCGGTTGAAAGTTTGCGCCTCGTGGAGCCGCGTTATTGGGAAACCGGGAACCTCACGAATGATATGCTGGATATCAGTCATGGGCGATGACTCCTTCCCAGGGCAGAAATTTCTGGTAAATGTGTGTATTAGGGGAGTAGCTCTACCTTGCCCTAACCCACTGACCCGAATGTTGTGTTCCGTTTTTTTTTGCCAGCGCTGAGCCCATTACAAACGATCGCTTTCGCGGCGGTGAACAAGAGCAGCAACACCAGAGTGAGTCGCACTCGTACACAATCAGAAGAGGATTCACCTGTTGTCGATCTCGGCAAAATCATCAGGCAAACATAATGACGTGGCACCGATCAGCCCTAGCTACACGTGGATCCGAGTTCCAATTCGTTCCCACTTCACCTGAGCACAAACAACCTGTATCTGGCTCCCAGAATGACGTTACTGCGGCGCTACAACAATATATCCAGAGTTGCCGTCCGAATGCTCCCGTTATAGGTCGCGGAGATGTTCGAGGACGTTGACAGGAGAACGATGGACGTACTGACTGTGAAGCTTGCGCTGCTGGCGCCGCCGGGAATGAACACGGTGGAAGGCACGCTGGCCGCGCCATTACTGCTGGAGAGGTGCACTTGCACGCCACCGGCGGGGGCCGCGCGGGTCAGGGTTACAGTGCCTGTGGAAGATTCGAGGCCGCCAACAACGCTCGACGGGCTCAGTGTCATTGAAGAGAGTATGGGTGGTGGAGGAGGCGCTGGCGTCACAGTGAGCGAAGCCGATTTGGTGACGCCGCCGTAGGCCGCGGAGATCGTGACGGTGGTCGGGACAACCACGGCGCTGGTGCTGACAGTGAAGGTCGCGCTTGAAGCTCCGGCCGCAACTGTCACACTGGAGGGCACCCTGGCCGCCGCCGTATTGCTGCTGGAAAGCGTGACCTGCGCACCGCCTGCGGGAGCCGACCCGCTCAGCGTAACTG
>Ga0307477_10002016_pt1 | contig 16109 bp, 8 predicted proteins | sample atmos_gasesECM2C_FD_203316 | JGI IMG/M metagenome (GOLD analysis project Ga0307477, IMG submission 203316) | Hardwood forest soil microbial communities from Morgan-Monroe State Forest, Indiana, United States - atmos_gasesECM2C_515 | ecosystem: Environmental > Terrestrial > Soil > Temperate...
TTTATGTAGTAATCCAAGAAGACCGGCGGCAGCAAGCAGAGTGCGAGGGGCGAGCGTGGAGCGAGGCGCTCGATGATTTGCCAAGGGCTTTGATTTTCTTTGTGGGAGTTAGGACGCACGAGATTGAAATAGAGCTGGTAAGTGTGCACTTTGGCAAGGAATTCCCCACGACTGGAGAAGTCTTCGAGATCGAAGAACTCGTCTTCTTCCAGACGATGCACGGTTTCCACATCGCTCTGGTAGGTGTGTGCGGCGGGTGGGATGCGCACGTGCTGGCTGTCGCCGAGGGCTTTCGGGAAATCGCCTTTGAATTCGCCGCCATTATCGGTTTGCCAGACCAGATCGCGCAGCGAGACCCCATAGCGATCCAGATGCTGCTGGATACGGGAGGCGAAGACCGCGCTGGCCGCAGCACTGCGATCCTGTGCGAAGGCCCAGAAGAGCAAGCCGCTGCGGATCTCCCGAGCGGTGTACTGGATGGCTGGCAGGTGCAAGCGCTGAGCCTGTAGCCAGTAGCGGGGAATGTCGTCGAGGTCCTTGGTATCGGCGCTGATTTGCTGAAACAGCGCCCAGCAAGCTTTGATATGCGCGAGGTCCTGCTTGCGTTGATATTTCCTGCGGCGTTTTTCCAACAGACCATGTTCGCGCCAGATGCGTTCCAAGGCGTTGTGCCCGATGCGTAGATCGAACTCACGAATCAGACGACGAGAGCCGAAGGTGGGAAGCGTTTTGCGCAGTTCGATCAGTTGCGCCTCCAAGGCAGGAGGAGTTTTGTGCGCTTGCCAGTGACGAGCGCGGGACAGGGCCAGCAGGCCGGAAGGACCATGCTGCTGGTAGCGGCGCAACCACTTGCGGACGGTGGCCACGGTAGTGGCAAAGAGGCGCGCGGTGGGCTTGATGCCGCGTTGTTTGGCGCTCTCGACCAGCCGCAGGCGATGGTTGTACGCGTTTTTCATCTCACGCACCAGATCGAAATAGCGGGCGGAAGTAGGCATGACGCGGCGATTGTAGCCTCCGCGCGCCGCCCGGCTCTCCCCCCAGCCGGGCGGCCATCTCTAACCGCCTCTTCTCGCTCAAACACTTCAACTTCGCCAGGGGGATACGATGTGACAGGGCTCTTCCATGTAAATCGGGCTCTAGCCATTTCGCGTAATTCAGTATAAAGTTGATTTTCCGCGGTAACTGTCCCCCGCAAGGAGGTGCGCTCTGGGTCTGGCGCACTACATGGCGCAGTACGATCACGAACACTCTTCCGGCTGGAACAAACTACTCCACGGCATTGGGATTCCCGCGATCTTTGCCGGACTCTTCCTGTTCCTCTTCGCCAAGTGGATTTGGGGCGGAGCGTTTTTCGTGAGCGGCTGGGTGTTCTTGTTCCTGGGGCACCGGATCGAAGGCAATCATCCGGCGTTTTTCCAGGGACCCGTGTATTTGTTGGTCGGACCTATCTGGGTAGCTAGGGAAGCGTGGATGTTCTTGACCGGAGAGCATCACGCCCCTGCGTCGGAAGACACCCAGACGAAGTAACAGCAGTCGTCGCGTCAACGCTTTTACAATTTATGGGTGGCTTGCTTTCATGGACGAACTTGGCCGAGAAATTGCCGAAGACGTGGGTGAACTTGTGTCCGGAACAGGTGTAGCCAGCGCAAGCGCGGAGCTGCGCAAGCGTCGCAGTACGCGGATCGTTCAGGCCGTTCCTCTCAGCGTTACGGGCGTGGACGCCCTGGGGCGGCCCTTCACCGAGCGCACTTCGACGCTGATCATCAATTGCCACGGCTGTCGATACCAGTCGAAACACTACGTCTTGAAAAATATGTGGGTAACTCTCGAGGTGCCGCACCCGGAAACCGGGCAACCGCCCCGCACCATCCGCGGGCGCGTCGCTTGGATCCAGCGTCCCCGCACGGTACGACAACTCTTTCAAGTCGCTCTGGAGCTGGAGCTTCCCGGCAATGCCTGGGGCATCGCCTTTCCGCCGGAGGACTGGTTCGCGTTCCCGGACGTCGCGCGCCCTGCACTTGACGCGCCTGCCGCATCGCATTTGCCGGATCAGTCCGGGCATTCCCAGGCCCAGCATTCCGCGAGCGATTCCGAACACTCTCCACATTCCGATCTTCGTTCCGCCGGCGAGGCGGATTTTAGCTTGCCTTTGGCGGATTCCGAGGCTGCTCCAGAAAATCGCTCGGAACGTGTACGGGCCTTCCCTGCTCCAGCAAGCACGACGGACGCGTCGATGCAACTGGCCAGACAGGTCAGCCGGCTGCTGGCGGACGCGCGCCAGCAAATCCAGGCCGCCGCGCGGGAAGCTGCCGCGCAAGCCGTTTCCGCGGAACGGCGCATTAGCGCCGAGGAATGGCAGCGGCAAGTTGCCGGCGACCGCGAATCATTTTCCCGCGAAGTCGCCGCCAAGCTGCAAAACATCCGCGAGGAATCGGCGAGCCTCAATCGCACGGCACAGAGTGCTGCCGCGGAGGCGCTGCAACGCGATTTGCCTCGATGGCTGGCGCCGCAACTCGAAGAACTTACCCGCGATCTTGCGGCACAGCTCTCTCAGGAAGCAATGGGACAGCGCAATGCGACTGCGGAACAATCAGAGGCCGCATTACATACGCTACGTTCGGCATGCGATCAAGCCGAGCACCTGTCGCACCGCCTCCGAGAGGAAGCCGCAGCCGTGGAAACGCGCATTATCAGTGCGGCGGAATCGGCCACACGTTCCGCCGAAGAAAGCGCGCGCCACAATGAATCTGCCGCCGTGCAACTGGCGGAGTCGCTGCGCGCGAAGGCTAACGTAATTCAGGAGCGCGCTTCCGGGTTGTTGTCGGCGACACAGCAGAGTTGGCAGAACCACCTGGCTGGTGAAATCGAAGCAGCGCAGGGCCGGGTGCAGATTGCCGTCGATAATGCCATCGTAGCCGCGCAAGTCCAAGCCGCGGAATCATTGAATGAGCATGCAAATGCAGCGCTTGAACAATTTCAGTTGGAGGCAGAGCGCCTGCAAACAGGGTTCCGCGACGCGGCGACGGTTGCTTGGTCCGAATCAGATCAGCGGTTTGGGGCGCTTCGCGACGCCGCGAATTCGGAGGCGGACCGTATTGTGGATTCGCTTGGGCGCGCGCGAGAAGCGCTGGTTCGGCTCGAGAACTTCCCCGACCGCATCGAATCCGCCCAGCAGCACGCCCTTCTCGGTTTTCAATCGCAGCTGGACGATGTCCTGAGCTTGCATCGTAACGAACTTCATCGACGCTCCGAATCGTTGTTTGAAGACATCAGCGCCCGCATTCACTCGCAATTTGAGGAAACCAGTGGCCGTGCGGCCGCCCAATTCGCGCAGCAAATCGAAGCGCTCGTGCAGCCCCAGCTGCTGCAAGTTGAACAAGGCATTCACCGCATGGCTGGCGGACGCTCCATGCTCGACGCCGCCACATCCTTGCAACAAGAGCGCATCCGCGTTTCTGCGGACGAGGCCTTTGCCGAAGCGTTGGCAAGCTTTCGAGGCAATCTTGGCGGAGTCGAACAATTGCTGAGGGAATCGGCGGACAGCGTAACCGCGCGCAGCCTGGCCGACCTGGAAGGCAAAGCGGAAAGCGCGAAGCACCAGGTCGTCGATGATTTGCTAAAATCCGCTGAATGGTACGAGAAAAAAGCGCAAACCCAGATCCAGCATTTTGCGGAGCGCGCCGGAGAGCAGGCCGAAACGCGCCTCCGCGAACGCGCCGGCGAAATCTCCGTCATGTTTGCGGCCGAACTCGATAATGCCAGCCGCAATTTCGTCGGGCACACGCAGAATCAGATGGAAGAGGTTGTCCGCGACGCCTTCGAACGTGCCCGCGCCTTGTTCAGCGAAGCCGCGGAAACTACATCGGCGGCTTTCATCGACGAAATTCAGCGCCAGGCACGCCAGGAACTCAGCGGCTTTGAAACCGAAACCCAAAAGTCCGTGAGCGAGTCCAGGGCCCGCATGGAAGCGGCGCACGCGGATTTGACTCAGAAAGTCACCGCCGAGCAGGAGAGTTTTCTCCGTCGTTTTCAGAATTCAATGAGCGGCGCCGTGGATGCTGGCGTGGCAGAAGCCAATCAGAAAGTGCAGGCCGGATTCGGTCCGTTGTTGGAGGCTTGGAAATCGATGACCCGGGACCAGCAGGCAGAATTGCGCGGCCTGTACGCGCGCGTCGGTGAGCAAGCCGCCGAAACTTTCCGGGGGCGCCTGGAAAACGTCTCGAATCAGTGGATGCTGGCCACCGTTGCTTCGCTCGATCATCAGTCCCGCGAAGTCGTTTCGGGCATTGCTGCCAGCGCGGAAGAAAAGCTGCGCGACACGTGTACCCGCGTATTCTCTGATATTGGCGAGTCGCTGCGCGAGCGCTTGACCCAAATCGCCTCTAATCTAGGTGCGCCGCCCCCGCTTCCCCACTGAAGCAGTTTCGGCGCGAGGTAGTTTTGGAGTACGGGAGCGCAGCTCCTCCCGTTTTTAAGCCTCAAACCCCAGTTCTTTGCCGAATACGCTTGCTGGCGGTTAGTCGGCGGCCAGCTTGTCGGCTCAGGCGAAAAAGCGGCGGCAAGATTGCCGCACTCCAAACCTCGCTGGAATTCGCCTCTTGCTTGGCGCCTCGCTATAATTGAAGAAAGCGAAATGGCCAATCGGTCTTATTTGCGCATCTGGACTCGGGATTTCTCCGAGGCGACCATGATCCCGGAATTTGCGCGCCTGCTGACTTCCGCTCCACTGTCCACGTCAAAGAGCGCATTCACCGAACTGCGCATTCAGGCCGTCGACCCCACGGAGATCCCTGTGGCCGAGTGGGACCTCCGCGATCAAGGCTACGGCCCTCCAGAGATAGGCGCGCTGGCGGTGCAGCACTTGAATCCGGATACCGCGTACTTCGTAGGGGCAAACTGGGACCTTTGGGTTTTCGACATGGAAACGATGAAGTGGCGCCAGGAACCGCAGCCGCTCACGCTGGTCTGCCACGGTCCCCTATACGATGATGGGGTAGCTGCCACAACCGGCCATTTCGCCGCCGACCTGGGATTCGAGCACTACTTCACCGGCCACGGCGGCCTGCTTGCTCCAGGCGCCGCCTCTAACCCGTTCGATTCGTCGGACCATCCCCTCGAGCACACGTTCCGGCAGTGGATGTCGGCCAGCGGCAACTTGAAGGAATATCACGCCAAGACCCGCGAGAACATCCAACAGTTGTTTAACTGGATGGAGGCTATCGAAGCGGCGCTGCCGGTGGAACGCAGCGAACTGGCTTCCGAGGGAGAGGAAAATTTTGAGGCGCGGCTGGACGCCATCCTCGCGCGGCGTTAATCTGAGCCTTCGGCGGGCGCCGGGACGTCACCTCATCAGAAAAGCAACTTGAGCCGAGGATTTTTTCCACGGCGGACGGGCAACGGCTAAAATTGTGGCAGTACGCCTTCACTTTAACGGCCACCTCACAAAAAGGAGTAGTGAGCCTTCGACAATGGAAAATCTTAGCGATAGCGACTGTTTCCGGAAGCCTGCTAACGAGCCCGTAGCCATGCCGTCCTTACCCTTAGGGACGGGCAGTAAAATCACTAAGAATCGACTGGTCCTTCGGGGCGGTTGTTGGAATCTTGCCCTTGGCGCTCTAGCAGCTTGTTTTTTGATTGGCTGCGGCGATACAACCCCGGAAAAGCCTGCGGTGGAAACAAAGCCGGCGCTCACCGTTCCGGACGATGTCCAGGAGGCAGCGGACTCGCTGCTCGGCAAGGAAACGACCGTGCTGCTCTTCGGCGACTTGGCAAAAAATGGCAAGCAGCAATTCCTGGCCGCTAACGTAGTGCCTAAATCAACGAAAAATAATCTGCCCGGCACCATCGTCACCCGCACGGTGGTGGGGGAAAATGAAGATGGCAAGTGGACGGAAATCTTGCGCTGCGACGAACATCTCAAGAATCAGAAGGGCTTTCTCCCCGGCACGCCAATCGGGGGTGTCACCGGCTGGCGCCTGGCCTATGAGCAGGATCCCGAAAAGGGGCTGGCGCTATACTTCACGCCGCTCAAGGGCGCCGTCGACACGCACACCCTTCCCATCGGCATCCGGTGGAATACGGAGACCAAACGCTACCAGTCGCTTGATCGCTCCTATGAGCATTTCCTGACCGAGTCCGCTACGCTCAGTACGGCGCATTCCAATTTACGATGAGCAATGGCCACAAAACCGGGCAGAGCGCTTCCGCGGCAAAGAAATCGCCGCCGCAGGAGCATAATTCTTCCGCGAAAAACCTGTTCGGGCTGGTGCCCTATCTCGGCCGGTATCGTCCCGCGATCGTCTGGGGCATGCTGGCCCTGGCGTTGACCAGCATCATCGGAAACATCATCCCGCTCGCAACGGGAGTGATGACTGACATCCTGGCTGGCAGCGCTCGCCCCTTTGAAAGCAACACGCACGCGCAAGCTCTCGGCGGAGGTTGGCTGAGCCGGAGTATTCCGTATTACGCGCCGCATAGCGGGCACGCCCTCGGCATTTACTGTCTCATTCTAATCGTTTGCGTTTTACTCAAAGGGCTGATGTCTTTCACCACGCGCTGGGTGCTCATCGGCGTTTCGCGCGATATCGAATTCGATTTGCGCGCCGACTTGCTCGACCGCCTGTTGCTAATGGAACCGGAGTTCTACGTCCGCAATCGCACCGGCGAATTGATGTCTCGCGCCACCAACGACCTCAATAACGTCCGCATGGTCCTCGGCCCTGGCATCATGTACACCGGGCAAACGCTGGTGACCATGGTCATGGCGATCGTGGTGATGGCGCGGCTTTCCCCCACCCTGACCTGGTGGGTGCTCCTGCCCGTACCTGTCGTCTTTGTAGCTGTCCGCCACTTTGGCAAAGTCATCCACGATCTATACGAAACGATTCAAGCCGCGCTGGCCACGCTTTCCGCCAAAGTGCAGGAGAATCTTTCCGGTGTCCGCGTCATCCGCGCCTACGCTCAGGAAGAGGCCGAAATTCGAGGCTTCGACGAGCCCAATCGCGAATACGTCGCGCGCAACATCAAGCTCATCCGCACCTGGAGTATGTTTATGCCTTCGCTCCAGGCGCTCATCGGTATTTCGTTCCTGATCGTCCTCTGGCAGGGCGGCCACGAACTCCTGCGTGGCCAGATTTCTCTTGGCGCCCTCATCGCATTCTATAGCTTCCTCGGCCTGTTGGTTTGGCCCATGATTGCTCTCGGTTGGGTCACCAACATTTTTCAGCGCGGCGCCGCTTCCGTGGGCCGGCTCAATTACATCCTCCGCGCGCAACCGCAAATTGACGATCGGCGCGCCTCGGTCGCCGCGAATGCTCCTATCGCCGGCGAAGTTGAATTCCGCAATCTCACCTTCACCTTTCCAACCAACATGGCTGGCAATGGCGCCAGCGCGGCTGCCAGTTCCAATGGCAACGGAGTTCATCCCGTTCTCCGCGACATTAATCTGCGAATTCCCGCGGGTTCCACCCTGGCCATCGTCGGTCCCACCGGCAGTGGCAAGACTACGCTCGCCGCTCTCGTAGCCCGTCTCTGGGAAGCTCCCGAAGGCGAGGTCCTGATTGACGGCCGACCCATTCGCGAATGGCCGCTCGATACTCTGCGCCGCTCTATCGGCTACGTCCCGCAAGACACTTATCTTTTCGGCGAAACGCTCGGCGGCAACATTGCGTTCGGCCTCCCCAAGTACGATTTGAATCAAGTTCGCCAGGCCGCGGAAGTCGCCAGCCTCGACTCCGACGTGGAGGGTTTCGCCAACAAATATGAAACGGTGGTCGGCGAGCGCGGCATTACCCTTTCTGGCGGACAGAAACAGCGCACCGCCATCGCCCGCGCGGTCATCCGCGATCCGCGCATTCTCATCCTCGACGATTCCCTGTCCAGCGTCGACACACAAACCGAAGAGCGCATCCTCACCCGGCTGCGCGGCATCATGCACGGCCGCACTACGATTTTGATTTCGCATCGTACTTCCACCGTGCAGGACGCCGATCAGATCGTCGTCCTTCGCGACGGGCGCATCATTGAGCGCGGCACACATGATGAATTGCTCGCCCGTGGCGGATATTACGCGGATCTGTATCAGAAACAGTTGCTGGAAGAAGAGCTCGAACGCGCATGAGCACCGGACACGAAGAAGAAGCACTCGGCAAAGCCTACGATGCGCGCCTGATGCGCCGCTTGATGGAATACATGCGGCCATACAAATGGCGCGTGGTCCTGGCGTTGTCCTTGGTAGCCATCGTCACTCCGCTGGAGCTGAGTCCCCCCATAATCTTTGGCTGGACGATTGATCATTACTTCTCACCTGCCCTCAAAGGGGCCTTGCCGGAGAGCAGCGCCTGGCGCGGCGTGATATTCGTCAGCATCGGTTATTTGCTGGTTTTGATTTTCGATTTTCTGGCCCAATACATTCAGATTCGTATCATGCAACGAGTCGGCCAGCAAACCATGTACGACATGCGCACCGGAATTTTTGCGCACCTGCAGCGCTTGCCGATGAGTTATTACGACCGCAATCCCGTCGGCCGGCTGATCACCCGGGTCACCACCGACGTCGACGCCCTAAATGATCTTTTCGCAGCCGGCGTCGTTACCATGATCAATGATTTCTTCCTTCTCGCAGTCATGGCCGCCGTGCTTTTCAAGATTGACTGGCGGCTGGCCCTGGACACGCTCGCGGTGCTTCCCTGCATTCTGGTAGTCACCTTTGTCTTCCGTCATTACGTGCGCGACGCCAACCGCCACATCCGGACCGCCATCGCGCGAATCAACGCATTCTTGCAGGAATATATCTCGGGCATGAGCATCGTGCAGCTATTCAATCGCGAGCAAAAAGCCCGCGCCGAATTCGCCAAGCGCAATCAAGAGAACATGGTCGCATGGCGCTCCGCCATTCTCTCGTATGCGCTTTTCTACCCGGCCGTTGAAATCTTGAGCGTCGCTGCCATCGCTCTTATCTATTGGTCCGGCGGCAATCGCGTGCTTGGCGGCGCCCTGAGTTTGGGCGTTCTGACCGAGTTCACGATGTTCGCGACTCGCTTCTTTCGCCCGATCCAAGATCTCAGCGAGAAATTCAACATCCTGCAGTCGGCCATGGCCGCTTCCGAGCGTATTTTCAAGCTACTCGATGAGCCCGCCACTGTCTCGTCACCGCCCGATGCCATTCGCCTGGAGAATCCACGCGGCGAAATCGAATTCCGCAATGTGTGGTTCAGCTATCGCCCCATCCCCAATCCCGGCGAAGACGATTGGGTCCTTCGCGACGTTTCCTTCCGCGTCGAACCCGGCCAAACTCTGGCGATCGTCGGGCATACCGGCGCCGGCAAGACCACGCTCATCTCTCTGCTTCTTCGTTTCTACGACATTCAGCGCGGCCAAATCCTGCTTGACGGAACCGACATCCGCAAAATCAATCTTCAGGATCTGCGCCGCCAGTTTGGCATAGTTCTTCAGGATCCGTTTCTCTTCACCGGCACCATCGAGTCGAACGTCCGACTGGGCACCCCGGGCATCGACCGCGCCACAGTCGAACAATCCGTCTGCGAAATTGGCCTCGGTGATTTCATCGAATCGCTGCCCGAAGGCGTCGGCGCCAGCGTCAACGAACGCGGCTCGACGCTTTCTGTCGGCCAACGCCAGCTCATCAACTTCGCCCGCGCCCTGGCGCACAATCCGCGCTTCCTCATCCTTGATGAAGCCACGTCCAGCGTGGACACCAAGACCGAGTTGCAAATTCGCGACGCTCTCGACCGCTTGTTGAGCGGCCGCACCGCACTGGTCATCGCCCATCGCCTCAGCACCATTCAGCACGCCGACCGCATCCTGGTGTTCCACAAAGGCCGCCTCCGCGAACAAGGGGCTCACCAGGAACTTCTGGCCCAGCGCGGCATCTACTACCGCCTGTACCAGCTCCAATACAAAGAGCAGGAATTGCATCTCCCGGACGTCGAAGCCCAGCGCAGCCAGAGGGGCGCGCCGCTGCCGCTGCCCCTTCCAGCCAGCGATTAAGTGCATTCCCGCCGCATGCCACCCACCTCGCCCCTTCCGAGAACCTGGCGCACGAACGACTGTTTGGAGCAGGCCGAGTGCTGTGACGAAAACGGCAAAGGCGCTCGCACGATCGCTGCGCGCTCCCTCGTCAAGACGGTAACTCCAGGCAAGGTTCGAGTCAGTGACCCGCGTTAGTCTGCTTCTGTCCGCCGGCGAAGCCAGCGGAGACATGTACGCTGCACGCTTGGCAACCGCTCTGAAGCAGCGCGTCGACGTTGCAATCTTCGGGATGGGTGGTCCGCAAATGCGCGCCGCCGGAGTCGATATCGTCACCGATTATTCCGAAGTCTCGGTAGTCGGGATCACCGAAATCCTCAGCCACCTCCCCTCCCTGCTCCGCGCCATGCGCCGCCTGGTCTCTGAAGCCGAGCGCCGCAAACCCGCCTTCGCGATCCTTACCGACTTCCCTGGGTTTCACCTGCGCCTGGCCCGCAAGCTCAAAGGCCGCGGCGTCCAGAACATTTATTACATCTGCCCGCAATTCTGGGCCTGGCGGCCCTGGCGCGTGCGCGTTGTCCGCCGCCGTTTCGCACAAGCCTTCTGCATCTTTCCATTCGAAGAGGACTTCTACGGTAAGGCCGGCGTCCCGGTGAAATTCATCGGCCACCCGCTGGTAGGAGCCGTGCACGCCTCGCTCGATCGCCAAGCCTTCTGCCGCGAGCAAGCCCTCGACCCGCAGAAGAAAATTGTGACCATTCTGCCCGGCAGCCGATCCGCCGAACTTCGCCAGCATCTCCCGATAATCCGCGAGGCCTGTCAGCGCATCCATCGGGAGTCACCAGTGCAATTCGTAATCGCCGCCGCGCCCCAAGCAAATCTGGCCCTCCTGCGCGAAGCATGGGCGCCGCAACTTCCGCTGAAGATTGTCGTGGGCCAAACCTACAACTCCCTGGCCGCTGCCGATGCCGCCATCGTCTCCAGCGGAACGGCCACAATTGAGGCCGCTCTGCTCGACGTCCCGATGGTAGTTGTTTACCGCGTGACGCCGCTCACCGCGTTCCTGGCCAAGCCGCTCGTGCGCACATCTTTTTTCAGTATGGTCAACGTGATCGCCGGCAAGCGCGCAGTCCCCGAGCTAATCCAGAACGATTTCACTACCGATCGCGTAGCCGCCGAAATACTCCGTTTGCTAAACGACGAAGCTGCCCGCGAAGGCCTTCGCCACGACCTCGCTCAAGTCCGCCAGCGCTTGGGCCCACCCGGCGCTGTAGACCGCGCCGCCGACGCCATCCTACAGCTACTCTCTTTGTCTCATGGCAACGCCAAATGAGGTCTCTGCTATCCTATATACGTATTGGAGAGGCGTTTTTGGAGCGCGGCGGTCTTGTTTACTCTGACTCGAAGGGCCGCCGCTTTCTCGGTTAACACATCAAAACCAACAGGGGTTCAAGCCCAGACCGAGCCAAAAACTCTTGCTCTATTTTTTCAACCAAACGGCGATACCGCAGGTTGGCCCCAATGGGGGCGCCACGACAAAATGAAAGGGGTCCGATGACCCGTAGTAACAAACGAAGCGTAGTTTTCATGCTAGCCTTTCTGCTCCTGCTCTCATGCATGCCGCTGCGCGCACAGTCTCCTCCCCCGCCTGCCTTCCTCGCCGATCATTACGACGTCTCCGCCACGCTCGATCCCATCACGCAATCTCTGTCCGCCGTGGCCAAAGTCGAGTTCAAAGCGCGAGACGTCACCAGCGCCGTTCGCGTCGAACTGCATCCCAATCTCAACGTAACTGACGTGCGGTCCGCAGAAGGCAAAACGCTTGGCTTTGAGCGCGATTCGCAGAATCCACTGAACCTCATTGTCAATCTTCCATCGCCAGTGGCGACTGGCGGCAAACTCACGCTCACCTTTACGTACGCCGGCCCGCTGGCCAACGAAGAAAATAGCCCCGTACCCGGAGTCCGTGCCGCGGCCATCACCCGCGATGGCGCCTATCTCCTTCTCCCCGCGCGCTGGTTCCCGCTCACCAACTATCCGTCCAACCGTTACACCGCCACCTTCCGCCTCAACGTTCCCGATTCTTTCGCGGTCGCTGGCACGGGCAAAGCCGGCGCGCCGACGCCGACCGCCGGCAAAAACACAGTAGAAGGCAATCGCCTCGTCTACACGTTCCAGTGCGATTCGCCCGCTCCTTACGGCACTTTCGTCGCCGGTAATCTTCAGCTCAATCCAAAGCAAGCCGAAGGCATCAACGTCAACGTCTACGCTCCCCGCGAAGCCAGCGCCGACGCGCAAAAGTTCGCCGACGACGTCGCCCGTTCCACCGTCGTCTTCTCCGATATGTTCGGCCCCTTGCCGCGACCAGAGTTCACCGTCGCGCAACTCCCCGACGGGACCCTGCGCGATTTCTCCGGTCCGGGTCTGCTCCTGCTTAGCAAACGCATCTGGGATCCGCGATCTTCCGATCGCACCATTGCACGCCTGGTAGCCTCGCAATGGTGGGGCAATGCAGTACTCCCCGCTTCGCGTGCCGATGTTTGGATTAGCGATGGCTTGGCCCGCTATTCCGAAGCTCTCTACGCCGAACAAAACGCCGGCAAGGAAGCTGGCCTGAAAGCTGTCGACGAATTTGCCGTCGGCGCCCTAATGTACGAAGACGCCGCTCCTATCGCGCAGGCCGCCCGCCTCGCTCCCTATTCGCCCGACTATCGTTCCGTGGTAATGAATAAAGGCGCCATGATCTTCCACATGGTCCGCGCGCAAATGGGCGACGTCGCCTTCAAATCTTTGCTGCACGATTTCTATATCAAGTACGCCGAGGGCAGCGCCACCATCGAAAATTTTGAAGCCCTGGCTGAACAGCACGCGCAAGCCTCCGCCAAAGCCGGCACGCCGCCCCCCGAACTCCGCGGCTTCTTCGCCCAGTGGCTCAACTCCACCGGCGTTCCAGACTTTACGATCGAGTACGTGATCTACCGTACCCACCAGGGCTTTCGCGCGGTGGGCAAAATCAAACAGCCGCTTGATACTTTTCACATGCCGGTTGATCTGCGCATCGAGACCGAAGGCAATCCCGAAAACAAGACGATCGACGTGATTGGCACCGAATCGGAATTTACCGTGGAAACTTTCGGCCGTCCCAAACCCGGCGGCATCAAAATCGATCCCAATAACGTGATCCTAAAGGGAAGCTCCACCCTGCGCGCCCGCGCTGCCATCGCTCGCGGCGAAGAACTCGCCGAGCAGGGCCGCTACTACGACGCCATTGGCCAGTACCAGCGCGCGCTTTCTATTCAGCCTAATCGCCCGCTGGCCAACTTCCGGATGGGCGAAGCCTTCTTCTACCAAAAGAATTATCAGGCGGCCGCCAACGCTTTCCGCGATGCGCTGCAAACCGTTCCGGAGCCCCCCGAGAAGTGGACCGAAGTGTGGAGCCACGTCTATCTCGGCAAAATTTTCGATCTGCTCGGGCAACGGGCCCGCGCCGTAAACGAGTACAGCAAAGCCAAGCAGACCAATGACGACACCGGCGGCGCCCAGCAAGTCGCCGAGGCACTCCTCAAGAAGCCCTACGTCGAAGGCGCCATCACCGCCGCTACCCCAGGCACAGGAGCGATCCCCGCCACTCCTCAGGCTCCCCCAGCCAACGACCGCCCAGTGCTAAAGAAGCGCACCGACACTAGCCCCAACTAAGAATGTGGGACAGTAGTCCGAATGATCGAATTAGAGTTCACTCAGCGTCGGCATCATTAATGGTGATCCGCTTCGGCGGAGCCGCCGAAACAATCGCCTGCCAGTTCAGGACCGCATTCCAAACCAGGCGGTGATCCCCGCGATTCATGTCCCGATGAAAAGGGTTGAAGTTGAACGCCACCACGTGGCCGCGGCCGGTCGGCATATCGAAAATCGCGGGTCGCCCCAGAAGATTTTCTTCGCCCCAGGCCTGCCCACTCACCACCAATGGCTCGCCCTTCGAGTCACCCCATTCCATCACGATCCCCGAGCGATCCTCCGGACCATCCAGGCATGTTGTGCAATATGCCATGCGCAGCCATGCTCGCGGAGCGTTGTACAGCGGATAGTTTTGACGAAAGACGTGGGTCCGCACTGGATAGCCATACGCAATCGGGTGCTCCGGCCGCACAAAGGTCACCCGGACGTGCGAGCCAGGAGTCCGCGTCGCGGACTGCTGTGCGGCCGCCGCTGACGCTGATCCGCCTCCCGCGGTGCTGCGCGGGACCCCGCCTGCCACCGAGCGCACCCCGCGCACGATGCCGCCATTCAAAGCCAGCATGGACCCGCTGCCCAAAGTCACCAGCAAACCTCCGTTATCCACGAAGCGCTGCACTTCCGCCAAACCCGCGTACCCGATTCCTCCAGTAATATCGTCGGACTCCGCTGGCGTGCCGAAGCTCGGAGTCTGCGCCGTTTTCTTGAACGGCATCGGCCCCCATCGCTTCGGCAATCCTTCAATCTGCTCGGCCAGTTCCAGGTCCACGTGGCCGTATAGCAGCACGTCGACGTGTTCGCGAAGTTTTCCCGCTCGAATGTCTTCGTCACGAACATATACGTACGGAACGCGGCGCTGATCCAGTACGTAGCGAATCCAGCCAATGGAGTCGGTGTCCGCCCAAGGCACCCACACGCCGATTCGCGGGACGCGAGCCGCGTGGTGCGCGACATCAGGTACAGACGCGGTGCTGACAAAGTCCAGACCAAACTCGTTAGCCACAGAATGAATCGCCTCGCCCAATCCGCTCTTCGCGGGCACGATCCAGGATCCCGAGGGAAATTCACTACCGCCTACGCGAAAAGCGCGCTCGGCGATCTCCACATCAAACAAAGCCAGCCGATAGCGCGCCGCGAAAAGGCTCTCCTGGCCTGTATCCTTCAGCAGGAAGATCGGACCAGCGCCCGACACGTTACCCGCAGGCTGTGGTGTGTCTTTCAGCGCCGTAAGCGCCGCCGATCGAATTGACACATCCGCCGTAGGGATCGCGGCGAGATGGAAATTCGCAGGAAACTCCCAGGAAACGTCGTCATACGGTTCGCCTTTGTCCTTCGGAAACACCTGCGGCGAAAGCAGATCAACCGCGTAATTGCGATAAGGCTGATCGAGCCGCACAACGTATGTCCCCGGGGGAAAATTGCCCTCCTTGACAGCAATCGCGTTCTGCGCGCGGTTCACTTCGATGCGTTGCGCCAGCAGCCGCCCCACCATGTCGGCTACTCGCCTCCGATCGCCCTGATCTTCCTGAATCAGATAAGCGTACGGAGCCTCCTCCATCCCCTTGCGCCACGAGTCCCAACCCTTCTTATAAAAATTGCGTAACATTTCCTTGGAATTGCGAGCCGAAAAATCCAGTGCCGCAAGCGCCCCGGTTTCCGTGTAATTGAGGTTGTCACGCTCCGACCAGTCGAATTCCGCCGGCGGAGGCGTAGGCCTGTACCACTCCATCGACGTTTGCGAAGGCCGCAGCTTGTAATGCAAAGTCTCCGCGGTCCCATTTCCGAGTGTCTCGTAGCCGCGACCGATGCTGTTGTGATTCATGGCTACCGAGTCGAGATAGAGATGACTGAACGCTTCGCCGAAATTCCACGTGGAAACGCCCGGCATACCAAACGCAGTCATGGTCTGCACTTCATGAAAGCTTAGTTCGAGAAATTCCGTGTACGTGATGGGATCGATGTTGGGGTTGTATGGCCCGGTGCCGTTCCAGGTCATCATCAATGGCGAGCCTTCATGCAGATCGTGCACCACCGTGGGATGCCATTCGTGAAACATGCGGTGGACCGACTTGGTGGTCTCGTGCGTTTGCTGATGCGTATCGCGATTGATATCCACAAACGCGTACTTGGACCAGTAAGGCGGCGACATCCGTGGCAAGCTGGCTTTATCGGTTTTGCCTTTCAAGTAGCGGTAAAACCACTCAACTACCTTGTCTCGACCGTCAGGGTTAGAAACCGGATTGATCAACACTACCAGTTGTTCGCGAATGCGCCGAATATTCGGCTGCTCAGAAACCGCCAGCCGATACGCCAGTTCAAGCGTCGCTTCCGCTGAGCCCGTTTCATCTGCGTGCAACCCCGCATTGAAGTAGTAGATCGGTCGCGCCGTC
>Ga0307477_10002018_pt1 | contig 16098 bp, 13 predicted proteins | sample atmos_gasesECM2C_FD_203316 | JGI IMG/M metagenome (GOLD analysis project Ga0307477, IMG submission 203316) | Hardwood forest soil microbial communities from Morgan-Monroe State Forest, Indiana, United States - atmos_gasesECM2C_515 | ecosystem: Environmental > Terrestrial > Soil > Temperate...
TCAGCAACAACCCGAACGACCCGAGCGGCCTGCCCTTCGGCGGATGTTCAGCCGGTGCGGCTGGCCTCCCGAGAGTGTTCTGCGCTTATCACGAGAACACGACCATTGAGCCGTTCCTGATCTACGCGAACGATCCTTACGTGCCGGGCATCCGGGGATGCGGCAGCCGCTCGCCTCGGCCCAACGGTTTCTGGGATCAGGAGCTCAGCGGCGGCCTGAGCCACGAGCAGAATGAATCGGTCACCGATCCCGTCCCGAATGATGCATGGACCAACGGCGCAGGCGCGCTCCAGGGCTCGGAGGTGGGCGACCAGTGCGGAGGACAGAACGGCACTCCGCTCGGCACCGCGCCCAATGGAGCGGCCTTCAACCAGGTGATCAATGGCCATTTCTACTTTTACCAGGAGGAGTGGAGCAACGAATTCCACGCCTGCCTGCAGAGGCTCCCGACAGTGCATGCACGGCCGACGGCGCAGTTCACCGTATCGGCGGGCAGCGGTCTGACCTTGAACTTTGACGCAAGCGACTCCGGCGCTCCCGGGGGCGTTGCTGACTATGTTTGGCAGTTCAACGCCGTGTTGAACGCGCCGACCGTCGAAACAACCTCGCCGACCATCTCCTACACCTTTCCGTCGGCCGGGTCGTACTCGATCGGACTGACCGTCTTCTCCACGACAGGCTTGTCGACTGGAAATGGCGGTATCGTGACGACCGGCCAGAGCGGCGTATCGAGTGGATTTACATTCTCCACCTCTCATCCCAAGGTCGGACAGGCGGTCTCGATGAGCGCACTGAGTAGCGTGAGTGCCCAGCCGGTGCTGGTCTATTTCTGGGATTTCGGTGACGGCAGCGTTGGGTCTGGCCAAAATCCCACGCACGTCTACACTTCGAAAGGGCCGCACGTGGTGACCCTGGTTATGTTCAGTGGTGTTGGCTCAGCGTTCCCCGGCCAGGGGGCCGGCCCGATCAGTCAGCAGACAATTTTCGTAGGATAACGACGCTTATCCCGGGGTGGACCGAATGATCCACCCCGGGATGATCCGCACCACCCCTGTGCTTTGCGCGGCATGAGAGCGGGCAATCCGCCGTTGACACCACGGATACCTCTCGAGCCCGTGGACGCGCTAACGATCACGACGCTGGTCGACAACGTCTATGACGTCTGGATGCCGGATGTAGGTCAGGCAAAGCGATCGGGCGTAGGCTCAACCAAAGCCCGCGCCTTGTTAAGAAGCTATCAAGGCACTAAGCCTGCGCCACCAGCTGGTTGAACTCGGAGAGGCCCCCGTTGAACAGGAAGTCGGAGACCTGGGTCAGTGCTATCGCAATCCGCCCGCGGTTGGGGTCGTTGAACCACGTCGTGCCGTAGCCGCCGCTCCAGCCGTAGCGGCCCGGCGTGGACACGTCGTCCGGCAGGACCGAGACTCCCATGCAGTATCCCCAGCCGTGGCCGTCGAGCAGGACGCCGCCGCCCGCGATCTGCTCCGGTGTGAGGTGGTTCGTGGTCATCGCCTCGATCGACGCCTCGGACAGTAGCCTCCGGCCCTGGTGCACGCCCCGGTCGAGAAGCAGGCGGGCGAACGCCAGGTAGTCGTCCACCGTCGACAGCAGGCCGGCCGCCCCAGAGGGGAAAGGCGGCTGCGTGGTCCATACGTCCGGGCCGGTGATGTTCACCTCCCCGATCTTCCCGGTCGAGAAGTCGGTCGCGTACTCGGTGGGCAGCCGGCCGACCTGGTTGGCAGTCATGACGAAGCCGGTGTCGCGCATGCCCAGCGGCTCGAAGAGGCGGTCCTGGAGAAAGACGCCCAGTGGCTGGCCGGCCGCGCGGGCGACCAGGACCCCGAGCACGAGCGAGCCAGCGTTGTACTGCCACCGCTCGCCCGGCTGGTACATCAGGGGCAGCGTTGCGAAGCGGGCGATCCACTCGTCAGGGTCGTACGGCGTGCGCGGGTCCGGCTGCGCCATGGCTAGCTGGAGCTGCTCGGCTCGCTCGATGATCGGGTACGGCGGATTAAATGTCGCGGGCTCGACGATGATGAAGCCATAGCCTGGCCGGAACGTCAGCAGATCTTCGACCGTGATCGGGCGGTCGGCTGGGACGGTCTCCTCGAGCGGGCCGTCCACGCGCTTCAGCACACGGCGGGCGGCCAGCTCGGGGAGCAGCCTAGTGATCGGCTCGTCCAGCGCCAGCTGGCCATCGTCAACCAACAGCATCGTCGCGGCGCCCAGGATCGGCTTGGTCATAGAGGTGATGCGAAAGCTCGTGTCCCGCCGCATTGGCCGGTCGGCGCCGAACGCCATGGCGCCGATTACGTCGACGTAGACCTCGTCGCCCTGGGCGACCAGTGTCACGATGCCGGGCAGGCTGCCGTTCTCGACCCGGGCAGTCATCGCACAGTGGAGTCGGTCAAGGCCGGCCTGGTTCAGCGCAGAGATCTTCATATGTTCGCGTCGGCCGTCGCTCTTGCGTACTCCGGGCGCCCACCAGTCCGAAACGTCTGGATGGATATGCCCCGGGGCGTGGTCCGCGACGTCAGTAGATCGAGCGCTATGTCCGGACCGGATTCGGGGAACAGCCGCGTCCCCTGGCCGATGATGACCGGATAGATGAGCAGGTCGAGCTGATCGACCAGGCCGTTGGCGAGCAGCCATCGGACGAGGACACCGCTTCCGGGTACCACAAGTTCGCCGTCCTGATGCGACTTCAGCTCACGGATCGCTGCGGCGACGTCGCCGGTGAGGACACGCGTGCCCGCCCAGCGCGGATCCTTGAGGCTAGTCGACACCACGTACTTGGGCCGGCTGTTCAGCGCGGCGCCGATCGGGCTCGCCATCATTTCGGGTACCGCTCCCCAGGAGCCGGCGAAAATCTCGTAGGTCTGGCGGCCGAACAGAAACGCCGTGGCGCCGCCGTAGACCTCGTTGATATGGTCCATTTCTTCGGTGCCGGTAAGTGGAATGACCCATCCACCACGAACGAAACCCCCGCGGCGATCCTCGTCATCTCGGCCCAAACCCTGCATCACGCCATCTACCGAGACGTTGGTCGTCGTCGTCAACCTCATTGGTTCTCTCCACCTTCTTTGATCCGGCTCGTAAGCGTCGGTCGCGCCTAACGCTGGTAATATTACAACCATATGGTTGTAGATCGTACGGCCACTGAGGAGCGGCACGTCGATCTCATCTTCCGGGCGTTGGCGGACCGCACCCGGCGAGACGTCATCCGCCGGGCGATGAGTGGGGCGCTGTCGGTCTCCGGGTTGGCCCGCCTGTATCCAATGAGTACGACTGCGGTGCAGAAGCATGTGGCGGTCCTCGAGGAGGCGGGACTCGTTCACTTGACGCGACGCGGCCGTCGGCTGCTCGTCCAGACCGAGATCGACACTGTCGCCGAGGCGCAAGTACTGCTCTCCGAGTTCGAGCGGCTGTGGCGTGATCGACTTGACCGCATCGGCGACCTTCTAGCGCAACCAGAAAATGGAGACCGGTAATGACGGTGATCGGCGTAGATCGCGATCCGATCGCGCGGACGCTCACGATTGTGGCGGAGTTCGATAAGCCGGCGGAGCGGGTCTGGCAGGTGTGGGCCGACCCGCGGCAGCTGGAACGATGGTGGGGACCGCCGACGTACCCCGCCACCGTCGTCGACCACGATCTGAGCGAGGGCGGCCGGGTCACCTACTACATGACGGGGCCTAACGGCGAGAAGCTCCACGCGTGGTGGCGCATCACCTCGGTCGACCCTCCGCGCTCGCTCACGTTCGAGGAAGGAAACGCTGGCGACAGCGGGCCGAACGATGACCCGCCGACCACGTCCATCAAGGTCCGACTCGTAGAGACGCCCGAGAAGACGACCATGACGATCACCTGCAAGTTCGCTCCGACCGCGGACAAGGCGGTGCCCGGCGCGGGCACGGAGAGCGGCATGAGGCTTGCGGTCGGGCAGATCGACGCCATCCTTGCAACCACTACCGTTTCCTGATGGCGGGTGCGCGACCCGAATGACTGTCGCTTCCTCGATCTCAACGGTTGGCGCCAAGGGTAAAGCAAGCCGAATTGGTGTGGGCCAGGGTGGACTCGAACCACCTACCTCCGCGGTAAGCGAGCCGTGAGCTCTGCGCCTGCAACGGCGTCCGCGCCGGCGGCGACCGTGGGCACGGCAGCGCGAGCAGCGTAGAACTGCGCGCGCAAATCGCCCGCGAGCTTCTCTGCGATCGCCATGGTTGTCAGCGCCGGGTAGGTGGATGGAGGTGTCGGCATGATCGACGCGTCGGCCACGCTCAGGCCGGCGACGGCGCGCACGGCACCGCTCGCGTCCACGACGGCCAGCGGATCGCTGCGCGGGCCCATGCGCACCGTGCCGTTGGCATGGTTGTAGGGGCCAACGCCCGCTTTCAGAACTCGTGTGAGCCCGTCCGCGTCGTCGCCGACGGCGTCGCCGGGGAACACCTCGCCGCGGTACAGCGAGGCGAGCGGCGCGGTGCGGGCCAGCCTGCGGGCCAAGCGGATCCCTTCGACCATCGAAGCGACGTCCCACGGGTCGGCGAGCAGATTGACGTCGATCCGCGGCGGAACCTCGGGGTCCAGCGACGCGAGCCTCACTCGCCCCCGTGACCGCGGCTTGAGCAGCGCGACGGCGATCTCGAACGTGACGCCGGTGGGGCTCATCTCACCTGGGGTGAACGTGGTCGGAAATACATGCAGCCACGGGCGACCCGCGCTGCCGGGTTCGGCGACGGTCATCATCGTCTGCAGGGGTGGCGTCCGCTCCGTGAGCTTCGCGGGATCGCCCGCGAACACCGCGACGAAGAACGGCTGCTCGGCGAGGTGGGCGCCGACGCCGGGGACATCAGCGACCACGTCGATTCCGAGCGAGGTCAGCTCATCCGCCGGTCCGATCCCCGAGCGCATCAAGATCGCTGGGCTGCCGTACACCCCGGCGCTGAGAACAACGTGCCCGGCATGCAGCATCTCACCGGATGCGAGCATCACGCCAACCGCCCGTCCTTCTTCGATCACCACGTGATCGACCTCCGCCTCGCCGCGGATCTCGAGGTTCGTGCGCTGGCGCACGCGCTCGAGATACGCCATCGAGGCGTTCTGACGCACCCCGTCGACGACGTTGCGCGCGACCACGCCAACGCCGATGTGATCGGGTCCGTTCACGTCTTCGACCCGCCGAAAGCCGCTTGCGGTCGCCGCGCGGATAAACGAGCGGTGCAGCAGGGTCAAACGATCCGTGTAGCGGCGGATCGGCACCGGGCCCCCCCGACCGTGGTAGCGCACGTCGCCTTCGGGGTCATCCTCGAGGCGGCGGAAGTCGTCGAGCAGCTGCTCGAAGGACCACCCTGGGTTGCCCAGCCGTGACCACTCGTCGTAGTCCTCAGGTGTACCGCGTCCCGCGGCCGCGGCGTTGTGAGTCGTCGAGCCGCCGATGACCTTCGCGCGCGGCACTGGGATCGAGCGCCCGAGGGCTCCCAGTTCGCCCTGGTAGCCCCATTCATGGGAGCTCGGAAACCCGTCGGCGTCGAGCAGGTCCTCGGGCACGTCGCGCGTCGCTGCATAGTCCGGGCCCGCCTCGAGCAGCAGCACCCGCACCGACGAGTCCTCGCTCAGGCGGGCGCCGAGCACGCTCCCGGCTGCCCCGCCCCCGACGATCAGGAAATCTACGTCGGCGCCGGCGCTCGACGGCGTTAGACGCTCGGCGCTCACGCGCCCGTCCCGCGGGCCTTGTGCTCCATCAGTTGCAACGTCACCCCGAACGTCGTCTGCGGCACCGTGAAGATGAAGTGGACCTCGTCGGTCTCGACTTCGCCCTCCAAGACGACGCCTCGGCGTGTCAGTTCGGCTTTGGTGTCTTCGAGGTCGTCGACTTCAATTCCGAAATGGCCGATGACCGCGGTCTCGCCGTCCTCGAGCTTTGGCATGCCGAAACCGGCAGCGCGGACCTCGATCAACTCTAGGGTCGATTCGCCGAACCGCAGAACTTGCAAGTCGATGTCGTCGGCGACAAAACGCTCGCCAACAGGTCTGCCATCAACGGTCTCGCCCGCCCGAGCGACGGTTTGGTCGATATCGCGCACGACGATTCCGATGTGATCCAACCCACGTAGCTTCATGGACCTCAGTCCTCCTGTGTCTCGCTGTTTCCGTTGTTGTGCAAATTGGTTTGTGCCCCCCAAGGACCAGGACGCTGGAAGAGCGCTCGTCATTGTCTAAGCATGCAGGCTAGATAGAAGCTGATCAATGTGCTTGACGCTCTATTTTTTGTGTGAGACGCTTAGGTCGTGGACGTTCTGCAAGCTCACCTTGTAAGGGCTCGCGCCTCCGGGGGCGCCTTCGCCCGCGCGGTCGCCCAACCCCCATGGGGCCTCCGACTACCCGGCACGATCCCGCTAACCGTTCACGCCGTCATCCAGGGGCGGATGTGGCTATGGCTCGACGACTCGCGATCCCCGCTGGAGCTGGCGCCTGGGGACGTGGCGCTCGTCCGCAGCGGCCCCGATCACTTCATCGCCCACGAGCCCAACGCCGCCTGCCTGCCGTTGGAGCAATTCCAGGCACGCCACGGAGATGACGACCGCCACCCGCGTGGTAGCGCGAACGTTTTCCTGTGCGGGGCATACGTGTTCTCAGGCGACGTCGGCAGAGGACTACTGGAAGCCCTTCCACCTGTCCTGACTCTGTCGGCCGCTGCGAACGACCCCCTACACGACGTCATCGGTCTGTTGTCATCCGAGCTCGGCACCGCCGCACCGGGTCAACAGACCGTGCTCGACCGACTGCTCGACATCCTGCTCGTGCTCGCGATTCGCGCCTGGTTTCAGCGAAGCCCGCACGCGCCTCGCTGGTACCAGGCTTCGGCAGACCCAAGGCTCGGCCCAGCCCTGACCGCCATGCACACCGACGCCGCCCACGCATGGACCGTGCAGGAGCTCGCAGCTCTCAGCAGGCTCTCACGCGCTGCGTTCGCCCGCATCTTTCAGGTCGCACTCGGGCAGGCGCCCATGCACTACCTGACCGAATGGCGCATGACCCTAGCACGAGACCACCTGCGCGCCGGCGAGCTAACCCTCGAGCAGATCGGCGCACGCACCGGCTACGCCTCCCCCTACGCCTTCGCCGCGGCGTTCCGACGCCACCACGGAGTTCCACCCGGCCAATGGCGACAAAAGCAGACGAGGAGCCCGCAAGCCGCGTAGGCAGCCGCAGACGGGAATCATCGAGCTTGATAGTGCGCCGCCGCAAGCCCACCTTGAGTGGATCGCTTAGCCTGCGATCAGACCACGCACCACGCTCACCTTGCCATCACGCAGCGTGAGTATATCCAGCCCACGGATCATGGGCTTGCCGGGCGGACCGAACCGCCAAGCCTGGGCGGCGGTGTCGGGACCGATGTACGGCGGCCCGTCTTCCTCCAACACGAAGTCCGCTGGAGCGCCGTCAAGGATGTTCTGAAGGCGGTCGCTGAAAGCTTGCCGCCCCACGACATCGGCTTTCGAGTCCAGGAACCTCAAGTCTTCGACGTACGCCCGCTCGATCTCCGCGCGGCGCTTTTCAGGGTTTCGCTCGGATGTGACCTCGTGTTGAATGCGGAGTAGCTCGTTCGCTTCCATGTCGTGCTCCTTTCAATCGTTCGTTTGGCCTGGGCGACTTCTCGTGGCCCGTTGCTACAAAGCTTGCGCTCGCTGGTGCAGCGATCACCACGTCGGTCAGCGCGGGTCCTCATACTCGGAGGCGAACAGGTAGCTTACGGCCAGGCTGCGATACGGCCGCCAGCGGTCCGATATCTTGACCAGCTCGGCCTCGGAGGGAACGTGGTCGAAACTGTAGATTCGTTGGATCGCGCGACGCAACGCGATATCGCCAGTGAGAAAGACGTCTGGCCGGTTCAGCGCGATGAGCAGGAAACCGTGCGCCGACCACGGCCCGATGCCATTCACCGCGGTCAGGGCTGCCTCGACCTCTTCGTCTGTCATGCGTTCAAGCGCCGCCTCGCTCAGGCGCCCATCCACGAATCGCTCCGCGAGCGCCCTTACCGTCGCGCCCTTGCGAGCCGAGAGCCCGGCGGCGCGAAGCACCTGCGGATCGGCTGCCAGCAGCTCGGCCGGCGACGGCAAATGGCCGCCGAATCGCTGTTCGATGCGGGCCACGATCGTGCGTGTCGCAGGGACCGACAACTGCTGGCCGACGACCTGGAAAATGAGTGCCCCGAACGCGTCGAGCGGCGGGAGCTCGTCCATGAACGCTCGCGGACGAAAGGCTGGATGCGCGTCGATGACGCCCGCGAGCACCGGATCGGCCTTGCGAAGGAACTCGCGAGCCTTGCGGTCGGCGAGCGCGGCGCGTTGCCGCGGACGAACACTCACGCTCATGCCTCAAGTAGGCGCTCGAGATTGGGACGAGCGCCGGACCCCGCCAAGCCCACCTCCGAGCGGATGATGAGGACGATCTTCCCTCGGATATGCCGTTGCTCGAGTAACTCATAAGCCTGGCGTACGTCTCGAAGGGCAAAGGTGGCGGCGACTGGGACCTCGAGCTGTCCTCGCTCGATGAGGGATGCCAGATGCGAGATGACTGAACCGACGTCGTCGACTGAGGACATTCCGTCCACATGGGCCCCATGTCGTGCCCCAGCCTCCCAATCGATGATCGTCTCCACTCGACCCGGCGGGACACCGAGTTCGTCGACTGCCAAGTCAACATAGCCAGCCCCGAAGCAGTCGATGAAGGCGTCGATCCCCTCGGGCGCAGCGGCGCTAAGGCGATCCGCAAGATCTTCGCCGTAGACGACAGGTCTCGTACCCATAGATTCCAGCCAGCCAGAGTTCGCCCTTCCGGCGATGCCTAATACCGTCGCCCCCAAGTTGCGTGCGAGCTGAATCGTGATCGATCCCACACCGCCAGCGGCTCCCGAGATGGCCACAACCTCGCCGGGTTTCAGCCCAACGGACTTAACGGCTGCCCACGCTGTAGTGCCGGCCACATACAAGGAGGCGGCCGCCTCCCAGGGCACACCCGAAGGTTTGGGCACTACCTGATCGGCAGGCAAGCTGACCGCCTCTGCGTGACTCGACCTCTCGTCACTCCAACCGATTACCTCATCCCCGACGGCAACCTCGTTCACCCCATCGCCCAGCTCGGCTACCACACCGGCCAGATCGCTACCTTCCCCGGACGGAAAGGTGGCCGGGAAACGGTCGCGGAGCGATCCATTTCGGATTGCGGCTTCGCCCAGGTTGATGGCGGCGGCGACCACGTCCACCACTACCCGGCCGGGTGCAGCAAGCGGACGGGGGACCTCGACCACGTTGAGGACTTCAGCATCCCCATAGTGATCAAAGCGAACCGCCTTCATCGACAAACCGCCACGGATCGAATAACTCGCACCCCAATTCAAGTATTCCCCGCCAACGGATAACTTACCGTCCCCACGCAGACCCAACCCTGGTTTCGTTGCCAAGCTCATCGCAAACGCACATAGTTAATAGGTATCGTGCTCGGCCGGCTGATCAGCCGCGCGAATCATCCTGGGCGAGTCCGGCTACCCGTCGGCGGCGATCAGGTGCCTCGTCTGCGCGGGCGGGTCGGAAAGGTCTCGGGCCTTCAAATCGAAGTCGCGATCGGCGCCGGTGAGGCGGTCATGGTGCTGGCGCAAGTGTTCTTCCCACGAGGCAACGGTAAAGGTCTCGACAAAGGTGTGGGTGTTTCACCATCGCGATAGAGTGCCCATCGAGATGATAACGCGTTTGCATGCTTGTCCGCCGGCCGCGGACGACGGTTGCCGTCAACCGCTTTTCGGTCCTCCGAGGCGCTGGCCCGCCAGGTGGAACTCGCGCCACGACCACCGCCTTCGCTCCCAACCGACGTCCTCGGCTGGCATGCTACTCAAGCACGTTCACACGAAATGGTTGTAGTCGGCACGAGGCTCAGTAGAGAGGGACGATAGGATGCTCCTCGGTCGGGAGAGCGAGCGTGGTGTGCTGGACCGGCTGCTAGTGGCGGCGCGCGGCGGCCACGGCGACGCGATCGTGTTGCTTGGGGAGCCTGGCATCGGCAAGACAGCCCTGATCGAGCAGGCGGTCGCTTCCGCGCAGGACTTTCGGGTCCTTCGGACTGCGGGCCAAGAGGGGGAGATGGAGCTCGCTTTCGCGGCGTTGCAGCGACTTTGCGCGCCGGGACTCGACCGCCTGCAACGGCTCCCAGAGCCTCAGCGTGACGCCTTGGGTGTCGTGTTCGGGTTAAGAACCGGCGACCGGCCGGATCGGTTGCTGGTGGCGTTGGCCGTGCTCACCTTGCTCTCCGAGTTGGCGGCGGAGCGACCGCTGCTGTGCGTCGTTGACGACGCTCAGTGGCTCGACCGGGCGTCCGCGCAGGCGGTCGCCTTCGCGGCGCGCCGGCTGGCGACGGAGCCTGTGGCGTTCGTGTTCGGGGCGCGAGAGCTGCCCGATGAGGTCCGCGGCCTCCCGGAAGTGTTCGTCGAGGGCTTGGGCGACGGCGATGCGCGGGCCTTGTTTGGATCGGTCTTTCCCTACAGGCTCGACACGCCGGTGTTGGACCGGATAGTGGCCGAAACGCACGGCAACCCGCTCGCCTTGCTCGAGCTGCCACGGGGCCTGAGCCCGGCGCAGCTGGCTGGTGGATTCGGCTTGCCGGTGTCGGTTCCACTAGCCGGGCGTATCGAGGAGAGCTTCCGGCGACGCCTGGCGGGGCTTCCATCGCCGTCACGGCGTCTTGTCCTGGTCGCCGCGGCAGATCCGACGGGGGACGCGGGGCTGGTGTGGCGGGCCGCTGGGCTGCTCGGGATCGCCGACTTTGCGGGGGAGGCTGTCGAGGCCGAGGGCCTGTTGGACCTGGCTGCGGGGGTGGTGTTCCGTCACCCGCTGGTCCGTTCCGCGGCCTACGGCGCCGCGTCTGCTCAGGAGCGAAGACAGGCGCACCAGGCGTTGGCGGAGGCCACCGATTCCGCCGTCGACCCGGATCGCCGGGCTTGGCACCGTGCGCAGGCAACGTCGCGTCCAGATGACCAGGTTGCTGCGGAGCTGGAGTTCTCGGCTGAGCGAGCCCGAGGCCGCGGGGGTTTCGCGGCGGAAGCTGCGTTCATGGAACGCTCGACCGAGTTGACTGCGGATCCCGCGCGGCGGGCGACCCGGGCGCTGGTCGCTGCCGAAGCCAAGCGCCAAGCGGGCGCTATGGAGGCCGCCGTCCGTCTTGCCGACTTGGCCGAGAGAGGGCCGCTGGACGACTTCCAGTTTGCGCAACTGGACGTGCTGCGGGCCCAGATCTCTTTCGCTTCCGACCGGGAGAGCGAGGCTCCGCTCCTGCTTCTGAGGGCCGCCCAGCGGCTCGAGAGTATTGACGTGCGCCGGGCGCGGGACACGTACCTCGACGCGCTCACCGCCGCGATATCCGCGGGCCGGCGGGCGAGCGAGGTCAGCGCGGATGTGGTCGCGAGGGCAGCCATTGCGTCGCGGCCCGGCGCGGGGTCCCAGCGTGCCTCGGAACTTCTGCTCGACGGTCTGGCGCTGCTTGTCACCGATGGGTACGCCTCGGGGACCCCGGTCTTGAAGGAGGCGCTGAACGCCTTTCGGGCCGACGGTTTGGGCATGGAGGAGCGCCTGCGATGGTCGTGGCTGGCGGGCCGAGCCGCGGCGTTCATCTGGGATTACGATAGTTGGGACGTCCTGACGGCTCGCCAGATTCAAGCCGCCCGGGATGCCGGTGCCCTCACAGTGCTGCCCCTCAGCCTGGGTACTCGCGCCGCTCTGCATTTGTTCGCTGGGAAGGTGGCGCTCGCCGCCTCGGCGGTCGAACAGGTGGAGGCGGTAGCTGAGGCGATAGGAAATCGCCGGGCCCCGTACTCAGCGCTGACAGTCGCCGCGTTCCGAGGGCGTGACGTGGACGCTCGTCGGCTGATCGACGCAAGCACGAAGGACTTCGCTGCCAGGGGGGACGGCCTAGGTCTGTCCATAGCGTTGTGGGCGACCGCGGTTCTTAATAACGCGCTGGCGCGCTACCAGGACGCTTTCGCTGCCGCGAAAGAAGCGCTCGAGGACCCTTACGAGGTGTCGTTCTCCCCGCTGGCGACCATCGAGCTGGTCGAGGCGGCCTCTCGCATTGGGAGGGAAGACGTAGCAACGCCGCAGCTGGAACGCCTGGCCCTAGGTACGTCCGCGAGCGGGACCGATTGGGCCCGCGCTGTCGAGGCGCGATGTCGAGCGCTGCTCAGCCACGGTGAAGCGGCCGAGAAGCTATATCGCGAGGCAATCGACCGGCTTACGCCCACGCAGTTAGGTTTCGACCTTGCCCGAACCCACCTTCTATTCGGAGAGTGGCTGCGACGCGGGCGCCGCCCCCGGGAAGCGCGCGAGCAGCTGCGCGCCGCCCACGAGCTTTTCACCGAGTTCGGCATGGACGGCTTCAGTGAGCGGGCCGGCGTCGAGTTGCGAGCGACGGGTGAGCGCGCCCGGAGACGCACCGTTGAAACGCAAACCGATCTAACCCCCCAGGAGGAACAGATCTCCCAACTCGTGGCGCAGGGCGCTTCCAACCCAGAGATCGCCGCCCAACTGTTCATCAGCCCGGCCACGGTCGAGTACCACCTCCGCAAGGTGTTCCGCAAGCTCGACGTCAAGTCGCGGACGCAGCTCACAAAGCTCGTCCTCGAATCGATCCCGCGATCAAAGTTCAAAGAACGATGACGGTCTTAACCTCGTCGTCGCGATGAGACCGGGATCTCATTGCCGAGGGCACCTCGTCCAAGGCGATGTGAGTCATGGGTGGCGGGACAACCCGGTGATCGATGAGATCCTTGGCGACCCTTTCTAATAGCTCGCTGGTCAGGCGCAGTACAAAGTTGGCGCTGCGGACGCCCGAAGCCGAGAGGGCTCGCGTGTCTGCGACGTACCGGGTGCTGACCGCGGCGCCGCCCGGGCGGACGAGCGAGGCGAGCGAAGCGAAGGACTCGGCGTCGCTCGCAAGGTCGACGAGAACGTCGATGCCGTCGGGGTGGGCTCGCCGGACAGCCTCGGCCAACGGGACCGCAGTGTGATCGATGGTCTCGGCCGCCCCATAGGAGCGCACCCGTTCGACAGCCGGGGCACGCACGTTGGCGATCACCCGGGCACCAGCGATGACAGCAAATTGAGTGGCAAACGATCCAACTCCACCCCCTGCTCCGACAACCAGCACGGTCTTGTCCTCAAGCGGCTCGAGCGACTCCACGAGCGTGAGTCCGGTCCCACCGACTGTTGGTATTGCCGCAGCCACGATCAGGTCGAGCCCCTCGGGCAGCGGGGCCAACGGCGCCTCTGCGGTGACCGCGACGTACTCGGCGTAGGTCCCGGTCGAGCCGATCGGCGCCAGGAGCAACTGACCGAATATTCGCTCGCCCACCGAGAACCTCGTAACTCCTTCGCCCAGCGCATCTACAGTCCCAGCACCATCGACGCCGAGCACCATCGGGAACGTGGCCGGGGCGGGCCTCCATGCGCCCGACGCTAGTGAGACGTCCATCGGGTTCATTCCCGCAGCCGCAAGTTTGATCCGGATCTGGCCGGGGCCAGCCGCGGGGATCGGCAACTGCATTACGACAGGAGATGCTCCGTAATAGCTGACGGTCACCGCACGCATGGCCTTCTCCTTTGGTCTTCGCCGAAGCCGCGGAAGGGGCGTGGTCTCGGCTGCACCTCGTTACGGTGTCAAGGAAGGATCGCCATCGCATCCCGGAAACCCCTAGTCAACCGTCGGTTCGGGCTCGACCAGCGACGTAGTACGGACGAGACAAATCTGGCCGGACCAGGAAACCGACCTCTGTCGCCCCAGCCCCTTGCTCCCACCCGAGACTACGGACTTCGTGGATGCGATCGCAGCCATCGTTCGCCAGGATGGCAATGGAGTGACCGCCGCTCTCGGCGGTCGAACACTTGTCACTCAACCCCAAGGAGGAGTTCGATGAGCAGCCCAGAACTCGCGCAATATGCAGACTTCTACGCCGACACGACCCGTCGGTTCGGGTTGACCAAGAGCCTCGAGCTCTGGCGGGACATATCCGAGCGACTGCATCAACTCACGCCCGAGCCGGAGGGCGTCACCTATCGAGATGTGACGGCGAACGGCGTGCCGGCGATCTTGGTGATGCCAGCCGACAGCTTGCCGGACCACATCCTCCTGCACAGCCATTCCGGCGGTTCGGTCACAGCGTCAATGTGGCAGGAGCGCAAGGCCGTCGGGCATCTCGCGAAGGCAGCCGGCGCACGGGCCCTCGTCATCAACTACCGACTGGCACCCGAGCACAAGTTCCCGGCGCAGCTCGACGACGTCGAGGCCGCGTTCCGGTGGCTTCTCGACCAAGGGTACGACCCCTCTCGGATCGCCAGCACCGGCGACTCGATCGGCGGGAACTACGCGGTGAACCTGGCCCTCACGCTGCAGCGAATGAACGCCCCGCTGCCAGGGGCGGTGCTGTCGATCTCACCGTGGTTCGACATGGAGCTCAAGAACAACACCATCGACACGAACGCAAACACCGACAAGATGCTGACCCGTGAACTGCTGCGCGGCTTCAGCGATTCCATGCTGGACGGCACCGGGATAGAGCTAACAGATCCGCGGATCAACCTGGCTTACGCGGACCCGGCCGGGCTGCCGCCAACGATGATCTACTACGGCGCGTACGAGCTGCTCGTTGACGATTCCAACCAGTTCGCGGAGCGGGCCCGCGCCGCCGGCGTCGATCTCGAGCTCCGCTCGCTGCCCCAGGGACAGCACAACTTCTTCCTGGGTGCCGGACATGTTCCGGAGATCACAGCAGCAGTCGCTGAGATGGGTGCATGGCTGCGATCCAAGATCGGGCTCACGCTGGCAACAGCGTGACCGGCGACACGCCGCGGCCAAGGCATCCGTGACGCGAGCATCGGCAGTTCAGTCGACCGTCACCGCACACTCCAAGACGGCGCTCATCGTCACCGTGTGCCTGGCCCAGTTCATGGTTATTCTGGACGCCACCGTCACAAATGTCGCGCTGCCGGCGATCGCGCGCAACCTGCACTTCAGCACGTCTGATTTGCAGTGGGTCGTCACCGCGTACACGCTCACCTTCGGCGGGTTTCTGCTGCTGGGCGGCCGCTCGGCCGACCTGTTCGGGCGACGACGCCTGTTCACGCTCGGCGTGACGATCTTCACCGTCGCGTCGCTAGCGAACGCGCTCGCCCAGTCCTCCTCTGCCCTGATCATCTTCCGCGCGTTGCAGGGCACCGGCGCCGCGCTCGTGTCGCCGGCCGCCCTGAGCATCATCACCAGCTCGACCGCCGAGGGCCAGGAGCGCCGCCGAGCGCTGGGGATCTTCGCCGCGATCTCCGCGGGCGGCGGCGGCGTCGGCCTGGTGCTGGGCGGCGTGCTCGTGACGTACCTCAGCTGGCGCTGGGTGTTTTTGATAAATCTGCCGGTCGGCGCCGCCGCCATCGTGCTGGCACGCCTGCACGTCCCCGAGTCGCACTCGCGCGAGCGCGCCGGCAGCTTCGACCTCGCGGGGGCGATCCTGATTACCACCGGCCTGGCCTTGTTCACCTACGCCGTGACCGAAGCAAACCGCTACGGGTGGGGCAGCGTGCGCACGCTCGGCCTCTGGGCCCTGTCGCTCGGCCTCATCGGCGCGTTCTTGATCGTCGAGAAAAGCCTGCGCGCGCCGCTCGTACGCCTAGCCATCTTCAAAATCCGCTCGCTCTCGGCGAGCGCGGCCGCGACCTTCCTGCTCGTGGCCGGGCTGTACTCGAACTTCTTCCTCGGCTCGCTGTACTTGCAGATCGTCAAGGGCCGCACGCCGCTGCAGACGGGGCTGATGTTCCTACCCCAGAGCGTGTGCGTGGCCGTCTTCTCGGCCATCTCCCAGCGCGTGATGGGTCGCGTCACGCCGAAGCTGGTGCTGACGGCAGGCCTCCTGCTCGATGCCGCCGGCCTCGCCTACCTGTCCACGCTGCAGGTGAGCGACGGCTACCTGAGCGGCTTCTTGCCCGGGATTTTGTGTGTGGCCGCAGGACTCGGGCTGGCCTTCGTGCCGCTCACGATGACCGCGACCTCCGGGGCCAAACCGGACGATCA
>Ga0307477_10002020_pt1 | contig 16080 bp, 27 predicted proteins | sample atmos_gasesECM2C_FD_203316 | JGI IMG/M metagenome (GOLD analysis project Ga0307477, IMG submission 203316) | Hardwood forest soil microbial communities from Morgan-Monroe State Forest, Indiana, United States - atmos_gasesECM2C_515 | ecosystem: Environmental > Terrestrial > Soil > Temperate...
TGACGAGGCGCTGGCGCTGCTGCAATTGTGGCTGCACGTGGAAAATCCCAAAGATTACGAGGACGCCCATCAGAAGACGATGCAATTCACGCTCGATTGTCTTGCTGATTCTTCTCCGAAGACTTTGCAAATCGACTCACCCGGAACGAATACGCGCTGCCCGCGATGCGGTTTTGTGACGGCTAACGTATTCGATTGCCCGACGTGCAAGGGCCGAGTTGATCTGAGCGCTCCGGTACCACAGACCGTCGAAACCAGAAACGCGCAGGGCGACGTGGACGGCGGATATTTGGACTGGAAAGCTACCGCCGAAGAACAGGAGCAGATCATCAGTAGTTTGCAAGCTGCGCGCTGGGCTAATCATTATCGCGCCGAGGCAGCAGAGAAACGCGTGGGCGAACTGGAGGAAAAGCTGGCGGTGCTTCTGGCGTACAGTCTGAAGCACGAAACGGCGCCGGCAACGCCCGATCCGACGACGGAGGTGCCAGGGCGATAAAGAGGGAGAAGCAAAATGGACCAGCAGCCGAAGACGGTTGAAGTGGCGGAACTGATCGAGCTGACAACCGAAGAGCTGGCCGAAGTTGGCGGCGGTGCAAACGACGTTCCTGATCCGCACGTCGTCAACAATTAAAGGCATGGAGGGCGCGACGCTACAAGGCGCCGCGCCCGTGCCGAAGGAGATATATGAAAGTTGAGCGGCTGAGAATGGACCCCGAGAAGGCGCGCGAACTCTGGCGCAAATACCAGGCGCACGTCGCCGGCCAGACGAAAGCCGACCAGGAGATCGCGGCGGTGTACAAACGGCTCGCTCAAGGGCGCACCGTGATCCGGGCGCTCGAATCGATCCGGGCGGCCGGCGCGAGCGAGGAAGGCTATCCGCGCCTGGCGATCGCGCGAGCCGATGAGAGGCAGATCGAGTGCCGGGTTAGCCCGCATTTGAACGTCTGGAAATTCGAGCCGCGCGGATACGCGCGTTCTCCCTCTCGCGTGCTTGAAGTGGCGCGACCGGAGGGCGCAGCAGTACCGAATGAATGGAAGAGTCTGCAGACCGATGTTCCACTCATCCCGGTCAACCTGCGCCCGAAGCATAGCCTCGCTGGGTATCACATCCTGTTCGAGGCTGACTGGCGCGAGTATCCGATCGATCCGTACCTACTGCGTCGCTTCGGCGCCGACGCCTGGCTCGTTGTAGCAGCCTGGGACCTTACGACCGTCGAACGCGCCGTGATGGCGAACAGGATCAGCGCGTGATCCTTCGACCGAAAGCCGATCGCAGCGTCGGCAATTCCGTCGAGGTGGTGCTTACGAAGGAGCACGGGAAAGAGCTTGCGTACTTGACGATCGACAATCCATGGGCCGGCGACACTCAGAGCGGATTCGGCCGCGAATGCACGGCCCTGATCGACAAGGAGGAAGCGCGCTGTCTGATCGACTACCTGAGTAAATGGGTGAAGCGATGATCCTTAGCCCCTGGTTCTGGGCCCTCGCCGCGCTGCTGCTGCTCGCGCTGCCGATCGTGGTGGCGCGCGTGCTGGACATGCCGTAGGAGGTCACATGTGACCATCCGCGTCAGTCCAAAGCGCCCAAGGGCGTCACTTTTCGGTCTCTAAGCCTTAGCACGCAAATTGCAGCAGTATCCGGAGTAGCACCCACCAGTGAAAGGAAATTCCATGAAACGCAGCATTATGCAAGAAGGTTTCACGCTGATCGAGCTCATGATCGTGGTGGCCATCGTCGGCATCCTGGCCGCCATCGCGATCCCGCAGTATCAGACCTACACCGTGCGGGCCAAGGTGACGGAGGGCTTGTCGCTCGCCAACGCGGCCAAGATCGCCGTCGAAGAGGGCTTCACCAGTAACGACGTCGCCGGCGTCACTGCGGCCGCGACGGCCTTCGCCGCGACGATGAGCGCGACGCAGTACGTCACCTCGGTGGTCATCAGCACCGCCGCGCCAATCGGCCGAATCACGATCACCTATGCGGCCCCGGCGCAGATCGCCGGTTCCACGCTGGTGCTATCGCCCTACGTGGCGGGCGCGGCTCTGGTGGCCGGTGCGGTCGGCCCGATGCAATGGGCCTGCACCAGCGCCACGAATGTCAGCTCCAAGGCGATCATCGCCGCGGGCGCTCCGACCGGCTCCGTGCCGGCCCAGTACGCCCCGGTCGTCTGCCAGTAACGGTTCGCTGTAGGACCCGCCCGGAATGGGCCGGGCGGCAGATTGGAGAGCAGCATGGACGAGCAACAGCAGGAAGTCGCGGTTGAGGCGGTCGAGGCCGACGAGGCCGACCTGGTCGAGCTGAGCGTGGAATCGCTCTGGCTTGTGGCCGGTGGCTGCGCTTCGGTGATCCTGTCGTAAAAGCCTTCTCCTTGGCGCTCTTGGCCGAGCGCTTTGACAGCCGCCCCGCGAGGGCGGTTCTTTTTTGCCCATAGGACAGGCCCCGTGCATCCATCCGGGCACGTAGCCAGCGGCAGCTCTCTGAATTGTCAGGGACCCCGTATCGTGGGGTGAGGCGCCATCCGGCAACGGCCGGCACGAAGATGCTTTCGTCCCTGTTTTGCCCGCGCCCGGCCTGTCAACCCTGACGCAGTGCGCCGCCTGTCACAGCGCAACCGGAATATGGAGCCGCCGGCGGTGCTCGCCCTCTCGCTCCGCGCGGCCGGGCAGCCCTTGGTTCGTCCGGAGTACGACGGCCTGAAATGAAACCGCCCCGACGAACCGTTGCGTGGCTCGCGGGGCGGAGTTATTGCGTTGGCTGACAGGCCATCACCGATGATGCCTAATTTTCAGGCACATGTCCAGACGGCCATACGGATCAGCGCGGCCAGGCCGCTACGGCTTCGGCAAGGGCTGCATGTTGTTGTCCAGCAGTTTCTGTGCATCGTCGAGCAAGGTCGATAGCTCGGCCGAGAAGTCGGCAGGCTGCCGCGCCGCTTCCACTGCAGGCAGTGGCGCCGGGTCCGGCTTGAGGCACGGCGTTTGCACCACCAGTGGCCCCTCCGGCAGCTTCGGCGGCGGCGAGGGCGTCGCGCACGCGCTGAGCGCGAGCATCAGCAGCGCCGGCGGCAACCTTAAGAGCGGCGATCTGAGTCGTGTAGGCATTGGCGGCAGCCTCCCGTGCGGCAGCGTTGGCGGAGCGCTCGGCGTCGCGCTCCTTGATGGCTTCGGTCAGGAGCGCCTGGGCGGCGTTCAGCTTCGTCTGCCAGTCGTCCTGCAGTATCTTGACGTCGCGCGCGTGAGCGGCCTTTTCAGCGTCGAGCGCATCGGTTGCGCGCCAGCCTTCGACCTTCCACCCACCCGCGAAAATGGCCGCCGCAGCCACCACAGCGCCCCCAGCGAGCACCGGCGTCGGGACCAGCGATAGGAGGCTCACCTACGCCACCGGGGCCGCTGCAGCCGGTTCCTGACCCGCCTCGAGCTGCGCCAGCGTCAGGCCGCCCGTGTACTGGACGTGGGCCTCTTCCTTAAGCGATCCGGTCCAGCGGCCGGCCCATTCGAACCCGAGCCCTTCGGCGATCACGCCGACCCGCTCGAAGGCGGCCAGATCGTTCCAGGCGCACTTTCCGTCTTCGATCGGACAGAAGTCCAGCGCGACCCGCCAGTTGTGATAGGACTCGCCCGGCTTGGCGTTGGTGACGATCGGCCCGGCGGTCGCCCTGCCCTTGGCGTAGAGCTCGGCCTGGGCCTCCAGATCGCGGTAGGTTGACGTGATCAGAAGGTCGATACCAGCGGCGGTGCAGGCCTCGATCAGATGCTGCGCCATCACCTGTACGACGGGCAGCAGGTCGTCGAGACTGCGGCTGGTGATCATGGCCCGATCGTATCAGCGCCGTCGGGCTGGCGCCATGGGTATCCGGCGACGGGGCCAGGAAAGTAGGCGAGTGCGGCCCGCTCCGGCGTCATCCCCCAACAGCACCAGCGCGCGCCATTCCAGCGGGCGAAGCGCTCGCAGGACTCCCGCGGCTCGCCAGTCAGGTAGTCGCACACCGTGACCAGCACCGGGTAAATGCCGGGCGCTTCCGGCGCGAGTTTGGGCGACTGCCAGTAGAAACCGTCCCAATCCATCGCCCGGACTGTAGCGGGTTTGCGGCAGTCCTAAAGCCTTTATGTGGCCCGGAAATGGCAAGAATCCACGGCATGGGTGAAAGGCTGCGAGCGGTGGACATGGACGTGAGCGAGGCGCCGGCGCGCGCGGGCTGGTCGCTGGCCGATCTGGGGCTGCCGCTGCCGACCGTGGCCGCGCTGCTGGTGGCCGGGGCGGGCCTCGTGCTGTGGCTGGACGCCCGCCTGGCGCCGATCCCGATCATCGTGGAGCAGAACAAGGAGATCCGCGCCGAGCTGTACAAGCAGCGCGACGCCGAGCGCGATCTGGCGCTGCGCGATGATCGCATCGCCGAGCTGGGCCGCAGAATTCAGATTTTGGAGACGGAGGGGCGCAGGCGATGATCCCGAACGAACCGACCGGACCGGCGCCGCGCCGGCACGCGGCTTTGATCTACGGCGCCTTCGCGTGCGGCATCGCTTTCGGCGCCGGCCTGGAGGTCAAGGCCTACGTCGACCAGGACCGGGAGACGCAGGCTCGCGCGGCCTGGGCCGCCACGATGGAGCGCAGCCGCACCGCCGCCGCCGAGCGCGAGGCGCACCTTAACCAGATCATCGAAGATGAGAGGGGACACCATGCCGACGCGCTACGCCAGCGAGACGCTTATGTGGCTGCTTTTACTGCTCGGAACGTCGGGATGCGCCACGACCTCGAAGCCATGCTTGCAGACAGTCGAAGCAGCGGAGAGCGCTGCACCGCCCGAGTTGCTGGAATTGCCGAAGCCGTCGGAGCCCTCCTCGAAGCTGTCGGAGAAGGTGCCGGATTACTTGACGAAGCTCAACGCGCGAATCGCAGACTTACAGCGGAAAATCGGAAGCTCTACGACCAGGTCGTCGGATGGCAGCGCTTCGACGCCGAGCGCCGCATCCCCCGCATCACGGTGAAGGCAAAGAAGCCGGTCGGATAACGACCGACGTCGTCGCGGCGTCCTCTTCGAACAGCATCGATTCGCAGATGACGGATATGCGCACCGCGACCGCGTGCGCGCGCTCGAGCGACGCTATGGCGCGATCCGGCACGTCCACCTTGCGATAAAGGTCCAGCCGGAAGCGCATCGGGTCGTTTCCCTTGCGGGCCTCGCGCACGAACTGCGCCGCGGCCGCGCGTGCGAGTTGCGCGATCGTGACGCTGTCAGCTACCTGGGCGGCGCTCATCGGGCGCTCTCCTGTCCTCTTCTTTACCACCGCCGCTGGCGCGGTACTTGGCCTGGATCAACTCGGCCACGATCTTCGGCGCAACCAGAAGTCCCATGTACGCCACGAAGAGGTACACGAACGGAATCGGCTGCTGCAGCCAACTGCTGGCGGCATCCATCACGGCCCACGTGCCGCCGATGATGGCGACCAGATACCCGATCAGCTTCATGGAGCATTTGCCGTCCGGGCCCCGCAGCGCATCCACCAGGTTGAAGTCTGGCCGCTGGTTCGCCTTGTGCATGAAGCGGGCGAACATGACGATAGCGACCACCAAAAAGACGTTCAGCGGCTGGAACCATTCGACGGTGATCGCGGACACGGCTGCCACGGCGGGCGACCAGTCGGTGTGATTGGTCGCGGCGGTCAGGGCCTCGGCGACCGGTGTGGAATCGGCCATGTGCTTCAGCTCCTGGGTGCGCCGCAGATCCGAGCCTATCGCGCTTTCGCACTGTCGCAATCGCGTGAAAAGCGGTCAGGCAACGCCTATGTATCCGGCAATGCGATCGCCTTAAGCGTGAGCTCGACGCCGAACTGCGCCCGCATCATCGCGAGCGCGATATCCCGGCGCGATCGGAGCATGGCGACCGGCCGATTCTGCGGCGAGGCGAGCGCTATCGACTCGGCCAGCGTGCGCGCGTAGTGTCCGCAGTCGAACGGCAACACGGCCAGGATGATCGGCTCTCCGGGTGGGTCTGGCTGCTCGATCGCCCAAAGTTGCGGCTCCGCCATACTCCTATTTCTTTCCCAGCTGCTGCGCCGCCTTTTCCGCCGTATCGATCAAGGCTCTGGCCTTGGCGCGGTGTCCAATCCACCACCACCACCCGGCCACGCAGGCCGCGCCCGCGACGAATCCGTACACGTACGGCAGAAAGGTTGCCATGCTGCTCTCCCTATGGTCCTACGAACCGGCCCACGAAAGAACCGCTCGTGGCATAGACGTTGCCATTGCTCGTAGTCGAAAATTGAATGCCGATCGTATCGGTTGCGAGCGTGGTCGTGATGAGCGCGCACACCGTGATGGTGGAGTGCTCCGTCGTATTGTTGTTTTCCTGCCAGCTCGCCTGATATCCGGTGTTCGATCCATTCTTGAAAATCTGGATCGTCGCATTCGCACCGGCAGCCCCGCCGTTGTAGCCGACTTCTGCGGTTGCCATCACCAAGTAGGTTCCGGTGTTGCCGCTGCCGATGGTGACCGTTCCGCTCGCGTAGGTCACAGCGCTCAAGATATCTTGAGTCTGGTAATTGATGATGCCGTTCGTTGAGCGCGCGGCCGCATTGTGAATGGACCATGCCGGCGTGGGAGTGGCCCCAGTGCTCACGAAAGAGCCTGCGGTGATCACGCCACTGGCGGTAATGGCGGATGCGCCCGTGATCGCATTGCCGCCCATCGCCAGATTCGCACCGAGCGTTGCGCCACCGGTGAGTGTCGCCGCACCGCTCGCGCTGAGCGTGGTACAGGTGACGGCGTGCAGGGTCGACAGGCCCGTGACCGTGAGCGCGCCCGTCGTGAAGGAAGTGGAGAATGCGGTGATTTGGGACTGCAGATTGGCGATATCCGCCGAGGTCGCAGCCGCCACCATGTAAGCGAAGCTGTCCAGCTGGTTGCTGTTGGCGTCGTACACGGTGAACGTGTAGGTTTGCCCCGTCACCAGAAAGAGCTGGCACGTGGCGCCCGTCGCGTTCGATATCTCGCCCCGCGCGTTCAGCGGGATCGGGTTGGGCAGCGCCGTGGCGCCCCCCGAATCCTGATAGGTCGGGTAATTGACGCCACCGACTTGCGTCAGAACCGATCCGCCCGCGGCCGGCACGCCGCGGTTGTCGAAAAACTGCAGCGTCGGGACGGAGCACAGGGAGACGGTGGTCATTTGCTACTATCTCCAGGAATGTCCGTCGAACCGTTCATTGGATTGGTGATCGCTGGCGCGCTGGTCCCGCTCATCGCAGGCCTGACCTCCCGCGCGAGGCGCTTCGTCCGGCACCGGATGAGCGATGGTCGACTGCGACGCATGCTGCTGACGCCACTCGGATACAGCCGCAAGGCCAAGAACGAAGCTGCCCAGCGCGCCGTGTTGGACGATTACCACCTACTGATTCCTCATCAGGTCGGCGAGCGGGATAGCGCCGGCGCGCCCTCCCTGCCTACCAAGCGCCTCTAACGCGCTCAGAGTTGCCGTGCCGGCGGCGCCGGGTGCATAGCTGGGCGTGGCCAGCGTGGCTTGACCGGCTCGACTGAGCATCGCGCCGCGCACCGCATAAGGCGCCGCTGCCATCGTCGCGGCTCCGGCGGCCATCGTGGGGCTATGCAGATAGGCCGCGGCGAGCTGACCCGCGCCCGCCACCGCAGCGCCGAGCTTTGATACGCCCACTCCGCTGCCAGGCACTCCGGCCACGTCAGGAAAGTGCGTGCCGAACTTGGCTGCCAGATCCATCCCGTCTGACATCGGTTTGCCGCGCCGCGCTTGCGCCGCCAGATTCGCCGCTGAGACGTTGTTGCCGTTCAGCGCAGCCTGTGTCGAATATGTCTTTGCGATCGTGGTGCGGGCCGCATCCCAGGCGTCGGCCAGATCCTGCTGCCCGTTGGCCTGAAGGTGGCGCTTAAGCAAATCCTCCATCGCATCGCCGACGTCCTGCTGCCCGTGCGCCAACGCCAGAGCGTCCGGATCGCCGGAAGCAAAGGCGCTCTTGAAATTGCCGGAGGCCTGCTTGCGGATGAATTTGACCGCCTCGACCATATCGGCCGCATCGTGCTCCGGCGCGCCCACCGCCTTGATGAGGTCCTGCAGCTTCGGATCGGCCTGGCCGCCGATACCCGGATAGGCCTTTTGCAGCTGCGGACTGCCGGCCAGCGCCGCCTGCAAATCGCTCGCATATTGCGGATCGCTCACCACGCGACCGGCGCTTTTGACCGCGTCGTAGACCTGCCCGGCCTGCGCGCGCACCCCTTGTAGGGTCTGTGGCGTGATCGGCGTATCCGCGGCAATGCCAAGGTCCTGCCGGACGAGCGAATTGGTCACCTTCTGATTTGCTTCGGCCGCCGCCTGGCGGGTGGCCGCCTTGCCCGAGACGGACTCGAGCGCGGTGTTCACGGCGCTTGGGTTCACCGCCGTGGGCGGCACGACATAGCCGGCCGCGCGCCCGGCCGCCAGCGTCGCATCCCGCTCCGCATTCAGCCCGGCCTGTGACTGCGCCGCGGCGGCGCGCCACGCCTTGATGGCGCCCGCCGCATTGGCAATCTTGCTGCCCAGCCAGGACCCGGCCGCTCCGAATGCCCCGCCCAGCCCGATGTTCTCGGCCGTCTCTGCGGTGCTCGTAGAGGGCTGCAGCGCGCCCGTGACGGCGCCTACTGCCGCCGCCCCGGCCGGAGCATTGGCGCCCGGTATGAGCATCGCCGGGGCCGCCGCGGCGACGTTTCCGGCGACGTTTCCGACCTTGCCGGCCGTGGTCGCCATCAGCGGCTTGTCGAGCTCCCTGGAGCGCGCCACGTCCTCGCGGCTTTCCAGCCCGAGCCACTGGCCGGTGCCGCGCGCGATGTCGTAAGCGGCTTTGCCGGCTCCCGAAAGCGTCCTATCCAGCCATTGCGGTGTGCTGATTCCGGTATCGATCGGCCCGACCTTGAGCGTGCCGCCGCCCTCGGATGGGTCGTAGCGCGTCGGTGGCGGCAGATCGTCCAGGGGCGATGCGGCAGCCGTCGGGGGCGGCAGATCGTCCAGCGCGCTCATTTGATCGTGTATCCGCTGGAGGTGACATGCGCTCTGGCAGCATTGGCCGTCAGCCCGTGCTTTTTCGCATAGGCGTCAACGTCGGCCTGTGTAACGGTTTTGCCTGCTCCGGGCGGCCCACCTGGGATCTGGCTGGCTGGCACTCCCGGCACCTGGGCAGCGCGCAGGCTGTGCTGATAGTCGGCCTGCCAAGTTGCCGGGTTCACGGTTCCTGCCTTGCGGGCCGATGTCAGTGCTTGCTGTTCCGCGTAGTCCCGATTGGCCTGATCCGTCATGAATCCGAGCACGGCTTTCGTCGCGCGCGGATCGGTGCCAATACTGGGGAAAACCTGTTCGGCCGAATTGAACTCTGCAACGCGCGCCGGATCGCCCTGCATCGACTGTTTCAGGCCGGAAAATGTCGTCTGGAAAAGGTACTTCTCGGCTTCCTGGGCATCGGCCAGGTTGCCACCGGCCACAGCATCGACGAACGATTTGGGGATCCCAGGAATCGCCTGCAGATTACGCGCCGCAGCCGCGCGCGCCGCTGCACCGCCGCCGCCGCGGATCTGGTCAAGCGCATGCTCGGCGGCCTGTACACGCGGGATCAGATCGGATGCGACCTGCACGCGGTTGTCGAGGTTCGCCTGGTAGCGGCCGAAATTCTCGACATCAGTCTGGGTGGGCGCCGGGCCCCCACCGCCAAATGAGGTCGGCACCGGCCCGCGACCGCCGAATACCTGAGGTACCCCACCGGGAGGCGTGACGATTTGCTGCGGGACTCCGGTGCGAACCTCTGGCCCGGTCGCGCCCATCGGAACCGGAGACAGCGGATTGGTCTGCACCGGCTGCATGCCGCCAGCCGGCCCCGTGACCGAACCGATCGTTGGCTGCTGCTGCGCGGCCACCCCGGCGGTCGGCTCGAACTGCTGCGCCAGATGCAGCAACGCGAGTTTGGTTTTCGCTTGCGGGACGTGATCGCCAAGATTTTGAAGCAGAGACTTCGAATAGCTCGCGGCCTGCGAGAGTGCAGCCGGCGCATTCGGCCCCTGCTGCTGCACGTACGCATCGATCTTCGACATGATGGCGCCCGGCGCATCTGCGGGCGTGTTCTGATCCCCCATCGAGGAGCGCACGATTCCGGCAATGTCGTCTTTGTAGTTCTGGCCGAGCTGGCGCGCGGTGTCGGCGAGCTTCAGGCGCGTGTCCTGCGTCTGCACAATGTGCTGCACAACGTCCTGCCCGGTCAACGGCAGGTACTTATTCGCAAACTTCGTCATCGCCACCGGATCGGCTTCGCCATTGGATCCGACCAGCGCATTGCCGTCCGGATCCTTGCCGTTCTGCATGGACGATTGCAACAATTGCCGCTCGCCCATCGCCTGATTGTTCTTCTGCGCTTCAGCCTGCGCGGTCGCTTGCAGGGCCTGCCCGGTTTGGAGCGTTTGCTGCTGCTGCTGAATGCCGATCTGCTTCTGCTGCAATCCCATGAGGTCGCTGAGCGTCTGCAGCCCCTTGTTCGGGCTGACGTCGACGTTTTGCGCGATCGGCGCGCCGAAGTCTGGCATCTATGAGCTCGCGGCGGCCTGGCCCGGCTGGCCGACCGTGTTGATGGGCAAGCCGCTGAAATCGAATCCACCACCGCCGCCGCCCGCACCACCTCCGCCGCCTGGAGTCTGTCCAGACAGCAGATAGGCGAGCGGCACGCCAGAGCTGCCGATCGCATTGGTGGCGCCAACGATGCCGCCGGCCATCGATCCGGCAGCGCCCGCCTGCGCGCTCGCGATCCCGGTACCTAGCTGCGTGCCGGAGACCCCGACATTGCTTGCGGCGCCCTGGCCCAGACCGGCGATGGCGTTCAGCCGATTGAAGATGTTCGTGTTCGTCGTCTGCCAGCGGTTGTACGCGTTCTGGTAGCCGGTCGCTGCCATGCCCTGGTTGAACGACATCAGGTCTTTGAGCGCCGGCCCGGACAGAGCCCCGACCCCCGGCGTATCGGCATTGCGCAGCGCTTGGCCCCCAGTTTGCAGTTGGAATTGATAGCCGGGGTCGAGGTTGTTCAGGAAGTCCTGCGGCGTGAAGTTGCTGACGAGCTGACCGCCTGGCGAGAGCATGCTGCTGAGCTGCGAGGTGGCGCCGTAGCCGGCCTGGATGAAGGGCTGCTCCTGCTTGTTGATCGTGTTGAACATGTTCTGCTGCGTGTTCGCAGCCTGGATCTGACCACCGGCCTGCGTGCCGGCGGCAATGTTCGAACCGACAGCACCGACGATCGCGCTACCTGCAATTGCGGCGGCTACCCAGGACATGCGAGCGCCTTTGGTTGATTGCGTGCGTCGAATAGCGCTGTGCTGTCAGGCTCAATCAGCTCGCTTTCGATCTCATCCAGATCAAGTGAGTCGGTCCGATGCACGGTAAGGCAAGCCGCATCGGTCAGCGCGAGCACGGCGCGCTTCGTTCCTGGGCGCGAAACGAGCACCTGCGGGCCGGTGATGTCCTTCACGCCCTCGTCCGTAGTCACGCGCACCGTCCCGGAACAGACGACATAGAAATGCTCTTTGCGATGGACCTTGCCGACGATGAGCGTGCCGGCCGGGCGCGGCAGAAATCGGCAATACATGCCGTCCGCGAAGAAATGCTCGGTGCCGAGCGCGGCCTGCGGAAGCTTGGACATCTCGACCTGCAGCCGCTTTACGGCGCGACGCATGTCCATCCGCAGGCTGATCTTGCTCATTGGATCACCAGCCCCGACGCCGTGAACGTGATCGCCGACGCCGACCCAGCAAAGGCATGGATCTGAGAGCCGGCCGGCAGGACCGCGCCGGAGAACTCGGGCGAGACGTAGGACTCGCCTGGTGCAATGGTTCTGGCTGCGATCAAGGTCGTTCCCGGTCCGAGCGCTCCACCGGGGGTGATCCCGGCAGTGATGGATACTGCGCCCGCCGTGGTGTTGGTGAACACCGCGCGGCCGACCTTGGCCGTTTGCTGCGTGGGCGTAGTGTAGACCGCAACGTCGGCATTGCCAAGCTGTGCCGGCGCCACCAGCAAAATCTGCAGTACCGTGGTCACACCGGCAGCTCAGCCCACATCATGCTCAGATTCACCGCCGCGGCGGCCGATGCCGCCCCCAACGCCACGAAGCAGACTAGGCCCTGCGGCGGGACCACGATCGAGCCCTCCAGATCCGCGAGGAATCCGGTGTCCTCGCCGGTCGTTGCGATGGCGGCCGTGTTGTGCATGACGTCGAATTTCGCCGTGGGCGCTGCGGCCACCGTGGCAACGGTGTACGCAATGCCGGCTCCGGCGGCAGCGCCCAGGTAGTTGTTGCCGTAGGACGATGCGGCCGTCGTGCTGGAGGGCGTGGTCGCCTGTCCGGTGCCCACTGCGATAGCAATGCCCGTCATGCTCGCGGAGGTCACGGCGACATTGCCGGATACCTTCAAGATGTGCAGATCGACGCCATTGACCGGCGTGCTCGAGTTCCACACCACAAGGCCCGTCATCGCAGTTCCCGCGGCCGACAGCACTTGCAGGGCTCCGCGCGCCGTATAGATCCATCCGGACTTGGCCATCGCCGAGTAGCGCGGCATGACCTCGGAAACTCCGACCTCGCCCAGCCACAGTTGCATCAGATTCTGCGGACCGGTTTCCCGTACCTTGGTCAGAGCAACGACCGTTTGACCCTGTAGCAGCATGCTCGCTATCTCCTCATTGAGTATCTACGCTGGCGTCCGAGCGCAATTGCTCCGGATCGATGTCAGAGCCATCGTTCAAGAACGATATTTCGGTGCTGATGACTTTCAATTCGACCAGCACGGCATCCATCAGATCGGCAACCCGCTGCAATTGACCGTTCAATTCCTGCGAGGCATTCGGCGCCAGTGCGAGCGCAGCGGCGGACTGGATCGGCGGGAAAATGGTAATCGGCATCTCACACCGCTGTGGCGCCGCTCGCGATGAGGTTGCACCCAAGGGCCGCCGCGATCGCCTGGATCGTGTCGCCCGTGTTCAGGATCTGCGTGCCGGTCCATTGAAAGATGCTGTTGGCCGGGATCGTGATGTTCGGGATCAGGACGTTCGAAGGCCCCGTGCCGTTGCCGATATAGACCGTGACCGCAATCGGCGCCCCAGTCGTGTTCGGGATATCGATGTCCTTCAAGTACGCGACCATGTTGCCCGGCACCGTGTAGGCGAGCGTGATCGCGGGCACGAGCGCCATTTGGCAGAACTTCGCGGGCGTGACGATCTGGAAGGCGGCCATCTAGACGTCCAGCCAGATCAGCGTGTTGGGCGTCACCGGATTGGGCGGCGTCAGAGGATCATCCGGGAGCGTCAGGAAGACCGCCGGAGGCACCGGGATCGGCGTGCCGGGCGCGCTGATGGTCTGCCTGCCGATGTTGTACAGGAAGAGGTACCAGTTGATCCCGACGATGATTTTGCCGGTCGGTTGTCCTGCGGCGTCTCGCTGCACCTCGCCGAACGGCTCGGTTTGCGGTGGAATGGTTTGCGGAAGGAGTGACATTAGGCGCTGCTAAAAGCTTTTAACGTTACGCCAATGATGTCGCGTGGCACTGGATCGATGACGTCCAATTCGACCACGTTATCGCGTCCGAACATGAGCTTGCGCCACATCGTGCGGGCCTTGTACTGCCCGATCTGCCCAATGGGCCGCGAAGTGCGGATGCCGAATGTGGTGCCGCCATCGCGCGATATTCTCAGGCCAGCCACCGGATTGGCTCCGAGGCCGCTCGCATTGCCAACTCCTGGCCTAAAGTCGGCCTGCAAACTGGCCATGAACGTGCGTCCGCGCTGACCCTTGTCCCACACGTGAGGTGAGCGCCGCTTGGCCCAGAGGGGCCAGCCGGAATCGGTATATGCATTGCGCGTAAGTTGATAGATTGAGCCGCACTGATAGTCGCCCACAATACGCATGCCCTGAAAATTCATAAAGCAATTGGAGCGGTGCCGGTGAAATTTCGCAAGGTACGGATCGTATGACAGGCGCTTATGTAACAGCTGCGACTGCGAGTCGTAGCACCAGGTCACATCGGCCGTCGGGAAGGTGAGCACGTAAAACTCGTGCGTGTCCTCCTGGTAGGTGTAGGCGATCGCATCCGCGGTGATCGGATATTGCGCGACCTCCGTGCCGAACGCCGGTGTTGAGACGACATTGACGTTAAAGCCGCTCGACAGCAGGATGACATTTTCCCCGCGCTCTGAGCGGCCGAACCAGATCAATCCCTCGGTGCCGAAGCGCGCGACGGAATGCTTGGCCTTGCAGCCGGCCTGGATCGGCGTGCCGACCAGCCGCTGGAACGGGAAATACTGCCCGCCCGCGTCGTACCAGATTTCGGTTGTCTTGTCGCCGATGAGCCAGAGCTGCTCTTTGTTCTCCTGTACCGCCACCAAATTGTCAGCGGAGGAATCCTTGAGCGCGAAGTACGAGCCGTTAAACGCGGTGCCGTACTGCGGGAAGTTGGTATAGAACGTCTGCGTTCCAGGCTGGTTGAAGATCCACCAGCCGTCGATGAACGCGACCGTATCGGCTCCGAGAAAGGCCGGGTCGGTGATCTGCGAGAACGCTTGCGATGCGATGTTGTACAAGTACCCGTAGGTGCCGTCTACGATCACGGCATAGCCGCCGATGTTGTTGTCGCGGATGCTGACCGGCCCGATGTTGGTCTGCAGCGTTCCCACCGACGTCAAGGCCAAGGTGGGGAACGTCGTTGCTGTCGCCGGCGCCGAGACCGTCACCAGATAGCAGGTATTGCCGATGACAGCCAGCGCCGTCGTGTCATTCGGCAACTCCCACAGTCCGCGCACCGGTAAGTTGATCACCGAAGACGGCGGCGGCCATTGCTGGATCGTGGTGCCACCTGTGCTCCAGCATACTGCTGCCTGATCCGCCGTATAGACTGCGAAGCCCGCATCGGCCCAGATCGAGCCTCCGCTTGTGACCGCCGTAAAACTCAAGTGCCCGAGCAAATAGACCTTGTTGCTTTGAACGGCCCACCGCGCAACCGTTCCGGTTGGGTCCACGAACCAGAAATGGACAAGGTCGCTTTCCAGCATCGCGGCCGGATAGGAACCAGAACCAACGAAGCCATTAGAGGCCCACCACGTGCGGCAGTAAATCGCATATGTGCCCGCATCGCTGTAGGAATTGAACGCGTAGCGCGCAAGCTCCGTGGGCACTCCGGTAGAAGAAATCGAGACGATATGCAGCCAACGATTGGACACGCCGTCTCCTGTGACGATGCCCATATGGATGTTGTCTGCACCCGGGAAGTGTGACTCCAGATACCAGTTCCCAGAGCCAGGCGCCGTGAGCGCCGCCAGCACATCGCCGGTCACGGATCCGGTCGCATAGCTGCGCCCGTACAACTCAGCATCCGTCGGAGTTGACTGGTGGCCGACGATCTGCAGAGGAAGATTGCCGGGTCCGTACACTCCGGTCGTCTGCTGGTTCTGCGCCATCACCAAGCCTTCGTTACTGGGAAGCGGGGAGAATGCTCCCTGCTGCAAATTCGTTTCCCAATCATTCGGCGTATCGGTGGGCAGCACTGCACCGGTGGCGACATTCAAGCGATAAATCAAGTTATCGCTGACATTGGTAAGCTGGTTGCGATCTCCGAACCGGACTGATCGAATGGCCCCATTGGTTGCAAAACCGCTGCCGAAATTGGCGAAGTGACCTCCGGTTCCGGTATTGAACGGGAAGCCGGTTGAGGTGTTGTACCAGATTTGAACGAGCGGATGCGCGTCAATAATGACCGAAATCGGTCCGCCCGGACTGCCACCTCCAGGCGCTGCAGCTAGCTGCACCAGTCCGGGACAACCCAATAGTCCTAACGTTTCCTTCGCGTTTTGCCGATCGACCTCGGCATACCAGTTGATGCACGTTTGATTGTTCTGCAGTGGATTGGGAGCTGTATCCTCGCCCCCGGCGAATCCGAAATCGCCGAACAGTTGAAGCGGTGCAGACTCGCCGGCCATCTAATCAATGTCTCTCAATAAGTAAAGGGCCCTGTGGGCGTGAAATTGGACGTATACCTTGCCACCGGCGAGAACCTGAATTCATCGATATA
>Ga0307477_10002023_pt1 | contig 16075 bp, 14 predicted proteins | sample atmos_gasesECM2C_FD_203316 | JGI IMG/M metagenome (GOLD analysis project Ga0307477, IMG submission 203316) | Hardwood forest soil microbial communities from Morgan-Monroe State Forest, Indiana, United States - atmos_gasesECM2C_515 | ecosystem: Environmental > Terrestrial > Soil > Temperate...
GATGCATTTACGAGTGTAATTTGGTTTCCATTGCGGTCCTGATATGGGACAGTCCCGCCTAGGTTCACAGCTCCGCCATTAGTTGCATACAGTGAGACAACCGATGGTCCGTTTACTGTTAGTTTATAACCGGAACCGTCTGGGCTGACGGCAGTAAAGCCGGTGTAAGAATCATCGCCTGTACATCCGTTTAATTGCGAAGAGGAGGTGTATGAGGGATAAGGATGCGCAATGTCCCGCCCGTCAACGTAAACCCAATTGGAGTAGGTATAAGTTGTGACATAAGCGTGTAATGGAATTTGATGTGGCCCGCAATATGTGTAATACCTACTTATATTAGCGGAGCGCGATGTATATCCGCCGTATTGCAGCGAAGCAGTCCACCCATTATTCGCACTCGTTGGTTGCCAAGTGGCTGTGCTGCCCGAGGTCACGGGGTACCACACCGAAGAGTCGTAACTCAAATCGTACATAAAGTTCGTGCCGCGTCCGGGCTTGTGCAGGACAGGAATGTCCAGGTGGACGTTGAGGTTGCCAAGATTGATGACGTCGGGGCCGCCGCCGAAGGAACCGAAAGGCGGGGTTCCCGTGGCTGGTGGTGTTTGGGCGGAAGTTGGGGCAGGAAAGAGAGACGCGAAGAAGTAAAGAAGTACGGACAAAAAGGCAAGATGGATTTCTCGCTTCGCTCGAAATGACGGGACTTGCTTCTTTGCATGCGGGAGAGGTGTGCGAGTCATGGTGTGTCTCCTTGGGGACGGAAGGAATAGGCGCAGCATGCGGCACGCCCCTACAAAGAGAAAGAACTGGGCGTTAGGCCGGAGTTCAAAACGACTGAATTGGCTTGGAAATCGAGAACGAGCGTGTTGTTCAGGTATTTCTGGATGTGAAACGGAACTTGCACGCCGTTGACGGGAGTGTAGTTCGAGAAACGAATCTCGACAGGGATGTCCAAGCCAGCGTTGTTGTCTGGATGGATGTTGAAGGCGATGGCCGAAGGCAGAAGAGTGGTCGAGTTGAGGAAGAGGTCGACCTGGGTCAAGTGCGCTGAGGACATGGCGCTGGGTGTGTTCGGAAAGAGCGACGGCTGCGAGAGGGAGACGTGCTGGACCGCTTCGCCGTTGTGCGTTTCCGCACCGACATAGGTGGCTACAAAGCCGGAGGCGGAAAGTCCCTGGGCGATAGTGAATGCGGGGAAGAACCACGCCGGACCGATGAGGAGGTTGTGGAAGGCGACGGCGTGAGAGACGCCGTCAGGGCCGGACCAGGTGCCTACAGATGGTGTGGCGGAAGAGTTCTGGATCTCGCTGCGCATGCCGGATGGAAGGCTGAGACTCACGCTGCTGGCACCGGCGGCGATGGATTTGAGCACGGCAGTTCCCGTTTCATCGTCACCGCCTGCAATGCGTTCCACTGTACCTGACAGCGTGATATCGGAAATCCGTGCGGTGCCGGTGAGCGCCGCAGAGGATTGCGCCAGCAGAGTTGTGGCCTGGCTGGAGCTGGCGGGCCCGGGGGCGGCGGTTTGCTGGGCGGAGACGAGATTTGAAAAAGAAAAGACGAGAGCGATTAGACCGGCAAGTACTTTCATTTCGGAGTTACCTCCCGCAAGACAGAATGTTCGGGCACGCATCTACCTTCGCCGGGTCTGGGGCCGGGCGCGATTCAACTACGTTTCAACTGGTTAGCGAGGATAGAGTCCCGACGTGCTAGGGGCACGCATCGCCAATTGAGGGAGAGTTATTTGGCAAGGTATTTACGCCTGTCGCGAAATGGTGTCAAGTGAAAAGTGCGTAAAGTAACGCAGCGCGAGATTCAGTTCATCGGAAACTATGAAACCCATTTCTATCTCTGCTAAGGCGTTTTAGCAGAAAACGAATTCACAATCGGGAGGCCATCGCGCATCAATTCGTTCGAGGATGAACACTGCATCATCGATGGCGCGGTCCACGAAAAATTGTTTCGCCATATTCGGTTTGTTCGGGTCCATATCTAAAAGCTTCCGAGCAGCGAGAATAGTTGCGGCTAATAAGATGGCATGCTTACGTTCTTCGGTCATAGGAGTCTCCGCGAGATTTCGCAGAGGATAGGGGTTTCGATTCTACTTCTTATTCCAGATTTTCCAAAACTGCTGGACTGTCGCCGGACCACCCTACGGCGCTGACCGCTGCAGTCGCGTACAATTCATATCATCAAGTCCGCTGGTGATGAACGATGGAATGGGCTCCGGTAAACAGAGAAAAGTTTGAAAGCATCTTGGCGGAAGAAACCGAAGCACTGAGGCCCCATGTTAAGCGGCTCTACGAACAGTATGCCGTTTCTCCTTTTCAGCAGCCGTGTCTCCGCGAGCAAAACTCTGCGACCGAGCACGTGTTCGTCGTAGCGAAAACTGGGGAGCACCTACTTTACTACGATGACGTTGAAGAGGACTTTGGAGTTGCTATTCCAGATGGGGACGGAGTGCTGAGAAACTGGGGCAATTACGGTCCACTTGGTAGGGCCGTCCTTGTCCTTGATGAAATCGCGTCTGCGGTGTAGTACCCAAGTTAGCGGTTTCCGCGTTATTCAAGCATTGAGACGCAATGCCCCATTCGCACCCGACTCTATTGGACAACTGAGCGTAATAGCTTGCCTCTCGGTCCGAATGCCTTCTATACCGCTTTTGAGTACGAGTCCGAGCTTGGATTGGAATTGGGAGACTCTAGTCCGATTTTGATAAACCTTGTTCGCCACAGGAGGCGCGTAAGCAATGCTTCGATTGCAAATGGAAACTTCGACGTCTTCTGTGGATTGAGACTAGGATTGAAACGCAGGGTCGCAAATCTCAGGAGAACAGCTGCTGCCGAATTGATTAGGAGGATAACACTGCGGTAGCCGAGGCTCGCGCGAAGTCGGTTCCCACACTTCTCGCACTGAAACGCATCGGTTGCATTCTCAGGGGCAGTTGCCAACTCTTGGCCACAAACAGGGCAGTTCCGCACTTTCACAATGCTATCACTATTGAGTATGCGGACGTGCGGCTAAGTGGGCAAATCGGAAACCTGAAAGCCACATGGACGGTTTCGGCGTTAATCAGGAGTTGAGGACATTATTCGCGGGCCAACCGACAGGCCATTCTTGGACTTCCGTCAACTTGGAACGATAAACAGCTTCCTCCATGGCGACGTTGCTGTCACACTCCATGGTGCATCGATTCATTTTTTCCGTGCGCACAGCCCCTGCATCCGAATAGAAAACCTCTCGCGTGTGTTTGTTCCACGGCACCAAAGAAAAAGAAAGTTTCACAGAGAGTCGTGCACCAGTGAGGGCCGCAACAGGAATTTTGTTTGCCGCCAAGTCGTCTTGCATCCAGGCCCGTATTTCTTGCGCGATTGTCAGCTGGCCAATAATTTGGCCTTGAAAGAAGCACTGACCGGTAATGGCATCTATTTCGAGAGTGCCGGACCCAAGGTCCACCAGATTGGGTTTGGACCCGATGAGCCGCCAACCACAGAACATTTGGCACATCGTATCAGCTACGTGTTGAAGTCTTTTCCTGTGCATCGTTTTTGGGATTATGCCATGGGAATCCGGTCAGGTCCTGGTAAGTTCTATAAAAGGGAAAGTCAAGAAAAAAAACTTCTCCCGCGGCCGGAATTGTTCTACTTTCGCAGCCCACTTAATTGAGCAGGATCTGTTCTGATCTGCCGCGCCATGTGCTCGGTTGCTGGCCAATGTGGCCCAGCGGTTTGGGTTTTCTCTACCAGCGGTTTTCATCGCTTCTTCGCAACGAAGCCTGTCAGTTCCGAAACCAGCAAACCAGAGCGGTGGTCAAATGGGGACCATAGTTCTATCTGGGACTCGTGGCCCATGGCTTTTTCTGGTTATCCGAGAGGGCCTAGGGTCGGCCGTGAGACTTGGTGCCCGAAGCACACAGCGCCTAACTAACCAGCTGAGACTCGCTCTCGAACCAAGGTGTCTCGAGAACCCGACGGCCACCGCCAGAGAAGATCCCCAGGATGGAGCGGACTCGATCGGAGACACTCAAGCTGTTTGTGGTTTCAGATGTTGGGCGTCGAAGCACACTCCCTTCTTCCAGACGATCAGTACGATCGTGGCAATCTTCCTGGCCAAGGTTAGTCGGGCCATTTCTGGCCGCATGCCCTTGGCCAATAAAGCCGCGTAGAACTTCTGGAACGGACCGGGTTTGCTGGAGGCGATGACCGCCGCCCCCTTGAACAGATTCTTCAGATCGTGATTGCAATTTTGGTTGAGTCCGCGAACCGAGTTTTTCTTGGACCGCTGTAGCTGTCCATGGATTGAACGATGATCGGCACTGCTACATGTTTCTATGGCCAGACCACTGTATTTCCACAGCGGCCGCTTGGTTCGAAAGCGGTGCGGAGTCTGCAAAATGCCGAGCAACACAGCTGCCCGGATCGGGCCAATTGCGGGGATCTGGCAGAGCCGTTTCCAAGCCTTTTGCTTCTTACTCTCCGCCAACAACTCGCGCCGCACTCCCTGGCGCAACACTCTCAGCGCATCAAGTTGCTGGTAGTAAAACTCCGCTCGCCGGCGCACTCCGAGTTCCTTGATCTTCTCCAGCCACTCGGCGCGATGGCAAGCGGCATAGACTTCCTTGCCGTTACAAGGAATAGCCCAACTTCGATAAATGGCTTTTACTCGCGTCTTGACCCGTACCAGGTCTTTCGTGACGGTCAGATAACTGCGCACCAATTCCTTCAGCGTTCGTAGGCCATGTTCGCCGTGATACACGGGAGAAAGATGATCGATGCGTAGCAGCTCCGCCAATCGGCGGGCGTCAATCTTGTCATTCTGATTGTCCTCTCTCATAGAGGCGTTCTTCCGCGGATCGCAGACAATCAATTCCGTCACGTGTGGTTTTAGAAGATCGTATAGCCAGGCGGCCGAGGTTCCTTCTTCAAACGTGACGTGCAAATCCCCGCGCAGCCCGTCGATACACTGCAGAATCATGTTGGCTTTCGTCTCGATGACGCATTCCATCACGATCTTCCCGGCAGCATTCATCACTGCGATCGAGATGCTTTCCTTGTGCACGTCCATACCGATATATTTAGTGCTAGTCATAAAGGGTGTCCTTTCTGGAAGGGTTGAGCCGAACACTCAAAACCCTACTCCAAAAGGGGCGCCCTTTTATATTGCGTCGCCAAACCGGACAAGTTCCCTGGTCGGGTTTGCGTCGGACTCCACATGGAAGGCTCTTGAACGCCATTCAGACGTTCGGTCCAACTTCTGCAATGAAGTCGAAATCGTGAGCGGTAATCAGCAAGGGAAAGCACAGCGATTTCATGTGGGTAGCCGCCTTTTTCATGAAGAGCTGGAATTTAATAACAACAAGTAGGCTGCTCATGCCTTCGGCGTCGCTGTCTGATTTCTTACCATGTCTCGCACTTGCGTATACCGCTTGCAAGGTTTCCATTCCGCGAATGGGATAACGCGGAAATTCACCCGATTGCCACTGGGAGAGCCAGTCGTAGTCATCGTGTCCACCATAGGAAGCGTAGGCGAAAAAGTCACAAAACCACAACCCGGGGTTGATATAGAAACCGTTCATTTCTGCGTATGCTGCCGCAATCTTCACACGCCGTGCTTCAAGGTCAAGGAAACGGTCGAAGTTTCGCGCTACATCGGCAGGGTCGTTAGAGATGTTCACATCAATGGACAAATCAAACGGCGACCGAGGCAGTTTCCGAATCCTCTCGACCACGACCCGTTCACACTCTTCAAGGTCTCCTGAGCGGAGCGTTGATTCCAGCTGCTCCGTCGTTTCGTGAAAGAGGTCGCTCATTTATGAGTAGCGCTTGTATACCACATCTTCGCCAAAGTCCCGATTAGTCGCCAAACCGGCAAAGTTCCCTGCGCCCAAATCAACTTCGGCGGTTACGGAGTTAGCGTAACAATGGGCAGAGCCTCGTGCTCATCGGGCCGAACGGGTCATATTTGAAGGCGGCGGCTGTGCCGCCGGTGCCCGCGGGCAAAACTACTGGACAGTCGTAGATGCAGCCGTAACCCCATACCAAACTCCCATGTTGCCTGCTTCATTTGTACCGGGAACATCATAAATGACAATCAGCGTATCACCCCGCTCGAAACTGGCGTTTTTGCCACCAAATCCGCCTTGACTATACGGGGAGCAGTGGCCTAACCCACACCAATTTCCTCCGTTGAGGTCTAGTTTTTGTTCTAAGGATGCTCCAGCAACGATTGTCTTAAACGTTGGAAAATTCGCGGTAAAAATCCTGTTGGGATTTTCAAAGAAAGTTTCAAGCTGTCCTCCTCTGAGAAGCAAGACACGCCAACGCGCTGCCCCCCAGCTGTTGGCGTCTTCCCAAATTCTAATAGTCTCTTTCGAGTAATTGCTTATTTTGATCGCGAGCGTCCCTGAACGCCCTATGTCTGCTATTTTCAGCCGAAGATCGTTTCCTGACTCATACTTTGCGGAAGCGGGGCCACAAAACAGACAGGCGAATAGGAGCAGGGTGCAAAAAGGCATTCTCATATCATCGCCTAACGACTCGACGTTGCGATTTACTCTGATAAGCCTAACTTTGGCAACGAATGAGTGCGAGTGCGCTGTTGGGGTCTGGTGCTTTACCAGAAAGCCCAGCCGAAGTCTTGGAGAGTTGCGTATCGGACATGTGATTCTTGGGACTTGTACGGTTTCGCCGTTACTTTCAGCACAGGAATCGCAGGAATGGCGTGACCAGTGTGCGACGCTGTTCGGTTGGTTGCCACTCAGACCAGCGGAAGAAAAGCTGAACGAGCTTAAAAAGATAGTCGATGAAACTAAGAGGCAACTTGATGTCAGCGGTGACGACACTGATGCCGCGAAAGAGCTTCGCTCTTCGCTCGTTTTGTACGATACAGCGGTCACCGAAACGGCAGCGGGGGTGCGCCAATACAGGCGCGGCCTTCTGGCACAACTCGGATTAGACCCCGACACTTACATCCCGTAAATCTGTGACCTGCGTCTCTTGAAAAAGACCACGACAAAAGTAGCGTCACGTACTGCTGACAAAAAGCCGTTCGAATCCGATTTCGAAATCGTCCTCTGATACCCAAACTTGCTTGGTCATCCAGATTTCGTCGACGGCTTGTGGGAGGGCAATTTTCTCCAATAAAGGCGTTATGTCTTCATCGGACAATTCATTGCCGTAGAAATCCAGCAGCACTACTTTGCGAGCGGCCTCATATCCGATAAATTTTGCGGCTGCTTCAGCGAGTTCCCGCTCCATCGCGGCAGCCGTCCCAACGATTGCGTCGTTCCACTTGAAGTCCTCAAATGTTGCCATCATCGGGTCTTGGTGGATGACAACGATACCCTTCCTCGTTCCAGAATCGTCGTAGGTGTTAGCTCTGTGGAAATGCCAATGGACTGGAGTTGAACTCCGTAATGGCTTAGACGAAAGGTTAACCCCAGCGAGAACGGAGCCAATTTCCAAAGCAATTTGTTTCACTGCACGGCTGTCGAGTTTCTCCAAATCCTCCGTAGAAACAGTCAATTCGTAGCAGTCATTTTGGAATCGGCCTTTCGTCTGTTGCCAAATTACGTTCGCAAAATCCTCTTCATTTTGCTGACGACGAATGTAGTTGGGTGGCCACACAACTGATTTTCTCTCAATCACCATTTGTCTGGAATGTCTGGCATCCGTGATCAGCACTTCGGGCTTTGGCTGCGTTCGTCCTCCCGTTCGCACGATGTCCAGACACTCGGTACGAACGTAGTTGGTTTCATTTTCGCGGTTGTAGTGCGAAACGAACTTGTCCAGCCCTCCTCCTCGCCATTCACATTTTCCGTGTCGTTGATATTGGCTGAACATCCGAAGAACATCCCCCCAAAGGGAAAACTCCTAATACTTATGTTATCCTGTTTGCGCGTGCCCGAGTGGCGGAACTGGCAGACGCGGGTCGTCACCACGCAATGCCGAATTTGACCGCCAAGGAATGGGATACAAACAGCGTAAAACAGAGCACCGAAATGGCGACGAACTCTAAACACTCGAACTAAATAAGAGGAACCACAATCATCGCTTTGAACACCGGGGCACCATTCTTCCTGCTCGCCATTCCAATCTTCGTTTCCAGGCTTCGATGTCCAATTCGCGCGACTGCTTAGTTCTTAGATTTCTTAACGGCAACTTCTGCATCACGCCTGGCCTGGAGCGCAGGCGACTCCAAAAGCGCCTTCAGTTCATCAATCGGGACGACCGTCGCTATGCCGCTGTTCCCGGCAAAGGTTCCCTTCATAGTCGTGGCAATTGTCAGTTTAAAGTTCGTATCCTCTGTGTAGCCGCCGCTGATGACTCCGAGAAGGCGATACGGAAATCCCCCAACGGTCAGCGAACCGTTCCTGTATCCGCCAACATTCACAAAGAGTGGCGACCCGCTGTTTCCCCCGAATGAATGAACGTCGGCGAGATAAAGCTGCCCCGGTCTGTGAAGGGTTGTTTCCATAACCTCGTCAGGCATCATAGCCAAAATACCTTCACGGACAATCGGCTCGATCTTCTTCAGACCAGGGAATTGATAAAAATATCCTGTGAATAGGACGTTGTCACCTTCTGCAATTTGGCTTGATGCGACTGCATCCTTAGTCGCAAACAAAGAGACCGGGAAAGGTTGGAAGTCATATCTAGCTTGATCGGGAAGAATTGGCAGGACAGCTAAATCAACACTATCGTCGTTGGGAAAATACCAATTCAATTGTGCCCCCAGTGGAATGCTGACCTCTTCGGATTGAATTGCCTGAGTGACGTGCTGGAGGTTGAGCCGGATTTTCACCCACTGTACGGGATAGTGATGGCCTTCATCGATTCCTGGGACGGCCACGTGACGGTTGGTCACAAGGTACACGAATCCGCCGTTGTCGCCGAGTCTCTTGTCCTCGTAAGCCACGAAGAAACAGGTCCCTGCTGCCACATATGCTTGGCCATCTTTTAGAAAGCCTACGCTCAGGAAGCCAACTATCTTCTTGAGAACCGCAGCGTTAGGAGGCTGCGTCGTGGAGGACGATTGCGGCACCGGACTTGGAGGTTGAGTCTGTTGGGCCACAGCCGAGCCGACCGTCAGGCACACATAAAGAACGAAGAAGCTAATTCGCCTGAACATAAGCTTTTATAATTCTCCTTCGCCTATTAGAACGGGCCAGACATGAAATCTTGCAAGTCATATCAATTGTGCATCGTCCACAAGCGTCCGACCATAGAACAAAAAAGTATCCGCAAGCGAGTGGTGGAACGGCCCGGACTGATGCTATCCTGTCAATGTGCCGGGCTGGCGGAACTGGCAGACGCGCCGGACTCAAAATCCGGTGACCGCAAGGTCGTGTAGGTTCGATTCCTATGCCCGGCACCAAAATCCCACTGTATCCAGTGTATCCAATAAGCCTCTAAAACAGCGATTTTGCTTCATCAGCTTGCAACAGGTTGCAGAGCTAGTCTTCCAGAAAGCCTTATAATTTGCACATTTCACTGTTTTTCAAGGATTGCTGAATGAGGCGGATTCGTAGAAGGGGGTCGAACCACACGGTACTAAGTACCACTGGATTTTGAGTCCAGCGCGTCTGCCAGTTCCGCCACTCCGGGGGTAGCAATTCAAAATAGCATGCCGCCGCCCCATGCTCAAGCCGCGCGCCGATCTTGCACAGAGGTTTCACGCCCATTTTCCGCCGTTCCAGTCGCTCGATTTCACGCTGCTGGAAGACGCTGCACCAACGAGGAGCGTTCCTCTGCTTACGGAGTTTTCCACAGGTCAACTAGACGCGACTGCCCCCAAGGTCTAACCTGTAGTCCCCCGTTCGGCAGGGGTCTTCGCTTCACGAGACTACCGGACGGCTCTCTGAGGCTTTTTGATGGCAACTGTTACTGCCCTTTCCTCCGGGACTCCTCCGGAGCAGCGCGGCCTGTCGTTTTGGATGTACCGCGTCGTCAAAGAACTGGAAAATGTCTGCACTTCACCCGATCCCGACGCTGTCCACGATCTTCGTGTAGCCATCCGGCGCTGCCGCTCCGTGGCCGCGGTGATGGAGGAAGTCGATCCGGATCTAGCCTGGCCAGCGATGCGCAAAGTTGCACGCAAACTCTTTCGCGGACTCGGCGCACTGCGCGATGCTCAAGTGATGGACGAACTGGTGAAAAAACTTGCCCCGGAAACGGACCCGGTACGGATTCAGCTGCAGTCGCGGTTCGAATCGAGCGAACCCGGACTGCGAGAGAGCGCTCTCCGCGCGGCGGGTAAATTCGACCAAAAATCCTGGAGGCGCCTCGAACGCAACCTGCGTCAACGCTCGCGCCTCGTTCCTGCGGGGAGCCTGGCGGCAGAGTGCCTGGCGCTCGAGCGATTCGAAAGTGTCAAGGAGCTCCACGCCAAGGCGCTGCGCACAGAAAAGTCCAATCCCTGGCATGCGTTGCGAATCGGATTGAAGCGCTTCCGCTACACCGTCGAGAGCCTGCTTCCGGACAAGTACGTGGCGTGGAGCGATAATTTGAAGCGGCTTCAGGATCTTCTCGGCGAACTTCACGACCTCGATGTGTTATCCGCCATGGTCAGAAAATCGGATTCGCTGGAAAGCGAAGAATCGCGAAAGGGCTGGGAAGACGCGATGGCGAGCGAGCGTCATCAGCGAATGGAAACGTACCGTCAGCTCACTCTTGGGAAGACCAGCCTCTGGAACGAATGGCGCTCGGGCCTTCCGACGAATGGCCGCGTCGAAGAGGCTGCCATGGCGCGCTTGCGCGCGACTGCGCGCGCTGTCGACCCGCGCCCATATCGCACGTCGCAAGTCTCTCGCATCGCTTTGGCGACCTTTGACGTTCTGCGGCGTGCGGATTCCGCGTCGGCATTTTCCGGCGGATCCCTGCGGCGCATCTTGGGGGGAGCGGCTCGCCTGCACGGAGTGGACGGGAATTCAGCGGGTGGATCGCCGCAGAAAGCCGCGCGCAAGTTTTTGCTGAGTCTGCCGATTCCCCCCGGATGGTCGCAGGAGGAATGGGAACTGCTCGCCTTTGCGGTGCGTTATCATCGCGGGGCGGAACCCAAGACGAAGAGCGGCCCTTTTTCCAAGCTTTCAGCAGAACAGCAAGACCGCGTCCGCGCTTTGGCCGGAGTGCTGCGGTTTGCGCGCGCACTTCGCAAATGCGGGGTAGAAAGTGGCGCCGGTTTTCGTGCCGAAAAGTCCGCAGAGGCAGTCGTTCTTCATGTTCCGGGTCTCGCCGATGATGTGAGTGTGGCCGCACGCCTTGCTGCTGGCAAACACTTGCTTGAGGAATTCTTGCGCACGACTCTGATCGTGAAACCTGCCATCAAGGCGGGAAAAGTTGTTCCGTTGCCGGAAAGGCAAGTTCCGGAATTTTCCGTCGCCTCCGATTGAGGCGATTCCTCATTCCATTCCTGAAACAGACGAAGGACGCAGGATCGATAGTTCACTTCCCTGCGCGGCGCAGCAGTTTTGGAGTTGCAAGCCAGATGAGCGCCGCGATAGGTGGAGAGATGCGCTTTAGCTCAAGCAAGGCAACCCCCGCTTTTTTGAGAGACGTGAGATGACGCTTGGAACCGAGCGCGGTCGCGACGATGTCGTCCAGTTGCGGCGCGTGACCGAACAAAAAGATGGAAGACGCTTGGCGGTCCTTGGCAAGTTCGCGGAATAAAAGCGAGGGCTCCGCTCCCGGGAGCAGCAAATCGGTGCGCCGGATCTTTTGCTTCGCATAGTCGAGGGCGGCCGCGAAAATCTCCGCCGTTTGCGCCGCACGGACGTACGGACTGGTTAGGAGCAAATCCGCCCTCACTCGCAGGGCTGCGAGGCCTTTCGCGACCTGTTCGGTCTTTTCGATTCCTTCTTCGGTTAAGTAACGCTCCGGATCGGGCGGGCATTTGGGGTCTTCGCGGTCAATGGCGATCCCATGTCGAACAATGAAGAGCTGCATGATCCCCTCTCAATTCGGCGTTAAAAATAGCGCTGCGCGCAACCACCAACCATACTCCCTGACCTCTTATCTCTGACTTTCAACTTTCAACCGTGAAGGATCAGTTCGCCGCAGACTGGCGGAAGTATAGCCGCACGTGGAATTCGTTTTCAAAGAGCTCCGCGCTGCGGCTCGCATCGCGCAGGTCCTCCGCGGCATCGCCGCGCGCGTGAACCTGCAGGCCAACTGCACCCCGCTGGAAGGACGCGCGTAGTTTCAGCACGCGCTGCCGGTGCGAATGATCGAGCGCTTCCGCTATCCGCAAGATCGCCGCGAGCCTGCGGACGATGCGCTGATCGCCGCTGTTCAGCGAGGAGTATGCTGCGTGATGCCCCGCCGGCACCGACTTTCGATTGTGATAGCGAACCAGCGCGGCCACGACCGCGCGGTCGCGCCCTTCCAGGCCCTGAATATCGCCGTTCAGTGCAAGGTATTCACCGTGTTTGTGATGACCCCGGTGGCTGATCATGTGCCCGGTGTCGTGCAACAGCGCGCCCGCCTCCAGAAGAACGCGCGACTGTGCGGGCAGATGATGCACGGGCTGCAATTGGTCAAAAAGAAGGATGCTCAGCTCGCGCACGTGTTCCGCGTGCCGCTGGTCGTATTCCATGCGCCGCGCAAAACTCCGCGCCCCAACAATCATTTGTCGCGATGCGGCGCTGTAACGGTGCGGCTGCTTGCGCGAGAAGGCTTCTCGCGCAATCTCTTGCAAAATCCCTTCGCGAATGCCCACTCCGGGAATCGCGAAACTGCGCAGATTCAAGTATCGTCCCAAAGTAATGAAGGTGATGGCCGCGATGCCCATCACGTCGGCGCGATCACGCCGTACGGCATACGCTTTCATTCGTTCGCGCACGCTGCGCTTCAGAATATCCGGGAGCCGTGCGCGCAGGAGCGATAGTTCCAGGGACTGCAAACCGTGCTGGCGCGGCCCCGGGGCGACGGTTGCCAGAGTTTCCGCGTTTCCGCCCAGCGCCACCGCGATGCTTTCTCCGAGGTTCGGCCGCGGCACTAATTTCGAATCCAGCAGCGCGCGCACGTACCGCCGCACTTGCTCGCACTGGGCCGGCCGGATCACTCCGGGAATGTTCAACGTGGTCATGAGCCGGACCGTTCCCACCGGCAACTGCGCTGCCTGCTCCACCGTGTGGTCATGCAGAATACTGAGTTCCAGGCTGCCTCCGCCAAGATCCACGATGCAACGCAGCGGTGTCTCCGGCCCCAGCGCGGCGATCACGGCCTCTCGACCAAGGCGCGATTCCTCCGCCGCATTGATCACCTCCAGATTGATTCCGGATCTTTGCTTGATGGTGTGAACGAATGCCTGGCGGTTGTGCGCTTCTCGCGTGGCGCTTGTCGCCACCGCGCGGTAGCGCGTCACTCCGAATTCATCCATGACTTCGTGAAAATGGTGGAAGGCCTTGGCGGCCTTTTTGAAAATGTCTTCCGTGAAGCGGTGGCGCAGAAACACGCTCTCCCCAAGCCGCAAGGAATAGCGTTCGGTGTGGACGGGCTCGATGTCCAGGGCGGAATACGCGCGCGCCACGGATAAGCGGAGGGCGTTGGAGCCGGCATCAATGGCGGCGATGTGAACCGGCTCGGACATTTTGGAATCTACCGCCAGAGATGCGCGAGCGCGGCGGAAGGAGTGTACTTGGTCGCGCGAATTCCCAATTGTTCGCCAATGCGCTGGCGGAGCTGTTTGTTCACCGCGGAAACGCTGGCTTCGCCGTCGAGTTCGATGAAGCTATTTTTTTTCGCCATGACCTCGAACTCGCGCTTGATCATCGTCTGATAGCGGATAAACGACCAATAGAGATCGTGCGAGAGGGACATGTCCCGCCCCGCTTCCCAATAACTGATGGCTTGCGCTTTCTTGAATTCGCGTCCGAAGGCGGTTTCCGGCCGGACGTTCAGCCAAAACGTCAAGTGCGGGCGCAGGGCCATGGCGTAAAGTCCGCTCATGTAGTCGCGATTGATCCCGCGGACCACGCCACGCGCGATCAGCGTAAAAATGAAACGGTCCGCCAGAACGACGGTGCCGGAACGCAAGGCCGGCAGGATGCGGTGTTCCACTTGGTCAAAAAAGTCCGTGGCATACATCAGCGCCAGCGTCAAGCGCGTCACCGCATTCTTGGCGAGCAGCTCGTCAATGTCGCGACCGACCAGATTCGAACGCCGCAGCCCGCTGGTTTGCACGGCGAACCCTTCCGATTCCAGCCATTCCTGGAGCAGAGCAATCTGGGTGGAACGCCCGGAACCATCCATGCCTTCAATAACAATCAGGCTGCCCGTAATTTCGCTGGGGTCAAAACCGACGAGTGGCTCGCCAAAGAAATACTGAGAAGAGACCTCTTCCGTCACCGTAACGGTTTTTGCCGGTGGCACGGGAGGAGTTGCCGCGGGAGCCTCGGTCGCCGTTGTCGCCGGCGCCCCTTTCTCTTTTTCCTGATCGGGCATGTTCACTCTGCTTCCGGCGCTCGTGGAGCAAAGCGCTTCAGGTCAATCTTCGAAGCTACGATGTCGCGCATCTGCTTCTGCAGTTTGTTCACCGGAAGCGTGCCGTCCAGCACCACGAAGCTATCCGAGTCCACCATCTTGTCGTATTCTTCCAAAATCCGCGCCTGGAACAGCCGGAAACTTTCCGCGCGGTCGTACGACATTCCCAAATCCATTCCCGCTTCGTAGTATTTCAATTTCGGCCTCCCGCTGAGAATGCGGTGCACAGCCACATCCAGCGGAGCTCGGAAATAAAACGTGATGTCCGGAATTGGCGCGAAGCGGTAAAGATTCCGCAACCAGCGCGCAGGGCAGCCCCTGGCCGCGTCGCGGGCGAACGCTGTGTAAACATAACGGTCCGCGAGAACCAGGTAGTCGCCCTGCAATAACGGCATAATCTGCCTTTCGCAACGGTCCGCAAAGTCCGCGGCGTGTAACAGGGAAAACGTGGTTGGCGTCAGCAACCGCCGCTGCTTCCCGCGGCGCGTGGCGGACTTCACCAGCGGCGAAGAGTTCCATTCCGTAAAATGCAGCCGGTACCCGCCAATTTCCAGCCAGCGTTTGAGCAAATAGAGCTGCGTGCTCTTCCCCGATCCGTCTGTGCCTTCCACCACGATCAACGCGCCCGGGTACGCCCGGCTGGGAACCGGCCGCCCTGGCTGCGGAAGCGTGGATTTCGCCGGCTCCGCGCGCGGCGCTTTTAGCGCAGTATCCTGAATTTCCATTATCACTCGTAGAGAGAAGCGATTCGATCTATGACCGTAGTCCTGTATTGTTACATTGGCATTACAGCACACGGGGCTCGTTCCGTCCAAGCCGTCGCCCGCTCAGAAAATTGTGATTTTGATGTGCAAATACTTCTTCGGATTCTTCCGGAAATCGCTGATCAGCAGCCGCATGTCACCGGTCATTCCCGTCAGGTTGTCGTACAGCTTCGGGTCGGAGAAAAGTTTCCCCGCCGTGGTGTTGTTGTCGTTCAACTTGGCGGTCGCTGTCGCCAGATTGGTGCTCGTGTCGCGCAGCTTGTTGTACAGCGTGTCGTCCGTCGCCAGCTTGCCAAGCGTGCCTTTCCCTGCGCGCACGTCGCTAAAGACCTCATTCCCATTCGAGAGCGCCTCTTTCGCCTGATCGTATAGCGTCGGGTCATACATCAATTTCCCGATCGTTCCCTTCTGCGCCCGCACGTCCGCCAAAATCACATTCACGTTGTCCAAACCCTTGTCCACTTTCGTGTACATCTCGTCCGACGTGACCATTTTTCCAAGCGTTCCCTTCCCCGCCTGGACATCCGACAGCACTGCGTCCCCCTTCGCCAGAAGGTCGTTGAGGTGGTTGTACGCTTTGTCGTCGGTGAGCAGCTTTCCAAGCGAGCCCTGGCCCTGCTTTACGCCGGATATTAAATCCTGGACGTTGTCGGAAAGGGCCTGCAGATTGCCCAGCAGTTCCGCACTCCTCTCGACCACTTCCTTCATGGCCTTTTCCTCACTCCCGGGAACTTCCCCATCCTGCTTCAAGGGAGTTCCGGTGAACCCGCGGGTAATGTTCACGTAACGGTTGCCAAGCAGCCCTTCGGTCACTAGACTCGCCGCGGAATGCGG
>Ga0307477_10002024_pt1 | contig 16069 bp, 19 predicted proteins | sample atmos_gasesECM2C_FD_203316 | JGI IMG/M metagenome (GOLD analysis project Ga0307477, IMG submission 203316) | Hardwood forest soil microbial communities from Morgan-Monroe State Forest, Indiana, United States - atmos_gasesECM2C_515 | ecosystem: Environmental > Terrestrial > Soil > Temperate...
TTAAAACTGCTAATCGGAGCCGGCGGGTTCTCGTGCGAACAAGAAGGTCAGCTGCTTCCACGACAGTAACCGCGATTGGAATCTTCACGGTCGGCCTGATCGCAGGCCTCGCAGTCATCGGCGGGCTGTACGAGTTTTCCTCGTCAGCTCGCACCGGGGCCTCGACCTCCTCTGTGTCCTCCACCGCTAGCTCCGTGACCCTCCCGACGAGCAGCACGACACCTTCCTCATCGTCTACGACCACTTCCACCACGACGACCTCGACTTCAACGACGCCGTCGACCTCCACAACCACCTCCACCAGCACCTCGTCCACAACCAACGCTGGCGGGATCTTCCTCGCCCAGTTCACCCCTGCGGTCCCGATCTTCAACTCGGGCTACAACTTCAGCTATTCGTTGGCGGTCCAGCTTCTAGGAGGCACGTCTAGCAGCAACCTCATGCTGAGCGTGACCGGCCCGACAGGGATTACATTCAATGTCAAGCCGGCACAGATCACAGTCACCGGCGGCGCAGCACAGACCAGCGTGATGGTTGGAGCGAAGCCCTCGACAAGCCTCGCCGCAGGCAACTACCCGGTAACGATCACCGCGTCCGGAGGCGGCGCATCCTACACCCAGTCACTGAACATCCAAATCGTAAAGTACCTCGTGATCGTGGACGGGGGCGACTTCTCGCCGGCGAGCTACACCGTGCCCGTGGGGGCTACCGTGACCTGGCTGAGGGTGAACGGCATAATCACCGAGAACGACGATGGCACCAACAACATACATTTCACTACTGCAAACATCCCGGCTTCCCCCGGGTTAGCACAGCTAGAGTCGTACTCCTACACTTTCACGACGGCGGGCACCTACCCATACAAGACGGACTACCGTCCCACCGACAACGGAACGATAATAGTGACTCCTTAAGCCTGGGTAGTTCGTTTCGCCTCAAGGCTTATCTGGACAAGACCGAGTGGCGCCTCTGTGTCTGAGCCCGCAAAGATCCCATTCCAGACGTTCGCCCAGCTCGACATTAGGGTGGGGAAGATCTTGACGGTGGATGACATCCCAATTGCTAGGAAGCCGCTCTTCAAGTTCACCATCGATTTCGGCCCTCTCGGCGTCAAACAGTGCGCCGGAGGGATCAAGGCATTCTACACCAAGGAGCAGCTCGTTGGGAAGCAGGTGGTCGCGGTGATGAACCTCGAGCCGAAGCCCATCGCGGGCGTGATCTCCGAGTGCATGATGCTCACTTCCTTCACCGAGAACGACCTAGCCCTTCTCCGCCCGGACAAGGACATGCTGCCCGGCACAAAGGTCGCCTGAGCGCATCAAGCTTTTATCCGGTCGGTTCCACAAGCGCGACTGCGCGGTCGTCGTCTAGATCTCTAACGAGAGGGCAGCCTGGTCCAGGACGTCAAGTCCCACGGACGCGTAGGCCTGCCACGCTGGCAAGTCCGAAAACGGGCCCAGAGACCCGGGTTCAAATCCCGGCGACCGCACCTAATTCTACCAAGGCAAATCCGCGACTCCGTTGCCAACCTTCAGTGAGCAGCGCGCCCAATATTACATGACCCTCGCTAGGTTTACAGCTACGCGTGCGACTTGAGGATGCCGAAAAAAAGCGGCTGACAAAGACCTCGATCATGAGGACCGAAGACAGAATGGCAGGTCCCACCAGAATACGGCTCGAAAAGCCCAACTTCTATCAGGGTGTTCAGATTGTCGACCAGACGGACTTGACACGTTTATCTGCCGACCCAACTCTCCTGGTCTCTGGAGAAGATGGAGTATTGACGAGAGCCTCGCACCCTGACAGAATTGACATATTGATGAGGAAGGCGATAAGGGCACGCACTTCAAAGGAAGCAAATACGGTAATCGATGAGCTTGGGAAATATGGCGACGACCCAGTGAATGCGTTGGAAGAGGTTGTTGATCAAACCAAGTTCGAGGAAGTGAGGGCTCACGGGCTGCAAGTCATAAGAGACATCAAGTTCGAGGAAACCCAGTTCTAATCCTCGAATCACCCACGATGCCTCAGCATAGTAATTCAACGAGACTATCGCGGGAAACAGTAAATCTAACCATAGGGTGTTCACACCGGCAACCGCATACCTCTCCCTCTCTCTGACAATGAGTCGCTGCATCGTGCTAGGCAGGGCGGCGCCAGCGTTCCAGCGTCTTCGCTCGCAGACTCTTATCGCTGAAAGGCGCTGGTAAGGAGTAACCTTTGAGGATGTCCGCAGGGTGCGCATCGAATCATCTTTCCAAAATCTTCTAATTGCTTTAATAGAAGTAGAGGGCCTATGGTCATAGGAATGAGACTCCCTGTTCTTCCGGTCTCAACCATATTGATTCTAGTCATGTTTGCCTTCACGCAGAGTATATCAGTAGCTTCGGCAACCTCGCCGACATCGGTCTCCCTTACATCATCAGCCAATCCGGTGGTCTCTTATCAATTCGTGACGTTAACGGCCACGGTCTCAGGTCCCAGTGGAGCCGTGCCGGATGGAGAGTCTGTGACGTTTTTCGTCAATAATAGCCCGTGGTTCACGAATACCACCAAAGCCGGGGTCGCCACGATGACAACTGCATTCTCCCCTGCGGGTTCGTTCCAGGCAATCGCTTCGTATGCAGGCGACGCAAGTAATCCTGCGAGCAACTCGACCGTCTTGGTAGAGACAGTCAATCTGATTCCCACAGCGGTTTCCTTGACGTCATCCGCCAATCCTTCATTCTCCGGGCAGTCCATAACATTCACCGCTGCTATCTCGGCAGGCGGCATCTATGTCCCGGACGGCGACGGTGTAACTTTTCTTGATGCAAGCACGGTGATTGGAACGAGCACCACGTCATCCGGAAACGCCATTTTTACAACATCCTCGCTATCTGCTGGGGTTCACAACATCACCGCAGTATTCTCAAGTGATGGCACCTTAGCCGCCAGCAAGAATTCCATTTCACAAGGGGTCAACGCGCTATCAACCCCAGCCACCCCCAGCGGTGTAACTGCCACCGGGCTCTCCTCGGGCACGATAAGAGTGTCATGGGCTCCTTCTTACAGCGCTGCTAGCTACAGCATTTACAGCTCAACCTCAGCCTCAGGTCCCTTCACTCTCATCGGCTCGACAGGGAGAAGTTCATTCAACAGCACAGGATTGAACCCCCACACGGCGTACTATTTCGAAGTGAGCGCAGCGAACAGCGCCGGCATTTCTGCATCGAGCTCGCCGGTCTCCGCGACCACCCTCCTGGGCGGCAAGGCGACCAGTTGCACGGGGCTGTGGCCTTGCAACTTCACTCTCACTGACGGCAGTGTGACGGGATTCGTCAAGTTCAACGGAGCATCTATCTCCTTTGAATTGCCAGGAGAGACAACTACCACAAATGCAGGCTACGTAGGCAGCATCACGTACAGTCCGCAAGGGTCCTACTACCATGTTATCGGGAAGTTAATGGCGACCGATGCGAGCACTGGCCAGATCGTGAAGTTTGCGACTGACGTGTGGATCCTAGCCACGGGGCACAGCGGCCGAGGCGGAGGCGTCACCTACTCCCTCCACAACGGGACCATCACCTACACTTTGACTGGCCAAGACCCGACGACCACCACCGTGTCTTGCAACCCCTCAAGCTTTGCCGCGGGTCACTCTACGACCTGCACGGTCACTGTCACAGACAAGAGCAACTCCGCCAGTCTTCCAACGGGTACCGTCACGTTCGGAACCTCGTATTACGGAACATTCAGCAATGGTGGGGTGTGCACCCTATCATCCGGGAGCTGCTCCGTGGTGTTCCAGACCAGTGAGGAATACGGCGGAACGATTCCGATTAGCGCTAGTTACAGCGGCGATGCTACCCACTATCAGAGCTCTGGATCGACCGCATTGTACGTAACCGTAGGCGACTAACAACAGAAGTCGCTTTCGCGGCTTGTTGCAGGTCAGAACTGAATGAGGCCATCAACCCTAACGCTCGGTTTAAGGTGGAACCCTAGACACAACCAACGACCGGGAGACAGACGGTGGTCGTGCTGGTCGAGGTCGTTGTCGTTGACGTAGTGGTGACACTGCTCGAGGTTGATGAAGAAGTTGTTACTGTCGTCGTTGTGCTGCTAGTAGAAGGAGGGGCGGTGGTCACCGTTGTTGTGGTGGTGGTCGGAGTCGAAGTCGAAGTAATGCTGGTGGAAGTGGTGGTCCTCGACGCCGAGGACGTAGTCGAGGTCGATGTGTAGCTGATGGTCGCGGTCGAAGTTGATGTCATGGTCGAGGTGATGGCCGTGGTGATCGTCTGTAACGAGGTCGTGGTGTAGCTTACCACCGAAGTCACCGTCTGGAGGGCCGTGGTTGTCGAAGTGAGGGTGGAGGTGATCATAGTCATTATCGTGGATTTGACTGACTCGATACCCGGCGCGGCGGATGTCTGGGAGGCCTGGGTGTGGCTCACAGAGCTGTTGACAGACGAGGCAATCTGCTGGCCTGCTGGCGTGGCCACTACTACAGGACCATCATTTCTTTCGGACCAATTGTAGGCTATCGCAAGCCCGCCCACGGCGAACAAGATTACCGGAGTAAGAATCAAGATCCCGACGATGATGGTTTCTGACATGCTTCCTATCTTGAAAGCCCGGATCCTGGACTTCCGGGCCAGTTTGTCGGCCACCTCGCGGATTATCGAACGGAACCGCCCACCTAGATGCCTCTTCCCACTCATGGCGGCCCAGACGCCTCTACGGTGCCTTTCCTCAAAGTCTCAGGTCTCAAAGACCCTCAAGCTCCTCAGAGGGTCTAGCGGCTATTATGAGAAGAGGATCAATCTTATTAATGAAGGTGATAGAAAAAATTGGTCTTACAGAATTCCCTAAAGATTGATTTCTTGGGGGTTCCCATTTGCCGAGTGGCGAATCCAAGCCACTCTGTCCAAGGACGGAGACTCGAACACAGGTTCAATTTGCGGCAAACGCAATCTTACAGCTATTTCTCCAGGTCACTTCTCATTTGCTCGAACTGTTCTCTGGTGAGTTCTCCCCGGGCATAGCGTTCCTCCAAGATTCGCTTCGCGTCGCCAGAATAGCGCCAACCGCTCGAGCGCCACCCCCACCCCCAGAAGGACCACTTGACAAAGAAAATTATTGCCAGGAATCCGATGAACGGGAAGAACCAGAAAAAGGGAGCCATGTGTGCAACGAATCGCTCGAGAGCTATGTCGGCCGCAGAAGCGATGCCGTGATAACGATCACTGCCAGTAGCGCGACCGTGCCGCCGACTGCAAACGCACCATAGATCCAAGGCATGCCTCTGCCCCCACCTCGTCGACTTGACATTGTTCTATTCGCCTAACGTTCATATCCGTAGTCTCTGTATCTAAGAGAATGCCGAATCGCGATGGCGCTTTTGGACAGACGCGTGTTGGAGCCCTACTGAAAGCTCTTTGACACCCGAGCCGCGATTCTCCTTGGGGGAGACTTAGTCGAAGCTGTCTCTTGCCCTTTTTCGGTCCGGCTTTTGACTTCTTTCTCCAGCCATCCGTGAACATAATCCTGCTGCTCGAGTATGTCAGTCTTCGCGAATTCAACACCGGACTGAGATCTGGCCCAGCCAAGGATGTCCTTCATCTCTCCCACGTTTGCGCATAGAATAGTGAACATCGAGTGCGTGTCCGAGTTGGTGAGCCTGAATACGGTGCGCTCGAACTTGGACGCGATGGCCTCATCGATGGTCCTCTTCTTCGCTGGCGCGCACTTGACGAGGAGTTGGCAAGGAGTCACGCCCACCGCCTTTCTCAGATCCAGGATTGGCTGCATGAAGAAGGCAGACGACGCCATCATCAAGTTGACTCTCCTTTTCACCGTCCGTGAGGAGGCCTTCACCTTCGCAGCAATCTCAGGGAGCTTCGTCTCCGCATTCCTCAGCATCATTCCCATGATTCTCCAGTCAAGCTCTTTGGGCTTGAGCTCGCATTTGGGGAGCTTGACCTTCCAAAGAGTCACAATTTCCGCGGCCACTCCTTGAGACATGATGCTCCTCTCAGGACCGTCGACCTCGGGATGAAATACTGTCACCTGAAGCGTCTTCCCGTAGAAGTCCTGAATCAGGACGGTCCCTTGCGCGCTCCTTATCTTGGGAATAGCCTCGTCCTTCGACTCTTGTCCCGCAAAGTCCAGGACGACGTTTGACGACGCCATCCCAAGCATTCTCGCATTCGGGATCAGCCTCCAACCGCGCAGGAGACCCATCTCCCTCATCATCTTCAGTCGGTTCCTGACCGTGTCCTCGTCGACCCCGAGCTTCCGGGCCACGTCCGCGTACGACCTGTTGACGTTCCAGTGGGAGGGCGTCGTCGCCATCTCCCTCATTATTGAGGCTGTGAGGTCGATCCACTTCCACATGGTCTCTTTGATGAGAGACCTTGCTTCTTAAACTGTCCAAAAACCCGGTCGTTGTTCGGGGGAATCTTACGTACTCCCCTCTCACAACTCTAAAACATGTGGAACAACTGGATGACTGGGACGACAGTCGTGAAGGCGAGCTAAGAATGGAATCAACGGAATCTAAACGACCGAACGACGGGAAGGTAGCCTTCTCGAAGAGCAAGGAAGCCTTATGCGGAATCGACCACGCCTGGGAGGTGATCTCAGACGTGGACAACGACCCAAAGTATTACGAGGGACTGAACTCTATCAATAACGTCAGCAGGAACGGCAACGTGATAGAGAGAGAAGTCGTGGTGGGTTTCTTGAAGCATGACGGTCGTCAAACAGTGACGTTGACGCCGAAGAAGTCGGTCGAGGTGATGATGACAAAGGGGCCGATGACGGGCACCAGGGTCACCTCGCTGACGCGACTGGACGACTCCAGGACGAAAATTGAGGTCAGATGGGATGTCGAGCTCCGTGTGCCCCGCTTTGTGCAGGGCATGGTCGAGCGCCAGGTCGTTAAGGGGACTGGGGAGGCCCTCAACAGGATCGTGAAGGAGTCGGAAATGGCGGCCGATCGAGGCCGGACGAAGCGAGCGTTGGGAGAAGGCAGTTCATGAAATCCCTCGCGGTTCTGGTTCCCGTAGTCGGGCTGTGCTATTTCGCTCTCTTCGCCTCCTTTCTGGTCCTAAGAGGGCTCGTTTCGCCTGGAGGCTTCGCATCCTACCAGCTGTTCTTCATACCTTTGGCATTGGCCTGCGCTCTCTCAGCCGTAGGCGTCTGGTACAAGCCAGTCGTGGGCTACGTCAGCGCAATTGCGATAAGCATCATCCTCATTCTGATATTCTTTCTGACGAAGGATGGAAACGACGTTGTCACCGTTCTCTCCAGTCCAAACCGGAACCTTCTCCAGTTCGCGTTCTACCTCACGACCGTGCCCACGTTCTTCTCAAACATAGCATCTTCCACTATCGGAATCCTCCGGATGACCTTGCGAAGGTCGCTGAAGAAATGAAGCGGTTTCGCGCTTACTTCGTGGCGATTCTACCTAAAGTTCAGATCGTGGCGACCGCATAAACTCTCATGCTCTTATTCGAAGTAGTCCCTTTCGAGCTCCAGTAGGATCTCCTTGACCGACATCTCCCTCAGGTCAAGAGCCTCGGAGATGCTCTCGATCGCCTTGCTGTGCTCGTTGAGGATATGGAACAAGACCCTCCGCATGTCCGACTCCCCCGTCTTGTTCACGATCTGCGCCGCTTCTCCCATCGCTAGGTTCCGGACCTCCAACAACTCTGCGCGCTCGCCTTCCATCTCGTCGATTTTCTTGTCCACTTCGGTGAGCAACACCGAGAGCATCGTGAGCCGCTTCCTTTCGTCCCGGGCCCCAATCGCCTCCTGCACCCGCCTCCTCAGCTGCCCGCTCTTCGGCGAGCTCCTCTTCTTTACTTGGGCCTCGGCAGCCACGCCTCTCTCGATAAAGATGTTGGGCCCAAGATCCACGCTTATCGAAACCCCCCTAGCCAGCGAGTACTTCTTCCTGGGCGGTCCGGACGGGCTGGCCTGCGGCACCGAGGTCACCAGCCCGGCCCCCTCGATGACCGCGAGGTGCTTCGCCACAAGAGGCTGGCCTAGCCCTAGCTCCTTCGATAGCTGGAGCGCATAGCAGGGCTCCTGGCTTAGGCGCCTGATTATCTTCCGTCTGACGGGGTTCTCAACCACCCGGAGGATCGTATCGAGTTCTTCTTGGTTCAAAAATCATCGGCCTGAAAAATAAAACTAGGGAGGACCTTACTTGAGGTCCACCCTTGTAGACTTGTCCGCGGCCTTGGCCACCCTCTTGGGGAGCCTCAGCTCTAGGACTCCGTTCTTCATTGTCCCGCTGACCTTCTCGGACAGCACTTCCTCGGGTAAAGTCAGGTACCTGTGGAAGTATGAGCGGCTGCTCAGCTTCTGGACGCCTTCCTTGCCCTTGGTCTCATTCTCGGTGCTCTTGTCGGCCGTGAGTTCCAGGACGTTCGAGTGTGCCTTCACTTCGACGTCCTTCTTCTCAAAGCCGGGCAGTTCTGCGGTCACGACGTAGTGGTCGCCGCGATCCTGGAAGTCGACGACGGGCTCCATCTTCCTGGCCTGGGTCATGAAGGACCTCATCGAGCCTTGGAAGAAGGGTTCCATGAATTCGTCGAACGGTTGCATGAACTCTTGGAAGATGCTTGGGATGCCGAGACTGGGTATTGCCAGTGCAGTCGAGCCGCTGTCCTGTGGTCTCCGGGGTTTTGCCTTGACGTTCTTGTCGGTCATTTCATATCACCTTTGGTATATGATTAATAGTAGTATACCTATATAAGTATTGCGCCGCCACGATTCAGTTGAATGATTTGCACGATGCCATGAACGCTAGCGGAACAGCAATCCAAGGAAAAGCAATAGAAGAACCTGCACTAATGGCACCCAATCCCACTGTGTCGCTTGAGACATCTTTCCGGAATCGCTGGGTTCGTCTAGTCGCTCCCCTCCTCCTGTATTTTGCCGCCATCGCAAATCTTCTTGACCTACTTACGACGTTATTCGGATTTGGAGTGGGAGGGCAAGAGGCGAATCCGTTCACGTCAAGTCTGATGCAAGCGATAGGCCTTGATGGATGGGCGATCTTCAAACTCTCAATTTCGCTCGGCGTCTTCGCAATCCTGCGGAGATTGAGGGGCAGGTGGCAAGAAATTGGAACGCGAACATATCTTGTCATGGTCTTTAGCGGAATGTTGTTCTCGCTGTCCTTTGGCTCAGCGGTCGAGAATAATCTGTATCAGCTTGCCAGTTTCCTTAGCTCTTGAGTTTCTTCTGATGTGCTGTTCCCATTCCTCTTGGATTATCACGCCCTTTCTTCCAAAATGTCAATGTCACACTCAGGAAGAATGGGAACAGAAGATTCAGAAAAACTCGGTGGCCTAATTGGCGAGGAATATCATGCCTTGATCACGTCCCCGTCAGCAGATGAGAAACATATCACCACCCGATGTCGCAAGGCCCGGGCTTGCCTCATACCTGAACGTGTCGAAAATCGGTAGCAGACAATCCCGGACCCACGAACTACCGTCCGCTATCGCTTCGAGTGCTTCTTCTTCGTAGTCGTCCGCTTGTGAGTCTTCATGCCGAGAAGGTGCTCCGGGCTTTTTATAATCTAGATGAATTTCGAATCTCGATTAGAATTCTCTCAAGATTACGGACGAGCAGGGCGCTTCGGGAACTCTTAAATCCGATTGCGCCGGTCGCGGGACTGCACATGTCGTTGTCTGGCAAGAGAGTCTCGATCCTGGTCGAGAACATGTACGAAGACCTGGAGTTCTGGTACCCCTACTACAGGATGAAGGAGGAAGGCGCCCAGGTGACAGTCGTGGGCACCGGCTCAGCCGAGACCTACAAGGGGAAGCGTGGCCTCGACGCAAAGCCCGACACGACCGCCGACAAGGTAAGAGCCGAGGACTTCGACGCCCTTGTGGTCCCTGGCGGATACGCGCCCGACCTCATGAGGAGGTCGCCAGCCTTGCTCAAGCTCGTCAAGGACGCCGACGACCAAGGAAAGGTGATCGCGGCAATATGCCACGCAGGCTGGGTTCTCATCTCTGCCAAGATAACCAAGGGGAGGACGATGACCTGCTTCAGCTCGATCAAGGACGACGTGGTCAACTCCGGCGCCAACTACGTCGACAAGCCGGTGGTCAGGGACGGGAACCTTATCACCTCGCGGTTCCCCGCCGACCTCCCCGCGTTCTGCAAGGAGATAATATCCGCGCTCCTGCCCGAGGCGTCCCAAGGTCGGCGCGCCCGAGAAGCCATCCGCCCGCTTTCAAGGGCCCGTTAAGATTAATCTCAAGGGCCCGCAGCACTCGGCCCGTTGCGGGACTCGAACCTCGGGCCGTGCGTCCTCGAAGGCCGGTTCGTCCGGCTCGAACCCCTCCGCATGAACCACGCCGGGGGCATCTATGAGGCATCCAAGAAGATGGAATGGACTTGGTTCCTCACGCCCCTCAGGTCGCTCGACGATGTGGAGAAGAGGATCGCGCGGGGGATTGAGAACGAGGAGAGGAACGAAGAATTCGCGTTCGCGGTCCTGCTCAAGGGAAGCGGCCTGGTGATCGGGTCCACGGCGTACCTCACTGTCGTCGCGATGCACAAGCGGGCCGAGATAGGGGCGACCTGGTACGTCCCTGAGATGCAGGGGACATTCGCGAACCCCGAGTGCAAGTTCCTCCTGCTGAGGCACGCCTTCGAGGACTGGGGGGCCGTCAGGGTCCAGCTCACGACCGACGTCAACAACATCCACTCTCAGCGCGCAATCGCCAAGCTCGGGGCAAAGCTGGAGGGGGTGCTCAGGAACCACGGGATCCGTCCCGACGGCTCGGTCCGGGACGCGATGCTCTATTCGATTACTTCGAGCGAGTGGCGCGACGTAAAGTCCAGGCTCGAGAAGAGGCTGGAGCAGTTCCATGACAAGACCTAGGCGCAGGGCTCAACGCTCCCTCCACCGGGCGTTCCTGGCCGAGACGACGAGGACGACCACGGTGAACCCCGCGAGGACCGCCCAGTCGATGAGCGCCCTCCCCCCTGTCATCGAGAGCAGCCCCGAGGCGTTCTGGACGATCTCGGCCGCGTACGTCGTCGGCGAGAGGTAGGCCAGATACCTGTAGGGGAGCGGGATCAGCGTGATTGGATAGTACACCGGGGTTATCGTCGTGAAGAGGAGGGTGAGCAGCCGCGAGAACGCGAAGCTCTGCACTATGTCCTTGGAGAAGGTCGCGAACATGAAGCCCATGGCTATCGACGTCAGGAACATCAGGAGGAGCGCCAGGAGGATCTCGAACCCCTCGAACGCGCTCGGGTGCACGTATATCTGGGTCAGGGCTGCTAAGATCAGGAGCGCGGGGCTAACGTAGATGACCTCCGAGAGCGCTATCCCCATGGTGTAGATCGTGGGGGAGGCAGGGGAGCTGACCAGCATGTCCTGGAGCTTAAAGTCGTTCTTGAGGTGCGAGAGGTCCCCCTGGAGCGCGGTCCCCGCCTGGAACATGCTCATGATCAGCCCGCCCTCCACAGCCTGGCCGAGCAGGCTCCCCCTGCTGACGAACGCGATCACGATCAGGAAGGAGAGCGGCGAGAGGACGGTCGTGATCAGGACTATCGGGTAGTTCCTCATCTCGTAGACCGCGTTGACCAGTATCGCAGCCGCGAGCTGGCTCGAGATGCTCCTCTTCAATCGCCCTCGTCGTCCCGCGCCGTCTCCCCGACCAGCTGGAAGAAGATGTCGTCGAGCGTGACCGGGCTTATGGAGAATCTCTGGCCTCCCTCTGAGAGCCTCCTGGAGATCGCAAAAGCCTCGTCCTCATTCGTGAGTACCTGGGTCTCGCCCCTCTTCCCGACAATCACCTCCCCTGTCACCTTCGACGGGAGCGTAGCCCCCGACGGGAGCTTGATGCTGTACGGATACTTCATCCTGTCCCTGATCGACTGCAACGATCCCGCCGCCACTAGCTTCCCCTGCCCAAGTATGCCGATGTTGTCCGCGACCTCCTCCGCCTCCTCGAGGTAGTGTGTCGTGAGGAAGATGAAACGGTCTTTAGCGAAGACCCTGAGTATCTCCCAGAACTCCTTCCTCGAGATTGGGTCGAGCCCGGTCGTCGGCTCGTCCAGGAAGACGATCTCGGCCTCCGAGGCCAGCGCCGTCGCGGCGAGGACCTTCCTCTTCGTCCCCCCAGACAGGTCGTGGTTCATCGTGTGGGCGTTCTTCTCGAGCCCGAGCTTCGAGAGCGTCTCCGACGCCCTCTTCCTCGCCTCCGAGTAGCCGAACCCCCTCCAGAGGAGGTAGGCCAAGACCGTCTGGACCGGGGTCATCCAGGACACCGTCCTCGCTTCCTGGGGCACTATCGCGATTCTCTCCCTCAGCACCTTCTCCTGCCTCATCACGTCGATGCCGTCAATCGACGCCCTCCCCGAGGTGAGCTCGAGCTCCGTCGCAAGGATCCTGACGAGCGTCGTCTTCCCGGCGCCGTTCCTCCCTATCAGCGCGAAAATACCTGACGAGGGTACAGAGAAGCTCACGGAATCCAGGGCCTTGGTCTTCCCCCCGTACAGCTTGCCAAGCGATTCGCAAACCAGTTCGCCCATCGCCTTCTCCTCGAATAGAGGCCCGCCCGGAGGGCTATTAATCAGATGACCCAAGAAGAGTATTTCTAGCGAAGGCACGCGAGCGTGAGCAGGAGCCGGGGAGCTGCACAATGGAAGGCCTTCGGACCGCGAAAAGGTTGACGCGCGCTGCGGACCTCCTGCTGTGGCTGTTCATCGGGCTGGTGATGGCCGGGCCTCTCCTCGGGTTCCTCACGCCCGAGCTCGGTCCCCAATATGTCGCCGGCTTCGGCCTCGACCTCCAGTCCATGCAACCCCAGATTCAGCAGGCCTTCTCAAGCACTTCAGCCCTAAGCGGAACCCACACCGTCGTAGTCGGGGTCTACAACCGCTGGTTCTTCCCCGCCTCGGCCAGCCTGTCCTTGGAGCTCATCGTCAAAAATAGCACCGTCTACCAGACCGAGACCGCGACCTCCGACCTGGCCCCCTTCCAGACCGGCGACCTCCGGGTTGTGATAGCCGTCCCTCCGAGCGTCGCGAGCCAGCTGCAGGGCGCTCAGGTGACCGTCGGCGGCCAGCTGCACCTGGAGTCTCCGGGCTTCTGGGCCGTCACGGTGAACTTCCCTCAGAGGTGATGCGAGTTCAAGATCGCTAACGGGGTGGCAGCAGCTGTTCTGAGGTTCTTGGTCCTCGGTGTCGCAATCCCATACCTTGCGGACTACTTCCGTCCCCAGGTCTTGACCTACGTCGCGCTGCCTCCCTCTTCGCAGATATGGGAGGTCTTCGTGGTCTTCGGCGTGCTCTCGGCCATAGTCGGCTTCCTCCAGAACGCGTACATCAACGGCCAGATTCCCTGGCTGTTGGGGAAGCTTGGCGGCGGGGCCGTCAGCCTGGCCTTGTTCTCCTACGTGTTCCTCTTCCTTCCGAACACCCTCGTTGCCGCTTCCCAGAGCTTCCAGGCGACCGGCCTTCTTCTCTTGGCGTACGCCGCCATCATCCTGTCCTACCTCTACCTCATCCTCGACTTTATGCAGCACAGACGCAGGCTAAAGTTCAATCCTCCGCAGGACAATCCCTTCTAGTACCGGCTAGCGCTTCTTCGAGAGCTGCTCGACGAGCTCCTTTGCCCGGTCGAACCGGATCCTCTTCTCCTCGATCATCTTCTGGGCGACCTCGTCGACCTGCGGCCCCTTCGCCCCCGCGTTCATCGCGAGCGAGCGGGCGTGGAGCTTCATGTGCCCCCTCTGGATGCCCTCGTCCGCGAGCGCCCTGAGCGCAGCGAAGTTCTGCGCGAGCCCCACCGCCCCCATCACCTCGGCCAGCTCGACTGCGGTCTTGACGCCCAGTATCTTGACGTTCGCCTTCGCCCCTGGGTGCACCTTGGCCGCACCCCCGACCAGCCCCACCGCCATCGGCATCTCGAGCGTCCCGACGAGGTCCCCCTTCCCGTCCTTCTTCCACGTGGTCAGGGGCTTGTACGACCCCGAGCGCGCGGCGTAGCTGTGAGCCCCGGCCTCGAGGGCCCGCATGTCCTGCCCACACGCGATTGCCACCGCGTCGACCCCGTTCATTATCCCCTTGTTGTGGGTCGCGCATCTGTAGGGGTCGGCCTCGGCGAACGCGTACGCGTAGACCACGCCGTCGACGACCTCGGGCCCCCCGATCTCGTCCTTCTCGAAGGTCGCCGAGGCCCTGACCAGCCGCCGGTCTGCGAGGTTAGAGATTATCTTGAGATAGACCTTCCCTCCGGTTATCTCCTCGACCATCGGGGCTACGGCCTCTGCCATGGTGTTGACCGCGTTCGCGCCCATCGCGTCCCCGCAATCGACGATCAGCTCCGCGATAACCATCGGGCCCTTCAACGAAGAGATGACCTTCACGTTGAGGTCCTTCGCCCCGCCGCCCAGCGAGACGAGCATCGGGTCCTGCGCGTTCGCCTTTGCCAGGATCTCATCCTTGCGCTGCACCAGCCTCTTCTTCGCTCCCTGCGGGTCGTCGACCTCGACCGTCTGGACCTGCCCGATCATCACGGGCCCGGTGTTGGTTACTCGGAACCCTCCTCTCGCCCGCGCCATCTTCGCCGCTTTGCTTGCGCCCGCGACCACCGACGGCTCCTCGAGCGCCATGGGGACGATGTAGTCCTTCCCGTTGATGAGGAAGTTCATGGCCATCCCAAGGGGCAGCGTCATCCCGCCCACGACGTTCTCGATCATCCTGTCCGCGACCTCGGCGGGGAGCCCGCCTGTGTTCGCGAGGGTCCTCGCCTCCTCCTCGGTGAGCCCGGTGAGCTTCTGGACGAGCTTTATCCTCTCGGCCATGCTCAGCTTGTAGAACCCTGACTGCTCAGACGTAACTGGCATCGAATTCCCTCGTTCCCTTCATGGTTCCATATATATCGTGAACTGGCTTCCTAGGCGCTCTTCTTGCCTTCGCCTGGGAGCTCGACCAGTCCGAGAGACTCTAGCTCGCGGATCATGGCCTTCTTGTCCCTCTGGTGGAGCACCTTCTTGAGTATCGCGACCCCCTTCTTCTCGTCCCCGTGGTTGAGGAGCTGGATCCCCTGCCAGAACCTCAGCTCGCTGTTCTCTCGGGCCATGGCGACCGCCTTGGAGTACTCGCGCTTCCCCCTCTCGGGGTCCCCCTTCCCGAACGACTCGTCCCCGACCGCGGCGTGAGAGTAGGCCTCCTGGACCTGCAGCAGGCGCCTGAGCTCCTTCAGCGGGTTGTCGCTGCTCTCGATGCGGAGGTCGAGCACCCTCCCCTCCCAGGGCATCCCGCTGGGGCGGGTGCTGATTACGATGACGGCCGCCGAGCGCACCCCCTCTGCGTCCCTGTCGGCGTTCTTCCCCGCCTCCAGCGCCCAGAGCATCCTCTCGGCGAGGCTCCCCTTGAGCCTCCTGAACGCGGAACCAGCGGCCCTCCATACCCTCTTCGAGCTGACAAAGTTCGCCTGGGAGGCGAAGCCCCTCCCGGTGACGTGCCCGGACTCTGGTATGCAGTTCTTCCCCGTGTGCGCAGCCACCCTCCCCCTCGCGTCGATCATCGCGACCTGCCTCACGTTGGGCCTCAGGTCGGTCGCGAGCAGCGACTTTAGCGTCTGGGGCGGGCTCTTCCCACCCCTCATCAAGGCGAGCCCGAGCGGCCCGTAGCTCTGCTCGACCGTCCCCTGCGCCACGACGACCCCTACGCCGGGCTCTGCCCAGAGGCTTCTGGACCCGATGGCGAACGAGCGCGACTTTATCGCAGCGCCCATCTCACCTGCCCTCTTGTCGACGGCCACGATGGAGTACGTCCCTGCCCTGATCGAGTGCATCTGGCGTGGGAGGGGGCCCGCGAGTAAATGTGTCTTGCGAGGCACGTTCTTCGATTAGCATAAATGCCGCAGTTTGACGGCAGACGAAGGACGGGCCGGTCGTCTAGCATGGTTAGGACGCCGCTCTGACACGGCGGATACGCGAAGAGCGTCGCTAAGGTCGAGAGTTCAATTCTCTCCCGGCCCACCACAGTTACCTACGTATACCGGCCCATCTTTCTCCCCCCCCATGCTGGA
>Ga0307477_10002025_pt1 | contig 16065 bp, 17 predicted proteins | sample atmos_gasesECM2C_FD_203316 | JGI IMG/M metagenome (GOLD analysis project Ga0307477, IMG submission 203316) | Hardwood forest soil microbial communities from Morgan-Monroe State Forest, Indiana, United States - atmos_gasesECM2C_515 | ecosystem: Environmental > Terrestrial > Soil > Temperate...
AGGGGCCGGATGCCGTCGCCCATCTGTTCCGGGTGGCCGCGGGCCTGGAGAGCATGATCGTCGGCGAGGCGCAGGTGCTGGGGCAGTTCAAAGCGGCGCATCGCCTCGCCAGAGAGGCCGGAACACTCGATGCCCGCCTCGACTTCGTGATGCGGCGCGCCGTCTCAGTGGCCAAACGCGTGCGGACCGAGACCTCGATCGGCCGCGGGGTGAGCAGCCTCAGCGAGGCGGCTCTCGACTGCGCGCGCGACGCGGTCGGCGACCTCCGGGGGCGCGGGGTCCTGCTGGTGGGGGCCGGTAAGATGAGTTCGCTGGCAGCGCGCAGGCTGCGCGAGCTGGGCTCCCGCATCCTGGTCACCTCGAGGTCCGAGTCGGCGGAGCGCTTGGCGCGTTCTCTGGGTGGGACTGCGGTCTCGCTCGATGAGCTCGAGGACATCGCACCGGACGTCGATGTCGTGCTCGCCTCCACGACCAGTCCGGATCTCGTCGTGCACCGCGAAACCGTCGAGGAGATGCAGCGCGTCCGCGAGCACCGCCCCCTCTGCATCGTGGACATCGCGGTGCCCCGCGACGTGGATCCCGCGGCAGCGCACCTTCCCGGCGTGTCGCTGATCGACATCGACGAGCTCGGCCGGCGGCTCGAGGGCAGCCTGGCAACCCGGCGCGACGCGGTTCCGGAGGCTGAGCGGATCATCGACATCGAGGTTCGGAAGACCATTGCCGTGCTCGACGAACGCGACGCCACCGCTCCGACGATCGCTGCGCTCATCCGGCACGCCGAAGCGCTCCGCCGTCGCGAAGTCGACCGAACCACGTCGCGTGGCCCTGCGCTCGACCCCGAAGTCCACGCGCGCGTGGACGCCCTCACGCAGAGCTTGATCCGCAAGCTGCTCCACGCGCCGATCGCGCACCTTCGCGACAACGCCGGCGACCCAGCGGCGGCCTTGCAGATACGCGAAACGTTCGGTCTCGACGAGGTGGAGGTGAACGGTGCGCGTCGCGACACGGGGCAGCGCTCTGGCCCGCGCGCAGGCTGAGCTGGCCATCGCGGCGCTTCGCTCCAGCGGGGTCGGCGAGCTGACCGAGGTGGTGGTCGCCACCACCGGGGACCGCTACCCAGAGGTGCCGCTCGACCGGCTCGAGGGCCAGGGCTGGTTCGCTGCGGAGCTGGAGCGCGCGCTGCTCGACGGACGCGCGGAAATCGCCGTGCACAGCGCCAAAGACCTGCCGACGAGCGTGGCGTCCGGGCTGGTGGTCGCCGCACATCTGAAGCGAGCGGATCCCCGCGACGCGGCGGTCACCCGTGACGGACGCCCGCTCGCGGAGCTTGCTCAGGGTGCGAGGGTGGGGACCAGCAGCCTGCGCCGCCAGGCGCTCGTGCACGAGCTCGCACCGCACGTGCAGACGGTGCCCGTCAGGGGCAACGTCGACACACGGCTGCGCAAGCTCGACGCCGGCGACGTCGACGCCTTGGTGGTGGCATGTGCGGGGCTGGATCGTCTCGGCCTGGGCGGCCGCGCCGAGCGGCTCGACCCCGAGGTCTTCGTGCCCGCGCCGGCCCAGGGGGTGATCGCGCTCGAAGCCGTATCCGGGTCTCCGTCCGCGATCCGCTGCGCCGCGATCGAGGATCCCGAGGCGGCCGCTACGACCGCTGCCGAGCGAGCGGTTCTCGCCGGTCTCGGCGGCGGCTGCCTGCTGCCGCTCGGTGCCTGGGCCCGTGTCGACCACGGCCGTCTGCGTCTCGTGGCCGCGCTGGCCGGCGAGGACGGGGTCCGGCGCGTGGAAGTGAGCGGCCATCCCGCGGCGCCGGCGGAGCTGGGCGCGCGGGCCGTTGAGCAGCTCCGTTGACCGAGCTCAGGACGGCGCCGCTTCGCGGCAGGCGGGTGCTGGTGACCCGCACGCGGGAGAGAGCCGCCGGCCTTGTCGACCGTCTCCACCGGCTGGGCGCAGACGTCGAGATCGTCCCGCTGCTGACGACGGTCCCGATCGCCAGCCCCGACGACATCTCAGCGCAAGCCCGGGCGCTCGCCGAGGCCCCCGCCGATCGGATTGCCGTGTTCACCAGCGCGACGGCCGCGCGAATGGTGCTCGGCGTCGTGGACCCGTCCGTGCTGGCGGGCGTCGCCGTGGCGGTGGTGGGGCCCGAGACCGCGGCGGCGGTCCGCGCCGCTGGAGTGGAAGTGGATGTTGTGCCCTCGGTCCATGACGCTGCGAGCCTGGCGGAAGCGCTGATCCAGCGCGGCGTCACCGGGGCGCGGGTCTGGTTCCCCGTCGCCGAGGGGGCGAGCGACGTCATCCCCGAGCGCCTGAAGGGAGCGGGCGCCGAGGTGCGCGTGCAACTCCTTTATAGAAGCGCCATGCCCGACGACGCCCCGCGGCGCATGCGCACTGCGTTGCAACGCGGTGTGGATGCGATCACGCTCACCAGCGGCCGCACGGCAAAGCACCTGCGCCAAGCCGCCGACGGGGAAAGCCTCGGCTCGTGCGTGGTGGCGTGCATCGGCGACGCGACGGCGGCCGTCGCTCGGGGGCTGGGGCTCCCCGTCGCGGTCGTCGCTCGAGAACACACGGCGCGCGGACTGGCCGACGCGGTGGCTGCCCACTTCGCGCCAGCAGCTACTCTGACTCGTGACGTGCACTTTCCCACCACGCGCCTACGGCGTCTGCGCCGCACCCCTGCGCTGCGACGCCTGGCTCGAGAGACTGCGCTGCGCCCATCCGACCTGGTGCAACCTTTCTTCGTTCGCGCCGGAATCTCGGAGCGCGTGCCGATCCGGTCACTGCCAGGCCAGTGGCACGAGACCGTGGAGTCGCTTGTCCCCGAGGTCGAGGCGACGCTGCGGTCAGGCGTTTCCGCGGTGCTGCTCTTCGGGTTGCCGCTCTCGAAGGACTCCGAGGGATCCGAAGCGTGGGACGACGGGGGTGCGGTGCAGCAGGCGATACGCGGCGTGCGGGCGCGTTTCGGCGACGGCTGCGCGGTGATCGCAGACTGCTGCCTCGACGAGTACACCGACCACGGACAGTGCGGTGTGCTCCGCGAAGACGGCTCGGTCGACAACGACCGCACCCTCGAGCTCTACGCGCGAATCGCCGTGAGCCAGGCGTCGGCAGGCGCCGACGTCATCGCCCCGAGCGGGATGATGGACGGGCAGGTGCGAGCCGTGCGCGACGCCCTCGACGCCGCCGGCTTCGCGAGTACTGCGATCATGGCGTACAGCGCGAAGTTCGCTTCAGTGCTCTACGGGCCGTTTCGCGACGCAGCAGATTGCGCCCCACACCAAGGCGACCGTCGCGGCTATCAGATGGACCCGGGAAACGCACGCGAGGCGGTGCGAGAGGCGCTGCTCGACATCGAAGAAGGAGCCGACATCGTGATGGTCAAACCGGCTATGACATACCTCGACGTGGTGGCGCGGGTGCGAGAGGCCACGATGCTCCCGCTCGCCGCATATTGCGTGAGCGGAGAGTACGCAATGCTGCGTCATGCGGCAGCGGCGGGCGCATTCGAGGAGCGCGATGCGGTGCTCGAAGCCCTGCAGGGAGTGCGCCGGGCCGGAGCTGACATCGTGATCACTTACCACGCCCGCTGCGCCGCGGGCTGGCTCAGCGAGGTGCAGCCGTGAGCGATTCTCCGCGCATCCCCACGCGAGGTCTGCCACTGATCATCGGCGCGACGGTCGTCCTCGTCGCCGCCATCGTCGCCGTCGCCATCGGGTTCAACAACGCGAACACCACGGGTGTCGTCACTGCGACGCCGACGCCGTCTCCGAGCGCGAAGGGCGTGACCACGCCATGCGCCCACGCATCCTTCGGATCTGCGCTGACGCCGCTCAATCCGCCGGCGAACCTGCACGAGTATCCGGCGCCGCCACCCACAGAGATCGACAACAGCAAGCTGTATCAGGCCACAATCAGCACCGCCAAGGGCGACCTCGTTCTGTGCCTGCAGCCGAAGATGGCGCCGATCACCGTCAACAACTTCGTCGTGCTGGCGCGCAACCACTTCTATGACGGCGTGCCGTTTCACCGGGTCGTGCCTGGATTCGTGATCCAGGGTGGGGACCCGAGCTGCATCGGCAAGGTGCCGCCGGCGCCGGCGACACCGGGTGCCGGTTGCGGCAGCGGCGGTCCGGGCTACCAGTTCGGCGACGAGCCGGTGAAGGGTGCCTACGTCGAAGGCTGTCTCGCGATGGCGAACAGTGGACCCAACACCAACGGTTCGCAGTTCTTCATCTGCACCGCGAACGACACCTCCCAGCTGCAGGACAAATACAACCTGTTCGGTGACGTCCAGTCGGGTCTCGACGTTGCGCTCCGTACAGTCCAGGGCGACCTGATGAACACGGTCACGGTGCGCGCGCAGCAGTGACCGACGACGCCGGCCGCGCGCTCCGCGAGCGGGCCGAGCTGGTGATGCCGGGTGGCGTGTCCAGCCCGGTCCGCGCGTTTCGCGCAGTGCGGGGCACCGCCCCCGCAATAACCCGCGCCGCCGGCGCCCACCTGTTCGACAACCAGGGCAACCGGTTCATCGATTTCGTGCTCGCGTATGGGCCGCACATTCTCGGCCACAACCCTCCAGGGGTGCGTGAGGCGCTCACCGAACAGCTCGGCCGTGGGGTCGCATTCGGCACCACCACTGCGCTCGAAGTGGAGCTCGCCGAGCGCGTCGTCGATGCGGTCCCGTCGATCGACATGGTCCGCTTCGTCAACTCCGGGACGGAGGCGACGATGTCGGCGATCCGCGTCGCGCGTGCCGCGACGCAGCGCGATCGCATCGTGAAATTCGCCGGCTGCTATCACGGCCACGCCGACGCGCTGCTCGCGGACGCAGGGTCGGGCGTGGCGACCTTGGGGATCTCGGGCTCGCCCGGCGTGCCTGCCGCCGCAGTCGAAGCGACAGCGGTGCTCCCGTACAACGACACCGATGCCGTGAAAGCGCTCTTCGCGGAGCAGGGGGAACGCATCGCGGCGGTGATCGTCGAGCCGGTGGCCGGCAACATGGGCTGCGTGCTTCCCGCCCCAGGTTTTCTCGAGGCGCTGCGCAAACTGTGCAGCTCTCACGGTTCGGTGCTCATCTTCGATGAGGTGATGACGGGCTTTCGTCTCGCGTACGGGGGCGCGCAGCAACTGCTCGGAGTCACACCCGACCTCACATGTCTCGGCAAGGTCATCGGCGGCGGACTGCCGGTCGCCGCGTACGGCGGACGGCGGCGGTTGATGGCGCTGGTGGCGCCCCAGGGGCCTGTGTACCAGGCGGGGACGCTGTCCGGCAGCCCGCTGGCGATGGTCGCGGGTTGTGCCGTGCTCGACCAGCTGCGCGAGGGCAACGTGTACGAGGTCTTGGAGGTGCTCGGCTCGAGAATGGCCAACGGGTTGTCGTCGGCGGCGGAGGAGGCCGGCGTTTCCTGCGTGGTCAACCGGGCTGGGAGCATGCTCACGCCGTTCCTCGGCGTGGTCGAGGTGACCGACTTCGCCGGCGCACGGCGAGCGTCGACGGAGCTCTTCCGCGACCTGCACGCCGAGTGGCTGGATGCGGGTGTGTTCTGGCCGCCGTCGCAGTTCGAGTCGGGGTTCATCAGCAGCGCGCACGACCCGTCCGACATCGACCACGCGGTGGAGGCGTTCACGGCTTTCGTCGCCCGCGTCCCGTCGCCGGCACTCGACACCGCGGTGCGATAGTGCTGCAGCGGCCTCAGCGCGGCGTTCGGGCCGTCAGATCGACGAGTGATAGACTGGGATCGCGCCGGGCACCGACCCAGCGCAACAGACAATCACGAGGAGAGAGCAGATGAGCGGCCTCGCAGGCCACTGGTGGATCATCGTCATCGTGCTCGTCATCGTCCTCATCGTCATGGGACCGGGCAAGCTGCCTGATGTGGGAGCGGGGATGGGGCGCGCGCTTCGCGAGTTCAGGAAAGCCTCGAGCGAGACTCGCGAGACGATCATCAACGCCACGACGTCGCCGGCAACGCCGGCGAGCACGAGCAATGCCACACCGGCGCCGCAGCCTGAGCTGCCACCGCCGCCGGCCGCTCCGCCGGCGCCTCCGCCGGTGGCGATGCCGGTCGGCACGCCCGACGACCAGAAGCGCTAGTCTCGTAGCGGGCGCCGTGATGCGCCGATGTAGAGGGAGCTGACCCGGTGCAGGGAGTGGCCAACGAAGAACGGCGCATGACCATCGTGGAGCACCTCTCGGAGCTCCGGCGGGTCCTGATCATCTCGATGGGCGCTTGGGCCGCCTGCACGATCGTCGCTTTCGTCTTTCACGATCCGGTGCTCGGGATCATCCTGCGCCCGCTCAAGACGGTGCTGAAGAACGCGCACTCGATCGTCCCTTCGGCGATCTTCACCAGCCCGACCGAGGGGCTCACGGTGCCGATCAAGATCGCGGCGATCGTCGGCTTCGTCGGCGCCCTGCCCGTCATCGGATGGCAGGTCTGGTCATTCGTCTCGCCCGGTTTGCGCCCGGTGGAGAAGAAGTTCGCCGGTCCGTTTGCGCTCTCGGCCGCGCTGCTCTTCGCCGCAGGCGGCGCATTCGCGTTCTTCGTGATGCCGATCGGACTCAACTTCCTTGCGACCTTCCTCGGGAGCAACGCCACCTACTTCCCCGACATCAATCAGTACCTGTCCTTCTTCCTGCTGCTCGTTGTGATCTTCGGAGTGACGTTCGAGCTGCCGGTGGTGATCGTGCTGCTGGGCATGCTCGGGATCGTGTCGTCGAAGTGGCTGCGCGCGCGCCGCCGCGTGATCTGGATCGTCATCATCCTGGCCGCGCTGATCGTGACCCCCGGGGCGGATCCGTTCACACCGACAGCGCTTTTCATCCCGTTGATCGCGCTCTTCGAAGCGTCCATCCTCATTCTCAGCAAGGTGCTGCACCGCTGATGCGCCCGGACGGGCGGACCTCCGACGAGCTGCGGCCAGTGACCATCGAGCTCAACACCCTGCCGTACGCGGAGGGCAGCGCGCTGATCACGATGGGTGAGACGAGGGTGCTCTGCACCGCGAGCGTCGAGGAGCGCATCCCGCAGTTCCGCAAGGGGACCGGGCGTGGCTGGGTGACCGCGGAGTACGCGATGCTGCCGCGGAGCACGCTGACCCGCACCGAGCGAGACGGCCGTCGCGGGCGCATCGACGGGCGTGCGCAGGAGATCCAGAGATTGATCGGACGCAGCCTTCGCGCGGCCATCGACTTCGACGTGCTCGGCGAGCGGAGCATCATCGTTGACTGCGATGTTCTCGTCGCCGACGGTGGCACACGAACCGCGTCGATCAGCGGCGGATACGTGGCGCTCGCGCTGGCGGTGCGTCAGCTTCGCGAGGCCCGGCTCGTACCCGCGGATCCGCTGCGCTGGCAGGTGGCGGCGGTGAGCACGGGAGTGGTCGGCGGCGAGGCGCGCCTCGACCTCTGCTACATCGAGGATGCGTCGGCGCAGACCGACATGAACTGGGTCGCTGCCGGCGACGGGCGGTTCATCGAAGTCCAGGGGTCTGCTGAGCAGGAACCCTTCTCGCGCGAGGAGATGGAGTTGCAGCTGCAGCTGGCAGGCCGCGGCTTGGCGCGCCTCTTCGAGGCACAGCGGGCCGCCCTGGGTATCGCGCCGGGTTGATCGCGTCGTCCCGCGACGCGCTGCCACCCGGGCGGTTGGTGATCGCCTCACGCAACCCGGGGAAGCTCAGCGAGATGCGTGACCTGCTCTCGCGTTATCCATGGCGACTGCTCAGCGTCGACGAAGCAGGTTTTAGACAGGAATTGCAAGAACTGGGCACTGGCTACGCCGACAACGCCCTCGGCAAAGCAGCCGCGGTGACCCGCGCGACGGGGTTGCCTGCGCTCGCCGACGACAGCGGCATCGAGATCGACGCTCTCCGTGGGTGGCCGGGGTCGATGTCCGCGCGCTGGTTGGGGGAAGGCGCGAGCGATCGCGAGCGGCTGCTCGGCTTGATCGAAGAGGTGAAGCGGCGAAGTCCGGACGACGCACGGGCGCGGTACGTATGCGTCGTCGCCTTCACACGCCCGGATGCTGAGCCGGTCATCGCGCACGGTGAGTGCCTCGGCGTGATCGTCGAGCCGCGCGGCGACAACGGGTTCGGCTACGACCGCGGCTTCCTCTCCAATGACCTGGGCGTCACGTTCGGCGAGGCCAGTGAAGTTGCGAAGAACTCGGTGTCACACCGTGCCCGCGCAGTGGCGCGTCTCGCCGAGTCCGGGGTGCTCGATCCGCCTCGGTCCTTCGCGTAGGTCGCAGGGTTAGGCTTCCGCTCATGGCGGAAGTTCTTGTGAGAGGAGAGGCGGAGGTTCGCTGTCTACCCGACCGGGCGATCCTCCGCGTCGGCGTGGACGGCGAGGGAGCCGGACAGGACCTGGCCTTCGAGGCCGCCTCCAAGGCAGCCGCCGCCGTCGATGCAGCACTGGACAGATACGCCGACGCGATCGACCGCCGCATCACCGCAGGCGTCATGGTGCAGCCGAAGACACGCTGGAAGAAAGGAGAGAGTGTCAAGACGGGCTGGCGCGCCACCCGAACGACCGTGGTGGAGGTCACCGACATCGTCAAGGTGGGAGCTGTGCTCGCGGAGCTGCCCCGCGCCGGCGCGTCGGAGATCACGGGGCCGACATGGCAGGTGGACCGCGCCAATCCCGCGCACGACGACGTGCGCCGCGACGCCGCCCTGGACGCCCGGCGGCGTGCGGCTGCGTACGCCCACGCATTGAATCTCGAGATCGGTGCACTGTCCTGGCTTTCGGAGCCCGGGCTCCGGTCGGGCGGTGGGTCGGCTCGCCAGGCGATCGCGACGAGCGCACCAATGCTCATGGGATCACCTGCCGGCGTGGAGGATTACATGGACGTGAGTCCCGAGGAGATCACCCTGCACGCGACGGTGGAGGCGTCCTATGAACTCGTCGACGCTGACAACTAGGCGCATCGCCGCCGCCGGTGTCGTGGCTGCCGTGGTGGTCATCGCGCACCCAACCCCGGTCCCAGCCGGCGCGGCTGGACCGGCAGCGACACCGGCCGCCGCGTCCGTGCCCGTATCGAGCGGTATGGGGGTCACCCTCAACCAGGTCGATTACACGTGGTCGAGCAGCCCGGACACCGACTCGGCGGCCGGCGAGATCCGTGTCGACGTGGCCACGCTCACGAGTTCCACGAGCATGTCATCGGGGTTCCTGAATGTCGGCACGTCGCAGGGCTGGGTGGTCGAGAACCTCCCGGTCGTCCCCGGCAACCCGGATCCGGTGCTCACTCAGCAGTTCGAGATCTCGACAACAGACGGCACGGCGGTCACCAGTATCAATGCCGACGTCGAGTTCTCGCCGGCTCCGATGTCGAGCTTCAGCAGCGGATCGATGCAGGCGTTCGCGGTCGGCGACACGGTTGACGACGACAGCGGCTTCGGCGCCGCCGCCGCGAGCGGGCCGGAGGCCCCTCCACCTCCGGGGGTCGTTGCCTTTCGGGGCCGAGCGGCACTGACGGTTTGCTCGCAGACGAAGCATCCCAATGTGGAGACGGCTGTCAACCAGTGCGCTCCGGCCGCTGTCGCCAACAGCCTCGACTGGATGCGGACCACCTACGGTCTGCCGGTCCCGGATGCGAACGTCCCCGGCGAGCGAAACAACACATCGCTGGTCGGCAAGCTGGACCTGGCCATGAACCGGCCGAAGAACACGACCATCGGAGCACAGTCGATTCTCGACGGCAAGCTCAGATACCTCGCGAACAGCAACCTCGGCGGCAAGGTCTTGGTCAAGCACCAGGGCATGCTTGGGGGCGCCGACTACAAGGCGTATGGCCTCACGTCGCACGCCAACGGAACCACGATCACCGCCAAATTCATCCAGAGCGAGATTTGCGCCGGCGAGGACGTCGAGCTGGGCGTTCTCTGGAAAAACGGCGGTCACTTCATTGAGCTCACCGGTGCAGGGACCATCCTCGGCGTGCCGTGGATCACGTACAAGCACGATCACGTCCAGGGCGACAACACGAAGGGGACGACGGGGACCGACTTCAGCTTCCTCATCGACACCGACAAGGACGGACGCCTCAATCTTGTGAACGAGGGTGGCAGCCCGAATTTGGCGTTCCTCATCACCCAGTCACTTGCTCCCCAGACCAACGTGCCCGAGATGCCCGCAACCGCCGCTCCACTGCTGCTTCTCGGTTTGCCGCTGCTGGCAGCGGTTCGCCGCCGCCGGGTTGTCGGCCGGGGTTCATACACCCGCGGGTAGCTGGCCGCCGAGCGCACCTAGCAGACGTGCCGTCGCGCCGGCCGGATCCGCGGCGCTCATCACATACGACATCGCCGCCACGCCGCGTGCACCGAGTGTCATGCACCGCGCGCAGTTGTCAGCGGTCACACCGCCGAGTGCGATCACCGGCGTGCCGCCTGAGCTCGCGATGAGCCGGTCGAGGCCGCGCTCGCCGAGCACTGGGCCGTACCCGGGTTTGCTGGCGCTTGCGAAGACCGGCGACACCGTCACGTAGTTCGCGCCTTCGTCACGGGCGCGATGGACGTCCGTATCGTCGTGGCATGAGCGCCCCCAAGCCAGATCCCCGCCGTGGGGCGCGGGGTCCGACGCGGCGAGATGCACCGGCAGGCCGCCGAGCTCAACTGCGAGTGCGACGTCGGAGGCGACGCGCATCGTCCCGCCCGCGCTGCTGACATCCGCGAGCACGTCGCGTGCCAACCGTGCACGCGCGCTCCGGTCGAGGTCTTTCTCACGAAACAAGACGTCGCGTGCGCCGGCGCTGAGCGCAGCGCTCAGCACGTCGCGCAGCACGTGGCCGGCAGCTGCACAGGCGTGGCGGTCTGTGAGGATGAGCAGCGAAGGTGGCTCGCTCACCCGCCGGAGGCGAGCTCGAGCCGGTCCTCATGCGGGGTGGAGGCCTGCGCGTGGAAACGCCGCGGGATCCTGCCCGCCAGGAACGCGAGGCGCCCCGCCTCAACAGCGTGCCGCATCGCGTGTGCCATGGCGACCGGATCCTGGGCGCGGGTGATCGAGGTCGCCAGCAACACTCCGTCGCAGCCGAGCTCCATCGCGACCGCCGCGTCCGACGCGGTCCCGATGCCGGCGTCGAGAATCACCGGCACGCGCGACTGCTCGACGATCAGCTGGATGTTGTGCGGGTTGCGCACACCGAGCCCGGAGCCGATCGGCGCGCCCAACGGCATGACCGCCGCGCAGCCGACAGACTCGAGCCGCCGCGCGATCACCGGGTCGTCGCTCGTGTATGGAAGCACGGTGAAACCGTCGTCGACGAGCACCTCTGCTGCGCTGAGCAGCTCGACGGGGTCGGGAAGCAGCGTGAGCTCGTCCGCGATCACCTCGAGCTTGAGCCAACTGGTGCCGAGCGCTTCGCGCGCCAGGCGTGCAGTCAGCACCGCTTCGCGGCTGGTGAAACATCCCGCGGTGTTGGGCAGCGGTGTGGCGCCGCTGCCGCGGATGACGTCGAGCAGCGAACCGCTCGCGTGCGGGTTGATGCGCCGCATCGCCACCGTGACCAGCCGCGCGCCGGATGCCGCAATGACCTCCTCGAGCACCTCGAGGCTGTTGCAGCCACCGGTGCCGAGGATGAGCCGCGATGCCGTGGCCTCGCCGGCGATGCGCATCGTCTCGTCGGGCTTCATGTCAGCCTCCCGGCGCGGCTGACAGGACTTCCACCTGGTCGCGGTCGCGCAGCTTCGTGTCCTCCCACCGGCTGCGCAGGACCAGCTCGTCGTTCACCGCCACAGCGACTCCATCGCGCACGGCGCCGAGGTCTTTCATCAGCACGAGAACGGTCGTGCTCGGAGGCACGACTCGCGATTCTCCGTTGACCACGACAGCGACACCGTTCACACGACCACCTTACCTCGCGCGAAGCGACGCGACGAGAACGGAGCGATCACCGTCGGAGCCGCACCTCTGATGACGAGCGACGCGATGGCGTCGGCGGTGACCGGCGTGAGCAGGATCCCGTTGCGATAGTGGCCGGTGGCCCAGATCAAGCCCGGGACAGCCCCCTCGCCGAGTATCGGCGCGTTGTCCGGCGTTCCCGGGCGCAGGCCGGCTCGGACTTCGACGAAATCGAGCTCTGTGAGTGCGGGGATGAGCCGGCGCCCGTCACGCAGGAGTGTATACACCGCGTCGGCGGTGACGCTGGTGTCGAAGCCGCGCTCCTCGACCGTGGCGCCGACGATGACCCGCCCGTCGTCGCGCGACACGACGTAAACGGCGAAACCGTGTGCCAGGCCGCGCACGGTCGTTGACAGAAAACGCCCCCGATCGGCCGTTTGCAGCACGAGCAGCTGCCCCTTCACCGGCCGCACCGGAGCGTCGTCGATGCCGGCGGTCAGCGACGCCGACCACGCACCGGCGGCGACCACGACCCTGTGTGCCGCGATGTCTCCCGTATCCGTCACCACTCCGCTGACGCGATCGGAAGACATCAAGAGCCTCGTGACGGCCGCGCGCACGATCGCGACCCCCGCCCGCTCCGCTGCGTGGCGCAGCGCCGCGACGAGCCGTTGCGGGTGCACTTGATGGTCACCCTCCACCAGCAGCGCGCCACTGAGCTCGGGAGCGAGCAGCTGCTGCCGCGAGCGCGCGTCGCGCCCTGTCAACCGGGTGACCGGAAGCGAACGCGCTTCGAGGAAGCCCCTGACGTCGTCCAGCAGAGCGAGATCGTCACGGTCGAGCGCCACGGTCAGCGTGCCGCAGCGCCGGTACCCCACATCCTCGCCGGCGGCCTGCTGCAACTCTTCGACGAACGATTCGTAGCGCTCGGCGCTGACGGCGGAGAGCGCACCGAGCGCCTCCTCTCCGTATGTGAGCTCGGTGACCGGAGCGATCATCCCGGCGGCCACGTCGCTCGCTCCGGAGCCGGGCGACGGGTCGACGACCGTCACCGCCGCACCGCCGGCTGCCGCTTTCCAGGCGATGCCGAGACCGATCGCGCCCGCACCCACGATGACCACGTCTGCCATCACGTCACAATGCCCCATCGTGCTTTCTGAGCGCCCGCCGGAGCGGCGCGGACCGCTTCCGGCGATCATCGCGGTCGCCGCCGTGATGCTTGCGACGGGTCTGGTCGGCTATCTGGCTGCGCAGCGGATCGCGAGAGTGGACACCACATCACTGGCGGCGTTCACGCCGCCGCCGGCGCACCCGCCGACCCCGACGCCCACGCCGCTCACCGACGTCGCCCGGGCGGTGATGAGCCGCGTGGTCACGATCGAGGCAGAACGCCCCAACGCCGTGGAACTCGGCACCGGCTGGCTGTTCGACTCGCGCGGCGACTTCGTCACCAATGCCCATGTCATCGCCGGCCAGATCACGATCCGCATCCGCGACCGGCTGGATCACACGCATGTCGGAACGGTCGTCAGCGTCGATCCCGCGCAGGACATCGCCCTGGTGCGGTCCGGCGACGGGTTCTCCGGCGCTGCGCTGCCCGTGGACCAGACCCCGATCGTGCGCGCGGCGCTCGACGTCATCGTCGTGGCGTCCGGCAAGGCGACCGGGCAACCGGAGCTGACGCTCGAGACGATCAACCAGGTCAATCAGGACGTGCCGCTCGACAGCGCCGACGTGCAGAAGGGGACCGGTGAGCCCAGCGTCTACCACCACATGATGGAACTGGACGGGGCGAAGATCTACCAGGGAAACAGTGGCGGGCCGGTCGTGGATGGCGCCGGCAGCGTGATCGGCATCGTCACGCTGGCCAGCAAGTCCCAGCCCCAGGGATTCGCGATCCCGGTCAGCCGGGTCTACGCGGAGCTGCTCGCCGATTCCATGAGGTGACGGGCCCGGCGGACATCCCGGCGTTTGGGACACCTCTGCGCCCGGTAGATGGAAGATAAGACTGTGATCAAACGGGAGTACGACATCGCGATCGTCGGAGGCGGGCCCGCCGGCCTGACCGCCGCGCTCTATGCCGGCCGCAACAAGATGCACTCAGTGATCTTCGAGCCAAAGGCGCCGGGCGGGCAGCTGCTCAACACCGAGCTGGTGGAGGACTATCCGGGCTTCAAGTCGATCCTGGGGGCCGATCTGGCACTGGCCATGGCCGAGCAGGCCACCCTTTTCGGGACCGAGATGCTGCCGGCGGGCGTGGAGCGCATCCGCGTGCTCGACGACGGCATGAAGCTGATCGAGACCGACCACGGCGACTTCTACGCACCCGCCGTGATCCTGACCGCGGGCGGCAATCCTCGCAAGCTGGGGGTTCCCGGCGAGGACGAGTACGCGGGCCGGGGGGTGTCGTACTGCGCCGTGTGCGACGGCGCGTTCTTCCAGAACGTGCACCTGGCGGTGATCGGAGGGGGAGACGCTGCCCTCGAGGAGGCTCAGTTCCTCACCCGCTACGCCAGCAACGTGACGATCATCCACCGCCGGTGGGAGTTCCGCGCGCAGCCGATCCTGGTGGAGCACGCCCGTCGCAACCCCAAGATCGACTTCCTGTTCGACACCGTGGTCGAGGCGGTCGAGGGAGACAGCACGGTGCAGTCGCTGCGACTGCGCAACCTGGTCACGCAGAAGGATGCAGTGCTCGAGGTCGGTGGCGTGTTCATCTTCGTCGGCTTCATCCCCAACACGGGCCTGGTCGAAGGCCACGTAGAACATGACAAGGCTGGCTATTACATAACCGACCCGATGACGATGATGACCAGCGTCCACGGCATCTTTGCGGCCGGTGACGTGCGCAGCCAGCTGACCCGTCAGATCACGACAGCGGTCGGCGACGCCACCACCGCCACGATCGCCGCGACGAAGTGGGTGGAGGAATGGCGGCGTGGACGCGACGACGCGTCAGGTGACCTGCTGCGCGGCGTGGTCTGAGTGAGCATCACCACCGGCCGTGGTGACACGGGCGAGACCGGCCTCCTCTACGGCGGTCGCATCGCCAAGGACGACCTGCACACCGAGGCGTACGGCTCGCTCGATGAAGCGATCTCAGCGATCGGCATGGCCCGCGCGCTCGAGGGTGACCCGAGTAGAGCCGAGCGCCTGCTGGCGCTTCAGCGCGAGCTCTTCGTGGTGGGCGCGGAGCTCGCCACCGGCGTCGGCCACCACGCCGACCTCGAGCGCAACTTCGCGACCGTGACGCCCGCGATGACCGACGCGCTGCACGCGCAGATCCACGAGCTCGAGGCGCGCGTCCCGCTGCCGAAAAGCTTCGTGGTTCCCGGCGGATCCGCGGCCGGGGCGGCGCTCGACCTCGCCCGTACGCTCGTCCGCCGCGCCGAGCGCAGAGCCGTGACCCTTCAGCGCGAGGGCGAACTCGAGAACCCGGAGGTGGTCCGCTACCTCAACCGCTGCTCCGACCTGCTCTTCATGCTCGCTCGCGAAGCCGAGCAGGGTGCGACTGTCGCGGCCGGCGACCACCGCCGCCGCGCCACGTAGCCGCGTTGGCTCAAGGAGCGGAGGCGGCGAGCCGTAAGCAGCGCAGGGCGAGCCAGAGCCGGTGCCGCTGCTCGGGGTCGTCGAGGTCGAAGCCGGCGTCACGCAGCCGGCCGAGCCGGTAGACCACGGTGTGGCGGTGCACCCCGAGAGCCTGCGCCGCATCGCCGATGCTCCGGCTGTCGAGCAGGGCCTCGATGGTGGCGAGCAGCTCCCGGTTGCGGGCGCGAGAGTTGCCGGCGAGGTCTCCGAGCGTTCGGTCGATGTAGCGCTGCAACGCGTCCGGGTCGGCGGCGAGGGCCGCGAACACGCCCACCTCCGCGTCGCTGTGGACCTGTCGCTCGGGGTCGAGGCGCCGGCCGACGTCCAGGGCGAGCCGTGCCCGCCGTGCGGCGTGGGCGACGCTCTCCAGTGTCGGGGCCACGGGGCCGACACCGAACGCGCCGCCCGGGACTGATTCGCAGAGGGGGTCCAGGTCGCGGTCGGCGGGCAGCAGCGCGATCCAGACGCCCGGCTCATCACCGAGCAGCTGCGCACCGGCGCGGCGCCATACCGCGTCGAGCTGCCGCTCGCCGCTGCCGTCGGGGACGGTGCACGCGACGACACGGTACGGTGGGGTCAGCGTCACGTCGGTCGCGGCAGCCAGGCGGCGCAGCTCGTCCGAGGCGTCGCCGGCAAGG
>Ga0307477_10002026_pt1 | contig 16064 bp, 14 predicted proteins | sample atmos_gasesECM2C_FD_203316 | JGI IMG/M metagenome (GOLD analysis project Ga0307477, IMG submission 203316) | Hardwood forest soil microbial communities from Morgan-Monroe State Forest, Indiana, United States - atmos_gasesECM2C_515 | ecosystem: Environmental > Terrestrial > Soil > Temperate...
TCAGCCAGGGGGGTGCCCCGGCGCTCACGAACGCGAAGTCGTAGTGGAGCAGCAACACGCCCAGCGCCGCAAAGAAACGCACGCTCGTCAGTTCGCGCAGGTAGGCGCAAGGCGCAGCGGAGAGCGCGGGGCCGGACGGAACAGCCGGGACGGCCGACATTTGTTGCGTACTCATCATTGGATCGCGAGCGGGGCCGGGCAGGCCCTTCGGTGGCAGCGTCATATCGGGCAGGCGCCGCGTGATTTAGGGGTTCCCTGCCTGGGATGGCGGCTTTTGACACGTGTCGCGGTCGCGCCGGTGCTTCATCCTGAGAAACGGGGCCTCGACGTAGTGCCAACTTAAGACCGCCGCGGCAACCGTCAACGGCAGCGATGCCACGAATAGCGCAATCGGCGCCTTAATCCCAACAAGCACTAGCAATTGCTGGATCGGGAAGGCGTACAAGTATGTGCCATAGGAGAAGTCGCCGTGGCGGGCAAAACGATGAAATGGTAAGTACGGCGAGAACGCGACATAGAACATTGCATACGTGCCGAAGATGGGCATTACGCCGTTGAGCCACCTGCGATTGCACACAGCCAGCACGGCGACGGACAGTGCAAAGAGGAACCCGCTGTGGGGAATCCGGTCCCGGAACAGGAAGGCCACCATCCCAGCTAGAAAATAGCTGAGCAGGTGTAACATAATGATAAATATCCCGAAATATGGCAGGGGCCAACCACCCACAACTGGCCAAATTCTTGGTATCCCACGGTAGCTCAGGAATACGGCTGCAAATAGCGCCAGCACCGCGTACCGTCGGCGAAAAAGCCCGGCAAGACCAGCAGCCATGACGAACAGGTACATGAGGAACTCGCAAGGGATCGTCCAAAGCGAGCCGTTGACATTTCCCGGAAATGGATTATTCGGAAATGAGGTCGGCGGGCTGAGCGGGACAAAAAGAGGAATTGCCAGTCCACGAAGCGGGCGGGCGGATGCGAGATACGCGGCGGCGTTTCCGGACCCGATTGGTGCAACTACGAGGTACGAGAATGCGGCGGCAACGATGAGCCCGGGGTGGATTCTGAGAACGCGCCGCCACAGGTATTCGGCCGCGCCGGCGCACGTGGTCCAGCTCCTGGTTATGAGATAGCCGCTGATCGCGAAGAAAAACGCCACGGCGTAGGTGCTCGCGGCGGCTTGGCCATGGGTAAGGCGCCCGAACGGCTCTCGCGGTGAACCGACCAGAAGATACGAGTGCGAAAAGATGACCGCGGCGGCGAACAGCATCCGGAGAAAATCGAAGTTGTTATTGCGGCCCCCGTCAAGGTCGCTAAACGTGCGCGCGTAGGCGTTGTCGCGGGAGTAACGAATCGTTGCCCGTATCGCCGTCATCCGTGCCTCCGCAAGACATACTTTTCCCAGCGCCAGGTAAGCTGCGGCGGAAACAGGGAATAAAGCCGGTCGCGCCAGCGCGGAAGAATCAAAACGCCCATGCGCCGAAGCATAAGGGCCAGCTTGAGGTTGCCCCGGCAAATCTCTCGCCACACAAATCCCTGAACAATTCGGCGATAAATCGGCCCATATTGCGAAAGCTCGTCGGCAATCCGCTCGCCGGGCACGCGGCACGGAAGCGGCCGGCCGCAATACCACGCGCCGATGAACCCGGCCAAGGAATAAACCTGGTCCCACGCGCCTCCGGCGGTAAGCTGCACCCCGTGCAGGCGGTGGAAATCCCGCCTCGCCGGGACGACGTGCCACTCGCAAAATCGGGCGACGTTCAGGAACATCGCCCAGTCCTCACCATACGCCTGCGAGGGAGAGAAGCATCCGGCGCGAATCAGGGTCGGACGGCGAACGGCCGCACCCGAGGTCAGGCCGCGATTGCGCTCCAGAAGGGACCCGAAGCTGTGGCCTTTGATCTGATGGCGCTCCGCCTCATGCGTCCCCAGGAGATCGCGCCCGCTCACCTGATGGTGGCAGTCGTCGAGGCTGCCGGCCACGAAGTCGCGGCGAAGGCCGATCATCTCAGCCGGCCCGTCTTCCGTATCGCTAAAATACCAGTGCGCAGCGAATATCGCCTCCGCTTCGGGATGTTGCCCGATATATTCGGCGAGCCCCTGTAGCTTCTCACGATGCCACAGGTCGTCATCGTCGAGAAAGACGACCCAGTCCGCGCTTGCCGCGGCGATCCCCGTGTTCCGAGCCGCGGACGGGCCGAGGTTCTTCTGCTCAATTACTACGACGCCGGGAAAATCCTGCCGTAGCGCCTGGGCCGTCCCGTCCGTACACCCATCGCACACTACGATCACCTCGTGGGCCCGGTATGTTTGTTCGACGACGCTCCGAATCGCGGCGGCGGCGAGCGGCCGGCGGTTATAGGTCGCAATCACCACGGAGAAGGCCGGGGACGCGCGCACCGCACCGTCGGTTGCCGATTGCGACGCGAAATCTACAGGAAGCCCACCCATGCGTTGCCTTACCGCCTACCCCGCGTCAGGCAAACCACGCCTTTAGAAGCTGGGGCACGACCCGCTCGACCGAATAGGCGCGGGCGCGCTCGATCGCCCGTGCCGCCATTCGTCGGGCTTCTTCGGGATTCGAAAGCATCGCCGTCACGGCGTCAGCTAGTGCCGCCTCGCTACCCACAGGGGCAAACACACAGTTCCCATCGGCTAGCTCGCGAAACGGCGGGATGTCGGACGCGACGCATGGCACTCCCCAGGCCATCGCCTCGGTCAGCGCCATGCCAAAGGTCTCAGTGCGAGATGGAAAGACGCATAGCGAGTGCGCGCGCACGGCCTCGATCAATGCATCGTGCCCCATTGGAGCGCGGACCCGGTACCGGCCCGTCCCACCGCTTCGCTCGGCCGCCTGTCGTATGACAGCCGTGGCCATTTGGCCAGTCGCCCATCGCGGCTCGCCTTGGATCCAGGTCATATCGGGCCCGATGAAGGTGGCGCGGAAATCGGGGATTCTCGCCGCGACGCGGCCGATGGCGCCGGCGAAGAAGTCCACGCCCTTCTGCCATCCGAGCCGTCCGAACAGTACCGCCGACGGCCCCTCCGGCCAGGAGCCAGTCGCAACGGCTACTGGACGCAACGGGTTGTGGACCACCACGATCCGCGCCGGGTCGCATCCCCAGAAACCAATTGCGCTGCGACGTGCGAACTCCGTCGGCGCCGTGACCACATCTGCCGCCTTCACATCCGCGCCGGTGTCCCGCTCTAGCGGCGTCCCGTCCTTCGGCCAGTCGGCGGGCGGCACGCAATGCAATCGCACGGCGTAGCGCGCAGTAAAGCGCTTGCCGCGAACCAATTCACCCATCGCGCCCGCGTCCGGACTTTCGATCAGGTCAAAAGCCCCATTCGCTGACACGGCCAGTCGGAGACCGGATAGCGCCGAGTAGCGGCTAAGCATCAGAGCATCATTACGATGCCGCAGCGTGAACTCCGCCGCCTGTGCGACCGTCATCTGCCGGCGCCTGGACCATGCCGGAAGCTGCCAGAGCCGGACGCCATTGTGTTCGATGCACCGATGCCGCGGCACCGACGCGAAGGCGAACACGTGCGCTTCATGGCCGAGCCGCGCCAGCTCCTCGGCGACCAATTGCGTGTAAGTTCCGATGCCACCGGGCGTGGATGGTGGCGCGTCGCCGCTGAACGGATAGTTATCCGTAAGTAGTCCGATCTTGAGACGGGCGTTCGCCATGCCGTCAGGCCTCCACCTCGGCGCGATCAAGCTTGGCCGAGGGCGTGGCTCCGTTTTCGGCCGATCCCGTGGCAGACTTGGGAAACTCCCCCGCGACTTTCGTCAGGCCGCAATACGTGTAGTTTCGCGGCCGCCGGCGCTCGCGGGCGAATGCCTTGAGCGTATGGCAATGTTCCAGAAGTCCCAGTTCCCAGGCTGGAACAGTCGGGCAGGTCAGCCAGTCGATCGGGTGGGCCAGTCTCATGCACATGAGTCGAGCCCATGCCCGCGCCCGCCGGACAAGAAGGAACGGCCGGTTCACGTGATACCAGTGCCATTGCACGTAGGCGTTGAACTCACCCCGTTTGCGCGCCTGGCTGACGAAAGCACGGCGGGTCAGCCGATCGAGATCGAAGCGATGCTCGACCAGCGCGTCCGGCGCCCACGCAAGCCGAAAGCCGACCTGCTCAAGTTGGAGGGAAAAGAGCGTGTCGCTGGCGTGGCCGATGGCGCCTGGGCCCATTTCCGGATCGAATCCGGGTACCACGTTCAGCACGCGGGTTGAAAATGCCATGTTGGCGCCGACCAAAAACACTCGCGGTCCGCCCTTGATCGAGTCGTTGCAGGCCAGCCAGTTGAGGTGCTGGGCAGTGATCCAGGGCCGCGCCAGATCAGCCGCGGCTCGGACCGGCCCGGTCACGGCGTCGGCCCGGCCGTCGAGGATCGGCCGGCATAGCTGCTCGAGCCAATCCGCCGGCGGGATCACGTCGTCGTCGGTAAAGACCATCACCTGGCCGCTCGCCTCGACCAGCGCTCGGTTGTAGGCCCGGCACTGGCCCGGCCGCGGCTCGCGCACCACCCGCAGCGGCATGTTTGGCAGTTTTTGCGACCGCAGCCATTGGCCGGTTCCGTCGCTCGATCCGTTGTCCGTCACCAGCAGTTCGGCCGCGACGTCATCCGGCAGGCGCATTGCCGAGATCGCCTCCAGCGTGCGGGCCAGAGACGCGACGCGGTTGCGCGTGCAAATGATGATGGAAATCGGGACTGACATCCGCGTGCGTTGCGGCGGCCTCAGCTTGAGGAGGCCGCTTCCCATCAGGCGCATCGGCCGCGACCCGCCACTTTCACCCTGCCGTCCTTCCTGAGCGCCGCCAGCACCTTTTTCAAAACGCCGGCAGGGACGATTCCGCCAGAGGGGCGGCGCCCTTTGCAGTTTCGGAAATGGCATCGGCGACGGGACGAACCGCGTAGAGCGTGCCAACGTCGGCGTGCTGATGCTGGAGCACGCATACGAATCCCTCGGTCACAAGCAGGTCGCGCAGCGCCGCGGGGTCGTGCTCGGGCCTCAGCCGGTGCCATTCGATCAGCAGAGCATCGACGTGCGTTAGCCGCGAGGTTTCGGCCAGACGGCGGAGAATGTCGTACTCGGCCCCTTCGCAGTCGACTTTCATCACGATGCGCCGCGCGGGGTGCGCGACGCGCACTTCGTCGAGAACGGCGGCGGCGTCCCGCAGGACGATTTTCTGGCGGGTCGTCGAGCCGCGGTCGGGCAGGTCGGCGGGAAGCCCAAAGACGCTCACGAGGCCGGGCGTGCGCGTGCTGTACTGGACTTCGCAGGCGCCATCGGCCGCGGAAAGCCCGACATTAACCGCCGCGATCCGTCCCGCCAGTTTCGGGTTGAGCGTCAGGTTTTCCTGCGCGCGGGCGAAGGTCGGAGCCAGCGGCTCGAAGGCGACGATACGCAGGTCCGACATTTTTGCCGCAAAGTAGAGGCTGGCATGGCCCACATTCATCCCCACGTCCAGCAATAATACCGCGTCCCCGGGGACGCGGAGGTCGTAGACTCCCTTCGCGTGAATCTCGTCGAGGATGAACAGGTCTTCCTTGGTGCGGGCCAGCGCCCGGACACCGCCGATTTCGATCTCGAACGCCCCGTCGTCGCGCGGCGTGAAACTGGCGCCGGCGGCCAGAAGGCTGTTGACCAGGACGAGACCTTCAATCATGAAATCATGCGCTCCGGGACGTAGCGCCGCGGAGATGCCGGGAATGTATAGGGCTCCCGTGCCACGATTGCCCCGCAGGGGCTGGCGGTCATGGCCGAAGTCGTGGACCACGCGCGCCCAGTGAAGGCTGCTCAGACGAAGCGTCAGTCGGGCGACCGACTTCCATCTATGAATGCGCTGCCGAATCATCGTGTTCGTACCGTTCATCCGCGTGCTTTGCGGTGGCATGCCGATCAAGGGTCAACCGACGGCAGTTCCCGTCGCGATTGCGGCGACGCGTGGGACCAGTTGGCGCGCCGCATCCACATCAGGTTGTCTACTTTGCCGACCAGTGCCCACTGGCCGCACGCCAGCGCCTCGCCGATTACGTGGGATACGCCCTCCCACTCGGCGCAGTCGTGAAACGCGACGACGCCGTCACCGGCGACGCGCTCCCGCACCAAATCGAAGTCCCGGCGGGTAGCCGCGTAAGAATGATCACCGTCGAGGAAGACCAGATCGTAGGGGCCAGGAATGTCGGCCGGCGTCAGGTCTTCGGCCCGCTTGCGGACCAGCGTGAGGCGGTCGTGAATCGGGGCGACGTTCCGCAGGAACTCGCCGTAGGTGTCGCGCTCGCCCTCGGGCATGGTCTGGTTCTGCCAGGTGTCCACGCAGGTAAGGGTGCCGCCGCGATGGGCCAGCGCCGCCCCGAGGTAGCAGGTCGAGGCGCCCAGGTACGAGCCGATCTCGAGGACCCGCGCCCCAGGCGGACACCACATGGCCAGGTTGTACAGGGTCGCAAGCTCGCTAGGCATGGTGTAGGTCGGGATCGATTCGACGCCTCGAAATCCAGCCAATCGCAGGGACCGGCGCAGAACGTAATCATCGGCCCGGTCGCAGAGCCGCCGCAGCATGAGGCGAACCAGCCTGCCGACGAACGGGCGCGGCGCCGCCGGTCCGGACTGCGCCGGCTTCGCGTCTGGGGTAGTCTCGTCGCCAACGACCGACGTTGTCGCGTTTGATTCAATCGTCATGGTAATTGAGTGGAAGCCGATAGCTCGATCGGATCCGTGTGCCCGGTCCCGCGGGATTTAATGACGCGCGCCGGGACGCCGACGGCAACTGTGCCGGGCGGGATCGAGCCCGTCACGACGGCGCCGGCGCCGATGACGCAGCCGTCGCCGATCTCGACGCCGTCGAGGATGCGCACGCCGCACCCGATCCAGACGTCCTGGCCGATGGTGATGCCGAGCGACGTCTCGCCCTGCTGGCCGATGGGGCGGTGCGGATCATCGAACCGATGATTGCTGGGAATGATGACGGTGTGGGCGGCGATCATGGTATGGCGTCCGATGACCAGCCCGCCGTGGCCGTAGATGACGCAATAGGGCCCGATGAAAACATTTTCGCCCAGCTCGATGCTTCCGCCATAGGGGGCCAGGATCGCGCCGTCGGAGATTCGCGCGCCGGTGGATAGACGAAGGCGTCCACCGTAACCAAAGCCGTCGGGGCTTGCCTGAAGTTGGGCGGTCGGTGCGATCCACACGTCCGCCGGCACAACAAACCCGGGAACGCGGTTGAACGCTCGCCGGCGCCGGGCCCAGCGCCACTCAGCCCAATAGCGTTTGAGTCTGGAAACGCCGAACATGGTCGCTCACATCGTACGATCACCGCAATTCACGCGGGCTGCGCGGCCAGCGCCGCGGCCGGCCGCGCTGGCTGGCCTTGCTCGAACCGCCACTCCGGCTCGAGATAGATCATTCCCATGTGCTGGAACGGCGTGCGGCCGGTGCCGTAAATGTCGGCCGCCTCGATCTCGATCTGGAGATAGCCGCTCAGGCAGTCGAGGTCGATCGGTCCATCTGCCAGCCAGAGATCGATGCCGTACGTGCCCGCCAGCAGCGGCGGCCGCCGCAGGGTGCAGGACAGGACGCCGTGGCGGTACGTGCCGGGCTCCGGCTCGAAGGCGGTCATGCGGGTGTTGACGCCGCCCACGGTGCCGAGCGTCGAGTGGTTCAGCACCACGCCCATGACCGGCAGCCGCAAGGGAGTCGCCGCGGCGTCGAACTCCATCTCGATCCGCAGGTCCGATCCCATCGCAAAACAGGAGCATTCGCGGCCCTGGGAATCGAGCACGCGAGCAGAGCGGATCAGGTCCTTGGCCCAGGAGGGACGGAAGTCCGCCGGGTCGCGGCCGCCGTCAGCGGCGCCGAGGTTCTGGGCCGCGTAGAACTCGACGGCCCGGCCGGTTTGCCCGTTGAACAGAAGCTCGCCGCGTTTGAGCACCAGCGTGCGGGTACAGAGGTTGGTGACCGCCGCCATGTTGTGGCTGACCAGCAGCACGGTCCGCCCGCTGTGGGCGACGTCCTTCATCTTTCCCAGGCACTTTCTCTGAAACTCGGTGTCGCCGACCGCCAGCACTTCGTCCACCACGAGGATTTCGGCGTTGAGGTGAGCGGCGACGGCGAAGGCGAGGCGCACGTACATGCCGCTGGAGTAGCGCTTGACCGGGGTGTCGAGAAACTGCTCGACGCCGGCAAAATCGACGATGGCGTCGAACTGGCGGTCGATCTCCTTCTTGCGCATGCCCAGGATGTGGCCGTTGAGGTAGACATTTTCACGGCCGGTCAACTCCGGGTGGAAGCCGGTGCCGACCTCGAGCAGCGAGCCGACGCGGCCGTAAAGATCGATCGCGCCGCCGGTCGGCTCGGTGATCCGAGAGAGGATCTTGAGCAGCGTGCTCTTGCCGGCGCCGTTGCGGCCGATGATTCCGACCACGTCGCCCTGGTGGACGTCGAACGAGACATCCCGCAGGGCCCAGAAGGTTTCCTTCTGTTGACGGGCAAGCGGGTGGCGCAGCCGGTGCATCACTGCCTCAGCCAGCGTGGTGTGCCTGGCCGCGTTGTGCGCGATCGTGTAGGCCTTGGACAGGCCGCGGACGGAGATGGCTAAGTTATTTGCGGACATCGGTTGCCTGCGCTGCTGGTCGCTTATTAGTAGCCTGTTCGGACCGAAAGTAGCTTATTACCCCGGTGGCGGCAGTTTGGGTACGATCGCCGCGGTGAGACGGTTCAAGAAGCTTATCACCTCGATCGTCAACGCGGCGGGCCTGGAGGTCCGCCGCTACCCGACGCTGGCCAACGCCCAGTATGCCCGGCGGCGTCTGATGGAGCACCTGCGGATCAGCCTGGTGCTCGATGTCGGGGCCAACATCGGGCAATACGCCCAGCTCCTGTACGATAGCGGCTACCGCGGGCGCTGCATCTCGTTCGAGCCGGTCGCGGAGTGTTTCGCCCAGCTTCGGGCCGCGGCGGCGCGCCGGGGCGGCGGGTGGTCCGCCGAGCAGCTCGCCCTGGGGGACGCCAGCGGCTCGGCCCGGATTCACCTGGCCGGCACCATGTCGTCCCTGCTCGCCCGTTCGCCGGCCGCCAGCGACTCGATCACCTTTGCCGACGGGCCGACGCAGGAGATCACGCTCGCCACGTTCGATTCGATCCGCGAACGGCTCGTTCCCGACGGCCAACGCGTGTGGCTCAAGATGGACGTCCAGGGCTATGAGCTGTCGGTCCTGAGGGGCGCCAGGGAAAGCCTGCCGCGGATCGCCGCGATCGAGGCGGAAATGTCCCTCTGGCCGTTCTACTCCAGTCAACCCTTGTACCACGAGTTGATTGACCATCTCGATTCGGCGGGCTTTGATCTTTGGTCGATCCAGCCCGGCCACCGCGACCCGCAGACAACCCGGCTGATCGAGATGGACGGCATCTTTGTGCAGCGATGCTGATGCGGGCCCGCGGCCGGTGCCGTCAGGTCTGAAGAATCGACGCTTCCGCCGGGCAGGTATCGGGTGCCTCCGCGGTCCGCGACCTGGGACCTCTTGCCGGACCCATGAACGGGCGCTCGAAGCGCGTAAAGAACAAGTACGCAAGGCCGATGGCGGGCACCAACCAGAGGGGCGTGGCAACGGCGAAGGTGGCGAGCACTGGCAGGTGCAGCGATTGCACCAGCCGGGCCGACAGGAGCAGGGCCGGCTGGTGGAGCACATAGAGACTATACGAAATCGTTCCAATCCAGGTCAGAAAGCCCAGGCGCGAGTATCGAATGAACGCTGATGGCGGGACGGATGCCGCGGCTATCACAACGCATGCAAACAGAACGCCCCAAAGGGCGTTGTCCACAACGGCAAAACGCGGGCCCAGGGGCTGGAGCGGCACACAAATCGGAAGCAGGGCCGCGGCCAGCAGCGCCGCTTTGCGGGCCTGCCCCGGCAACGGCCGGCTCACCAGCCGTGCGGCCAGCATCCCGCAGATGAACAGAATCCAGCAGGCTGGCAGATGAGCCGGCAACAGCGCGGCCCATTGCGGTTTGTGCCCGCCGCGGGTTGCCAGGAGAATTGCCATCTCGGATACCATCGCGGCCCCGGCGCCGACGGCAATCACCGCTCTCAGGCCCATTCGACGCGCCAGGATGAGTAGCAACGGGAACACCAGATAGAGTTGTACTTCCAGTGAAAGCGACCAATACGACCCGTTGATGCTCCCGATCGTTTCGGTTGAAAATGGCTGCACCAGAAAAAGGTAAGCCATGATGTCGGACAGGCGGATTGGGCGGGCAACCAGCATTGGCTGTAGCACCGGCACCAGCACGAGGGCGGTACACAAAACAAGTCCGGCGTAATAGACGGGAAGGATCCGCCGGGCGCGCCGCCGGTAGAACTTGCCGGTCTCCAGGGGCAGTGTCGGACCCTTGCGTACGACGGGCCAGAACAGGCAGAAGCCGGACAATACGATAAACAGGTCAACCCCTTTGCCGCCCCACCCGGCTACGCGCGTCACCAAGGTCGTGAAGTTCCATCCGTGCGAACGGAAGCTGTTGAGCCAGTAGGCATGGACGTGACAGAAGATGACGCCGAGGCAGGCAAGCCCTCGCAAGGCATCAATAAAGGGCAGGCGCGGCGCCCCCGAAGCAACCGGCGCAGTCGGCCCCACAGGGGTCGACGGGGACATGTTGGGCAACGTTGGCGCGGCTGTTGACGTCATAACGGACACACGGGAGGTAGTTGGTAGATCAGGCCCGAATCAATCCCTCTCGAACCCACTGCCGGCGGTAAAGCCGGTGGCGGAGGGTATCGTACAGGTGACTGTGCAGCCGCAGCGGGCGGCTGCGGCGAACGGCCAGCGTCGCGGGGGGCGACGCACCGGCTGCGCAGGGCTGAGCGCGCGCGGCGACGTAGCCGTCGAGCAGGTGGCGGCTTCCTCCCACGAAGTGGACCGCGACCGCTTCGTCTCCCCCGCCCACCCGCGGGCCGTGGGGAAAAAAGGGAAAGACCGCCTGGGCCTGGGAAAAATATCCGGAGCGGCAGCGGGCGGCCAAGGCCGCAAAACCCGTCTGTTCGGCCAGCAGGATGTTGCCGTGCCGCTCGACGTCCGCCAGGAACTCTTCGAGCACCGGCAGGCAATAGGCCCGCCGGGAGATGAACATCAGCCCGGAGTTGCACCGATCGACCAGCGGGGGACGGCCCCGCCGCCGCAGGCGCTGCGGCAAGTCCAGCGAATAGATGTTGGCGTACGAGCGCATGTAAGCGAAGTCCACGTCGCCGATGGCCCGGCGGTCCAGGCCGCGGAAAGGGCGGACGAACAGAATGTCGGAATCGATGAACCCCAGATCCCCGCGAGCCAAGACGGGGATGTCGATCAGCTTGGCCCCCCACGCATGAACGGCGCGAAAGGCCCGGCAGTGCGGAAACGCCGCCAGATCCGGCTCGATCTCGGCGGCCAGCGCCTGGCGCGTCAGCAGCGTTGCCTGGGGGATTTCCCGGGCCAGGCGCTGTAGTTCATCGGGGCTGAGCGATCCATCCGAGACCGCGATAAGGCGCACGTTGTCCCGGCAGCAGGCGACGAACGACCGCAGGCAGACGATCCCCATCTCCAGGTCGCGGCGGCAAACCAGCGAGTAGACCGGCAGCGCGTCGCGTGCATCAGGAGACGGTGCATTCATGCCGGGCCTCGAGGCAAATTCCTGGGTCGCATCCAAAGCCACGACATGCCGGGCGGCCGCCACTCGCCGACCACGGACCGGCGGTAGCGGCCCGGCAGGAGCATGTAATACAGCGAGCGGAACGGATACTCGCCGGGCGAGCGGTCGGTCGCAGCGATCTGTGCGATCTCGTGGCTTATGCTGAAACGTTGCGAAAGGGTCGCCGCGGCGCCGGGCGCCAGGAACTCGTGAATCTCGACCAGGATACTTGCGTTGCCCAGGCCGTTCACGGTTTGCGGATCAAGGAGAACCACCTCATAGCCTTCACAGTCGCAGATCACCAGAGGCGCGTTTGCCCACGTCAGCAGCGATTGCAGTTCATCCGCCTCGCACTTGCCGCGGACTTCCACCGCCGCTTGCAGATTGTTCAGCGCGACAAGCTTGCGGAGGCGCGCGCGGCCGGTCTCTTCCATTTCAAAGGCAACAACCCGCGTACCCGGGTTTCGCAGGGCCATCCCAGCGGCGTAGTAGCCCTCAGCCGCCCCGATGTCCACGATCAGGTCCGGCCGCAACTGGCAGGCCTGCTCGATGACCGTGTGCAGCTCGCGTTCGTAGATGCCCAGCACCTTGGGGATATAGCAGCTTGCGAACGATTCGCGAATGTAAAGCATCCCCTGGAACGGCCCCGAATGGACGCGACCGCGAGTTTTGGCGAAGACTTCCCGGCCGAGGTAGCCGGCGGGCCGAACCGCTCGCGGGAGAAACGCTCGGATGGACGCGGCGACCATGGTGGCTGGATTAAACCGGTGAGGATTCCCACGTTGCGTCGGGCCTCCGGCCCCGTCCACCGCACAAGACGGTGCGGGGGCAGGTGCGCGTTTCGCCTCGGACGACGGCTCTAAATGACATCGGCGAACTTGCGTTCCATATTCTTAAACGCGATGACGCCGAGCAGGAAGGCGGCGATGCACTCGGCCGCGGCACAAGCGAGATATCCCCAGTGCAACTCGCCGCCGGCTGGGCCCAGAAGTGAGCGGCGGAATGCCTCGAGCAGTGGGCTGAGCGGATTGAGTGAATAGATGGATCGATACTTATCGGGCACGGCATAGCCCACCGGGCTGGCGTAAAGCAGGAACTGGATCAGGACGGGCAGGACGTACTGAACGTCACGATAACTGACCGTCAGGGACGAGGTGATCAGGCCCGCCCCGACGGCCAGCAGCAGGATCAGAAAGAGCGACACCGGCAACATGACGATTCCCAGGCCCGGGTGGACCCCGTAAGCCGGCATCAGGACGGCCATCAGCGCCAGCGCCACGACAAAGTCGATCAGCGCCGACGGGACCGTCGAGAAGGGCAAGATCACCCTGGGAAAGTAAACCTTGGAGACCAGGTGCGCGTTGCCGATGAGGCACGCGCTGGATTTACTCAATGTATTGCTGAAGACGTTCCAGGCCAGCAGCCCGACGTAGCAGAAAAGGAAGTACGGCACGCCGCCGCTCGACATCTTGGCGACTTTTCCGAATACAAAGGTAAAGATGCCTGCGGCCATGATTGGCTGGAGCACCACCCAGACGGCCCCCAGAAACGTCTGGCGGTAACGAAGGCGCACGTCGCGGCCGGCCAGGCTCAGCAGCAGGTCGCGGAAATGCCAGGCTTCGCCGAGCTCCAGCGCCGCCCAACCGGAGCGGGGGCGGATCGTCAGCAGCGGCCTGGGCGCGGAATTGGAAAGCGTCATTTCCATTATGTGGAACTTCAGAATCGCTCGTCGCCGGCGCGCAGGAATGCCGGCTCGGGCTCGTCGTCGAGGGCTTCGCCGGCCCGAGGCTCCCACGCCGGCCGCGTAGCTGCGGGACCGTGCGACAGGTGGGCGGCGGCGCGGAGCCGCGATGTTCTAAAGTCGCTCCAGTGCGTCTCCACGAAATCGCGAAACTCGTCGCAGAAGCGAGGGACGCTGAACCGCTGGGCGTGTGATCGGATGACCGCCGCGTCCCATGCGCCCGGCTCGGACTCGAAGTCCTCGACCGCCTGGCGGACGGCTTCGGCGGTCTGATGACGGAACAGCAGCCCGGTGATCCCATCGACGACGGTTTCGGTGCTGCCCCCTCGGCCAAAGGCGATGACCGGTGTGCCACAGGCCTGGGCCTCCACGGTGACAATCCCAAAATCCTCCTCGGCGGCAAAGACAAAGGCGCGGGCCTTTTGCATGTGCCGGCGGAGCACGTCGGCCGGCTGGTATCCCAGAAACGTCACGTTACCGCGGGCGTGAGCCTTGACCCGCCTGAACTCCGGACCGTCGCCCACCACCAGCAGCTTGCGGCCAGGCATCTGATTGAACGCCTCGACAATCAGGTCGATGCGCTTGTACGGCACCATCCGCGAAGCGGTGAGGTAGAAATCCTCCTTGGTCCCGTCGGGAGTAAACCAGGCCGTATCGACCGGCGGATAAATCGGCGTGCTGTCGCGCCGATAAACTTTGCTGATCCGCCGCGAGACAAAGTGCGAGTTAGTCAGGAACAGGTCCACTCCGTTGGCCGAACGCATATCCCAGTTGCGAATGTAATGCAGAACCGCGCGGGCCAGCAGCGACTTGAGGCCACGGGTCAGCCCCACCTCATTCAGATACTGATGCTGAAGATCCCATGCGAAGCGGACGGGCGAGTGGCAGTAGCAAATGTGCAATTGATCGGGCCGTGTGATGACGCCCTTCGCGGCCAGATACGAGCTGGAGATCACCAGATCGTAGTCGGATACATCCAGTTGCTCGATGGCCAGCGGCATGAGCGGCAGGTAGTGCCGATGCTGCCGGCGCGCCAGCGGAAGTTTCTGGATGAACGTCGAGCGCACCGGCTTGTTGCGAATGAAGCCGCGCTGACCAGCGGGAAGGAAGTCGAAGAGGCTGAACAGGTCGGCGTCGGGATAGACGTTGAGCATCTGCTCCAGCACGCGCTCCGCGCCCGCGTAGCAGTAAAGAAAGTCGTGGACAATGGCGATTTTTTTGGCGGAATTCCGCATGATTTCCCCTGCCCGCTATACAAGCCGGACTTGTGAACCCCGGTGACGGCGGCAATGGTGATTCATCGCATCGACGCCTGTGTCCCGGCGGATAAAGCCGCCGAACGGATCGACTGAATCTGTTGACGCAATTCCGGAGACTGCGAACTTTCGTCGAGATGCAGGCTGTCGAGATCGCGCAGAGCCTGAAGCGCTTCGCTCCGTTTTCCACTGTCGAGCAGCAACTGGGCCAGGGTGACCCGGAACTGAGGCGCTCGCGGCTGAAGGGCGGTGGCCTTTCGCGCGTTGGTAATGGCCTGCTCAAAATTCCGCATCTTCCCCTGGACGAATGCCAGCGTGTCATACAGTGATGCCACATCCGGCTGCACTTGGACGGCCGACTGCGCCAATGCCAGGGCCTCGTTCATGTCCCCGCCCTGGTGGGCCAGCACCATCGCCAGATTGTTCTTGGCAATGACGTTATTGGGGGCCATCTTGATCGCGCGGCGGTAGTCTTCCGCCGCCGCACCGAGGTTGCCCATCGCCTCTTCCTGCATCCCCAGTGATGTAACGGCGAGGACGTCCGCATCTGCCTTCTCGGTCAGAGGTTTGAGAATTTCCATCGCCTTTTGGAGAAAAGCAGTATCCGGATGACGTTGGTTCAGCAGCGCCCACATCTGGGAAAGCAAGATCCGCTCGTTGGTAGCCTGGGGAGGAATCAGTTTGTCCACCCGTTCAAGCCAGGTGACGGCCTGGGAGGGTTCCAGGTTCTGCACAGCAAACAGCATCCAGGCCTGTCGCCCGCGCGCGCCTTCCTGAAGCAGGGGTTCCAGAAGTTCGGCAGTCCCGGAGTTCCCGGCGGCCTTGCTGGCGGCGGCATAAAGCGGCAGCGCCTCCTGATAGGCCTTGGGCGCCGACTTGGCGTTTTGAATATAAGGATCGAGCTGCTTGGCTGCGTCCGCCGGGCGCCGCAGTTGGATCTCGGCCTCGGCAATCTGAAGGTCCGCGGCAAGGGGGTTGGCAGCCGCCCGCTGGCGCCATTTTTGCGCCTCGGCCAGGACCTCATCCCATCGATGCTGATCGCGCAGGATCGCGACAAGCAGGATCTCGGGTTCCACCGCATCGGCGAATCGCTCAGCGGCGTGCGTCGCGGTGTAGATGGCCTCGTCAGTCTGATTGGCCCGCAGTTGGCACGCGGCAAGATAGAACTGAAGCTGGCGCGATTGCGGATATTTATCCGCCAGGGTCTTGGCCGCGGCGGCGAGGGCCGTCGGCGTGGGTCTGGAAGCAAGTTGAGCAGTCAGTGTCCGTAGCGACTCTGCTGCCGCGGCGTCGCCGGGATTGCGGGCGAAAGCCACGGCAAAGGGCCGCAACTCGGCGTTGGCGTCCGCTTCCGCAAGCACCAGAGCGGCCTTCTGCAAAGTCTTTAGAGCGGGGTCATCGGG
>Ga0307477_10002027_pt1 | contig 16049 bp, 13 predicted proteins | sample atmos_gasesECM2C_FD_203316 | JGI IMG/M metagenome (GOLD analysis project Ga0307477, IMG submission 203316) | Hardwood forest soil microbial communities from Morgan-Monroe State Forest, Indiana, United States - atmos_gasesECM2C_515 | ecosystem: Environmental > Terrestrial > Soil > Temperate...
CATCGACGCAGCAGGACCGTGTGAGGAAGGTCACATTCCTACGAAATTTTTTTCACTCTTTGCCATTTGGACACTGTAATAAAGATACTGTCCGGCCAGACGCATCGGCTCTCGCGTCGCGGAAAGCGCCCTACTCAAGCCGCGGGTCACCTTGTCGATCCCGGAACTCGGGGTCGAGCACGTCGTCGATGGCGAAATCGGGTTCTCCTGATCTGACAGGTTGACCCTCCCGTCGCTAACGTTCTTCACCCTCTCCCCGCAAGCGGGGCGAGGTATTGGGGGTGACCCGTTCAGCGGATCCCCCAGAAGGGTCGGTATGGGCTTGGGAAGCTGGCGCCGATCGGCGGCTCCAGGTAATTCACGATCCGCTTGCCCGAGGCGTGGATGCTGAAGGTCACAAGCGGCCGGTCGCCGACGACTCGAACAGCGTGCACGCGGTTGGTCGGCACCGCGATCGACACGCCGGGTTCGGGGGAAACGACGGAGAACAGTGTAACAAACCGAGGTGCGACGGACGCCTCGGGATTGGTCATCCGGCTGGGCAGCGCCAGTCGGATGAGCAAACATCCTGGTTATGGAGAGAGGCTACGTCCTGCTCGCCGCCAAGTCGTATGCCGCCCAGTCGTGCACCGCCCAGTCATGGTTATGCACGAGACCATCGTCGTGGCCGTGGTGGGTTAGCGCTCGAGGCTCGGTTTCACAGAACTGAGCTGCCTCGGTGCTGCCGGCAAGCGCCGTGGTCGAGGAATGTCCGCCCGATACGACGCTCGCCACCGCATCAAAATAGCCGACGCCGACCTCGCGCTGGTGACGTGTCGCAGTGTAGCCCGCCGCCTCCGCTGCGAACTCGGCTTGTTGCAGTTCGCAATAGGCGGCCATGCCGCGTTCGCGGTAATCCCGGGCCAGGTTGAACATCGTCAAATTGAGGCTGTGAAACCCGGCCAGCGTCACGAATTGGAAGCGGTAGCCCATCTGTGCGATGTCGCGCTGAAAGCTGGCGATCTTCCCGGACGACAGCGTCTTGCGCCAGTTGAAGCTCGGTGAGCAATTGTAGGCCAGCATCTTGCCCGGGAATTTGCGGTGTATCGCATCGGCAAAACGCTCGGCGTCGGCAAGATCCGGCTCGCTCGTCTCCCACCACAAGAGGTCCGCATAAGGCGCGTAGGCGAGGCTGCGAGCGATCGCGTAATCGAGGCCCAAGCCGAGACGGATCCGGAAGAAGCCTTCCTGCGTCCGCTCCCCGGTGATGAACGGACGGTCGCGCTCGTCGATGTCGCTGGTCAAGAGCTGCGCCGAATCGGCGTCGGTGCGGCACAGCAGCACGGTCGGTACACCCTCGACGTCAGCGGCGAGCCGGGCGGCATTCAAGGTCCGGATGTGCTGGCTGATCGGCACCAGCACCTTGCCGCCGAGATGGCCGCATTTCTTTTCGGAGGCCAGCTGGTCCTCGAAATGCACGCCGGCCGCGCCCGCCTCGATCATCGCCTTCATCAGCTCGTAGGCGTTGAGCACGCCGCCGAACCCGGCCTCGGCATCGGCAATGATCGGCGCCATCCAATAAGTGCCGTCATCGCCCTCCGAATGCGCGATCTGATCGACGCGGCGCAGCGCGTTGTTGATGCGCCTGACCACGTCGGGGACCGAATTCGCCGGGTACAGCGACTGATCCGGATACATTTGTCCCGCTGTGTTCGCGTCGGCGGCAACCTGCCAGCCGGAGAGATAGATCGCATTCAGCCCGGCCTTGACCTGCTGCACCGCCTGGTTGCCGGTCAGTGCGCCGAGCGTCGCGACAAATGGCTCGGTCTCTAAGAGATGCCGCAATCGGGCGGCACCCATTTCTGCCAGCGTGTGACGAATTTGGAACGACCCGGCGACCCGTTCGACATCTGCCGGGCGGTAGTCGCGCCGGATGCCGGCAAAGCGCTCGCGACCGTTGGGAGTGGGATGGGAAAGCATCGTCTTTCTCCTTTGCTTTGGGCGTGACGCAGAATGCCGACGTCACGCTGCCTTAGACTCATGCATTGCTGATCGCGGACCCGGTATTGACCCACGGGGAGCGGTCTCCAGAAACTCCTGCACCTGCTGCTTCCAAAACTTCGCCAAGCAGGTCGTCCCGTGGCCGCGCGTCTCGTCACTGGCGGGTATCAGGTACAGCTTGCCGTTTTTCACGCGCTTGATCTCACGCTCCATGATTCCCGTCTCCGGCGGATTGCGCTCGTCGTCCGCGGAATTGATGGCCAGCAGGGCCGCTTGAATGCGCTCCAGGCCGGCCGACGGGTCGTAGTCGCGCGATGCGTCCCACTGATAGAGGGTGTCGTTGGCGTCGGCCGCAAACGGCGCTGCCAGACGGTCGTCGAGCAGCTTGTCTGCCTTCTCCCGTGTGGGCGCCAGTTTCTGGTACGCCAGCGTTCCGCCACTCGTGGCGATGCCGTAAAACACGTTGGCCACTCGGAGCGCTCCCGGTTGTCTGGTGTAGTTACCGTTGTTCCACTCCGGATCGGTGCGGATCGCATCAATGATCGCCCGCCGCATCAGCCAGTTGCGGCCGGACATCTGACTGGGTTGCGAGGCCAGGGGCACCAATGCATCCATGAAGTCGGGATAAGTGACGCCCCAGATCCAAGTGTGCATGCCGCCCATTGAGTTGCCGAGCACCAGGCGCAAATGCCGAATGCCGAGGCCCTCGGTTACCAGGCGGTATTGCGCGGCAACCATATCGTCGTAGTTGTACCGGGGAAATTTCGCGCGCATGCCGTCGGACGGCTTGGACGATTTTCCGTGGCCGATGGCGTCGGGCAGAATTATCAAGCACCTGCTCGCGTCCAGCGGCTGACCTGGACCGAACAGTTCACCGCCGAAGGCGGGAGCGAGCAGGCCGGAGCCGGAGCCGGTGGTGCCGTGCAGGATCAGCACAGGCTGCCCGGAGGCCTCGCCGAGCGTCGTGCAGTGCAGGCGCAATTCAGGCAGAACCTCGCCGGTGTGAAAGCGGAAATCCCGCGCGACCCAACCCATTTCGACCGGCATGTGATGCTTGCCCGTGAGCATGTGTCATTCCTCCGCAAGAAGGGGGTCATCGCTCGGACGCAACATTGTGCGTTAGCGTTGAGCCCTTCGTCTGATCAGAGCTCGATCTTCCTGCAGGATAGAACTGTCTTGCCCCGCCAAATGTGAGCCTGCTCACACGGCTGTTTTTTTAAATTTGACCGATATTACGCAGATACCCATGGCAGTCTGACTGCGCGTTTGTCGCTTTTGCACACCGGCTAAGCCGGAGAGAGTGCGCAATCCGACTGGCGTTGTGGACCTCCTCGAGCCAGACGATAGCCGTAGCGAAAACTTCCACTCACGGCCAGCTAATCGATCGCCACTTTCTCTCAACCTACTTTTCCAGGACCTCGACGAGCGTGGCCTGTATCGGCCTGGCGAACGGGGTGAGAAAATCCGAGCCGAACCCCTCGATGTTGCCGAGGAACGGGCGGCGCATCGGGATCCAACTGATCGGGGGGAGGAAGGCGACGACTAGCGAACGGCGACTGCCCCGGTCACGAGAAGACACGCGGCCATATGGCCCTTCTCGGGATAGCGCGGATCGGGGAGCGTGCGGCGGCAATCGGCGGTCCGCCGGGGGCAGCGCGGCGCGAAGCTGCAGCCCGGCGGGAGGCGACGCAAATCGGGCGGGCTGCCCGGGATCGCGTCGATGTCGCGTTCACGCGCCTGGCCGTGCACGGTCGAGGCGAGCAGCCCCGCCGTATAGGGATGCGCCGGTGCCCGCAACACGCGGGCGACAGGCCCGCTTTCGACGATGCGGCCGGCGTACATGACCGCGACCGTGTCGGCGATCTCGGCGGCGACGCCGAGATCGTGCGTGACAAAGATCATGCCCATGCCGAGTTCGCGTTGCAGCCGGCGCAGCAACACCAGCACCTGGACCTGCACCGTGGCGTCGAGTGCGGTGGTCGGCTCGTCGGCCAATAGCAGGCGCGGGTTGCACGACAATGCCATCGCGATCATCGCGCGCTGGCGCAGCCCGCCGGACAATTCGTGCGGATAGGCGTCGAGCCGCCGCTCGGCCGACGGGATCCGCACCAATTCGAGCAATTCCAATGCTCGCGCACGAGCCGCACGCCGGTCGCAGCCGGTGTGGCGGCGCAAGGTCTCACCGATCTGCTGGCCGACCGTGTACACCGGATCGAGTGCCGTCATCGGCTCCTGAAAGACCATCGCTACCAGCCCGCCGCGCAGCTCGCGCAAAGCCCGCGACGGCATGGCCAGGACATCGTGGCCGTCGACCCGCACGGTTCCCGCGATCTGCGTCCGCCTGGGCGGCAACAGGCGCATCAGCGCTCGCAGGGTCACGGTCTTGCCGGATCCCGATTCGCCGAGGATGCACAGCACCTCGCCAGGTTGCACCCGGAAACTGACCCCGTTCACCGCGTGCACGGTGGCTTCGCGGGTGACGAAACGCACGGTGAGATCGGAGACCTCTGCCAGCGACATCTTAATGACCGGCCAAAACTGAGCCCTGGAGAATCAGCACCTTATCCGTCATTCCCGCGAAAGCGGGAATCCCGGTGACGATTTGCCCCAACGGTGACCCTGGACCCCCGCCTTCGCGGGGGTGACAGTATTGCGTTGATATCGCGCGCGTCATTTTAGTCGGCTTTTCAGACATGCCAGCCGCGAATGACCCGAGGCCACGTCATGCATGTGACAGGCCGCGACATGCGATTGCGGCCCTTCCCAGACGCTGAGCGCCGGGTCCGTCTTTTCGCATGGCGTCTCGGCAAACGGGCAGCGGGTATGAAAGCGGCAGCCCGGCGGTGGATCGATCGGGTTCGGCGGATCGCCGCTGATCGGCGCCTCCTCGATCCGCCGGGCCGGGTCCATCGACGGGCGTGACGCCAAGAGCGCGCGCGTATAGGGATGAAGCGGGTGCTCGAAGACCGCATCGATCGGGCCGATCTCGACCGCGCGCCCGAGATACATCACCAGGACCCGGTCGCTGAGGTAGCGCACCACGTTCAAATCATGGCTGATGAAGAGATAGGTCAGATTGAATTGCCGTTTCAGCGCGCGCAATAGGTTCAGCACCTGCGCTTCCACCGATTTGTCGAGTGCCGAGACCGGCTCGTCGAGGATCACCATGCGCGGCTCGGTGGCGAGTGCGCGAGCAATATTGACTCGTTGCTTTTGTCCGCCCGAGAGCTCGTGCGGATAGCGCGGGCCGAACAAGTCGGGATCGAGGCCCACCCTGCCGAGCATGTCGCATGCGATATCCCGCGCCTGCTGCTTTTTCTTGCCCTGCACAAACGGGCCGAAGGCCACCGAATCACGGATCGGCATGCGCGGGTTGAGCGACGAGTACGAATCCTGAAACACGATCTGCACTTGGCGGCGCAGCGCATCGACCGGGAGCTCACGCGTGTCGACCAGGTCGCCGTCGAACACCAGCTCGCCGGCATCCGGCACCACCAGATGCAATAACAGCCGGGCCAATGTCGACTTGCCGCAGCCCGATTCGCCGACAATTCCCAAGGTCTCGCCCTTGCGCACCGTGAACGACACGCCGTCGACCGCCTTAACCGACTTCCCGCCGCTGCCCTTGACCGGGAAATGCTTGCGCAGATCGCGCGCGATCAGCAGCGGCTGAAGCGGGCCGCCGCGATCCCGCGGATCGAGCGTCAGCGCGTCGTGAGAAAGCGGGCACATGGCCTACATCCGAACATCCATCGCCGCGCGCAGCCCGTCGCTAACCAGATTGCAGCAGATCGAGGTGATAAAGATCGCCACGCCCGGCAATGCGCAGACAAACGGGACCACGTAAATCGACTGGCGCAACGTGCTCAGCATCAGACCCCAATCCGGCAATGGCGGTCGCACGCCGAGGCCAAGGAAAGAGAGTCCCGAGGCCAACAGAATGCTGACGCTGACCAGCGAGGAGGCGTAGATGAATACCGGTCCCAGCACATTGCCGAGCACGTGGTAGCGGATGATCGTCATTGTGCGCGCTCCGCTGGCGCGGGCCGCCTCGATGAAATCCAACGCCCGCACTTGCGTCGTCGCGGTTTCGGCGACGCGGCACATCGGCGGGATGAACACCAGGGTCAGCGCCAGCATGCCGTTGGCCATGCCGCCGCCCATTGCCCCGGCGATCGCGACCGCCAGCAGCACCGACGGAAACGCGTAGAACACGTCCATCGTCCGCATGATGGCGGTGTTGGTCCGCCCGCCGATAAACCCGCCGAGCACCCCCAGCATGCCGCCGATCAGCGAGGCGATCAGCACCGGCACGACGCCCATCAGCAATGACACCCGCCCGCCAAAGAGCAGGCGGGACAGCATGTCGCGCCCGAGTTCGTCGGTGCCGAGCGGATGGCCGCGCCAGCCAAACGGCTTCAGCCGGCCGACGATGCTTTCCTTGTAAGGGTCGAACGGCGCCAGCAGCGGGGCGAATACCGCTGCCAGCACGATCAGCAGCACGACCGCGCCAAAGACCAGGGTCACCGGGTCGTGCCGCAGCCGGTAGAGGACCGATCGCCAATAGCCGCGCACCCGCGTCGCGGGCAGCGCCTGCTCCTCGAAGGTCTCCTGCCGCTCCTCGAGGACAATCGCGTCGGTCATGACGCTGGATCAAAGACGCCGAATTCTCCCTCGCCCCGCCCGCGGGGAGAGGGTTGGGGTGAGGGGCTCTTCGCGGGCGTGGCATTGCCCCTCACCCGGAGCTCGCGCGCAGGCGCGCGGCTTCCGACCTCTCCCCGCGGGCGGGGCGAGGTGACTAGGCGCGCGGCCAATTCTCTCACTCGCCCCGCCGCGGGAATGACGGAAAAGTAGTCTGTCACGCCCGCCTGATCCTGGGATCGATCAGCGACTGCAGCAGATCGACGATCAAATTGGTGGCCACGAAGACCAGCGACAGGGTCAGGATCGTTCCCTGCAATACCGGCACGTCGCGATTGATGATCGCCTTGCTCAACAGAAAGCCGCTGCCTGGCCAGGTGAACACGGTTTCGACCAGGATCGAGCCGCCGAGCAGGTAACCGAACTGCAATCCCATGACCGCCATGACTTGCGGCAGCGCGTTCTTCAACACGTGCCGGGTCACCGCCCATTCGGAAAGGCCCTTGGCGCGCAAGGTCTGGACAAAATCCTGGTTACGGACCTCGGCCACCGCGGCGCGGGTGGTGCGGGCGAGGATGCCCACCGGAATCATCGACAGGGTGATGACCGGCAGGACCAGAAACCTGGCGTTGCTCCATAGCAGCAGGTTGAAGCCGGAAGAGCCGTTCGGCCCCATCCCGGTGGCGGGCAGCAGCATGTATTCGACGGCGAAGAGGATCACCAGCACGATGCCGAGCCAGTAATTCGGCAGACTGACGCCGACCACCGCCGCGCCGGTTACCACGCGATCGATCCAGCGCCCGGCAAAGCTGCCGGCCACCGCACCCATCACATAGCCCGTGAAGAAGGCGATCGGCACAGCGAACATCGCCAGAAGCGCGGTATTGGCGAGCGCATCGGAGACCTCCAGTATCACCGGCCGGCGGGTCGCGATAGACACGCCGAAATCGCCGGTCACCACGCGCCCCAACCAGATCAGAAACTGCATCGGCAACGGCTTGTCGAAGCCGTAAGCGTGCTTGACGATCGCGATGGTCTCAGCCGTCGCATCGGGCGGCATGACGGTCTGCAGCGGGTCGCCGGGCGCGATATAGACGAGCGAGAAGCAAACCACGCTGACGCCAAAGGCGATCGGAACCGCGTAGAGGATGCGGCGGAGGATGTATCTGACCACGCGCGCCCTCCTTTGTCGACTATGGACCGACGCTGACCGGCGTCAAATCCTGAAACCAGCTCTGCGCCTGCACGAAGCCGTGAACTTCGGGCGACATCGCACGGGGATTGATGTCGTGCGCGACAAAGATCAACGCCGCCTCCTCGTTCATCATTTCGTGCAATTTAGTCAGCAACCCGAGACGTTTTTCCGCGTCGAACTCGCTGAGGATGCCGTCGATCACCTTGTCGATTTCGGGGTTGCTGAAGTGGCCCCAATTGCTGCCCTTGGGCGCCCACGCGCCGGTCCAGACATGGCGGATCAGGGCGTTGAACGGATCCTGCGTCTGCCGGCTGACATTGATCGCATTGGTGGCCGGGTGCTCGCCGACACCTTCACGCGTCAACTTCAGCAACGCGTTCCAATCCATCGTGTCGAGCGTCACCTCGAACCCGGCCGCATCGAGCTGCGACTTGACCAACTCGTTCATCGGCAATGGCTGCATCTGTCCCGAGCCCGAGGTCGAGATCGCGAACGTCACTTTGCACGGCGTGCAGCCGGCTTCCTTCAGCAGCGCCTGCGCCTTCGCGGGATCGTATTTATAGATGACCGGGTGCCCGTAATACGGGGTCGTGGGCGGTACTGTGGCGTATTCTTCGAGCATCAGGCCGTTCAGCAGATCCTTCATGTCCTCGCGGTTGAGCGCGTAATTTGCCGCCTGCCGCACCCGTTTGTCGGCAAACGGGCCTTTGACGAAATTGAGCTGATACGACCAATTGTGCGGGTAGACGTTGGTGACTATCCGCATGCCGGCGGCTTTGAGCCGGTCGATCGCGTCCGGTGACGGCGCCTCGACCCAGTTAACCTGGCCCGACAGCAATGCTGCTGTGCGGGTCGACGCCTCGGGCATCGGGATCAGCACGAGGCGGTCCTGCTTTGGCACGCGCGTCTTGTTCCAGTAGTCGGTGTTGGGGACGAATTCCAACCGCTGATGCGGCACCATCTTGTCGAACCTAAAGGGCCCGGTGCCGGATGGGCGCAGCGCGTATTCGGCCCAGTTATTATTGACCTCCTTGGCCCGGCACGGGCTGATCATCAGCACGTAGCTGATCTCGTATGGGAACAGCGAGTCGGGCACTTTGGTGGTGAAGGCGACGGTGTGGTCGTCGAGTTTTTCGACCCCGGCATAGGTACCGAGATAGGACCGCGTCTGGGCGAACTGCGCCGGGTTGAACTGGGGCGACTTGTCGTTCATCGAGTAGCCCATGTTCCACACGACGTCGTCCGCGGTGAAGTCGCAGCCGTCGTGCCACTTGACGCCGTGGCGCAGGTTGAAGATCCAGCGCTTGTTGTCGCCCTCGTCGATATGCCACTCGGTGGCAAGTCCGGGCTTGATGTCGGTGGCCTTGTCGGGCTTTGACAGATCCCAGAGCGCCAGCGAATCGTAAAGGTTGTAACCGACAAAGCGGTAACCTTCGAACCCCTGGTCGGGGTTGCCGGTGGTGACCGGCAGGTCGCCGGCGGTCATGCCGACCGTCAGGGTACCGCCGGCTTGCACCGGGCTACTGGCCAGCAAATGCGCCACGACTATTACGAGCGCGGCGACAAGGCGCGACAAGATTTTCCCGTCGTCCCCGCGAAAGCGGGGGTCCAGGAACAACTTCTCGAACGCCTGGCGGTTTTGGATTCCCGCTTTCGCGGGAAAGACGAAAGTAAGCCAACGAACCGCGGGTTTCATCAATGTCACCACTTTCTGCCGCTACATGACTGGCGCCGCTAGGGCCCTACCGTAACCGGCGTCAGATCCTGGAACCAGCTCTGCGCCTGGACAAAACCCTGTAGGTTGGGGGACATCGCCCGCGGATTGAGATCGTGGACGACATAGATCATCACCGCTTCGCGGCCCTCCAGCTCGTGCAGCTGAGTGAGCAACGCCAATCGCTTCTCCTCGTCGAATTCATTGAAGATCTGGCTGATCAGCGTCTCGGTCTCCTGGCTCTCGAAATGCCCCCAGTTGGGGCCCTTGGGGGCCCAATAGGCCTTGCCGACGAGCTTGATGATCGCGCTCACCGGATCGAGCAGACCGCGCGAAAAGTTCAGTCCGTCGTAGTTTGGGTTTTTGTCGACCCCGGCGCGATAAACGTCGAGCAGTGCATTCCAATCCATCGTCTGAATCGCCACCTCGAACCCGGCCTCCTCCAGCTGGGCCTTGACCAGCTCGTTCATCGGCAACGGCTGCATTTGGCCCGAGCCCGAGGTCGAGATCGCAAAGGTTACTTTACACGGCAGACATCCGGCCTCTTTCAGCAGCGCGCGAGCCTTTGCCGGATCATAGTCGTAGGTCGGAGGATGCCCGTAATAGGCCATCGACGGCGGTACGACGTCGTGCTCCGCGATCGCCGTGCCGCCGAGCATATCGACGACATCCTGCCGGTTGATCGCGTAATTCGCCGCCTGGCGGACGCGCAGATCCTTGAACGGGCCACGGGTGAAATTGAGCAGATACGGCCAGTCGTGCGGATAGACATTGGTGACGATCTTCATCCCCGCTGATTTGAGCCGCGGGATGGCGTCGGGCGACGGCGCTTCGATCCAGTCGACCTGACCGGTCAACAATGCCGCGGTGCGGGTCGACGCCTCCGGCATCGGGATCAGCACCAGCCGGTCTTGCTTGGGGATGCGCGCCTTGTCCCAATAGGCGGTGTTGGGCACCAGCTCCAGCCGCTGATGCGGCACAAAGCGATCGAACTGGTAGGGGCCAGTGCCCGAAGGATGTAGCGCGTACTGCGCCCAGTCGTAGTTGACCTCCTTGGCCCGGCACGGGCTGATCATCATCACATAGGTGAGGGTGTAGGGAAACAGCGACTCGACGAAGTTGGTTTCGACAGCGACCGTGTAGTCGTCGATCTTGCTGACCGCCTTGACGTTGCTGAGAAACCCTCTCGTATAGGTGAATTGCTGGGCCGAAAAGTTCGGTGCGTGCTCGTCCGTGCGCATCTGGAAATTCCAGACGACATCATCGGCGGTGAATTTGCAGCCGTCGTGCCAGGTCACGCCCTCGCGCAGATGCACGATCCAGCGCAGGTGGTCGTTCGGATCGATCTCGTAAGAGGTGGCGAGGCCGGGTTTCGGTTCGGACGGCTTGTCGGACTTCGACAGGTCCCACAACAGCAGCGCATCGTAGAGGTTGTAGCCGACAAAGCGATAGCCTTCGAAACCCTGGTCGGGGTTGCCCGTGGTCACCGGGATGTCGCCAGCGGTCATGGCGACGGTCAAGGTGCCGCCCGCGTAGACCGACCCGGTTGGTGCTGCGAACATGCTCAGCGCAAAGAGCGCTGCACCGATCGTGCGCGCAACCATCGGCAACTCGGCGCGGCTTGAGGCCATAGACGCTGCTCCGGAGGCGATTGAGAGCAGAATCCCAAGCAGAAAACGTGCCAAGCCGTGGTGGCGGACCGCCCTCGGGTCAGCAAAAGTGTGCGCGGTGACCGCCGGTCAGCTGCTCATTTTTTAAACACACCGCGAACCGGGGCGGGCACGACGGTCGGTGCGCCGGCCATCAGACGAACAGCCGCTCCCTTTCGAGGCCGTCATAGAGGTGGGCGACGAAGTCGCCGTAGCCGTTCCACTTGAGCGTCGGCCGCCGCTCGTTGGTGCCGAGCACGCGCTCAGTCGCCTGGCTCCAGCGCGGATGCGGCACGTCCGGGTTGACATTCGCCCAGAACCCGTACTCGTCGCCTTGCACGGTTTCCCAGAACGACACCGGACGCTTCTCGGTAAACGAAAAGCGCACGATCGACTTGACTGATTTGAACCCGTATTTCCACGGCAGCACCAGGCGCAATGGCGCCCCGTCCTGCTTTGGGACGGGCTTGCCGTACATCCCGGTCACCAGAAAGGCGAGCTCGTTGCCGGCTTCGGCGAGGGTAACGCCCTCGATATAGGGCCAGGGATACCAGAACTCCTTCTGGCCGGGTGCCGTCTTCGGATCGAGGAAGGTTTCCATGTGGACATATTTCGCCGAGCCCAAGGGCTTGGCGAAATCGACAAAGGCGGCCATCGGAAAGCCGCTCCACGGCACCGCCATCGACCAGGCCTCGACGCAACGATGGCGGTAGAGCCGCTCTTCGAGCGCCATCTTCTTGACGAGCTCGTCGACGTCGACCGTCATTTCTTTGTCCACGAGCCCGTCGATCTTGACCGTCCAGGGACGGGCCTTCAGCGCCTGGGCTGCGGCGGCGATCGATTTTTGCGAGCCGAACTCGTAAAAGTTGTTGTAGCTCGTTGCCAGTTTTTCGTCTGTCACCGGACGATCGAGGGTGTAGCGCGGGTTCTGTTTGGCCGGATAAAGCCCCGCCGAGGGATCTTCGTCGGCCATCGCGAAAGATGCAAAGAGTCCGGGAGCGAGGATCGACCCTGCCGCCACGCCCTTGAGCAGCTCTCGCCGTCTGAGGAACACCGCTTCCGGTGTCGCTTCGCTCTCGCGAAGCTCCCATCCTCTGTTGCGCCGGATCAGCATCGCGCCACCTCTCGATCTTCACAACCGAGAAGTCGGTGCTCGCGGTGCCAGCGCCAAGTCACGGTTTCGCGAGCCGGGCGCCGATCCCTTGCGGCTATTGGGCGGCGTCCGCGGTGCGCATGGCGAGCACTTTCTCCGCCGGCCTCCCCGACAGCTCCTGCATATGATCGAAGTGATGAGCGAAGCTGCCGACCCCCAGGGTCAGCGAGCGCAGCTCGACGATCAGGTCGTGCAACTCGCTTTGCGGCATATGGGCGCTGACCATGTCCCAGCCGGGCCAGTCCGGTTTGGCGTCATAACCGAGGATCTGACCGCGCCGGCCGGAGACGAGCCGCTGAACCCGCGCGGTGAAGGCATTCGGCACCGAGATCTCGACCAGATCGATCGGTTCGAGCAGGAGCGGTTCGCATTTCGGCAGCGCCTCCTGGACTGCCTGCCGTCCCGCGGTCTTGAACGCCTGATCCGAGCTGTCGACGGTGTGGAATTGGCCGGTTATCAGATTGACCGCGACGTCGATCACGGGAAAGCCGAGGGGTCCGCGGCGCAGCGCCTCGATCACCCCTTCCTCGACCGCCGGGATGTAATTGCGCGGGATCGCTCCGCCGACGACGCTGTCGGTAAAGGTAAAGCCGGAGCCCCGTGGCAACGATTTGACCTCGATCGTGACATCGGCAAACTGCCCGTGCCCGCCGCTCTGCCGTTTGAAGCGGGAGTGCTGCTGTGCACCGTGGCGGATCGACTCCTTGTAGGGGGTACCTGCGGGCTTGCCGCTGACCGCTAGGTTGTGGCGGTTGCGCAACCGGTCGAGGGCGATCTGCAGATGGATGTCGCCTTGCCCCCACAACACCATTTCCTGTGTATCGGCATTCTGCTCGAGTTCGAGCGTCGGATCCTCTTCGATCAGCCGGCCGATGGTGCCGGTCAGCTTGACATCGTCCTGGCGCCGCTCCGAGGTGATCGCGAGACCAAAGACCGGCTGCGGACGTTCGGGGCGCGGCAACGGCTCGGCCTTGCCCGAGGGAGTCAGCATCGCGCCGGTCGCGATGTCCTCCATACGCGTCAGCCCGACGATCTCGCCCATCTGGGCGGACGGGATTTTCTCTTGTTGGGCGCCGGTCAGCCGTAAGAGTCCGGCGACCCGGGTGCCGTTGAGGACCATCCCCTCGGAAATCGTGCCACGCCAGACGCGAACCAATGACAGCTTGCCGGTATGGGGCAGATAGTAGGTTTTGACGACTTGGGCCAAGGGCTCGCCCTCGGCGGCTATCCCCAGGCGCTCAGCGGTGGCCTGCGGCGACGGCGTCTCGTGCCGCAGCGCCTTCCACACGCGCCGGACGCCCCAATCCGCGAGCGCCGAGCCGAGGAACACCGGTACAACTTGAACATCGCTCAGCGTGCGGGTCAGGTGTCGATAGATCTCCTCCTTCGGCGGCTCGACATCCTCGAGCAGCTGCTCGAGCAAGTCATCGTCGAAATCAGCGAGCTTTTCGATCAGATTGGTTCGGGAGGGGCGTTCCTGGTCCCAAAAATTGTCCGGCAATTTGATCAGATCCGAAGGCTGGCCCGGCCGATAGCGGTAGGCGCGCTCGCTGACCAGGTCGACATAACCGGTGATTTCAGAATCGGGCCCGCGCAACGGTACCTGGCGCAGCACCAGCGGCCGCTCGGACACCGATTGCAGGGCCGCGAGCACGTCCCGCACGCGCGCGTTCGCGGTATCCATCTTGTTGATGAAGATCATGTGCGGGATCTTGCGCCGGTCGAGAAACCGTAAGAGTGGGCTGATCGTCAGCGCCCGCTCGGCCTCCGGCTCGACGACGACCACCGCGACATCGCTCGCCAGCAATGCCCCCTGGGCCTCGTAAAGCAGCTCGACCGAGCCCGGGCAGTCCAGGATTGTCCAGGGATCACCGAGAAACGTGGCACTCGCGATATTGAGTTCGGTCGACATCTGGCGCGCCCGCGCCTCCGGGGCGTGATCCCCGACCGAATTGCCGTCGCGCACGCTGCCGCGCCGGCTGGTGCCGCCGCTGGCATACAGCAAGGCTTCGAGCAACGTCGTCTTGCCCGAGAGATACGGACCGATCAGCGCGGCACAACGCGGTGCCGCAGTTCCACTCGCCATGGGCGCCTCCTTCATCCTGAGAAGCCACCGCCGAGGCCGGGTCGACAGGCCCGGCGGCGCCCTTATCTATTCCCGAAGTTGCGCGCCGGCTTGCCGGATGGCAATCGAAATCTGGACGGAAGCCGACCCGTTCGACGCGGCGGCGCTCTGCACGCGAAAGCTACGCGATCAGAGCGCGGCAGGCACGATCGATGCGCTCGCAGGCGTCGCGCAGCACCTCCGTCGAGGTCGCATAGGAGATGCGGAAATGCGGCGATAGGCCGAAGGCGGTGCCGTGCACCACTGCCACTCCGGTCTCCTCGAGCAGGTAGCGGGCGAAATCCTCGTCATTCGCGATCGCCGCCCCGCCCGCGGTTCGCTTGCCGATGACGCCGGCGCAGGACGGGTAGACGTAAAACGCTCCCTCGGGCCGCGGACAGAATAGGCCGGGCACCCGATTGAGCATATCGACAACAAGATCCCGCCGCTCCTTGAAGCTGCGGTTATGAACCGCGATGAAGTCCTGTGGCCCGTTCAGAGCCTCGATCGCTGCCGCCTGGCTGATCGAGCAGGGGTTGGCAGTCGAGTTCGACTGGATCGCTCCCATCGCCTTGATCAGCTGCTTCGGTCCGCCGCCATAGCCGATCCGCCAGCCGGTCATGCAATAGGCCTTCGAGACCCCGTTGACCGTCAGGGTCCGCTCGTAGAGACCGGGCTCGACCTGGGCAATCGTCTTGAACTCGAAATCGTCGTAGACGAGATGCTCGTACATGTCGTCGGTCATGATCCAGACCTGCGGATGACGCAGCAGCACCTCGGCGACACCCCTGAGGTCCGCCTCGGAATAGGCCGCCCCGGTCGGATTTGACGGCGAGTTCAGGATCAGCCACTTAGTGCGCGGCGTGATTGCCGCCTCGAGATCCTCGGGTCGCAGCCTGAAACCGTTGTTCTGAGGGCATGCGACCGGAACCGGGACGCCGTCGCACAGCAGCACCATTTCCGGGTACGAAACCCAGAACGGCGCCGGGATCACGACCTCGTCGCCGGGGCTGATAGTGGCGACGAGCGCATTGTACAGCACCTGTTTGCCGCCAGAGCTGATCGTAATCTGCGAGGGCTCGTAATCGAGTCCGTTCTCGCGTTTGAACTTGCCGCAGACCGCCTGCTTCAGCTCGATGCGCCCGTCGAACACCGTGTAGCGCGTTTCACCGCGGCGAATCGCTGCGATCGCCGCCTCGCGGATGTTGTCGGGCGTATCGAAATCGGGTTCGCCCTGGCTCAAGGCGATGATGTCGCGACCAGCCGCCTGCAATTCGGTGGCGAGTGCGGTCATCGCCATGGTCGGCGATGGTTTGACGCGGGCAAGACGGTCGGCGAGGAGAGACATGCAGCTGCCATAAGCGGAAACGGGCGAATCAGTTACCTTAGTGCCGACATCCCTTTGTTGTGAAGTCCTTCGCTCGCCCGCCTGCCCGGGACGTCCTCTGCGCATATGGCGACAACCATGAAATTGCCTAATTTGCAAGGCAGACTTGGCGCTCGTTGTCGGCCAACGTTAAGCCCGCCCATGAGCGGGTCACCACAGCCTTAAGGCGAGTTTTGCTGCTGACTTGCTGCAGATGCAGCAATCCGTAATTGTCGACTCCACCATA
>Ga0307477_10002028_pt1 | contig 16046 bp, 13 predicted proteins | sample atmos_gasesECM2C_FD_203316 | JGI IMG/M metagenome (GOLD analysis project Ga0307477, IMG submission 203316) | Hardwood forest soil microbial communities from Morgan-Monroe State Forest, Indiana, United States - atmos_gasesECM2C_515 | ecosystem: Environmental > Terrestrial > Soil > Temperate...
CCCGGACTGTGGTTCGCCACATATTCCCAGTATGATTTCGATGGGCGCCGCTTGTTCATGAGCTTTTCCATTCACGAGCGCACATTTTATTCGCAGTACCGCCGCATCGGCCCTCCGAAGGAAGCGCTGCAAGCCATCCGTGCCGAGTTGGGCAAGTCAACCTCTGCAAACGCCGACCCCTGATAGTCTGGGGTCATGAATCGCCGGGTGATTTTTGCGGCGGCTTTGATGTCGGCACTCTCCGCCGCTCCTTCATTCCCCTATTCTTCATTGCTTTCGCAGGATTCGGCAGCACCGCAGTCACAACCTACGACTCCATCACGCGAAGAACCAAAGAAAACGAAAAAGGTTTGGACCAATGACAACCTGGGAGACGTCAGCGGGGGCGCGATTTCGCAAGTGGGCGATGCAAGGAATAGTTCGCCCGGGAAAAACACTGCCGCGAAGCCGGCCAGTTCTCAGGTGGTCGCCGCCTTTCGGAAGCAACTCGCAACTCTTCAGGCGCAATTGGCTGGCGTCGACAAACGAATTGCCGACTTGAAAAGCTTCAGCAAAGGCGAGACGCCCGGCGCGAATGGCATGCAGATGCACAAGAGCTACTCCACGGAACCCGTGGAAGACCAGGTGCGCAAGCTCGAGGAAAAGAGAAAATCACTCGCTGCGAAGATGGATGCGGTTCTTGACGCCGCTCGCAAGCAAGGAATTGAGCCAGGCCAACTTCGTTAGCAACCTGTTTATCGAAGGCTGCTTCGCATCTCCCTAGTACAACAGTCAAATGGACAACGGTTTTTGTCCGCAGTAACATTTCTGCGTATTCCTCCTGCGAACCTATGGGCAATAGGCTTCAGACCTTGCGAATGTTTTCTCGCTTCGTTTTTGCGATTGTGGTCCTGTGCCTTGTCACGTCGCCTCTTACGTCCAGCTCGCAGAGTTTCGCCACCGATCTTGAGGGCAAACCCGCCGATCCGTTTCGTGCGGCGCAAGGCAAGGTCGTGGTCCTGATTTTTGTGCGCACGGACTGTCCGGTTTCAAACCGCTACGCTCCCACAATTCAGCAGCTTAGCGCGCATGACGCAGATAAAGCGGCTTTCTTTCTCGTTTATCCAAGCAAGAAGGAAAGCTCCGAGACGATTCGCAAACACGATCGCGACTTCGGCTATACGCTTGCCGCACTGCACGACCCGCAACATATTTTGGTGAAGCAGAGCCAGGCTCAGATCACGCCGGAAGCCGCGGTTTTTGACGTCAACCGCCGCCTGGTTTATCACGGCCGGATTGACAATCTGTACGAGGATTTTGGCCACGCGCGAAAGACTGCGACGACGCACGAACTCGCGGATGCCATCGCAGCCGCCATCACAGGTAAAACGATCAATGGGAATGCGACGCCGGCAGTGGGCTGTTACATCTCGGATCTCGAATGACGGTTGTACGCCAGAAATTCCTTCGATCCGTCTTGCCGCTGGTTTGCATCGCACTGCTCGCCATTGCACTCGGCAGCCGGACCCCAGCGCAACAAAAAACCCCGGCCCCGAGCGCTGTCCAACAGTCGCAGGTCACCTTCAACCGAGACATCGCGCCTATTCTCTATCGCACTTGCGCGCGATGCCATCGCCCCGGCGAGGCTGGCCCTTTCTCGCTCCTGACCCATGCAGATGCGAAATCGCACGCACGGCAAATTGCCACGGTCACAAAGAGCCGCTTCATGCCTCCCTGGCTGCCGGAAGCGGGCGCGCTGAAATTTGCCGATGACCTCCGGCTCTCTGAGGACGAGATCGCGCGCATTCAGACCTGGGTGGAACAAGGCGCGCTCGAAGGGAATCCTCAGGATTTGCCGCCGATGCCGAAGTTTGTAGAGGGTTGGCAGCTCGGCAAGCCGGATGTCATTGTGAAAGCAATGAAACCCTATGCGCTGCCGGCCAGCGGCTCTGACAATTACTGGAATTTTGTTTTTCGCGCGCCTGTTGACCGCACGCGCTGGCTCAAAGCCATGGAAATCCGGCCGGGCGACAAGCGCCTTGTGCATCACGCCAATGTTTTGGTGGACCGACAGCAGAACGGCAGGCGTCTGGAAGCCGAGCCCGGCGCGGGCTTCCCCGGCATGGAACTGACCATCGAGTCCGAAGTCTTTGACCCCGACAGTCATTTCCTGTTTTGGAAACCGGGCTCGATTCCCTACGTCGAGCCGGACGGCATGGCGCTGCGCTTGGACAAGGACACGGACCTGATTCTCAACACCCATCTGCAGCCTTCGGGAAAGCCGGAAAACATTCAGCCCACGCTCGGTTTGTATTTCACGGACAAACCCGCCACCAAGCATCCCATTCTTCTACAACTGGAAAACGATCGCTTGCTGGACATCCCCGCCGGTGAGAAACATTTCGTGGTGACCGACGAATTCACCCTGCCCGTGGATGTGGATTTGCTCGCCATCTATCCGCACGCCCACTATCTCGGCAAGGACCTGCAAGCCATCGCAAAATTCCCGGACGGCCGGTCCGCGATGCTCATTCAGATTCCCGATTGGAATCTGAACTGGCAGGCCGTCTATCGCTATGCCCAGCCGGTGCAATTACGGAAAGGCACTACGATTTCCATGAACTTCGTGTACGACAATTCCGACGCTAATGTGCGCAATCCAAATGATCCACCGCAGCGCGTCGTCGCGGGAAATCGCGCGGTCGACGAAATGGCTCACCTTTGGCTGCAGGTGCTGCCGGAAGATTCCGCTGAGGCAAAACGCGACCCCAGGGCGGAAATTCTGGAAGCCATGGCGCGGCACAATTTACAAAAGAATCCCGAAGATTTCGAAGCGCACTACAATTTAGCGGCTTTGCTGATGGGACGTGGCGAAGTCGCCGAAGCCATCGCGCATTTTGCGGAGGCCAACCGCATCCGCCCGAACGAGTCGACAGTTAACAACGCATTCGGCGCCGCGCTCCTCGCCGCCGGTCACATTGAAGAATCCATTCCGCACTTAACCGCAGCGCTTAACGCCCGTCCGGACTATTTCGATGCCCGCTACAACCTGGGCAACGCGCTCGCTTCCCTCGGTGATTTTCGCGGCGCGCTGGCACAGTTTCAGGCCGCCGTACACATCAATCCCGAAGACGCCAACGCCGAAGCCAATCTGGGCAGCGCCTTCGCGGAAATCGGCGATACCAAGCAAGCCAGGCTGCACTACCAGCGCGCCCTGCAACTCAACCCCAACCACGAATTAGCGAAGGAGAACCTGCAACAGCTCAGCGGCAATCCAACCCCGCGATAGTCACATTACCTATTTCTGCGCGGCGATAGTCGTCCAGGGATACGCCTTCATGTCGCGAAGCTCCGGCTTTTCCCACGATTGCTCCGGGTGCTGCTGAAGATGTTTGGCGGCGAGAAAATCCATGCCGCACGCGTGACCGGCCGCCGCGGTGAATTCCATTTTCGCGGCCATCTGCGTATCCGTAGCTTTATTTTGCACCGCCCCCGCGGTACCAAACGGCGTTTGCCAACTCCCCATCCCCCGCGGCGACAGATCGACGTGCCCGCACAGCGTCCGCTCGCTCGGCTCCGTCTTCCCACTGAAGCTGTCGACGTGATCGGCAAGAAATTGCTCCGCAAGCGTCACATTAATCTTGCCCTTGTTCTCCGCCATCAACTGTTCCCATCGCCGCCGCCGCGCGTTCGCGCTGACGCCCAGGTCGTCCACCGGAAAATCCGTTTCTTCCGCCGCCAGCTTCGGACTAATCGGAAAATTCGAGCCTACGAAATATCCGTCCGTCTTGCGCTCCAGCGTCACATTCTTCAGCCCCAGCTCCAGGCTCGCGATCTCCCCCTTGCGTGTATCGGCGATCAGCCAGTCGTTCGCGTAGCCGCCGTTGTTACCTTCCTTGAAGATCCGCGCCACGTCATCGATCGACGCGGAGTATTGCATCGCTTTCCGAGCGCGCACAAATTCCGGCACGCCGTTGCTGTCGAACCCGTGAAATCCGGTGATCGTCGTTTCCGTGATGACGATGCCCGCAGTATTCAGCCCAAAGTCATCCCCGCTGTGAATCAGCCCCGGCAGCCCATCCATCACAAAGTGATAGCCGCGCGCCGGCACGATATCAAACACCATCGTCCACCGCGCGCCATCGAGATAGCTGGTCCAGTTGTTGTGCGCGATCACAACGCCTCCATCTTTGGTGTAGCTGCCGATCGCCACAAACGCGCTGCAATGATCCCCCGCCGTGACCGTCGGAAGCGACGCTATCTTGTGCGCTCTGTCGTACTGATCGACGTAGTAGCTCCACTCCATCCCCGCGTTGAGCGTCACAATGTCCCAGATATCCAGCTTCCCGCCTTGCGCGTTTACTCCCTCGACGATCCCCTGCATCTCGTCGCGATACTCCTGCTCCACATGAGGCCACAAAATATTTTTCGCGACGTCCCTGAAAAAATTCCAGTCCTTCCCGTTGTCGTGCGTGAACTCCAGTGCATAAACCTTGTAAAGGTCCTGAATCTCAGCAGCCAGCAAATACCCGTGCTGGTAACCGATCTGCCTCGGCGTTCCTTCCAGGTGCACGAACGTCCATCCATTCACCGCCGGACGTCGAAATGCGCCTTTGAGCCGCTCGTCCGCCTTCGGCGCCATCGATGCCCCGACCGCCGCGAAAACAATCACGCTGCACACAACTCCAATGGCTATAGCTCGCCGCACGTTTGCTCCTTCAAGCGTTGCGCGCGCGATTGCTGTCCGCGGTAAACGCTGCAAAGAAATTATCCCGCCTCGCTGTTGGTGTCAACGAATCCACGTGGACGCGCCGAAGCGTGCCACGTAATTGAGCCCTGGTGAATAGGATGAGCGCGCCGTTTAAGACAGAACTGCCGTACAAACCCGGCTAAGCAGTGGGCGCGACTTTCTCGCCCTTCGCGGCAAGTTTCTCGATTCCCGGCAAGGACTCCGGCTCGGTGAATGTCCGCTCTGCCACGTCCTTCCCAGTTTTCAGCGCCTCCGCCAGCATGAATACTAAATCGTTCTAACCTTGTGTTATATCGTGAACCTCCGCCATCAATCAGCGGAATGCAGCTTGCCGTCCTGCCCGCGCGTTTCCCACTCGATGCGCACCAGCCAATCAAAATGCATCCCTTCCGTCTTCAACCACGCTTCCAGCACTTCCCGCGATTCCGCGCGAAACTCCACGAACATTTTCCCTTCCAGCATGTTGACCAGCACGCGTTCCGCATGCGCGGTGCCACCGCTCTGCATCCGTCGCGCAAGATTCTCCGCCCCTTGCCGAGTCAGGCAAGCCAGCGTGTGCTGCGTAAGATAGCGAGGCATGTGGTCTCCCGAGCTGGAATCGAAGTCCTAAGTATTCCATACCGAGCGCTAGTCCGCACCGCACGCGCTCGATGCGCTGCAAAACAAAGTCGCCTCTGCGCTCTCTGTGGACTCTGTGGTGAGATCTAGAGCAGGTTCTTACGTTTGTATAGCGTGAATCCGCGTGCGGTCAATTTGCCCAATTCACGGAACAACGCCGCATCCGGCGCCAAAAAATTGAAGCAGCTCTTCCCCTGCATTTGTTTCCTGAGGTTCGCCGACATGCCTTTTGCCAGAGAAGCGTCCCAATACAGCGGCATCAAGTGAAAACTCACGTACGCGCGCCCGCGGATTACCGCCCCAAAGAAAAGCGGGTTCCCTTTGTAGCTCGGCGAACGCGTCTCCAAATAATACTTTTCCCGCGTGTCCGCGTTGACCTTCAGATGCTTCTCATACTTCGCGAAGACCATCTTCAGCGCATAGAACGCGTTCGCAAAATCGTCCGCGCGGTCCGCCGCAACCTCGCTCGCACCCGGCGCGCTCTTCCGTCTTGCCATCGAATTCCCCTGGGGACAGGTTCTTCGTTGCCCGGAGTATACTGTCGACCCTTCACCCTGAAAAGCCCCGTAACTCCGCAATCACGTAGCTCCCACTGAGTTCACCCGCTGCCTGCCGATTACTGCGAATGCTGCCACCATGCCTTACCAACCCAGCTTACGGTTTGGGCGGCTCAACGATTTTCGCCAGTTCAACGTATCGGCAAAGAGCGTTTGCAAGCTGCATTTGGCGAGGAGTCCGGCATTCTGGTTCGAGCAGTCTCGGGCTTCCCACCACGATCACATTGGACATAGCTCGCGATGTAGCCACATTCAACCGGTTCAGGCTGTAGAGAAATTCCATTCCCCGCGGCGCCTCCTCCGGCGATGAAGTCGTCAGCGAATAAATCACCACCGGCGCCTCCTGCCCCTGAAATTTGTCCACGGTCCCAACCCGCATTTTCGGCAACCGCACCGACAAATCCGCTACCTGTGCGTTATACGGCGCCACAATCAAGATGTGTTCTTCCTTCAGCCGCCGGCTATTGCCCGCTCCGTAAAACCATTTCACCTCCGGCTTCAGCAACCCCTCCACAATCCGCGCCACGACTTCCACTTCCTCCGCGCACGAGTTCCGGTTCCCCTCATGCTCCACGGGAACAAACCACAACCCTGGCCCCTTCAGCCATGCATGCCCTTCCAAAACCCTGCTCCGCGCAATCGCATGCGAACTCAGCTTGTCCTCGTAAAAAACTTCAGAGGTAAAGTTGCAAATCTCCGGATGCAATCTCCAGCTTTCAGGCAATAAGAATCCCATGTCCGCCGGAATCGTCTTCCGCCCATTCAGCAGATGCTCCAGCGCCGATTTTTCTGCTCCCTCCGGATGGCTCCCTTTCAACGGCCGCTCCAATTGCTGCGGATCGCCCAGCAGCACCAGCCTCTTCGCTGCTTGCGACACCGCAAGAACATCCGCAAGGGCCATCTGCCCGGCCTCGTCGATGAACAGCACGTCCACTGCCTCAAAAGCTGTCTCCGGTGACCACAGCCACGATGTCCCCCCAACAACATTAGCTTTGCCGGATTGCAGCGCCTCTAACGCTTCTTCGTTGTCCTTCTTCGCCACCGCCACGCCTTCGCTTTCCTCGCCATCTCTTTCCCGGTGCATGCATCGCACGCCTGCCACATCCTTTTGTTGCGCGGCCTCCACCACCGCATCCAGCAAGTTGCGAATCACCTTGTGGCTCAACGCCGTCACGCCAATCTTTTTTCCTCTTCTCACCAGTTCGCAGATCATCCGCGCGCCCGTATACGTCTTTCCCGAACCCGGAGGCCCCTGGATCGCGAAAACCGAATCTTCCAAAGCCTGCACAATCCGGCTAGCGGTATTTTCCGGCGTCTCCGAAGCAAGCGGCTCTAGCTTCTCTTTATCCAGTAAACGCGGCGGCCTCCGCAGCAGCAAATCTCGCCCTGCGCGATACCGCCCCGGCGTATCGACCCCGTTTGCCGCGACCCAGTCGCCGATTCGATAAAGAGAACCCGCCTGCGCATCCGTCGGCAGTGGGGAGGCCCACATGTAAACCGTAGGAGGATGAATTTCGGCCGTCTTTTTCGTTTTCTTGATGTCCACGACCCCGTTTACGTGGTCGATGGCGACCACTTCGCCGAATTTTTCGTCTCCGAAATACACATCTTTGCCAGCCCTCACATTGCTCTTTTGAGGGTCAAAGAAATACCGATCGGTTGGCACCTGCTGCCCACCGTCCACTCGTTCTACAAATCGCAACCGCGTCAAACCCACTCGCTCGTCGAGCAGGTCTTCGTCATTCATTTCCGCGAGCCGGTATCCTTCTTGCCAAGCCCTCTTATCCTCGCGCCGGTGCCAGCTCAGGAGTTGCGCCAATAGCCACTGACCGCCCTGCTCATTGGACCGAGCCTTGGGATCGACCGGAATCCCCTCGCACAGCCTCTCCGTCAAAGCGGCTGCCCGGTCCAATTTGTTTTGTAGCTTCTCGGAAGGATCTCCGCTTTTCTCCGGCGGCCGCGCCACGACCGTTCCTCGGTCCACCAATCTTCGCCGCTCGTCCTCCAGCCAGTCCCGCAACGCCGCGGTCGAAAAGCAGTCCTCGCTGTTGTATCCCTCCATCGCTTTCCGGATTTCGGCCGGAATATTTTCCAGGTTTCGTTCCAGCTCCAGCCGGTGCTCCACGTAGCGCATCGCCGCTCGCGATTCATCCAGCGGCGTTTTCCGCTCGAATCTGTAAAACGCTTCGATCTTTTTCAACGAATACTCTTCCACGCCCGCCCGCGTGCTCTGCTTGAACGCCTGGTGCAAATCGACCAGCGCGCCCGCCCTTAGCAGACCGTCGATCTCGTCTTCCCGCGTCGCATTAATGCCCATCAATCGCTTCATCGCTCCCGGCTCGTACGCTCCGAAGTGATACACGTGCATCCGCGGATTCGCCTCCCGCCGCCGCATGATTTCGTCCACCAGCCACTCGAACCCTCTCTTCTCCTCCTCGCGATTCAGTGCCCATCGCTTCTCGTAACTCAGTGCGCCCTGCGCATTCTGGAACGCAAACCCGAACAGGTACTGCAGTCCCGATTCCCCCACGAATGGGTCCCCTTCCAGATCCACAAATACGTCGTCCCGCGAAGGCTCCGGCAATCTGCAAAGACCCATTCCCTCCGCCACCGGCAAAAGCGGCTCATGCACCAGCCTCTTCTCCAAGCGTGCCGTCACCTGCACGCGCGCCTGCTCCCGCACCCGCTCGATTGCTTCTCGCGAACCGTGCTTCGGCCTCTGCCTCAGCGGTGTTGGCAGCACCGCCAGCTTCGCCATCGTCTCCGTGTCCCATTCTTCCAACTGATTGCGTTGCTGCCGCCGAATTCCCGCCACCAGCGACAGATGATCGTCCCCGCGCCGCCGCGCGTCGCACTCGCGAAACCACCGGCACACGTCACAGTGCGCCACCGGCTCGGGGTACGTCCCGCTCGCGCCGTCGTTCTCCGCCGCCCGCGCCAGCCGGTCCTTAACGTATCGGAAGTACGCCGCGTACTCCGCCACGCGATACGCTTCACCCGCGAAATCTTCACCGGGAGGAATCACCCACATCCATTCCGGCGCGCATTCCTGAATCTTTTCCAGCAGCTCCGAATACATCGAAATCTGTAAAATCGTACCCGCCTTGGTTTCCCGCGCCAGCTTCGTGTCCACTACTTCATACGACCAGTCCCATTTCCCGCGGCGCTTCCCCACGCGCCGCAACACGTCCGGCCGGCCAAACCAGCGCCCTTCCGTGAGCGCGCCCTGCGCAATCACCTCCGCACCCTCCTCCATCAACCTTCGTGTTTCCACGAGAAGCTCCTTCTCGTCCTTGATCTCCGCAAGATTCACCACTCGCAACCCCTTCTGCTCCGCCAAATACGCAAGGTAGGCTGCTTCGTGTCGCTCACCGCGTTCCCGAATGACCACAAGGTCTGGCGCTGCCCACTCCGGCGCCCGTTTCTCGCCCCGCGCCACCTGCAAATCCAGCGTGGTCACATGCCGGCAAGCCAGGTGATTGCTCAAGTCGGTCGCCGACAATCGAATTAGTTCCGATGCCAATTTCATGGCCTCAGTCTACTCGCTGCAGGAGAGCCACTGAAGAAAGCTTATTGTGGAAGCCCCCGACTTCTAGTTCACCCCGAGCCTCGAAGGGTCCGGGGGAGCGCCGCCTTTCAAGGCGCGCCTTCTGCGCCCCGAATGCCCTTACGGGGCGGCGCGACCAAACCCCATCGTAATCGTGGGCTTCAGCCCTGGCATGCTCCTTACCTAACCACCGCCCATCCGTCGAACCGCCTAAATCCCTCACGGAGGCGCCCATGCAGTTTCGCAAAACCGCGCTTTTCCTGTTTTTCCTGGTCGCCGGCCCGCTCCTCGGCCTCGCCCAAAACACGCTTTCCCTCGATGACATCGCCAAGATCAGAGCGGTGCACAAAAAATATGAAGAAACTTGGCTGAGCGGAGACGCCGACGGCGTACGCGCGCTGTTTACCGACGACAGCGTGCTGCTTCCTCCCCACGCCGCTAAGCCCTGGATAGGCCAGAAAGGATTGAACGAATTCTGGTTCCCGCCGAACGCACCGCCCACCAAAATAACCAAGCTGGTTGTAACTCTGGAGAACATCGGCGGCGACGGCCAAATCGCCTACGTCTGGGGCACCCATGAAGTCGCCTGGACCACCGTGCAAGGCGGCACCACCACCAGCGCTTCGCACAAAGGAACTTTCCTGAACGTTCTGAGGAAACAACCCAACGGCGACTGGAAGATCTCCCACCATATGTGGGACGACGCCATCCCAAGCCCTGACCCGCCCCGCTCCTACCTGAACTGGAAGGGTGGCGGGCGCCGTGGTTGCACCTGCCCATGCTCGGCAAGCGCCGGAGGTGCGTCACAAAGAAGAGTAGGTCAGGCCTTCAGGCCCGACTCGCGCAGCGACGAAGTGCGTAAGCACTGGGAAACATCGCCAAAGAAATCTGTCATTTCGACCGGAGCGACCCGGCTTTTTCTTACGCCCGTTTTGTGGGCGCCGGGTCGCGCAGGGAGAAATCTCTCTTAGTTCTTGTTTCCGCCGCGGTCTGCCGTTTGTCAAGTCCCACAGCGTGGTATATCCTACACTGTGGTATTCATAGAATCGCAGGCATTCACCCCACATGGCAAAGAAGATCACGGTGAAGATCTACGACGATATCCGGCAATCACTGGCCGACGCTCTGGCCTATGAGCGCGGGGCAAAAGGTTGATCTCCGGGTGACGGAGATTCCAGCCCCACCTGCGGCGCTCAAGCCCGCGGAAATTCGCCGCATCCGGGAAAGCCTGCATGCCAGCCAGGCCGTCTTCGCGCACTTCCTCTGCGTCAGCTGCAAGGCGGTGCAGAGTTGGGAGCAGGGCTCGCGTCGGCCGCAAAGTACCGCGCTACGCCTTCTGACCATCGCCAAGAAGAATCCCGCCGCTCTTCTGAAGAGCTGAGCAGCCTAAACGTAGGGGCGTCGCTTTAGCGCGTCCAGGCCCGGAGGGCCGCATCCTGCCGTTGAATTTGATTCATGTAGCGGCCCCGGACTTTCGGGGGCGCCCTTTCCGAAGCCTGTCATCCCGACCGAAGCGGCCCGGCTTTTTCCCGCGCACAGTTTTTGTGCGCCGCGTCGCGGAGTGGAGGGACCGTGGCAACCTTCCAGCGCAACCTAGATCACTGGGACCAAACTGACCAACAACGGCCTTCCGTCGCTTTTCCGTCATTCCGACCGAAGTGGGCCGGCTTTTTTCCCGCGCTCAGTTTTTGTGAGCGCCGGCCCACGCAGTGGAGGAACCGTGGCTACCTTGCGGCCTAACCCCGGTCACTGTGACCCAACTGACCAATTTTGTGGGCTAACATTGCAGCAGCCGCACAACCCTAGTGTTCGCAAGCAGCCGCAGAGCGTTGATTTCGCCTTTTAGCGCGGCTTTCCGGGCTTTCCAAAACCAGATGATTGTGAAGGCGCCGTCCAGGTTATTGTACCGGGGCCACCAAGGCTTCCAGCTTGGCCAGGCGCGCGGCCAGGTCTTGAATTTCCGCGTGCTGTCGCGCGATGGTGCTCTGCTGCTTCTGGACCTCGTTAAGCAGCATGGCGTTGACGAAGTGGTAGCGCACCGTCATGGGGACGCCGTCCTTGTCGAAGACCACGAGATCCGGAGAAACCTGGGCCACCTCTTCGGCCACCAGCCCGTACTGCCGCGTGTGCGTCTCGTCCAACTCGGGCTTGTAATAGAACGCCACCGGCCGCAGCTTCATCAGCAGGTCGCTTTCCCCGGCCATGTCGGCAATGTCGTCCTTGAACCGCCGCGACGAGGGAGCAGTGCCAAGCTGGCCTTGGGAGCCGACGAAAACGCCCACTCCGTCGCCGGTAGCCACAGTAACTCCAGAGATCCCGGCGATGAACGTGCGAGTCTGAACCGCTGCGCCGATCCGGATGGTGCCCCCCTCCCCCGCCACCCCGGTGTTGCTGCCGATGTAGATATTGTTGTCGCCCGTCGTGGCGTTTGACCCCGCGCCATTGCCGATACCGATGTTGCTGCTGCCCGTCGTGTTGTTTAAGAGCGCGTCGACGCCTAGGGCGGTGTTATTGCCCCCAGTGGTGTTGTTCACAAGAGCCGAATACCCACTGGCTGTATTGGCGGTGCCCGTCGTGTTGCGGAAGAGAGTCAGAGACCCGCTGGCGGTGTTGAGGTCGCCCGTGGTGTTGACACCGAGAGCCTGGTCCCCACTGGCGGTGTTGTGGCCGCCCGTGCTCGTGAAATTGCCAGCCCTCATTCCAATGAATGTGTTCGTACCCAACCCAAACATAGTGCTTAAACAACAGTCGTGGACGAAAGGCCCCCCGGCCAGAGTGATGGCTCCAACACCGGGGCCACTTGTGTTTGGGAGAGCCAGGTTGGCAGCCAACATGATCGTGCCCGCCGCGAAGTTACCCGAGCCGTCCCTTCGCACGATGGCAGTGGGAGCGTTAGCTGCGACTGCATTCGAGACAACCGTAGCGCTCTGGGTCCCCGTGACCTCCCCGGCCAGGCTGCCAGTAAAGCTCGTCGCCGTCGTGGCATTGCCGGTGAGGTTGCCCATGATGGGGCCGGCGAGGAAGGTCGCCGTCTGCGTCGAGCCGATGCGGATTGTATTCGATTCGCTGCTAACTCCAGTATTGCCGATGTAGATGTTGTTGTTGCCGGTTGCGAGGGTACTGCCCGCAAGGGCGCCGATCGCAATATTGGAAAACCCGACCGTGAGGAGCTGAAGCGCGGCTGAGCCGAAGGCGGCGTTGTCGCTGCCAATTGTGTTGGAGAGGAGCGCTTCGAGACCGAAGGCGGAGTTTCTCCCGCCCGTCGTGTTGTTCTGGAGCGCATTTCCGCCGAAGGCGGAGTTGCTGACGCCCGTGGTGTTGGAAAAGAGCGAAAAGGTGCCGAAGGCGAAGTTGAATGTGCCAGTCGTGTTGGCGGTGAGCGCCCTGCTGCCGAAGGCGGCGTTGCTGCCTCCCGACGTGTTGGCGAGGAGCGCGGAGTCGCCGAAGGCGGAGTTCTGCGCGCCCGTGGTGTTGTTCTGGAGCGCCCTTCCGCCGAAAGCGGCGTTGCTGAAGCCCGTTGTGTTGGAGCTGAGCGCGAAGGGACCCACTGCGCTGTTGTTCGCTCCAGTCATGCTGAAATTACCGGCACCAACGCCAATGAACGTATTGAAAGCGCTTGGAGGACCGAAATTATGGACGAATGGGGTCCCGCCCAGGCTTATCACTCCCATCGTCGCACTGGTCGTAGCCGGAAGATTGAGGTTGCCCGTAACATCCAGCTTGGCTGTTGGCGTGGTGGTGCCGATGCCGACGTTGCCGGCGCTGGTGATGCGCATCCATTCGTTCAGCGTGCCGTTGTTGGTTAGAAGTCGCACCGACTTGCCGTTGGTGTCTGAGGCAAAGAAGAACCCGTTGGCATCTTGCCCCAACCGACCGCTCGACAATCCCGTCACGGTCACCTGATGCGTGCCCGTGCCGCTCAGCCGCAGCCCGGCGTTGTTGCCCACAATGTCCAGGGCCACCGCCGGCGCCGCAGTGCCGATGCCTACATTGCCCCCAGTCTCGGTGATCGCGGAGTTCTGGACGTTGCATGCGGTGGTGAACTTGGCGATAGAGTTGGCGGTGGCGGTGCCGTCACTAGTGACGCTGGTGCAGGCGACGGCAGGCTGCGCCGCGGACGATGCCTTTTTAATGGTCGTTTGCGCTTTCGAGCTGGGCAGCGCGGTGGAAGCAGTGGAAGAGCTCGGAGCAGCAGAGCCTCCGGCAGAGTTACCCGTGCCGGCGAGCGTTTCCGTAGTGACGAAAGCCGAAGCGGGCTTGCCACCCAGCGTTTCCGCATCCTTTGCTTTCAAAGCATAGGGCACGCTTACCAGCAACACGCGCGGCTGCTCCGCTTGCCGCTCCACTTGCACTTCCAGCCAGCGGGCTTCGCCAGAAGCGAACAGTTCCGCTGGCACGCCATTCGCGCTGTTAGCTCCCAGCAAGACCGTGTAGAGGCCGTTCGCATCCGGCTTCACGTTCTGTGTCTCGATCCACAACGCGGCGCCGCCAGTCTGCTGCGCATGAAGAGCAAAAGTCACACCGACGAGTCCCGCCATCGGCCGGTCCTGGGCATCCAGCAGCGTGCCGCTGAATTTGATCAGCCGGGGAACGTCTGCCGCCGAAGCAGCGGGGGAAGCCGCGCTCTGATTTGCGGAATCGGGTGATTGCGCTAACAGCGCGAGGGAAAGAAGCAGAGACACCAAGAGCATTGCAGTCGAGATGGGAGAGGGTTTCATCTCATACCTCCAGAGCAAACGAAATGGATCGACGCGCTCGGAAAATCCCGAATGTAAGGGAACCGAGTCATTCGTTCCAAAGAGCATCAGGACGATGCGGGAAGGGACGTGCCGCGGATTCTAGCACACAGACGAAAGGAAGAGGCATGCAGAAATGCGAAAGACAAGAGATGGGCGTACTGATGCTACTAGCAAATGTTTGATTGCCTCCGCGAGTGGCCGCGCTGGGTAGTCCCCTCGATACAGGATGTGACATAACGTATGGTTTCGCTGCGCCCTAGAAGCTGCGGTCGGGGTTGTGCTCCTTACGGCGGGCTATCTATTCTGGAAATTGAATGACGTCACTATGCAAGTGTAGCCAGTGATATCACTGAAGCTCTCTTTCCTTTTCGTGAAGGGACTCCTTGAGTTCGGAGACAGATGTGGCCTCGCCGATCATGACTTGAACAGTGTTGTAGAATTCCTGAAACATCGCGGCTGTGAGCTTCTCTCGCGATAGATACGACTTGGTTCCGTCCGCCAGAGTGACCTCAGACACTTCCGTCTGGATGCCCGTGTTGGACAGGTGGTTTATGAACGTCTGAATCCACGCAGGCAGAAGGCGCATCTTCCAAACGACGATCCCCACCACGGTGTCAGTGCCCGAGAGCAGAAGAGGCCCACCTGAGTTGCCCGGATTGAACGCCCCGTTGACTACAATGTGTTTGACGGTCTTGTTTCCCACCCGCGCGCTATCGTAACCGGCGACATACCCCACGCTCAGTAGGGGTGCCGGGCCGTTATAGATCAGTGGAAAACCCCATGTGGTCACGGCGGTTTCCACTTTGGGGGAGATATCGTTGCCGAGTTTCAGTCCTCCCTCGATGGGTCGGGAGGGCTTGAGTAGCGCCAGGTCGCGATTGGGGTCCGTCACCATCTTGGCGAACATGATTCTTTCGGCCATGGAGGAGATTGCTGTAAGGTCGCTGCTGCCGCAGCCCTCCACAACATGATTGTCGGTGACCAAGATGCCCTTACTGATCAGGAAAGCTGTGCCCTTCGTTCCGGTCCTTGGGCAGAGCAGCAAATATACAGATTTAATTGCGCTTCGCTGCGTAGGGCCTACGGCATCTAGTACCCACTGCGTGGAGACTGGAACTTGGTTGTCACCTTGCGCGTGAGGCGACTCCTGGGCGAAGAGTGGCGCGAGGATAGCCACGCTCAAGATTGTCAGACTGACTATGATATCTTTGCGAGTTTTGTTCACTACTATGCCTCAAGACAATAGAACGGGGAAGCGTAAGAATCTTGCGTTCTCACTTGAGGACACACGCGTCGGCGGATTTTGCGAGGCGGGTGGTCTACCCTCTCGGTTTGTGAAAGGGTGGGGCATTTGGTTCTTCTTCTTCCTTTCTCGCGATCCACTTCGCTGGCTCGCCTGCAACCCATTCAATCCACAGCCTTTAATTTCCCACTTGACAAATAGTAACGGATCTGGTAATCTCTAACCCAAGGTTGCTGACCGTGTCCCCGTTTGGTTCCCTAATTCCCCGGCAACCCGCCGTGTATTTTCGTAACCAGTCATCTCTCCCGTCACGTGTAGCACGAAACGCCAATAGCTCCCCCGTTCGAGCGATTTTTCTCGCCACTCCCCACTCAACACTCGTTTACCCTGAGCGAAGTCGAAGGGCCACTTCCCATTGCCGAACACTTCGCTTCCCGCGTTTTCATCAACTTACAAATCCCTCTCTTCCCACCATCGATTTGCAACCCTCCCGTTATCAGGAGCTTACAAATCCCTCTTTTCGCAACCCCTTTGTTTTCTCATCGATACAAAACCCCCGGGGGTGTGGGGGTGCAGACTTTCAATTTTCACCTCGGTGCCTCTGTGCCTCGGT
>Ga0307477_10002029_pt1 | contig 16042 bp, 14 predicted proteins | sample atmos_gasesECM2C_FD_203316 | JGI IMG/M metagenome (GOLD analysis project Ga0307477, IMG submission 203316) | Hardwood forest soil microbial communities from Morgan-Monroe State Forest, Indiana, United States - atmos_gasesECM2C_515 | ecosystem: Environmental > Terrestrial > Soil > Temperate...
CGATCTGGCGGGGAAACGCGATGGCCTTGGCGTTCGAACGTATCTTGAGGTCTTGATCCCGAAGGCCAAATTGCTCGCCGACACGCTTTTGGATCAGCTCGATGGTTACTTTCTTCTCTTGCGTGGCGATGATGTTGCGCAGAGCTTGCTGTGCAGTGCCGAGATTTACGGGCGCGCCGGTGAGTGAAGAATAGGCGACCAGCCTCGTCAGAGCGCCTTCCAATTCGCGCACATTGGACTTGATGGAACGCGCGATGTATTCAGCCACGTCATCCGCCAGCTGAAAATGTTCCGTGTCGGCTTTCTTCTGCAGAATGGCGATCTTGGTCTCCAGATCGGGCGGCTGAATATCCGCGATCAATCCCCATTCGAAACGCGAACGCAGGCGCTCTTCAATGGCGGCGATTTCTTTGGGCGGGCAGTCGGAAGACAGCACAATCTGCTTTTGCAGGTCGTGTAACGCGTTAAAAGTATGAAAGAACTCTTCCTGAGTGCGCTCTTTGCCAGCAATAAACTCGATATCGTCAACCAAAAGAACGTCAACAGACCGGAACCGATCTCTAAAAGTGATCATGCGGTCGAAGCGAATGGAATTGATGACCTCATTGGTGAACTTTTCCGCGCTGATATAAGTGAGCCGGAGGCCTGGGTTGCGCGCCTTCACCATGTGACCGATAGCCTGCATCAAATGCGTTTTGCCCATCCCCACACCGCCGTAGAGGTAGAGCGGGTTGTAGGCTTTTGACGGAGCCTCCGCGACGGCGCGCGCGGCTGCGTGCGCGAACTGATTGGATCCGCCGACGACAAACGAGTCGAAGGTGTATCGCAGATTCAGTTGATGGTCTACGTTATCGAAATCGAGCCGTGCTTGCTTGATCGGCGAGGCCATGGCCGAAGGGGGCTCTGGCTCGTTGCATACGAAATTGAGCTGCACATCCGGCATTCCGACCTCCACCAGGACAGCCTGAAGCAATTCACCGTAGGTTTCGGTCAGCCGCTTTCGAAACGGACGCGAAGGAACCCGGACCACGACGGTGCCATTGTCTGCCCCCTCTTGCTTGGTAGGGAGGAACCAAGTGGCAAAACTGTGCGGATTTACCCGCCGTTCCATGTGCTGCAGGATCTTTTCCCAAGAATTCATTTGTTAACCAGTCGCCAATAGGAGGGCGTGGTATTTCCACAAGGTGTGGAAATACTGTGGAAATGCCGCACCAGCGGCACCCCACCAAGCTTAAATGTTTTTAAGCCTAGGACTCCGGCCTAGCGTTCCCCTGATTTGCCAGTGTCGCGAGGGTGGCCGGGGCTGTTACAGGACCTTCGCGTCATAGCACCGACGAGGTCCGATTGTCCACGAAAGCCGTCGCACGCGGCAAGGGAAAAATAACGCGGCATACAAGGCAGCCTGCACAGGAGATGCACAGGATTTCCACAGACATGAAATTCGCACGCCAGTGAGCAAAAATTATTTGGAATTTCCAGTCTTTTCGAACAAGCGGCGGGATCAACGCTTACTTTTTCTTGCCAGACCGGGGAAATTCATAAATTCCAAGCGGGTAATTGCCTAAGAGCAGGTCATCTTTTTCGACGAACACGAAATCAGGCACCATGCGCGCGCGATCTGTCGTATAGATACGGTTGCTAGACGTATTGTTATCAGCGTTATCGAAGTGCATCAACAAGTTCCCCAGGGCCAGCCAGACTTCCTGAGTTTCGGGATCGACTCCCAACGCGGAGATGATCTCGTGGGGAGAGGCTGTCTTTCCCGAGCCCGCGCGTGCGATTTCCTGGCGCGCGGACTGCGCCATGGGCTGAAGCTCGAGGGTGGTAAGCGTCAGTTCATCGAGCAGATAGCCCGAACTGGAGTCGTATTTTCGTACCGTAGGTTCCGGCAAATAGCGGAATGCAAAATACAGATTGCCGGCTTTGTCCGAGGCCAGATGCCCCCCGTTGAGTCGCTGGTTCAGTTCGGCGTCGTCGCTCAGGTCGGCCGGCTCGCCCAATTCACGCACGAGGGTGCCGTGCAGATCGTAGACGGCGATCAGGCGCTCGGAATTGCCACTGCACACGGCAAACTGATCGCGCGGAAGGGCGACAATTTGGGTTGGTTCAGGAACGCGAAAATGTGCGAAAGGCATCCCGTCAGCCGTGTAGACGCTAACGGTGTTCGCGCTTTGATCGGCAATGTACACGCGGCCAGATGCGTCGAGATCCAGTGAACTGGGAGAGACAAGTTCGCCGGGCCGAGGCTGCGCGGGAATCTGCCGCAGTTTTCTTCCCTGTGAGTCGAAGACAAGCACGACAGGCGTAGAGTGCGCAGACGGCTGAGAGCGTTTCGAAGGCGTAGCACGTTTAGAAGGGTCCAAATGATCAGACGGGGTAGGCGGCGCCAGGACGTAGTAGGCGCCGTCTGGACCGCGGCGGATAGCGCGAAAGCCAGCCCCGACGTCAGGAAATCGGCGTCGAGCCGCATCTAGGGTCGGGTCTTCTTGAGCGTGCATGAGCGCGCCGGAGAAGACGGCTGCACACAGGATGGCAAGGGGCAGCGGGAGAATTTGGGCGATGCGTTTCACTGTCAGTGCATATAAATGCGACGGCGCCCGCATTAGGTTGCTCGTGCGAGGCGAATCAATGGTCCAAGCGATAGCGGCGCCGCGCCACGGATACCGCCCGACCGCTGACGGAATCCGCCTCGATGAGCACGGCGTTCATTTGTATGTCGCCTGTGGCGACTTCGAATCGGGCCGGCAGTCCGTCGAGAAAGCGCTTGATGATTGGGCCTTTCTCCATCCCGATCACGGAATCGTGCGGCCCCGTCATACCTACGTCCGTGATGTAGGCGGTTCCGCCGGGCAGGATTTGCTCGTCCGCGGTAGCCACGTGGGTGTGTGTTCCGAGGACGGCCGTGACACGTCCATCCAAATACCAGCCCATCGCCTGCTTCTCGCTGGTGGCTTCAGCGTGCATATCCACGATGACGACCTTGGTTTCGGGTGGCAGCCTGAGCAATTCGCGATCGGCGACGCTGAACGGATCATCGTTTGACGCCATGAAGATGCGCCCTTGCAGGCAGAGGACGGCATAAGGCGTCCCTTGACGGGACATGCCGCAGAAAAGCCCGCTGCCAGGGCTGACCACTGGGAAATTAGCGGGACGCAGCAGCCGGGGCTCTCGCGGAATGAAGTCCAGAATCTCCTTGCGGTCCCAGATATGATTCCCTCCGGAAAGCACCTCGATTCCGGCGGAAAGCAGTTCCTCGGTCAGCCGCGGAGTGATGCCGAAACCGGAAGCCGAGTTCTCGCCATTGGCGATCACGAGGTCGGCCTGTTCATTAGAGATGATGTCTTCCAGGCGTTCGAGCACGATACGCCGCCCGGGCGAACCTACAATATCCCCAATAAACAAAATGCGCATGTATGTGAGGTGGAAGGAGCGGTCCACTTCGCCGTGTGGAGCTAGATCCTGAACCTCTGTTATAAGGTGGGCGCCCTGCGCCGGCCTTTAGGCTTTCCCGCAACCGAGGCATGCCCGGCTGCGGGCCATGCGCACAGGCCGTCTGACCCGGGCACCGCAGAGATCCAGCATTGGTTCAAAAGATCTTCGCACCAATCACGCGCGTTGCAGGCCTACTCCTCGTACATTCTAGCGGTCCAAGGACGACCGTCAAATCGAATTTCCCTGCTGGCGTGTCTTTGTGCGCTCAGGCAGTTTGCTGAAGGGCGCGATCGATCAGTTTGAGGCAACGTTCGGCGTTTGCTTGCAATGCCGCCTCGTCTTTTTCCCGGTTCTGCCGAAGATTGTGCAGTTCGTCGGCAATGGACAAAGCTGCGAGCACAGCGACCTTTACCGAGTCCACTGCTCCAGTCCCACGGGCGACCTGGCGCATACGCTGGTCCACATACTTGGCCAATTGCTCCACATAAGAGGGCTCGAGGTCCCCAGCGACGTTGTAAACCTGATCGTAAATTTCGACTTTCATCCTGGCACGCCTCCCGGCAAAAAACCGCGCGGCTAGGGCGGCGTTATTGTGCGACACCGGCTAAGCCAGGGCAAGGTGTTCATCAATGCGCGGCGGGGGACTCGGGGGTTGCGGTTGCGCCTAAGCCGAACGCAGCTCCGCGCCTAACTTCTGCTGCAATGTGGAAATGATGCGCGAGGAAAAATCGTTGAGTTGAGCTTCGGTCAGAGTGGCTTCCTGGCTTTGAAATGTGACCCGGACCAGCAGGGAAAACTTTCCTGCCGGGATATTTCGTCCCCGAAAAAGGTCGACCGCCTCGATAGAGATAGCTTCGCGAATTCGCAAGCCCACAATGGCTTCGCGCACTGAGGCGAAGGTGGCGCCGTCTGTGAGAATCAACGAAAAATCGCGCTCGACTGCGGGGAAGCGCGAAATCGGCTGATATTGTCGGCTGTCGCGCGCGAAGTGGTATGCGGAGAAAAACGGGTCAAGCGCCAATTCAGCCAGAAAGACGTCATGGCGCAACTTGAACTGGTCAGCCACCCCTCTCGCGAGCCCTCCTGCCCAACCCACGTCAGGGCCTCCTGGGATCGTTGTGCGATGAACATTGGGACCGCTAACGTGAACGACATATCCTTGTGCCATTGAGAGTTTCCCGGCTTGGGCAGGATGCTGCCAAGGAAGCGTTTCGCCGTTCCACGCGAAGCCGCCGGCAAGATCACCAATTTGGTCGAGGTCGCCTTTGAGGTCGGCGAAGGAGTACTCCCGGGCAGATTCCGCGACGCCTTGTTGGCGCGCCAGGCCGGTTGCGCCGATGGTGACGATGCGCGTCTCTTCGGGCGCGTCATTCAGCAGGCGATAAGCGCGGCCGATTTCAAACAGCCGCAACTCGCGCTGGCCGCGGTTCAAATTCCAAGCCAGCGCATGCGCCATGCTCACCAAGCCATTCGAGCGCAACAGGGAGGCGTCTTCCGCGAGAGGATTTGCCACGCGAGCGGGTACTACGTCCCCGGGCCGGAAAAGGGCATCTTCCGCTTCGTTTACCAGCGGAATGGAGACGATCTCCCGATAGCCCAGGCCGATCAGCCGCTCGCGCAATCGGTCCTCGGCTTCCGCGTGCGGCAATCGCGCCGCCGGCTGTTTGGCCGGATGCAGCCGCGGCGGAAACTTGTCCAAGCCATAGTGTCGAGCGACTTCTTCGATCAAATCCACTTCGCGTGTGACGTCCTGGCGCCAGGAGGGCTGGCGGCATTGCCATCGCGCGAGCGTTGCATCGGCTGCGCCGCGCGTTTGATCAATATGCTGATCAATACGCTGAGGAGCAAAGCCGAGCGCGCGGAGAATCGCCTCGATTTCGCGGTCGGGCACGTCGGCTCCCATCACGCGCAGGATTTCTTTGCGTGAGAGCTCCAGGGCAAGAGGTTCCCGGCGCGCTGGATAAACATCCACCACTCCGGCCAGCACTTCCCCGCCAGCTAATTCGCGGATTAGGGCCGCGCAGTGTCGCGAGGCTAGCTCGGCCATCTCCGGGTCAGCGCCGCGCTCAAAACGCGTGGATGCCTCCGTCCGCAGCCCCAGCGCTTTCGAACTACGGCGAATGGAGATCGGATCAAACCACGCAGCTTCCAGGAGCACGTTGCGCGTTGCGAAACCGATCTCGGTTTGCGCTCCTCCCATGATGCCACCGATGCCCACCGCGCGAGCTGCGTCCGCAACGACGCAGACTTCTGGCGACACAGTGCGCTCAACGTCATCGAGCGTGCGGATCTTTTCGCCGGGACGCGCGCGGCGAACGATAATGCGCCGTTCGGCCAGTAGATCCAGATCGTAGGCGTGCATGGGCTGGCCTAGCTCGAGCATTACGTAATTGGTGGCGTCCACCACATTGTTGATGGAACCCTGCGCGAGGGCCTCCAGGCGTTTGCGCAGCCAATCGGGCGACGGCTGCACCTTCACGCCGCGCAAGATGCGTGCGGTGTATCTGCCGCAAAGCTCCGGGCACTCGATTTCAACGCGGGCAGAGCGCGCAGCACTCTCGCCGGCTTCCGGCAGGGCTACGGAGACGGGCTTCAGCTCGTTTCGCCCCAAGGCGGCCACTTCGCGTGCCACGCCGTAATGCGCGAGGCAATCGGGGCGATTGATGGTGAGGTCAAGATCGAGCAGCGGGCCCGCGGAAGTTTCGGACACGCCTTCGACGGCGATCCCGGCCAAAGACAATCGTTCCGCCAACTCTCTAGGAGCAAACGGGACTTCCACAAACTCCTTCAGCCAGTCGTAAAGGATTTTCATCGTGCGTCAGGACATTTGCGCGTCAGGGAAATTGCCGCAGGAAGCGCACATCATTTTGAAAGAGGAGCTGCACATCGTCGATTCCGTATTTGAGCTGCGAAAGACGGTCGACTCCCATGCCGAAAGCGTAGCCGGAGACGCGCTTCGAATCGTAATTCACAAAGCCATAGACGGCCGGATCAACCATGCCCGCGCCGAACAGCTCGATCCATCCGGAATTCTTGCAAAGCCTGCAGCCGCTGCCCCCGCAGACAAAGCAGCTCGCGTCTATCTCCACCGAAGGTTCGGTGAACGGAAAATAGCTCGGGCGCAGACGCGTTTTGGCGGCGGAGCCCAGGAATTCGCGCACGAAATATTCGACTGTCCCCTTGAATTCGCAGAAGGTGATGTCCGTATCGACCGCGAGGCCTTCCACCTGGTGGAACATGTAGGAGTGGGTCGCGTCGGGATTATCACGGCGATAAACCTTTCCCGGCACGATGATGCGCACGGGAGGCTGCTGCTTCTCCATCGTGTGAATTTGCATGGGAGAGGTGTGCGTGCGCAGCAGATGCGGCTGCGATCCCGGCGGAAGATCGAGATAGAACGTATCCATCATGTCGCGCGCCGGGTGATGTTCCGGGATATTCAGCGCCTCGAAATTGTAATAAGGCGTTTCGATCTCCCGGCCTTCCACGACGGCAAAACCAAGCGAAAGAAAGATGCGCTCGATTTCTTCGAATGTTTGCCGTATCAGGTGCCGCGAACCAATCGGCCGATCAACGCCAGGCAACGAGAGGTCAACGCGCTCGCGGGCAAGGGCTGCGCTGTCCGCTGCGTTTGCAACCGCTGCACCCATCTCTTCGAGACGCCGTTCAACATGGCTACGCAGATCGTTAAGGCAGCGCCCGACGGTACGTCTTAGCGGCGGTGGGGAGCTTTTGAGCCAGTTCTCGGTTATGCGCGTCAGCACTCCGGCTTTCCGGCCAACCCAGGCGTCTCGCTTCATCCTCCAACCGACTTCATCCTCGGGCGCGCTAGCAGTTTGTTTATCGAACTGCTGACGCACCCCATGAAAAAGTTCCTCAACCTGCGAATCGCCACTGATGCCAAGCTGATCGAGAGTTTGGGTTGTAGGATCGTTTGTCATTAGGCGCCGCCGCGTCCTACCAAGCCCCTTGCGGAACAAACGTTGTCAAGGCGAGTTTCGGTAAGCTGCGCGGCCAGTTAGAATGTCGCTTTCAGGCGCTCAAGCCGGAGTTCCAGCCGCCTGCTTCGCCTGGGCGGCGATATTCGCGAATCCCACGGCGTCTCGCACCGCGATATCGGCCAGGATTTTGCGGTCGATATCGACGCCGCCCGCCTTTAGTCCGTGTATGAGTTCGCTGTAAGAAAGCCCGTTCAAGCGCGCTGCGGCGCCGATGCGCTGAATCCACAGCCGGCGAAACTGACGTTTGCGCTGGCGGCGATCCCTATAAGAGTAGCGTTCGGCTCGGTTGACGGCTTCCTGCGCCGATTGATAGAGCTTGCTCTTAGTGAGGAAAAAGCCTTTCGTGCGGCGTAAATATTTTTTGCGGCGCGCGCGGCGCTTCGTGCCACGTTTTACTCTGGCCATTGCATTTCTCCTGCGCGGAGATCACACGAAGCGGCGTAGGCCTGGTCGCGCCGATTCGACGCCGGAAATGTGGCGCTAATGATTCGGCGAGACGGACGGCCAACGACGGTGTCGAGCGTCTCCACGGCGTGTTGAGGTATTTGCTCCGCTGCGTCCAAAAAGCGAGCGGCGGAATCTGGCGGCGATCAATTAAGATTCAGTTTCGATTGACCGCAGCCAGTGGCCGGCAGGCCCGCCGTGGCGGATAACGCGCTGCCTGGCACAAAATCAGAATCCCAAATTAGACCTAAAGCAGAACTAAACCAGAAAAGATCTAGCCGTAGGGCAACATCCTGCGCACATGGGGCGCATCCGCTGGATCGACTTGCGCCAGCTTCTTCAGACGGCGCATACGCTTCGGGAGCTTGGTTCCCAGCAGATGCCGCTTGCCGGAATGCATGCGCAAAATCTTGCCGTTGGCGGTGATCTTGAATCTTTTCCCAGCGCCGCGATGCGACTTCAGCTTACGTTTCTTTTGCTTTTTCGCCACAGACTGTCCTTTGCTTCAGGCTTGACTCACGCCCGCCGTTGCCGACGGCCGCACAGGCGCTCCACCCTTCTTGGGCGCAAGAAGAGCCATCAATATGTTGGCCTCCATGCGCGGTCCGATTTCCACGAGCGCGTGATCGGCGATATCTTTGAGCAGGCGCTCCATCTTGGCGCGGCCTACTTCCTGGTGAGCCATTTCACGGCCGCGATGAAAAATCATGGCTTTTACTTTGTGGCCGTCACCCAGAAACCTAATGATCTGGTTTTTCCGAACCTGATAATCGTGCTCGGCGGTGGCCGGCCGGAACTTTACTTCCTTGAGCTGCGTGCCTTTTTGGTGTTTGCGCTGCTCGTGCGCTTTCTTATTTGTCTGATAAAGAAATTTTCCGTAATCGGTGATCTTGCAGACTGGCGGGTCCGCATTCGGCGAGATCTCTACCAAGTCCAAACCCCGCTCGCGGGCCACTCGCATTGCCTCAAAGGGCTGCATAACGCCCAATTGCCCGCCTTCGTCATCTATCACACGAATTTCCCGAGCCCGGATGCGTTCGTTTACCCGGGTGCGTTCTGTGGCTCGAAAACTTCGCTCAGCGATAAACCCACCTCCGCAGCGGCGCCTGAGGCGTCCGACTGTACTTCCTTACGACAGGGTCACAAAGTATAGCACGGTTATCCCGGACGATCATTCCTCCACAGATGGCCCCTACAGATTGATGGTTGAACCAATTATGACCCGTACCTGCGCCGGTCTGCTTTTCATCGGATGTGCCGAACAGCACGAAAGGCATCGCGAAATTCGTAGCCGGATACGAATCTCCGGGGCGCTCATGCTTACGCGGATTGACTCTCACCAGGGGCGGTGGGAAAATCCACACTATCTTCAAGTTTGTGGAACGAAGGTTTGCGGAATAGGGAGGTTTGTGGAATGTCCAAATACTCATTCGTTCTGGTGTTGTCGCTGGCCTTGGTCGCGGTTTCGGCGCCCGTTTTCGCCCATCATGGCGCTTCTGCGTATGACAATTCGACCCTGACCACTCTAACGGGAACCATCACGGACTTTCAGTTCATTCAGCCGCATCCGCTGATTTCCCTTGATGCCAAGGACGATAACGGGAACGTCACGAAGTGGTCCGTAGAGATGACGGCGCCCAATCACCTGGTTCACTACGGATGGAATGGGCACAAGCTCCACGCGGGCCAAACGATCAAAGTTACTGGTCACGCCGCCAAGAACGGCATCAAGGTTTTGAATCTGCGCCAAATCTTCGACGCGGACGGCAAGGAGATTCCTCTCGGTCCGCCACCGCAACCAGGGCAGAGCTGAGATTCCCATTCGTTTGCTCAATCGTCGGTTCGAAGTAAGGCGGAGGAGATATAAGCAATGCCTCGTCGATTATTGAATTGGTCCGTTGCGCTGGTGGCCGTGCTCGCGTGCTCCTATACTCTGCTCGCGCAAAATTCCGGAAGCTCGGGAGCGGCAAAGGGAAAACCGGCAGCCGCTAAGTCCGACGCTTCTAAGGGTGCCTGGCAGGTTCCGAAGACGGCGTGGGGCGAGCCGGATTTTTCCGGCATGTGGGAACCGAAAATGCCTCCCAGCGCGCGCGAGTATGCCGGATATTCGTTTATCTCACATAAAGACGTCGTTCCGCTGATGACGCCGTGGGGAAAAGACCAGTATATGAGTACGAAGCCCTCGTGGGGACCGCTGGCCACTCCGGATTCGACCGATATGGTGAATCCGACGACCGGCAAGGAAGTCGGATGCTTCCCTACCGGCGTACCGCGCATTTGGGTTCACCCCTTCCCCACGAAGATCGTGCAGGTTCCGCACGTGGTTTATTTCCTGCACGAGTTCAATCATTTTGTGCGCGAGATTTATACCAACGAGGGCCGCGAGCATCCCAAAGACGAAGATCCCTGGTGGATGGGGCACTCCGTAGGCTGGTGGGAAGGGAATACGCTGGTCATCGATACGGTCGATTCCAATGACAAAACTTGGATAGACCGCGCCGGTTTGCCGCACTCCGATAAGCTGCACGTCATCGAGCGCATCACCCGCCCCGAACAGAATAAGCTGCGGGTGGACATCACCATCGATGACCCGAAGACCTATACCAAAACGTGGTCTGGATTCCGCGAGCTCGAGTTCGAGCCCGCGTGGAAAATCACGGAAATGATTTGTGAAGACAACGTCACCTTCAACGACCTGAAGAACGAAGGCAAAGAACAGTAGGAAATTACAGGTTTGAGATGCGAAGCGGCCCTGCGCCCTAAGAGAGAAGTAGGGCCGCTTTTCTTTTGCGCCCGCTAAGACTTGGGCACGGCGGAACGCGCTGCTTCGACGGGCTTGAACTGCTTGCTCAGCGCCAGCCCCTGCTGCTGATAAGAAGACCCAATCGCCTGACCATAGAGCTTCTCCGGAGCATTCGCCATTCTGTGATAGATAAGCCGCCCGATGATTTGCTTATCTTCAAGTAAGATTGGGACCTCGTGCGCGCGCACCTCGAGCACTGCCTTTGTGCCTTTGATTTCGCCTGACGCGCCGTATCCGAATCCGGGATCGAAAAAACCCGCGTAGTGGACGCTGAAATCGCCAATCGACTGATCGAAGGGCTCCATTTCGGCAGCGAAGGAAGGCGGTACGGAGAATCTTTCCTTGGATGCCATCAGGTAGAAGTCCCCTGGATCGAGGACGACTCGTTTTGACTTCGGGTTGAGGATCGGCACCCAAAAATCCGCGGGATCGTAGGCCCGCACTTTGCTGAGATCAATCGGACGGCAATGTCTTTTCGCCTTATAAGCCACGATCGAATCTTCTTTGCCCTCAAGATCCGTGGTCGTCCGCAAACCGCGATCGATAATGGCCTGCTGATCTCCACCTTGGCTGGACACGAGATTTTTCAGGCCGCGCTCAATCACCGCTTCCGCCGGGCCTTCGCCATTTTCGTAGTAGACGAGCCGCTCTTTCTCAGCCAATTGTTCGAGAATTCCGTCCGTGGATAATGGATTGCCGCGAATGAATCGAAGCTGATTCAGCTTCGTCCCGGAGGTCACAATGATCGGGAACGTTCGGGGTACGATTTCGACGTATAAGTCGCCGGCATATCCCTTCAGGACTTGCTCAAATTCCAAGCCGCCATCGGTGATGAGGCGTGTGAAGATATCCAAGCGTCCTGTGGTGCTTTTTGGGTTGGCCTTGCCGCCAATATCTCGCGGAAGCGCGAGACTCTCGAGCAGGGGCACAACGTATACGGCATTCGTTTCCAGCAGCGTCGGCCGGCTCAGATCATACTCAGCAATCTTCAGCTCCTCGATTTTGTTCCTGAGTGTCGCAGAGCGGCCCGGAAGAAAGCTGGCCTGCACGCGATACGCAACGGTTCCGAGACGCAAATCCATCGAGGCAGGTTGAATCTGCGCGTCGGGAATTTCGGTGGCGCAGCGAATTTTCCCATTCGCGATCAATTCACGAATTTCCTGCGAAGGCAGTATGCCGGTTTTGCGTTCACGCCGCGTCTGTGGCGAAGATTCCAAAGCGTATCGTCCTTTCTTGTGATTCTGGATTTTAGCACGTTGCAAAAGGCAAGCCCGGAGTGCGGTCTGAGGAAATCTTAGGACGCCCCACGAGTTTCGACTTCGGCGCGGAGTTTGGCGAGAAATTCGCTTAACGGCTGCGGGCCGAGGTCGCCTTTGCCGTGATGGCGCACCGAAACGGTGCGGGCTTCGGCTTCTTTGCCGCCCACGACGGCCATGTAAGGAATTTTCTGCATTTCGGAATCGCGAATCTTGGCCTGAAGCTTTTCGTTGCGGTCATCGAGCGTGGCGCGGATGCCAGCGGCACCGAGTTCCGAAGTGACGGCCTTGGCGTAGTCCGAAAATTTGTTGCTTACCGGCAAAATGGCCACCTGCACCGGAGCGAGCCACAGCGGAAAGGCGCCGGCATAGTGCTCGATCAGAATGCCAAAGAATCGTTCCACCGAACCCCAGAGAGCGCGATGGACCATTAGCGGCTGGTGCCGGCTACCGTCTTCACCGACGTACTCCAGGCCGAAGCGCCCAGGCAAGTTGAAGTCGAACTGCACCGTGGTGAGCTGCCAGGGCCGGCCGATGGCGTCGATCAGTTTGACGTCGATCTTCGGGCCATAGAAAGCGGCTTCGCCTTCCATGCGCTTGAACGGAATGTTCATGCGTTCGAGCGTCGAGGAAAGCGCGCGTGTGGCGCGTTCCCAATCTTCGCGAGAGCCCGCGTAGTTTTCCGGATGCGCGGCATCCCATTCCGAAAGCTCCACCTGGTAACGCGAGAAACCAAACGTCTTCATCACTGCAAAAGCGAAATCCACGCAGGCCTCGACTTCGGCTTCGATCTGGCTGGGCATGCAAAAGATGTGCGCGTCATCCTGCGTGAAGCCGCGCACACGCAGCAGGCCGTGCAGCACGCCCGAGCGTTCGTAGCGGTAAACCGTGCCGAGTTCCGCCAGGCGCACCGGCAAATCGCGATAACTGCGCATCCGCGATTTGTAGATCAAAATGTGTCCGGGGCAGTTCATGGGCTTGAGCTGATAGTCGTCTTTCTCCACTTCAATCGGCCCAAACATGTTCTCGCGATAGAAATTCGTGTGGCCGCTTGTGTTCCACAAATCCAGCCGCATGATATGCGGTGTGAAAACGAGCTGATAGCCGCGGCGCAGCAACTCATCGCGCAGCCAGTCTTCCATCAGCTTGCGCACAAGGCCGCCCTTGGGATGCCAGAAGATCAGGCCCGGCCCGGCTTCTTCCTGAATGCTGAAAAGATCGAGTTCCGTGCCCAGCCGCCGGTGATCGCGGCGTTTGGCCTCTTCCAGCCGGTGCAGGTAGTCGTCCAGTTCCGGCTGCGTGAAAAAGCAGGCGCCGTAGACGCGCTGCATCTGCGGATTGCCTTCCTGCCCCTTCCAGTAGGCGCCGGCCACGTTCATCAGTTTGAAGGCACGGATGCGGCCCGTGCTAGGAATGTGCGGACCGCGGCAGAAATCGATAAATTTGCCGGTGGTGTAAAACGACACCATCGGCTCGACGGCTTTTTCCTGCACCAGCTCGCATTTGAAGTTCTGGTTCCAATTCTTGTAAAGCTCGATAGCCTCCGCCTTGGGAACAAGCTTGCGCTCGTTGGGCAGGTCGCGCGCCGCAATCTCGTGCATTTTTTTCTCGATGCGGGCGAGATCTTCGGGCGTGAAGGGCTGCTCGCGCAGAAATTCGTAAAAAAATCCTGTATCGATGGGCGGGCCGACGCCGAGCTTCACATCAGGAAAAAGCTCCAGTACGGCGGCGGCCAGCAGGTGTGCCGCGGAATGCCGGAAGACCTGCAGGGATTCGGGATCCTTTGACGTCAGAATTTTGAGCGAAGCGTTCTCTTCCAGCGGCCGCGAAAGATCGATGAGCTCCCCATCCACGCGCGCCACCAGCGCCTCGCGGGCCAGACCCTGCGAGATTTTGCGGGCGATCTCCGCCGGGGTCGTGCCGCGGGGCACTTCCTGCTGTGAGCCATCGGGTAGCGTGACTTGGATGTTATCCATGCGCAATCTTGCGCTAGCGAGAAAACACTAACGCTAACAAATCGTTTCCGGCAGGGTCAAGGCGCCGAAGCGCGAAGCGAACGAAATTATGGTAGTGTCGCCACTGAAACCAACCGCGGAGAATGGATTTGGCCAGTGATTACAAGCAGCGTCTGAAAGATGTGCTCCAGCGCAAGTCGATCGTGTGGGGGAAAGTGAAGCTCTCTTCCGGGCAGGAGAGCGACTACTACTTCGACTGCAAGCCTACGACTCTCGATCCGGAGGGCGCTTTTCTCACGGCGCACGCGGTGCTCGACCTGCTGGATGAGCACGGAATCCGCGCCGATGCCATCGGCGGACCTCCCGTCGGGGCGCATCCCATCGTTTCGGCTGTGGCCGCGGTGAGTTATTTGCGCTCAAAAGAAGGGAAGGGCCGCCCATTGCCCGCTTTTTTGATCCGCAAGCAGCCCAAAGCGCACGGCCTGGAGAAACAAATCGAGGGTCTCGACGTAAAAAAGATTCGCGATGTAGTAATCATCGATGATGTTTGCACGAAGGGCGAATCCACATTGGAAGCGCTCAAAATTGTTGAGGAGGCTGGCCTGCGGGTCGCTGCGGTGCTCAGCGTCATCGATCGCGAAGCGGGCGGGTCAGAAAAGCTGCGCGCGAAATATCCTTACTTCGCCCTGTTTACCGGCAAAGAGCTGCTCGAGACAGCGTCCCGCAGCGCGGCAGAATCCCACTAGCTCCTCTAATCGATGTGCAGCTGATGAGGCGCTCGGCGCGATATCGCGCGCCTGGATGCCTCAGGGCGTATCGTGCGATGACACACCGGTCATCACAGGAGTAATCTTCGCCAGCTCTTTCGCAAATAGCGGATTTTCCGGGAACTCCAGCGCCAGCTCCTGAAGTTGCAGGCGAGCCAGGTCCGGATCCTTTTCTCGCAACGCGGCCAATGCCAGCATCAATCTCGCGAATGGCCGCAAGTAGCGCGCATGTTCGCTCGCAGCTGCTCGCGCGACCTGCTGCATGCCGAGCGTCTTATCCGGCGCCACGCCAAGCAGGATATGGGCATTACGTTCCGTTTCGCGCAAGCTGCGCATGCTATCAAGCTGGCGCTTTTGGATCAAAAAGAAATCGTCGGCCTGCATCCCGCCAATCAGCGTCAAAGCGAAGAGCGCATCCGGGTCCTTCGGTTGTTTGGCCATGCGCGCTCGCGCCAATTTTTGAGCTCGCTGCACTGCGGAGGCAAATTGGCGTTCGAGCTCGGGGTCAGGCTTATCCTTGATCCCGCCAAGCAAGCGGTTGTCATCGAGGAAAAATTCGGAGGTAAGCACGCCTTTGAGATAGAACTCCTCGAAAAGATCGGAAGCGGCTTCGAGCGCTGGCCCCAGAGGCTCTCCCGGCCGCTTTTGCTGCCACTTGGCAAATCCTTCCCGCGCCTGGTCGAATTGCAACTGATACAGCAACTGAAATCCGGAAAGCAGTTCGGGATCGTCCATCACGCCCGCTCCGATTTTCTCGCCGCTGTCCCCTCCCTCGAGCTTTTGCGGTGCTCCGACTCTCGCCGGCACAGCCGCCATTAGCCCGACGGCCGCTATTAGCCCAACGAGCGGCAAAGCAATAGCGCCGCGGCCGCAAGTGCTTGCCGGTCTGAAGCGGAATCGTCGCATCCCCGCGTTTAGATGCCTAAAATCACTGCCGCGAGCGCGCAATTTGAGTGAGGCCATAAACCTAGACTCTTTCCGCCCTACTGGACAGGTGCAGAAAGCACTCGATTTCCACTAAGCTTTTGAGGACGCACGCACTTAAATACTGACAGGGCCGTTTAGCCGCGTCTTCTGTTAGGAGTTTTGCAGAAGCGCTCGGATTTGGCAAAGGTCTAATGCGCGATTTCACAAGATGGTTTCTCCTCGTTATGCTCTGCTGCTCAGCGCCTTGGACGGCATTAGCGCAATCGTCCCCCAGCGCGGCGGTCCAGCCGAGTCGGTTCGTCGTATACGAATATTTTACAGGCGATACCAATGCCGACGGGCAAGTCATGGCCCTGAACTCATCGGCCACTTACTATTTCACCGATCACTTCAGCGCTCGAGCTGGCATCCCGATTTATTTCGACCGCGTCCCTTCGACGGTCGCTTCGAGCTCGGC
>Ga0307477_10002030_pt1 | contig 16042 bp, 13 predicted proteins | sample atmos_gasesECM2C_FD_203316 | JGI IMG/M metagenome (GOLD analysis project Ga0307477, IMG submission 203316) | Hardwood forest soil microbial communities from Morgan-Monroe State Forest, Indiana, United States - atmos_gasesECM2C_515 | ecosystem: Environmental > Terrestrial > Soil > Temperate...
TGTCGGCGACGGCGGTCGAGGCAGTGCGTGGCGTGCTGATCACCGCGCACGTGTACCTGCGCGACGAGCTCACCGATCGCGATGTGTGGCGCATCTATCGCGCGAGCTACGCTGATGAGCCCTTCGTACGCGTGCTCAAGGCGAACTCCGGATTGCACCGCGCGCCGAATCCGAAGCTGGTGGTGGGTACCAACTACTGCGACGTGGGATTCGAGCGCGACCCACACTCCCGAAGACTTGTGGTGACCAGCGCGATCGACAACCTTGTCAAGGGAGCGGCGGGACAGGCGGTGCAGGCGCTCAACGTCCGCTGCGGCTTCGACGAACGCGCCGGGCTCGGCTTCGGCGGGCTGTACCCGCTGTGACGGTCGTCGTCAAGATCGGTGGCAGCATCGGTGATTTGGACGGCGCGCTGCAGGACATCGCCGGTGTCGACGGGCCCGTGGTGGTCGTCCACGGCGCCAGCCGCGAGCTCGACGCGCTCTCCACGCGGTTGGGCAGCCCCGCGCGAATCGTCGAGTCCGAGCGTGGAGAGACGTCGCGATACACAGACGCAGCGACGATGGATCGCTTTCTCATGGCCTACGCGGGCAAGACGAACAAGCGAATCGTGGAGCGGCTCCGGCAGCTCGGCGTCGACGCGCTGGGCTTGAGTGGACTCGATGGCGGGATCATTCGCGGCCGGCGCCGTGCCGATCTGCGCATCCGGGAGAACGGCAGAACCCTGGTGCTGCACGACAACCACGTCGGCAGCATCGACGTCGTCAACACCGCGCTGCTGCACCTGCTGCTCGCCGGCGGTTACGTTCCTGTGTTGACACCGCCGATCGCCGCGGAGGACGGGACCGCGCTGAACGTCGACGGCGACCGGATGGCCGCCGAGATCGCGGTGGCACTCGGCGCCGACGCACTCGTCATCCTTTCCGACACGCCGGGACTCTTGCGAGACATCAGGGACGAATCGACGGTGATCGGCAGTGTTGCGGCGGATGATGTCGAGGCGTTGCTGCCGTCGATGGGCGGTCGCGCACGCAGCAAGCTGCGCGCCGCGGCGAGTGCCCGTCAGCGTTGTGTCTCGATAGTGACGATCGGCGACGGCCGCGTCGCGCGGCCGCTCACTGCCGCGCTCTCCGGAGCAGGGACGTCTATCACCTGACGTTTCGCATTGTCCGCCCGTTGTCCCTCGTGTAAGAACACCTGTTCGTTACACTACATCTGTGTGTAGTGAGCAGGGTGCTGGCCAGGAGATCGCGGTCTTGCGGGCCGCGATCGAGCGGCTGCGCTCGCGCGTTCGGCTGGATCGCGCGGTCGACGATGCGGCTGAAGAGTTGAAGACGCTGCGCCGGGCGTGCAATCTGCTCGAGCTGGAGTTCGCCACTGTCGCCGCCGAGTTCGCGACCGGGTTCGCCGCCGTGGCTGCGCTCGAAGCTGCTGCGAGCGATGAGTACGCGTACGCCGGCTACGTCAGCCCGGTCTCGTGGATGCGCCACGAATGCCACATGACCGGCGCCGCCGCTTCGGGCGCCATTGGCGTCGGTCAGCAGCGCGAGGTGTTGCCCACCAGCATCGCGGCGATGGAGGACGGCGAGATCGGCTTCGCCCACCTGGCCCTGATGGCGAGCACCGCCAGCGCGATCGGCGAATCGCCGACGGGCGCCGGCTTCGACGAAGCCCCGTTGCTCGGCCAGGCCAAGCAGCACCTGGTCAGCCGCTTCCGCACCGACTGCGCCCACGCCCGCCACGCCGCCGACAGGGAGGGCTTCCTCGCGGCGCAGCTCCAGAACGAGGAATACCGCGCGCTGGAGCTGAAGCCGCTGGAGCAGGGCGGGGTCGAGCTGCACGGCTACTTCGACGCCGTCGGTGGCAGCACCATCCGCACCGTGCTCGAGCCGCTCGCCCTGCGCAACGGGGTGGGTGACCAGCGCACTGCTCAGCAACGGCTGGCCGACGCGCTGGTGGAGCTCGCCGACCACTGCCTCAACGAGGGACTGGCCCCGCGTCGCAACGGCCAGCGCCCCCACCTGCAGGTCACCGCCACGCTGGAGACCATCCAGGGGCTGATCGGCGCGCCCGCCGGCGAGCTGGAGCTGGGCGGGCCGATCGCAGCGGCCACCGTGCAGCGGCTGGCCTGCGACGCCAGCATCACCCGGATCGTGCTCGGCGGCGAGTCCCAGGTGCTGGACGTGGGCCGGGCCACCCGGGTGCCCAGCGCGGCGATGCGCACGGCGCTGCGGGTGCGCGACGGCGGCTGTGTGTGGCCCGGCTGCGACCGGCCCGCATCCTGGACCGCGGCCCACCACGTGCTGCACTGGGGCCGGCTGGGTGACACCAACATCGACAACCTGGTCTCGCTCTGCCGGCGCCACCACTGGATGGTTCACGAGGGTGGCTGGAACCTGGTGCGCACCGACGACCGCGTGCTGGCGCTGCCACCCGTGCAGCGATACGCGTCGCTCTCGCGCCCTCCCGACTCCCGCGAAGCCGCCTGAGACCCGTCGCTGCTGAAAACTGTCGCTGCAATTTCGACCGCGTTATGACGCAGCTTGCCGATCGTCAGCCCGCGATGTCGACTGTCCCCGCCCTCCACGCGGTTTCAGCGATGGCGTACTCGAACGCATCGGCGAGTGCGATCCACGAAGCCTCGATGATGTTGGTGCTGCAACCCACCGTGCTCCAGCGGCGGTGGTGGTCACCGCTCTCCACGAGCACGCGTACCCCCGCGGCGGTGCCGTCGCGCCCGTCGAGCACGCGCACCTTGTAGTCGAACAACTGCGTCTCGGCGATCTCGGGGTAGCTCGGAGTCAATGCCTTGCGCAGCGCGGCGTCGAGCGCGTTCACAGGACCGTTCCCCTCGGCGGCCGTGTGCACCACGTCGCCGTTGACCTCCACCTTGACAGTTGCCTCGCACACCAAGCCCCGTCCCTCACGCTGCTCCACGAGCGTGATGTAGTCGACCAGCCGGAACGGCGATGCGTGTCCGCGGGCGCGACGCACCAGCAGCTCGAACGACGCCTCCGCGCCTTCGAACGAGTAGCCGCGGTGCTCGAGATGCTTCACCTGGTCGGTCACGCGCCGCACGAGCGCATGGTCGTCGCCGATGTCGACGCCGAGATCCTCGGCCTTCGAACGGATGGTGGTGCGTCCCGACTGCTCACTCACCACGGTTCGCCGCCGGTTGCCGACGCGGCCCGGATCGATGTGCTGGTAGGTGTAGGCGGCCTTGGTCATCGCGTCGACGTGCTGGCCGCCCTTGTGGGTGAACGCCGCGCTGCCGATGTACGGCGCCGAGTGCGGCGGCGCGATGTTGGCGATCTCCGCGACGTCGCGTGCCACGGTCGTGAGCCGGCGCAGCTGGTGATCGTCCACCACAGAGATGCCCATCTTCAACTGCAGGTTCGGGATCAGCGTGCAGAGGTTCGCGTTGCCGGTGCGCTCTCCATACCCGTTGATGCACCCCTGCACCTGCACCGCGCCGCCGCGTACCGCGGCGAGCGTGTTCGCCACCGCGCAGCCGGTGTCGTTGTGGCAGTGAATGCCCACCACGCGGCCGAATCGCGCCGCGACATCGCAAACGAGGGCTTCGACACCGTCCGGGAGCGTGCCCCCGTTGGTGTCACAGACAGCGAGTCGTTCCGCGCCCGCTTCGAGCGCAGCTTCAAGGCAACGGAGCGCATACGTCGAATTGCTGCGGAACCCGTCGAAGAAGTGCTCTGCATCGAAGACCACGCGACGTCCCTGCTCCACGAGCCATCGCACCGAGTCCGCGATCATGCGCAGGTTCTCGTCCTCCCTCGTGCGCAGCACGTCTGCCACCTGGCGGTCCCACGTCTTGCCGACAAGCGTCACGATCGGCGCTCCCGACTCCAACAGCGTGCGCAGCTGCAGGTCGTCCTCCGGGCGAACGTCCGGCCGTCGCGTGGCGCCGAACGCCGCGAGCGTCGCCCGCCGCAGCCGGTGCCCGCGCATCGCGGCGAAGTACTCGCTGTCGGTGGGGTTGGCGCCAGGCCAGCCGCCTTCGATCACCGCCACGCCCAGCTCGTCGAGCAGCTCGGTGATGCGCAGCTTGTCGGAGACCGAGAAATTGATGCCGACCCCCTGCGCGCCGTCGCGCAGGGTGGTGTCGTAGATCTCCAGCGCGGTCATGCGCTTGCCTGCGCGGGGACGAGGTGCTGCGACAGCCGGGTCAGCACTGCCTCACCGATCTCACGCGTGCCATGTTCGCCGCCCAGATCGCGGCTCAGCACATCGTCATCGACGCACTCGTCGACCGCCGCTTCTACAGCGCGCGCAAGGTCGTCACGCCGCAGCGAATATCGCAGCAGCAGCGCCATCGAGAGGATCGCGCCGTACGGATTGGCGACGCCACGCCCTGCGAGATGCGGTGCGCTGCCGTGGATCGGCTCGTACAGCCCCGCTCCGCTGTCGCGAAGGCTCGCCGACGGCAGCATTCCCAGCGATCCCGCGAGCACGCCGGCCTCGTCGCTGAGGATGTCGCCGAAGAGATTCTCGGTCACGACGACGTCGAGCGCGGCAGGGCGCTGTATCAAGTGCATCGCGAACGAGTCCACGAGCTGGTGGTCCAGCTCGACGTCGGGATACTCCGCGCCGACGCGCGTCACCGTGTCTCGCCACAGCTGGCTGGTGACCAGCACGTTGGCCTTGTCGACGGACGTCAGCTTGCGCCGCCGCGCCCGCGCCAGCTCGAAGGCGACGCGCGCCACACGTTCCACCTCCGCAGCCGTGTACACCGTGCTGTCGCGCGCCGTCTCCAGGTCGCCGCTTCCGCCGCGCTCACGCGGCTGCCCGAAGTACGCGCCGCCGGTCAGCTCGCGCACGATGATGAGGTCGGTGCCGGCCACCACCTCCGGACGCAGCGGCGTGCGGTCCGCCAGACGCGGATGCACGCGCACCGGGCGCACGTTGGCGAACACGTCCATCGCCTTGCGCAGACGCAGCAGGCCCTGCTCACAGCGCATCTCGCCGCGCAGGTGGTCCCATCTGGGGCCACCCAGCGCGCCGAACAGCACGGCGCTCGCCGCGAGGCATGCATCTCGCGTTTCATCGGGCAGCGGCGTGCCGGTCTCATCGATCGCCCGGCCGCCCATGAGGTGCTCGTGCACGCGCAGATCAACACCCCCGCCGCGGCTCACCTCGCGCAGAACGTCCAGTGCGGCGGCTGTCACCTCCGGCCCGATCCCGTCACCCGAGATGACGACGACGTCGGCTGTCATGGCGCCGCCGCCGTCTCGCGCGACAGGTCCGGCATCCACGCCGGGCGCTGCGCCTCGAACGCGGATATGGCGTTGCGGTGCCGCATCGTCAAACCGACTTCGTCGAGCCCGTCGAGCAGGCAGCGCCTGTCGAAGGGATCCATGCTGAAGCGGTACCGGAGGTCGCCGGCGCTCACCGTCTGGTCCTCGAGGTCGACGATGGCCTCGACGCCGGGACTCTCAGCAGCGAGGTCGAGCAGGCCGCGTACCTCGTGCGCAGCGAGCGTGATCGGAAGCAGTCCGCTCTTGAGCGCATTGCTGTGAAAGATGTCGGCGAAGGACTCCGCGATGACCGCGCGGAAGCCGTGGTCCTGCAGCGCCCACACCGCGTGCTCGCGCGAGGAGCCGCACGCAAAGTTGCGTCCGGCCACGAGCACGGTGCCGCCCGCGTAATCCGGTTTGTTGAGCACGAAATCATCCTGGGGAGTGCCATCTTCGGCGTAGCGCCAGTCGTTGAACAGGAACTCCCCGTACCCGCTGCGCTCGATGCGTTTCAGGAACTGCTTGGGGATGATCTGGTCAGTGTCCACGTCAGAGCGGTCCAGCGGGACCAGGCCTCCGTGCTCGCAGCGAAACGGCTTCATGCGGTTGCGTTCCCCAGAACGCCGAGACGGCGCACGTCGACGAAATGCCCCTCGAGAGCTGCCGCCGCCGCCATCACCGGCGACACCAGGTGGGTCCTGCCACCGCGCCCCTGACGCCCTTCGAAGTTGCGATTGCTGGTGCTGGCACAGCGTTCACCTTTGCGCAGCACGTCAGGGTTCATCGCCAGGCACATCGAGCATCCCGAGTTGCGCCACTCGGCGCCGGCCGCGCGGAAAACGTCGTCGAGCCGCTCAGATTCGGCCTGCGCCTTGACTGCGGCCGAACCGGGAACCACCAGCACCCGCATGCCGTCACGGACTCGCCGCCCGCGCAGCACCTCGGCGGCCGCGCGCAGGTCCTCGATGCGGCTGTTGGTGCACGAGCCGATGAACACCGTGTCTACGGCGATGTCCTCGATGAGCGTCCCGGGCTGCAGTCCCATGTACGCGAGCGCGCGTGCTGCTGCCTCGCGCGCCGCTGCGTCCGCGATCGACTCGGGATCGGGAACCCGGCCGCCGACGGACACCGACTGCGCAGGGTTCGTGCCCCACGTCACGGTCGGCTCCAGAGCGGAGGCCTCGATGACCACGGTCGCGTCGTGCTGCGCGCCGTCGTCGCCGCGCAGGTCCTGCCACGCGGCCACCGCTTCGTCCCACTGCGCGCCGCGTGGAGCGTACGGCCGTCCCTCCAGGTACGCGATCGTGGTCTCGTCGGGTGCGATCAGACCGGCTCGGCCGCCGCCCTCGATGGTGAGGTTGCACAGCGTCATGCGCTGCTCCATCGAGAAGTTCCGCGCCACCGAGCCCGTGTACTCGACCACGTGACCTGCTGCACCCGCCGTACCGATCTGACGCAGCACACTGAGAGCGACGTCCTTGGCCGTCACACCGAAGGGCAGCGCGCCGTCGATGCGGATCTCCATCGTTCGCGGCCGCGCCTGGCGCAGGCATTGCGTGGCAAGCACGTGCTCCACCTCGGATGTGCCGATGCCGAGCGCGAAAGCGCCGAAGGCGCCGTGCGTCGCCGTGTGCGAGTCGCCGCACACGATGATCGTCCCCGGCAGGGTCAGGCCCAGCTCGGGGCCGATGACGTGGACGATGCCCTGCCAGCGGTGGCCCATGCCGAAGCAGGCGATGCCATGCTCGTCGCAGTTGCGGCGCAGCGCCGCCATCTGCGCGCGGCTGACCTCGTCGGCTCCGTCCTCGCCGTCGCCGGTGGTCGGCACGTTGTGGTCCATCGTGGCCACCACCTGTGACGGCCGGCGCACCCCGCGTCCAGCCAGGCGCAGCGCCTCGAAGGCCTGAGGGGAGGTGACTTCATGCACCAGGTGCAGATCGACGTAGAGAACTGCCGGACCGTCCGGCTCCTGCGCGACGATGTGCGAGTCCCAGATCTTGTCGAACAGCGTTCTCGGCGTCATCGCCCTCCCGACGCCGCCGCAACGCCAAGCTTCTCCGGCGCGACGCGGACCCCCGTCGCACTCGCGTTCGCGACCCGGTTCAGCGCACTCACATAGGCCTTCGCGGCGGCGACGATGATGTCGGTGTCGGCGCCGTGGCCGGCACACAGCGTGCCGTCCGAGCGCACCCGGACGCTCACCTCGCCGACGGCGTCCATCCCGCCGCTGATCGCCTGCACGGCGAACTCCTCCAGCTCGGCGTGCACCTGCACCAGCGTGTCGATGGCGCGGTAGGTGGCGTCGACCGGTCCGTCACCGAGCGCCGCGGCTTCGCGGATCGTGCCGTCCGGCAGCGTCATGCGCACCGTCGCGGTGGGACGCAGGCTGGTGCCGCAGCTCACCTGAAGATGCTCCAGGCGGTACAGCGCTTCGCCGGTCTGCCGCTCGTCGGCGACGATCGCCTCGAGGTCGCGGTCGGTCACCTCGCGCTTGCGGTCCGCAAGATCCTTGAACCGCGCGAACGCTCGGGCAACAGCGCCGTCGTCGAGACGGTATCCGAGCTGCGCGAGCCGCTCGCGCAGCGCGTGGCGCCCGCTGAGCTTGCCGAGCACGAGGCTGGACCCGGCGCCGACGTCCTGCGGCTCGATGATCTCGAACGTGCGCCGATCCTTGAGCATGCCGTCCTGGTGGATGCCGGAGTGGTGCGCGAACGCGTTGGCCCCCACCACCGCCTTGTTGGGCTGGACGAGCATCCCGGTGAGCTGCGACACCATCCGCGACGTGCGGTACAGCTGCGCGTGGTCGAGCTCGGTGACGGCGCCGTACACCTCGGGGTGCAGCCGCGTCGCCGTGGCCACCTCTTCGAGCGCAGCGTTGCCGGCGCGTTCACCGATGCCGTTGACGCAGGTTTCGATCTGGCGCGCGCCGGCGCGCACGCTCACCAGCGAATTCGCCGTCGCCAACCCCAGGTCGTTGTGGCAGTGCACCGACAGAGTGACGCCGCGCATCGACGGCACCTGCTCGTACATCCACTCGATGAGGCGGCGCCACTCGTCTGGCGTTGCGTAGCCGACCGTGTCGGGCAGGTTGATCGTGGTCGCGCCCGCATCGATGCACGCGCCGACGATCTCCGCCAGGTACTGCGGCTCGGTGCGGCTGGCGTCCATTGGTGAGAACTCGACGTCGTCGCGGAACGACCGTGCCAACGCCGTCATCGCCACCGCGCGGTCGTACACCTCGCGCTGCGTCATGTGCAGCTGTCCCTCGCGGTGGATCGGGGAGGTGCCGATGAACACATGGATGCGCGCGTGCTCCGCCGGGGTGAGTGCGTCCGCGCAAGCGCGCACGTCTCCCTCGAAGCAGCGTGACAGCCCCGCGATGACCGGGCCTTCCACCTGTTCCGCGATGGCGCGCACCGCCGCGAAGTCACCCGGGGAGCTGGCTGGGAAGCCGGCCTCGATGACGTCGACGCGCACGCGCGCCAGCTGATGCGCAATCGCGAGCTTGTCATCGACTGAGAACGCCACGCCCGGCGACTGCTCACCGTCGCGCAGGGTCGTGTCGAGGATGAAGAGGCGCTCCGGCGCTTCGACTGATCCGTCGTGGAGCGGGTTGCCGATGCTCACGACCGCACCGCGTCGGCGGCGACTTCGCCGTCGTGAACGTGCTCGGCACCGGGTGCTGTCTTCGCCTTCAGCCAGGCCATCTTCGCGCGCAGCCCCGCCCCGACGCGTTCGATGGGAAGACGCTGCTCCTCGTCGCGGTACTCGACGAAGTTCGGATACCCGGCCTCGCTCTCCTCGATCCAGCGCCGCGCGAAGCTGCCGTCGCGGATGTCGCTCAGCAGAGCGCGCATGCTCTGACGGGTCCGCTCGTCGACGACTTTGGGACCGCTCACGTAGTCGCCGTACTCGGCCGTGTCGCTCACCGAGTACCGCATGTACGACAGGCCGCCCTGATACATGAGGTCGACGATCAGCTTGAGCTCGTGCATGACCTCGAAGTACGCCAGCTCCGGCTGGTAGCCGGCCTCGACCAGCGTGTCGAAGCCGGCTTTGACGAGCGACGAGATCCCGCCGCAGAGCACCGCCTGCTCGCCGAAGAGGTCGGTCTCGGTCTCCTCCGCGAAAGTGGTCTCGAGCACACCCGCGCGGGTTCCGCCGATGCCGCGCGCGTACGCAAGCGTGCGTGCGCGTGCCTTTCCGGTCGCGTCCTGATGCACCGCGAAGAGGTTGGGCACGCCCTGACCTGCGACGAACGTGCTGCGCACCAGGTGCCCGGGTCCCTTGGGCGCGACCAGGCTGACGTCGACATGCGCCGGCGGCTCGATCAACGCGTAGCGGATGTTGAACCCGTGCGCGAACATCAGCATGTTGCCCGGTTGAAGATTCGGTGCGATGGCCGCGTCGTAGAGTGCCCGCTGGCCGGTGTCCGGCGTCAGCACCATGATCACGTCGGCCTCCGCGCACGCGACGTCGGGCGTTGTCACAGGCAGCCCTTCGGCGCGCGCGGCGTCGCGGCTGCGACTCGTCGCCGGCAGACCAACGCGCACGTCGTACCCGGAGTCGCGCAGGTTGAGCGCGTGCGCGTGGCCCTGCGACCCGTAGCCGACGACGGCGATCCTCTGCCCGGCGAGCGCGCTCGGATCGGCGTCGGCGTCGTAGTACATGCGAGCGGTCATGCCGTCTCCTCGGTTGGCGGATCAGCGCTTTCGTGGCCTCGCGCGGTATCGCTCAGGGACAACACCTGAGCTACACCGTGCCCGTCGTATCGGCGGCGGCGCCGTTGCCGGCCGGCCGCGGCTCGTCGTCGGCACCGTTGCCGCTGACGTCGAAGTCGACAAGGCGGATGCGCGCCTGGTCGCCGCGGACGAGCGCGACCGCGCCGCTGCGGGCGAGCTCCTTGATGCCGTACGGGCGCATCAGCTCGATGAAGTTGTCGACCTTCTCGCTGCTGCCGGTGAGCTCCACGATGAGCGTGTTCGCTGCGACGTCGACCACGCGGCCGCGGAAGATGCGAACCACGTCGAGGATCTCGCTGCGCCGCTCCGGCGGTGAATGCAGCCGCACGAGGAGAAGCTCGTGAGCCACGTTGCGAAGACCGGTGATGTCGTCGATCGTGATCACGTCGATGAGCTTGGCGAGCTGTTTGGTCGCCTGCTCCGCCTGCTGGCGGCCCACGTGCACCGCGATCGTCATGCGCGATACGGAGCTGTCCTCGGTGGGGCCGACCGACAGCGAATCGATGTTGAACCCTCGCCGGCGGATCATCGACGCGACCCGCATCAGCACGCCGGGCTTGTTCTCGACCAGTACCGACAGCAGGCGCGTCTGACTCATTCAGCTCGCCTCGACGAAGTCGAGCATGCCCTTGCCGAGCGGCACGATCGGGTAAACGTTGGCGTCGGGATCGATGTCGAAGTTGAGGAGCACCGGTCCCCGATGCGCCAGCGCTTCATCGAGCATCGGCCCGACGTCTTCGCGCCGATTGGTCGACAGCGCCTTCATGCCGAACGCATCGCCGAGCTTGACGAAGTCCGGCGTGAAGCTGAGGTCGACGGCAGATCGCACACCTTCGTAGAAGTCATCCTGGAACTGACGCACCATCCCCAGCGACGCGTTGTTCAGGATCACGACCTTGACGTCGATGTTGTGCTCCACCATCGTCGCCATCTCCTGCATGTTCATGACGAAGCCGCCTTCGCCGGTGACGCAGAACACCGTCTTGTCGGGGTTGGCCAGCTTGGCGCCCATCGAGGCGGGAAAGGCGAAGCCCATGGTTCCCGTGCCGCCGGAGTTGATGAAGAGTCCCGGTCGCCGGTAGTTGAACCACAGCGCCGCCCAGATCTGGTTCTGTCCCACGTCGGCGAGCACGATCGCCTCGTCGTGGCAGCGGGCGTACATCTCGAGCAGCACCTCCTGCGGCTGCAGGAGGCCGGTGTTGTTGACGAAGTGGATCGGGTGTTCCTCGCGCCACTGGTCGACCTGCGTCAGCCAGCGGCCTCCATTTCGCGGCTCCACCAAGTCGAGCAGTCCCCGGAGTGCCTCGCGCGCATCGCTGACCACGCTGATGTGCGGAATGACGTTCTTGCCGATCTCGGCAGGATCGATGTCGATGTGCACGAGGGTCTCGACGCTCGGCGCGAACGAGTCCAGACGCGTGGTGACGCGATCGTCGCAGCGCATCCCGATCATGATCAGGAGGTCGGCGTTGCACACCGCCTTGTTCGTGTAGCCGGCTCCCATGAAGCCCACCAGCTGCAGCGCCAGTGGGTCTTTTGGCGGATAGGCACCGGTGCCGAGCAGCGTCCATCCAACCGGCACCTCGGCGCGATGGGCCAGCTCGAGGAGCTCGTTCTCCGCCTGGGAGATGATCACGCCTCGTCCGGCCAGGATCACCGGGCGCTCCGCTGTGGCGATCAGCTGAGCGATGCGCCGCAACTTGGCGGGCTCCGGCTTCGGCGGCGCGGCGTACGAACGCATCCGCACCTGCGAACCGTCGCGGATGAATGCGGTCTTGGCTGCCTGCAGGTCTTTGGGAAAGTCGATGAGCACCGGCCCGGGCCGCCCGGACCGAGCCACATGGAATGCCTCCTTGATCGTCGCCGCGATGTCCTCGACCCGAGTGATCAGGTACGAGTGCTTGACCACCGACATCGTCGATCCGATGACGTCGGACTCCTGGAAGCTGTCGGTGCCGATCGCCGTGCTCGGCACCTGTCCGGTGATCGCCACCAGGGGAACGGAGTCCATGTACGCGGTGGCAAGCCCGGTGACCAGGTTGAGCGCCCCCGGCCCGCTGGTCGCGAACACGACCCCCACCGCTCCTCGCCGGCTGCGCGCGTAGCCGTCGGCCGCGTGCGCGCCGCCCTGCTCGTGGCGCACCAGCACATGGCGCAGCTGTGGGTACTCGGGCAGGTAGCGGTACAGCCAGAGGTTGGCCCCACCCGGGTAACCAAAGATCGTCTCGACTCCCTCAGCGATCAGCGACTCGAGCGCGATCTGCGCGCCGGTGAGAACCGGGGCGGTCTCCGTGACGGCGGGCGACTCGGGCGCCTGGCGCGTCGCGCGGTCGGTGAGGGGCCGGGCGCCGATCACCGGTAGCTGCGCTGGATCGATTCGCGCACGAAGTCGTCGTCCGGGGGTCCGCCCGCCTGGGCGCGGGCGGTCTGCGCGACGCGGCTGGTCCGATCACGTTCCGAACCGGGCTCGGGGCCGCGCGCACGCATCTCCGCATACGGCTTGTGGACGCTCTCCCACGGGGTTGATCGCTGCCAGAACATCGCCATCGCCGGGACCTCCTTTTTGTTGTCGGGCGGAACTCGGGGGGTCTCCCCGAATGTGGTTAAAAAAGAAGGGCCCCCTTTGGAGGGGGCCCTTTCGCTTACTCGGTCTGGTGCTGTGCTACCTGCGCACGCGCCCGGCCTGAAGCCGTAAGGCCCCGCTCCTAATCAGGAGCAGGCCCAGGATCAGTACCAGGACGAGCACGCGCGTCATGTGTGCACGCGAGCATAGCCTTGGACGGTCGGCCAGTCAAGCAGCGCCTATGCTTCAGGAATGCAACGACGTGTCCGCCGCAGCGAAACAATGCTGCACGGCACCGATCGTGCGCCGGCGCGAGCGATGCTGCGGGCGATCGGCTTCAGCAGGGATGACCTGGAGCGGCCGATCATCGGCGTCGGTCACAGCTGGATCGAGACGATGCCGTGCAACTGGAACCACCGCGTGCTCGCCGAGCGCGTGAAGGCGGGTGTCCGCGCCGGCGGGGGAACGCCGATGGAGTTCAACACCGTCGCCATCAGCGACGGGGTGACCATGGGCACCGAGGGCATGAAGGCCTCGCTGGTGTCGCGCGAGCTGATAGCCGACTCAATCGAGCTGGTCGCCCGTGGCTACAGCTTCGACGGCCTCGTGCTCATCGTCGGCTGTGACAAGACGATCCCCGCCGCCGCGATGGCGCTCTGCCGGCTGGACGTGCCCGGTCTCGTGCTCTACGGCGGCACCATCGCGCCCGGGCGCCTGGACGGACGTGACCTCACCATCACCGACGTTTTCGAGGCGGTGGGCGCCTTCAACGCCGGCCGCATCGACGAAGCGGAGCTTCGCGCCGTCGAGGAGCATGCGTGTCCGGGTCCGGGGGCGTGCGGCGGCCAGTTCACCGCGAACACGATGAGCTGCGCGGTGGAGTTTCTCGGGCTGAGCCCGCCCGGAGCCAACGGTGTTCCGGCCACTGATGGCCATAAGTCGGCGGTGGCGGAGGCGGCGGGCGGTCTCGCCGTGCAGCTGGTGAACGATGAGGTGCGCCCGCGCGGCATCGTGACCAGGGACGCCGTCGAGAACGCGATCATGTCGGTGTCGGCCACCGGTGGCTCCACCAACGCGGTGCTCCACCTCCTCGCGATTGCCGCGGAGGCGGAGGTCCCGCTCGAGCTCGGCGACTTCGACGCCATCTGTGCGCGCACCCCGATCATCGCCGACCTTCGCCCCGGCGGCCGCTACGTGGCCACGGATCTGTTCGCCGCCGGCGGGCTGGGGGTGCTCATGGCGCGGCTACTCGAGCTCGGGCTTCTGCACGGAGACGCGCGAACCGTCGACGGTCGAACCCTGGCCGAGGTCGCCGCGAACGCTGTCGAGACGCCTGGGCAGATGGTCATCCGCCGGGCCGGCGATCCACTGCGGCGTCACGGCGGCATCGCGGTGCTGCGCGGCAACATCGCCCCGGAGGGGTGCATCGTGAAGCTCGCCGGCAACGACCGGGTCGATCATCGCGGGCCGGCTCGCGTCTTCGATCGCGAGGAGGCGGCGTTCAGCGCGGTTCGCGACGGTCGGGTCGCGCCGGGCGACGTGGTGGTGATTCGCTACGAGGGCCCGGTGGGCGGTCCAGGGATGCGCGAGATGCTCGGAGTCACCGGTGCGATCGTCGGTGCTGGGCTCAGCGACTCAGTCGCTCTGATCACCGACGGCCGCTTCTCCGGCGGAACCCACGGCTTCATGTGCGCGCACATCGCGCCCGAGGCGGCTCTGGGTGGACCCATCGCTGCGCTGCGCGACGGCGATATCCTGAACATCGACATCGACCGGCGGCGGATCGACGTCGAGGTGGACGGCGCGGAGCTGTCGGCGCGGCTCAGGGAGTGGAGTGCACCGGCGCCTCACTACACCACGGGGGTCTTTGCCAAGTACGCGGCAAGTGTCGACACGGCGAGCCGGGGAGCGATCACACGCCCAGCCGCGCGTGTGTCATCGGCGCGGCGGTAGGCCGTTCGCCGACGGCGCGGCGATGGTCGACAGCTCGCGCAGGATCAGGTCGCGGTCGCTGCTGCCGATGATCAGGCCGCGGTCCGTCGCCTGATAGATGAAGTCGATCGCGCCGGGATGCGGCAGCAGCAGGTCGAGCACCGTCGCGAGGGTGCCCGGACGGTTGGGCAGGCGCATCGCGTTCACGCGACGCATGTCAAGTACAGGGATATCCTGCTGCCGGAGCAGAGCGGCTGCGCGCGATCCCTGTGCGACCAGCAGGTGACAACCGCCACGCTCACCGCCGTCCAGCACGCACACAGCCTCGACGTTGATTCCGGCGTCACCGAGCGCACGCGCAGCGTCGCGAAGGGTTGCGTACCCGGACTGCAGGGATATGGTGATGTCGTCGAGCTGTTCTGCCTGCATCAGCGCGCTTCCGCGACCGCCAGGTCGGAGCCGTCGGACTCTTCGTCCACCCACGACGAGGCGACGCAGGCTTCGATCACAGCACGCATCACGATCGCGACCCCATCAGGATGGACGTTGCGCGCACGCTGCTGAGCAGCCGTGATGACGACGTGTTCCCGGCTGCGGTCGCGGAGCGGCAGGCCGAGGTCGCGCTTGACGCGCGTGATGCCGTCGACGACTCGGGCGCGGCGGTCGACCAGGTGGGCGATCGCGGAGTCGATGGCGTTGATGGCGCTGCGTGCTTCGTCGACGTTTCGCGCGGCCGCGGGTCGCACACTGGCGCTCAGCAACTCGGCGGCGAGCACGAGCTCCGACAGCTCGGCGGGCGTGATGGCCTGCGCCGCGTCGCACATCGAAAGCTGCGGGGATGGATGGCACTCGATCAGCAGACCGTCCGCGCCGGCGGCGATGGCCGCCAGCGCCAGCGGCGCAACCCACTCGCGGCGGCCGGCGGCGTGGCTGGGATCGACGATGATCGGAAGATCCGTTCGCTCTCGGAGCACCACGATCGAGGAAACGTCGAGCGTGTTGCGGGTGGCCGTCTCGAACGTGCGTATGCCGCGCTCGCAGAGGATGATCTGGTCGTTGCCGGCCTCGGCGATGTACTCGGCGGCGGCGAGCCATTCGTCATACGTGGACGACATCCCACGTTTGACCACGACCGGGAGCCGTACGCGGCCCGCTTTGCGAAGCAACGGCGTGTTGTGCATCGAGCGGGCCCCGATGAGCAGCGCGTCGACGTGGGGGAGGAGCTCGTCGACGTGTGCCGCCTCGAGCGGCTCGGCGAGCACCGGAAGCCCGGTGACCCGGCGCGCCCGGTCGAGGAGCTCGAATCCCTCGCTGCCGACGCCCTGGAAGCTGTGCGGACGCGTGCGGGGCTTGAAGACGCAGCCGCGGAGGGCGGATGCGCCGCCTTCAGCTGTGAGCCGGGCGTGTTCGACGTAGCCCGGCTCGACCGCGCACGGTCCCGCGATGATCGGCACGCGACCGCCTCCGAATGTGACGTCGCCGATGTGCACAGTGTGTGCACCGGGCCTGCGAGGCGCGCTCGGGACGAGCGGTTCGATGACCACCGTCATGAC
>Ga0307477_10002031_pt1 | contig 16040 bp, 23 predicted proteins | sample atmos_gasesECM2C_FD_203316 | JGI IMG/M metagenome (GOLD analysis project Ga0307477, IMG submission 203316) | Hardwood forest soil microbial communities from Morgan-Monroe State Forest, Indiana, United States - atmos_gasesECM2C_515 | ecosystem: Environmental > Terrestrial > Soil > Temperate...
ATTTATCAGTGCGATGCTCGGCGGCTCATTTCGTTGGACCTCGATTCTCATGAATACACGAGCGTTGAAATTGATGAGCAAGGCAGGCCCGCAACCCCGCGACCGATAGGCGCACCGATGCCAATGCAACCGTCAGGCGCAACGCTTATCGTAAACATCGAGGACGTGGATACTGGCGAGCGCAAGGTGATGCTCGGGTACACCGCCCGGCATATTATCCGAATAGAGAGATATGTGCCGGGTCCTGGAGCCATATCACTCGCCCAGGAGTCAAAGCGCGACGGATGGTACATTGATCTGGATAAGCCGGAGGGCTGTCCGCCAAGAAACAGACGTGCTGTGTTTTTTCTTGGGACGCTCGGTACGAACGGAAGGATGGATAAAATCGAGGTACATCACAGTGGTGTTACGGAAGTCGGCTATCCACTCGAAATAACCGGACCCTCGTTCAAAACGGAAGTGACTGGGCTTTCGACCGCGCCTCTCGATCCCGCACTATTCGAGGTACCATCAGGGTTCAGGCAAGTCGCTAAACTCGCAGACCAGCCTCCGCAGCCTCCAACCTCAAAAACGCTGCGTATCTGGGCCTGGATGTGGCAGTGCATCTGGGTCAAGTTTGGTGGCGATACATGAATCGAAAGCCCGCGGTGGGCGCTAACGTGTACGCTTTCGGGCGTCTGTGGGAGGCGAAAATCTCCCAACTTTGACATTGTTCCCGGTTCTCAGACGTTTCCTTGCAACGCAAAGCGGCAGTCAAGGTACCATTGGTTTTGCTTGCGATTTGGTGTAGGCTATTTCAAGCATCAAGAGTCCGGCACGTGCGCCGGCGCCAACCGTAGCGACATCCTCCGTCGAAAACGGTGGTCAAAACGATGCGCCCGAAAAGGGGAAACGATGGCAATTATCAAACGACAACCTGACCCGCACTCCGATTTCGAGCGATTCGTGTTTGCGATGTTTCTTCTTTACGTGACACGGCCAGGAAAACAAGACAGCGAACCCGATGGTTCATTTTTCATCGGTGAAGTCGGGGAAGCGCGGCTGCATGACCAGCGGCTCCAGCGGGAGACACCTTACTCAATTTGTACGGGGATTCGAGATTGAATGACGCAAGCAGCAAAAACTCTGGAGGAATGATGACTTCGCACAACGATTCGTTCGTATCTTCTGGTAACTCTCCAACTCGTTCTGGAAAAACTCCGCCTGACTTCCTCGTAGAAAACCACGGAAGCATTTTCCTCCTCAAGCCGCTCACGCCCTCGGCAACCTCTTGGATTGAAGAGCACATCGGTCAAGACAACGGATACCAAGGTCTTTGGCCCTCGGTGATTATCGAGCCCCGGTACCTTGCGCCGATTCTTGAAGGAATTCACGAATCGGGATTGGGGGTCGGCTAATGGCTCTTTCTAAAGCGAAAGTTCTGCGAGTCAAAACGGAATCAGCGACCCATCTCGTCATGCGAGACTGGGCAGGAAAGAAATTGCTAGACGTAGAAATGCCCGCCGTCTCCGTCGTGTTCGCTGTGCCATCGGACGCCAAAATCGAAGTCGAGCCCGATGAAAAGGGGAAACGATGAAATCCAGCAAAGCAATATCTCCTGATTTTTCGATTGAAGGTAGACCGGGTGGCGACTTGTATTTCTTGCGGCCTCTGACGGTCGCCGCCTTCCAGTGGGTGCACACGAACATTCCTCACGCCCGCCGTCATCTTGGTGGGGGCATCGCGGTTGACGATTTCGTCGCGGGCATTCAGAACGCCGAAAAGGATGGCGGCCAATGAGAATCGATGGGATTACAGACCCCGACGATATCAACGACGCGCCGTCTGCTGGAATGTCCGACGAGCCGTCGTACACTACGCTCGCAGGGTTTCCGCTCTGCTATCGGTGTGGACGTTCTACGCGCAACATGGAGCGATTGATTTGTCGGCCCTGCGAATCTGGGACGCGGCTGCTGCTGTCCGCTGAGGACCGGCAGTGGCTCCGGCAAATAGGCGTCACAGCCCGTTGATGACTTCTGATGCCTTAATGAATCCCAAACTTTGCGCCTTCACTTCAAGGGCTTTGAACTGCGCGAGTGTCAACTTTTTATTTCGAATGGCGCGATTCAACACGGCGATGAACTTCTCTAGGGGCTCGGGACAAAAATGGAGATTCAGAACCTCTGCGATTTTCACATTCTTCAGCAGTGTGTATGACATTCGTCGTGCCGTGCTCCAATCCGCGCACTGATAGGCTGCCAACACTGCTTCCACCGCATCTCCACCTTGAAGGTATGTCGCCAGAAAAAGTTTTTGTTTTTTAGTGAGCCTCTGAAATTCGGAAGTTTTTTCTATCTCTGAAAGAGGCGGGCGTTTGGATTTTTCAGTCATGACTCGCACCTAAAATTTATTCCAGTCGTTTGCAGACTTGAGTTCTGCTGCCGTTGGTGCACCTTTCCAGTCGGCCAAAGAAGAATTTTCATCTGTGACAGTGGGCTCCAGCACAATCCGCGCGAACTCAATCCCAGACACACCGTTCACGCATGGGGTAGGCTGAAACCAAAAGCCGCTCCAGGCAGCAATCAGCCGCGCACGGTCCTGGTCAGACATCATCTTCCAGTCATGCTCACTTGAAGCGACCGGAAGATTTGGAATATTTGGAATAAGGTCAGCCATCGTTACTTTCCAAACAGACCGCTCCCGCTGCTAGAATTCTGGCGCACGAACGCATCGTTGGCCTTTTCGGGGTCGTAACCCTGCGCAGTTTTCCACTTTTCGATTATCTCGGTCGGGCTCATTCCGTTTGTGGCTTCAATCAACTGTTCCTCCGTAGGTTCTGGAGAAATGACCGTGCCGTCTTTTTTCATCTCTTCCCACGCTGCGGACAAGGCTGCAACTTTGTCGGGTGCATCCTGCAATCCCATTGCGAGGATTTGCGTTCCGATTATTTTCAAATTGGCGGCTCCGCCCGGCCAATCGGACCCAGGGCCGTTCAAAAATTCGTCCGTGGCTGCGGCCCAGTCCTGCTCAGTCTGTTTATTGGCAGCGGCCTCTAGGTCAAACCCTCGTGCTGCAAGGGCCGAATCTAGAGCCCCGGATTTTTCGATGTAGTCCGCTGGTGAAATCTCTCCACGTTGGAACTGCAATTTCAACTCCACTTGGTTCATCGCCTCGACGGCTGCATCGCTTTGCCGTTGCCTGGGCGTGACTTCTTCACCGGAGGGCCGTACGGCTTCCGCTATTCGGTAGGCCTGGGTGACCTGGCGTTCGAGTTCTAGTTCACTGGCGGCCTCGACTGTGATTTCTTGGCCGTGGATTTTGAGAACCTTGCTGAAAACATGTCCGGCATCTTCATGCTGTTCTTCTGCCGGTGGTTGAGTTTCCGCAGTCTGCGCAGACACAAATCTGCCCGTTTGCTCATCGCGCCTCACACCGAGGTTGCTGCGGGACACTGCGCGTTCAAGAAGTTCTCTAATCTCCTCCGGCGTCGCGGCCTTCTTCAAGTCACGCTCAAGTGCCGCGTCCGCTTGCATGAAAACATTTTGGTCTGACATGGTTCCTCTTTTCTCCTACTTCGAATCTTGGCCAAATTGCGCCGCGAGTTCTGCTTCGCCTGCTGGGTTTTCATATTCCCAAGCGGGCGTTCGTTGAGCCCTTTTTTCCGCACGCATTTTTTCTATTTCAATTTTCCTTTGGGCCGCGCCCATCTTTCGCAGTGCTCTAAAAAGTTTCGGCTTCTCGCGCTGGAAGCGTTTGAAACACGCACCGCAGCGGCCATAACACAAAACAGGGCGGCTTTCGCAATCAATGCAAGTGTCGGTTGTAGTTCGCCGGTGATTCCAACGCGTCATCACGCCTTCTCTTTAAACAACTCAGGAAATCTCGCAGCGGGCACAACAAAATCCAAGTTCAGGACTTCATCTTTGACCAAGTAGTCTCCCACTGCGGGCGTAGCACGGTCTTTTTCGGTGAGCCACACGTGCCTGGCTCCATCGGACAGAATCAAGGTCAGACCGATTGACGGCGATTTCATCTGGCCCGCCACGACCAGCGGTTCAACGCCGGTCACTTCGGAAACCTGGACCGGGTGTGCTTTCATTGAAAACTTTTGCGACATTAAATTCCGACCTGACTTTCGCGCTCTAATACCAGGCCATAGAGACGGCTGGCTTCTTCAATGCGCGGCGTCCCACGAGGATGTTGCGCGTCGGGAGGGTCGATGACCCACTGCCGAGGATGGAGAAAAATTTGACATATGGCGCAGATTCCACGCGGTTGTCTGTCGGGATAATTGTGGACGACCTGGACGCTGGAAGCCCCCGAAGGATATTTGTGGGCACACCCGGCCTGAACCGCCTCTCGGTTCTTTCTATTCTCGTCTGCCTCTTGTTTTGTGAGTAGGCGCTCGCGGGCTTCCCGTGATTTTTGGGCTTCGCTCGGTTGGCGGCGTGCCTCTTCAATCTGGCTGATTCGTTCTGGTGTCAGCGCGTTATTCTGCATGTTCTGCAGAATCGGCCCGACAACATCTTTCATGATGGACGACAACGCTTCTCGTACAGCGGCAGTCACCATCTGTGTGGTGGCGGCTTGGCTCTCGGGGGTCAGCATCGCGTCAGGTAGTTTCAACTTCGGTGTTTCCTTTTGTTCAGACATGGTTTTCTCCTTTGAAAAATTCCTTAGACATTCGGATTTGCCGTGATGACCAACATCGGCAAGCGGTCAGCAAAAATTCCCAACTGCTCCGTGATGCGAGCGGCAAATATGCGATACACGAGGACACGTTGCGGCTGGTCGAGATGCAAGCCTGCAATTCCGGCTTCGAACTCACTCTTCGCTTGGTCGAGGCTTTCATTCATGGCCGTGATCGCGGCGGCGAGTTCGTCTGGCGTCAACGCGAACGACCTGTTGATGGTTCTCATTTTGTTGCTCCTCTTTTCGATTTCTTCAAACCCAGCAACTCTGCTTCGAGTTTCCGCAGCCTTGCACGCGCGATACTTCCCGGCCTGCTCGCCTTAATATCGGCCTGCACCTGGTCCAGAAAAATTTCCCGTGGCCCTTTGTTGAAATAGCGATTCAAGGCCGCCTGAATCTTTTTCTGGCGTGCGACCTGGTAACTAAACGTCCTGGCGTTCTCGCTCCCTGATGTTTCATAGGAGCAGTTCGTCGCCAACTGTTGGTCTCGGCCAGAAGCGAGGTATGTTTCGAGCCACATCTTTTGGCGGGGCGAAAGCCGCTGCCATTCGACGGTCTTGAAAAACTCCTCCAGCGCCGTAGGTCTCGATGCCATAACTTCACCGCTCAACTGGGTGCTCCCAACTTAGGAAGGAAAAATCCCTCCTATTTATTTGGTGATTAGTCACGATTGCTCACAGTCCGCTCACAAACTGGGTGCTCCCAACTCACGAAGGAAAAATCCCTTCTGTTTATGACAGAGTTAGTCATGATTGCTCACAAACCACTCACAACAATTGGCTTATGCGATTTCTTCCTTTTAGGTGGGGACTACGCGCAGTTTCTTCCATCCGCAGCAGAGCCCACTCATGGATCGGAGCGTAGCGCGTGCAAGGGGAGGAGTCTCGGGTTTTCGGAACGGGCCACGGATGCCCGAGGAAACAGGTACGCTGGGGCGCCAAGACTCATTGCATCATTGCGACAGAAAACGAGGCTCGGGGTATGTTGTCAAGCCCGCCCGCAGGTGAGGTGACTTGGGGGCTTTTGAACCTTGCTGGGAAATGGGCTAGGGGAGGTAACCATCCTGCTGACCGTCAATCTCGAAGATCAATACGAGCGGAAAAATTCGATGCTGCGATCCGAAGCGCGCGGCAGAACCGGGTCGAATTTTAGTGCGTGGGGCGTGTGCGAAATTCGGTACCTCAGTACTATTGACGAACGCACCTTTTAATTCTATTGTTGCCACAGGAGAAACCACATGGACTCACTCACACCGAACGAACTGTTGAAGGTCCTGAAGGTTGCCAGTGCGTCGAAGCGCAACCACGCTATGATTCTTTTCGCTTTCCGCTTCGGAATGCGGGCTTCAGAAGTCTGCGATTTGCGGCTCAGTGACATCGACCGGAAAAACGGCACAGTCACGATTCGGCGGCTGAAGGGCTCCAAGACATCGGTCGGACAGATGACGAATGTACAGGGTCAACCGCTACTGTCAGCCACCCGTGTGATTAACGCATGGCTTGACGAGCGCCAAACGTGGCAGGACGCTAGCGATTTTGTGTTTGTTTCGCAGAAGGGTGGCGCACTCGACCGTTCAGCGTTCTTTCGGATGTTTCAAGCCGTAGCGACCGAGGCAGGCATGCCCCCTGAGAAACGTCATCCCCATTGCCTGAAACATACCCTCGGCTTTGCAATGGTCGAAGCCAACCGGTCTTTAACCACGATTCAGAACGCGCTTGGGCACCGATCTGTGGCGTCCACGGGCATCTACGCGCAACCCAGCCGCGAACATGTAGACCACGCCATCCAAGCCACCCTGCTCGAACTGTTCTAATCCCCAATCCAAATCCGACCCGCCACGAGCCTGGCTTCGGCTGGGCTTTCGTGTTTTTGAGCCCTGCCCGCAACGCACCAAACTGATGGGAGTGATGCGTTATTTGCCAATGTGCGGCTGGAAGTTATTTGTTTTGCCGCCTGCCGATTTTGGGAAATCGTCGCAAATGATGCGTTTCACGTGCGGGAGTTGACTGTAGGGCCGCCCACGTCAGTAGTCGAACCCGCCCATGAGCCCCGACCGCTTGAGATGCTCCCGCAATGTGCTGTGTGACATCCTGAGCGACCTTGCTATTTGCCGGAGGGATTCCCGACGCGACAGCCGGGCACAAAACTGCCCTCAGATCGACAGCCGGTGAAAGAAGTCCCTTTCCGACCAGTCATCATCGGTGACGACCCCGGACTCCGCATTTGCAGCCGATTTGCCGCATCGCAGATAGCGGACAAGGAAAATTCTACCAGCAGGCTGGGATCGTGCGTCCTAGGCTCGTATCGTGCCTCCTAGCCACCTTCTGGGTCATTCCCCTCGTCGGTCGTGACTTCGCTTTCTGTTCTCCGGCGCGGCGAGCCACGGAACTCCAACAGGACTCCAACAAGACCGCACCTCGAAACGCCCCCTATCACACAGAAAACTAGATACTTATAGCGTAAAATACTGGAAAAGTAACGATTTTCCACAGGATTGGAGAGAAAAGTCGAGGGCGTCTGACGTAGCGGCCTGTCGCCGACGCGGATCGCCCACCCATGTACCGGCTTTCGCCGAGGCAAAACCGCTCGATCAACGACGGTCAACCATCACTTCGAATCATCCTACTTGCCCGCCTATGACCATACCCATCGCTTCATTTTCTGGTCCGGCATGACCCTCTACCAATTCCTGCTAACCAATCAGGCTCTATTCTCTACTGACTTACCTTTGAACTAGGGGTCTTGTGACGGACAAAGTTGAAAGATCAACCCCCATGTAGCCGCGCGGTAGCGTTTGAAACGCGATCAAAACAAAACGGCGGGTTGGCCCCCTGCTCCACTCAAAAACTGAAGCCGCCGTAACCGTCGTCGTCGCTGCCTTCGGGGTGCTCCCGCTTCCAGCGAGCCCAACCTTGTGGATCGCCCACAGCGTATGGCTCTTCATCGGAATTCCTAGGCGACCGCCGGGGAAAAGAATCCACGGGAATGAACATTGGCGCCGTCGCAATTGGCATCGTCGGAGTCGGTTGCTTCTCTTGTTTCGCCTGGGCAATCTCCTGGTCCAGCCGCACAAGAGCATCAGCAATCGATTCGCTCGGGTAAAGTTTCCCGAACGTCAAATCAGCCGTCAACCGAAACTGTTGTTGCAGTTGAAGCCTTGCCTTAAACATGCTGGGTATCTCGGGCCGCGCTATGACGAAGCACTTATCCCTTAGCGGCGACGCGGCGAGCGATTCGAGAAACTCACGATTCACACCGTTGTTCCCCGCCCACAGTACAACCCAAATCTTCTTCGCCCCGGCAAGCGCGGGATGACCGGCGTACTTCCCGAACCACCGGCGGTCAACACCGATCACCGGTTGCTGGCAATGCCAGCCCCTCGACGCGAGGGCCCGATTGTTCGTCAAGAAGACGCTGTCGTATTTCTCGGCGGTCAACTGAAAGAACTGTCTCTGCTCTTTCGACAGTTCATCGATCCAAACAATTCCGTCTTTGATGGGCTCCTCGGCTGGGCTCAAAATTTGTACGGTCGATGGCGCCGGTTGGATCACAGGGGCGCGACCTACGATAGGCGGCATATTCTTTGACGGCATCGTCTCTGCAACAACGAGCGCGAGACTTAGGCAGTCGGCGAAGTCATCCTCGGGTTTGATGTGCGGGGATTGTTCCAACTGATGCGCGAGAATTTCGTACCCGCGCATGTGACTGTAGAGACCGATCTTCGATTCAACCATTGCCCCGTGCAGATTTTCAATCCGGTGCAATTTGGCGTTTTCGCGTTTATCGACCGGAATTGGAATGATTTGCAGGTTGCGAATTTCTGGGGCTCTTTTCGAGATGTTGTTCCGCAGGAATTCAAACGCTCCGATGTCCTCCACAAAAAGCGACCAGCAATTGTGACGTTCCATAAAATCGAAAATTGCGTCTTCCGCTTCTTTGGCACCCCATTTGCCCCATACGCACGCGAGTGGATACGCAGTGCAGTTGAAAATCACGATGGCCATTAGCACGGTGGGATTCGCTCGGTCGGAAGTCCTCAGTCCCAAGTCGGCGACAATGAACTGTGGTCGATATGAAAGCATTTCATTCCAGGTGTGCTCGCGCAAAAATTGTGGTGTGAACTTCACATGCTCAAATCCAACTTCGGGACTCGTATTCATCTCGAATTGGCTGGCAAACAACTGGCGGCCCATTCGTGATCCACCCTGCTCGCGCTCTAAGTCTTCCAGCGTCCAACCGAACGAGCCTGACCGTGTCTTATGTTTCTCGATGAGGACAACTTTCTCTCCCGCTTCAAAATGCGAACATGAAGAACCTGCCTTCGCACACAGTAGGCAACGATTCGCAAGGTGAAAAACTGATTTATGGCCGCAGTTCTTGCAAAGCGGCTGGTACACGTCTTGAACATCAAGGCGCCACGTTGAATCTCCCTCCGCTTCGCGTAGAATTCTGACGTGTGCGTCGTCTTCATGATATTTTGTGCCGCTCACAATGACTCGCGTGTTGGCCGCGCGGAGCCCACGGAATCCTTGGTATCTCTCATAAGTTTTTTTCCGCTGCTCCGATGTTTTGGAGTTTTTCATTGTAACCAAATCATCGATTAGGATGAGGTTCCAGTGCGAGCCCGTCGCATCGGCTCCAAGAGGATTCGCCGCGAATGTTGGGTCTGTCAGCGACCTATCTGTCCGACAAGAAACGGTGAATTCGTTTCCACGGCCATAGACCTTACAGAATTCAGGAAACAATTTCTGAAACTTTGGCGTTGGATTCTCGAAGAAGCCTTTTGTTTGTTGCAGCCGACGAACGCCCAAATCCTCATCGGACGTGGTATAAAAAATTCGGACATTTGGGTCCCGCAAAATGCTGATGATCGCGGCGACGGTGATGCATGTGCTCTTACCAGCACCGCGCGGCCAGAGTGCAAGAATGTCGAGCGCATTCGGGTCAAGCAGCGCGTCGAGCAGAACCTCGTGCTCAGGTACGAGGGAAAATCCCAAAATCGTATTCGCAAGAAACAGCGGCTCCCGTAAGGCACGCTCCCGCTCCTCTTGGATGGCATCATCCGCGACGCTCGGCACCGCTTCACGCTCCGTCCTTTGTGGCTGGGGTACCCGCTCCTCCTGGAGGAGCGCGTCCATATACGGTGAAGGCTCCGGCCCGGGAGATACGACGGGCATGATTGGTTCAGTCGTCGCCACCTGCGCCCCCGGCGGGCGCACGTTCGCATCAGTATGTTGAGCCTGCGCCTCCCTCAATCGGTCCAGCGTTGATTTTTTCTTCCACGGAAATTTCATATTAGTCCTTCCAACTGAAGCAACAATCTTCGCGCCTGCACGCGAGCCACGCCTTTTAACTTGCGGATGTCTTTCTTCACATCCGAGATAGCCGCTTCCTTTGCAGACAGAGCCGGAATCGGCGACTGTCCAAACCACAGAGCCAGCGCATCAAGCACCCGGCGATTGTTCCGCATGCGCCAAGCCAGGACGGTTTGGTTCTTCGCTTTGGGATACGCGGCCCGCGTTGCGTCTTCAATGTTCTTCGTCTCGATGAAGCGGAGAACGAATTCCCGTTCGCGTTCGCTCAACATGCTGAACTCCATCGAGCGTTCAAAATCTTCTGGTGCCATTTTGAAACCTGCCTCCCATCCAATCACTAGTTCCCGAATCGACTTTGCTCTCCGGCCCGGCCATCGATTGTCCCGACCCGGATCGTCGGATGCTCCCGTTTGAATTTACAACCCGGCCCACATCGCCTCCGCGTGCCGGATACCAGTTCGGTTGCTCTGACAACGACAAACTCGTGACAGGCGCATTCACATTTCCACAGACTTTGCCTCGCCTCGTTGGACCCGGCATGCTCGCGGACAGTGAGTAATCCGAATTGCATCGAAGTTAAGTCCACCAACTTCATAGATCACGCCGCCGCGCCTGCACTTTGTTTGGACTGGGCTTCATTCCGCATACGCTTACGAACAATAGCGGCTCTAAGTTGCTGCTCTGGTGTCAGCCGCTCTTGTGCTTTCAAATGTGAGGGAAGACAAATTGCGCCAGAACCAGGAGTACCGAGCCAAACAATTCTCCCTCGGTCCCGAAGTTCAATCACGCACAGCAAAACCTGATACCCTGGCGAATCCCACACAACACTCGTCCAATCTTGGGCCTCCCGATATTGTCGCCGCCGTTCAGTCGGACTCAACGCCTTCCATCGCGCCTTTGATTCACGATAGGTCAGCCATTCAATATCGAATTGTTTGCAGACTGCTTCTGCGGCTTCATCTTGCGAACAACCCGGGTGTTCGCGGACATAGGACAAAATGGCTGCCAAAATTGGTTGTGGAATTCTCATGATGGTATCCTTTCACGCATCTTTACTTCGGCCCTTTGCAATCCCTCGGGTACCGGCTTACCCTGACCCTGTAAATCTCTCGACACCTTTTTCAGAAAATCGGCGCCTTGGAAAAAATTGTATGGCACTCCGTAAGTATTCGCGGCCTCTTGCAACAATTCCCGATGTGGTTCTAAGTCAGCCCGCCATTCGGGCCAATTAAGCACGGAACCGTCAAACACATCGCCTCGAACTATTGCGGAGGCAACGGGAGCGACGGGAGCGACACAGGACAACGTCTGCTGCAGCGGCCCGCCAGCACGCAAGGCAATAAGTACAGGGAGGAGACCCGGAGGCCATCGCAATCCAGCGTGTTTGAGAACGTTCATCACTTCGCTGACAACGGGCGCAAGGTTTTTACGGTCGGACAGGGGAGATGCCTTGTGCTTTCCGATGGCCTGCCGGATCGCCGACTCCAATGCATAGTCTTCCGAATAGTTTTGGAGCGCACCAGTTTCGAACAAGCCATCTGAAATCGCGTCAAGCATTTCTTCCAGGTCCTCACATGGAATATCGCCGATGGTCGGGGTTTGTTTTTCACTGCCCGTCGCCTTCGCCTTTGGTGTTGGTAAGGTCAGGTCACGGTCAGAAAAAGATGTGCGTCCGGCGCCGTTGCTGTTGGGGTTGCCGTTGCTTTTTCCGGGGTCCTGGGCTTGTACTTCAACTGCTTTTACTTCGTTAGTACTTCCCTCTGACCTTACCTCACCTAACCTAGAGTCGGATTTATTCGACGCAGAAATCCCCGAAGGGTCACCGCAAGTCAAATCTTTTGTATCAACTGCGTCGATTTCGGAGTCGGATTTATTCGTTGCAGAAATCCCCAAATCAGTCGGATTAATTGTCGGATTAATTCCCGGAGTCAGTCGGATTAATTCCAAATCGCAGTCGGATTTATTCGGTCCGGCAGTCGGATTAATTCCCGTTTTTTCGGCCCGCTTTTTTGTTTCGATGGCCTGCTTTTTTGCTTCAATGACCCGCCGGGCTTTGTCGGCAGCGTCATCACACCACAGGCAGTCGCGGTCCAAAATTTTCGTGATGGATGCATGATCGGCGACCCAACATCCAGGACGAACTTCACCGGATATATCGCATAGATCGGGCACAATAATCCCAAGTTCCTCTGCTCGCCGCAAACACGCAAACACCGTGTCCCGACTCGGTCGATCATGATGGGTGTTCTGACACATCCGATGAAAATAGTCCCACTTCGCAAAGCAGAATCGCACTCCGTAATTCTTTTCGGACTCTGCACCCTTGTAGTCGAGTTTATGAACGATGCTCCGCATGAATCCGTGGAAGTGGCGTTCGTGCTTGCAGGCTGCACTATCGCGCGGCAACTTTACTTTTGAGTTGAAACTATTGGGACGCCCGGCACTCATGATTGGCCTCTTGTATGTCTGCTGCTAATTTCACGTTGACGCATTTAGGTCCTTTGGGAACCTGCACTACGTCGAACGTCACTACATTGCCTGGCTTCAAAATGGTGCGGCCCTTCACATCGACGACGTGAAAATAGATAGCCTTCCCATCCGTACTACCTGTCGGATCGATGAAGCCGTACCCTTGATGCGAATACCAGCGAACTGTGCCTTGCATGGAAATGCTCCTTATTTCTGCCGTGCCGCCTTGGGCTCGGTCTTTGGCCTCTTGGCCAACCCGCCGAGCGCTGCGATCACCTGGAGATGCAGGGCTCGCTTTTTGGCGGGCGAGTCCTTCATCGGAGGCAACTGCGGTCTTGGCGCCTTCATCGCCGAACCCCGCCGGGTAACTGCTTGGCTGCCCGACGCACATACCGGGCAATGAGGAGCCGGAGGAGCGCCGCCCGGGTGAGCCCGAGTGATTTGGCAATCGTCCCGAGTTGTTCCATGTGCTCCGGCACACAATCGAAACTGGCCATTCTGAGGTTTGGCATTGAAATATGTCCCTTTACTATGGTTGACTTAGTCTAAAGTCTCGCATCCACTTGGTACATTTGCCACAAAACCCGCAAAAACAAAGGCGATCCTAGCAATGGAGCGCCATCGCCGTTAACTACTAAGCCAACTAGCAGACATTCTGGTCATGCAACGACCCCCTTCTCAGCACCAAGTAGTTCACCAATCGCCTTAATCTCGTCCTTGTGCAAATTGAAAAGAGTGATGTCCCATCTATCTGTGCGATGACGTGCCCGTCCTGCCACATTACGGAAGGCTTTTTCTGACGGTCGCAACTCGGATAGGGGATACTGTTTCTGAAGCCCGTCACGGAGTTCGGCGGTTCTGCTTTTTGGTTGCGGCACTGGTTCAGGTTCAGGTTCGGCGAGTGCGGGCTGCGGTTCAGTATCGGGTTCAGCGGGTTCTGGTTGTTGGTTTAATTCGTCAGGGCGGTACCATAGGCGATGACGTAAACGAGCCTCGTCAACAAAGCCACCGCCTTCTTCGTGGCCTGATTGGTCCTTATCCCGATGGCATCTGCCGCACTGACCGCAGCGCCCGATGTACGCAATAAAATCTCGTGGTCCGATGGTCCCTTCGGCACGCATGAGTTGCCAAATTTCGTCGGGATAGTCGAAGCCCCTCTTCCCAGTCGGGCAGTAATTCTCTTTGCTTATCCAATGGTCTGTTGTCCCGTTGTGGCAAGTTTGCCATAACGGTACTTGTGCAACGATGGTTTCGGGTTCAGCGGGTGCGGGTTGTGGTTGCTCGACAGGGGAAATAATTTCCTCTCGGTTGGTCTGTTTTGGTGCGAGTGCCTTGCCAATCGCTTGCGTAGTTCGGTCTAGATGCTGCTCGCAAAACTCCGACCACGAGTAGCAATCTTTGATAGGAGTTTTCAGACGGTTCTTGCTGTCCCGCTCGCCATCAACAAATCGAGCCTTCAGTGCAAAAACATAGGGCAGATAGTGTCGGAACTTTTTGACACCATCAATCACCACGTTTGCCAACTGGTCGTCGGTCAGGGCGGCTGGGTCGCCGAGCGTCGTGAAACTTTCTTTCAGGACGGTCGTGAGAGCGGCGCTCATGCTGCACGTCCAGTTGCGGACACATCGGCAAATGAACGAATGGATTTCATCGTTACGAGCCAATTGGTCTTGCTCAGTTTTTTGTGTTGAAGGAAACCTTTACGGACAAGACGACGAACTTCCCAAGGAGAGATGGACAACAACTCGGCGGCGTGAGCCGTCGTGACTAATAGTGGTTCAGGGGAGGGAATTGCCGGTTGCGATTTCGTTTTCATGGACGAACCTTTTGCTGCTAAGGTCCATCCACTTGAACTCACCGCGTATGCGGGGTCTCGTTCGTGGTAGGCGGTCCGTCTTGCACCGCCTGTATCCCGAAGAGTGTCGGGTTGCTGCCAGCGTCGCCAGAACAGCGCCGCCTATTGCGTCTTTGAAATCCTCGACGCAACAACACCACCGTACCATAGGTGCTATTTACTTGTCAAGAATTATAGTGTTTTGGTGCCGAGCGAGGGAGTCGAACCCACACGGCCTTCCGGCCACGCGATTTTGAGTCGCGCGCGTCTGCCATTCCGCCAGCCCGGCAAAATTCAATCGCCCTCGATGATCTTAGCGGTGTTGCGTCGTTCGTTCAAGTCTCGTGAAATATACCGAGCAAACACATCGGCGGTGAGATGGGTTCCGGCCTGGGCCGCCGTGATTCCTTTCTCGCTCATGGCCGTGATTGCTGACCTGCGAAGATCGTGCAAGGTTACTGCGCCGCCTTTGCCGCTTCCGCCGCGAATGTCGAAAGTAATCTTGGCCCAGGCTCCACGGTAATCCTTGATCGGGCGCCCGTTCCGTGTGAAGAGCGATGCATCTGCTGTGCGGCCCTCGGTCAACTTCACGAGCATTTTGAAAATCTCACCGTCGGGATCAAGGTCCACGACGCGCTCCATTTTGTTTTTCGTGGTGAAAGCGGGCAGAACAAGGGTCGCCGCCCTCGGATCGAAGTATCCAACCTTTGCGCCAATAAGTTCGGATCGGCGAAGTCCGAACTTGAACGCGAGCGCAACGAAAACTTTCAGCCAAAATAGTTTTGGGTCCTCCAAGCGAGAATGAAGTTTGTCGTAGTCCGCTCGACTCAGTCGTCCCTTACGCACATGCGATTTTTCAGACTGCAATTTTGGGAACTCAGGATAGCGGTCAGCCGGAATTTTCGACCTGTTATAGTTGAAGGTCATCATCAAAACCCGCTGCTCACGATTGCGCGTGCAAAGTGTTGCCCCCGCCCGCATGCGACCGTGAAGGTAACTCGCAACCTTATCCTTGGTCACCTCCGTTCCCATCAGATGACCGAACACAGACTTAAGATGGTTGCTCCAACGTGACCGATAGTCACGCACTGTCCGAGGCTTGCAGTCGGTTTCGGCACGTTGAATGAAAGCGTCGAACATCTGCTGAACAGAAATTGGCTCAAAGATTTTTGGGATTTCGCCGGAGCGAATTGAGGCAACGGTATCATCCAGTTTGAGCAATGCGGTTTCGCGGTCGCTGGTTCCGAGAGAACGCCGGTATCGCTGACCGCGCCAGTGCAGTTCCATCCAAAACATATTGCCACGTTTGAATAGAGTCCCCTGTCCACGGACACGCGCAGAGGGCTTCCGAGGACGCGGTTTTTTCGGCATTGCCAAAATTTTGGTTTGTGAAGGCACGGGCTGGGTTTCCTCCGTCATCAACTCTGAATTGTCACAGTTGAACCCACAATAGCCTGTTGGTACTATAAAGGTTCTTTAAAGGAAAAGACTTCGGGGAGATTCTACTAGGACTCAAAATCCGCTGGCCGCAAGGCCGTGAAGGTTCGACTCCTTTCTCCGGCACCATGATCTGCAAAGATTGCGCCGGGTCTCTTGCAGCGCGGCGCACAAATCCAGCCGAAAGGTTGAATCATGAAAATTATTCGAATGGCCGCGTTGGCAGCGTTCGTGGCCGCGCCTCTGCTCGCGCACGCCCAAGCGCCAGCCGACAACAACAGCAAGGCCGTCCAAGAAGTTATCGAATTCCGGAA
>Ga0307477_10002032_pt1 | contig 16037 bp, 11 predicted proteins | sample atmos_gasesECM2C_FD_203316 | JGI IMG/M metagenome (GOLD analysis project Ga0307477, IMG submission 203316) | Hardwood forest soil microbial communities from Morgan-Monroe State Forest, Indiana, United States - atmos_gasesECM2C_515 | ecosystem: Environmental > Terrestrial > Soil > Temperate...
ACCCTGTCCCAGGCCATCGGGTCGACGACGGTGGTCGAAGGAGTGGAGACGGCCGCTCAGCTCGAGCACCTGCGATCCCTGGGTTGCCCGCTGGCCCAGGGCTACCACCTGGGCCGCCCGGTGCCGGCCCACGAGCTCGAGGACATGATCCGCACCCTCGGGTCGTCGGACGCCGTGCGGACCAGCTACAACGAGTTCGCATCCCGCGGGCGTTCGTGACCCTGCAGTAGTCGGGAGCCCGCCCCTCGGAGCGAGCCGGAGGGGGGCGACGTTTCCGGGCCGACGGCGTGCCCCTGACGGCGTGCACTCCGAGGGATAGTGCGGGGATGCTGCCGACACGCCGCGGCGGTCATATCGTCGCATAGGCGGGAGCCAAGCACCTCCGGTTCACGGTGCGCGATGGCATTCCCGCAGCTCAGTCATCGAGGAGTAACACCATGACACGGAGACGCAGCGAGCAGGCTTCCCGGGGTGACGAGCGTGAAGCACGGATCGTCGAGCGCATCCGGGCGATACCGGCGGGGTTCGTCCGCACATACGGAGACATCGACCCGGCCGCACCCCGGCTCGTGGGACGTGTCCTCGCAACGACGCGCGAAGACCTGCCATGGCACCGCGTGGTTCGAGCCGACGGAAGCGTTCCCAAGGGGGCAGACCAGCTGAGACGACTGCGGCGCGAGGGCGTCCCGCTGCGCGGCGATCGCGTCGACCTGGCCGACGCCCGACTGCCGCACTGAGTGCCGCAACGAGCTCTTCACCGAGTTCGGCCGGACCCACGCCCGGGCTCGATCGGCCCCGAGACGGCCATACACGGGCCTACGGGGCCTACCTCGCCAACGCCTCCGTGAGGGCCCCGTCGGGGGAAGCGAAGGTCGGGGATCTCCACGAGGTCCGGATGATCGTGCGTGCCACAATGGCTACGCCGGGTTGGAGGCCACGAGTAGGACAAGCGAAATGTCCGATCGTGCTCGAAAGCCCTGTGGAGAGGTGCGAGAGCGGCCGAATCGGACTCACTGCTAATGAGTTGACCTGGGAGACCGGGTCCGAGGGTTCAAATCCCTCCCTCTCCGCCGCGCGACTTCAGTGTGACGCCAGCCGGTCGAGGACCTCGCCCGCGTACGTCGCCGAGTTCGGGCTGAGGCGAGCCAGGCAGGCGTGACGCGGGGGGACAGTCCGAGCGAGGCGCGGCCGGTCCTCTTTCAGCCAGGGTGCTGGCACGAAGAGCCTCGACCGGCTGCCCACCTTGGCTCTTCCTTGCGGCCCGGGCACGATGCACCTGACGGCCGTTCACGCCCCGAAGCGGACGGCGCGGGGCGAACGGACCCAGGAGCGGGGGGGTGCGTGCCGGGAATCAAGCACGTCGTGGGCGTTGCGGCCTACCGACTTCGCGTCACCTGGCGCGCCCGGTTGCCCGGGTACGTGGCGTTCGTCCTTCTCATCGCGCTCTTGGGCGGCGTCGCCATGGGAGCAGTTGCCGGCGCCCGTCGCACACAGTCCTCGTTCCCCGGGTACCTGGCCAGTACCAACCCGTCCGACATGCAATTCTTCACCGGGTTCGCGCAGATCACCGGCGACGGGTACTCGCCCCGGGTGGCGCGAGCAATCGCTCGGATCCCGCACGTGAAGCACGAAGTCGACACCATCGGCTTCGACGGGAACCTTCAGGTACTGGGAAACCCCATCGGACGAGCGATCCCCGGTGCGGCGCCGCCGGCGGTCGAGGGGAGTCTGAACGGGGCCTACCTCGCCCAGGATCGCGTGACGGTGGTCCGGGGCCGGACGGCTCGACCAACCCGGGACGGCGAGTTCGTCATGTCGGAAGGTGGCGCCGCGCAGTTAGGACTGCACATCGGCTCGACGCTGCCCGTGGCGTTCTTCACCAACGCGCAGGTGAGCTCGCCCACGTATGCGGGGTACCCGACCGATCAGCCCTACCTGTTGATCAGGCTGAGGTTGGTCGGCATCGTCGAGTCGAGCTCGCAGATCGTGGAGGACGACGACGCCGCGTTGCAGAACCAATTCGCCGTGATCACCCCGGCCCTCACTCGCCGGTTGGTGACCTGTTGCGCCTACTACTCGTATGCCGACGTCCAGCTGGAGGGTGGCCTTCGGCACGAGGCCGCCGTACTGGACGCGGCGAAGAGGGTCCTTCCCAACCTCGGGCCGGCTGTCGGGAGACAGACCTATGGCCCCGTGATCGCCAAGGCCGAGCGTGCCCTCCGGCCGACGTCGATCGCATTCGGGACGTTCGGGGTCATCGCCTTTCTTGCGGCCTTGCTCATCTGCGGTCAAGTCATCGGCAGGCTGGTCCGACGCGACTCGGAGGACGCGGCCGTGCTACGCGCCCTCGGTGCCGGGCCGAGCACGACGATCGGAGACGCGTGTGTCGGGCTCTTCGGAGCCATCGTGCTCGGATCCGCGTTGGCAGGGGTCGTCGCCGTCGGCCTGTCCCCTCTTGCGCCGATCGGCGCAGTCCGCTCGGTGTATCCCCATCGTGGAATCTCGTTCGACTGGGCCGTGCTCGGCCTCGGCTTTGGTTGCCTCGTCGTGGCGCTCGCCTCCGCAGCTGTGGTGATGTCCTATCGAGGTGCGCCCCATCGAAGCGCGCGACCTGAGGGTGACGTCGAGCGCCATTCGAGCCTTGGGGCCGCGGCCGCCTCGTCCGGCCTTCCGCCCGCGGCCGTCACCGGGATCCGTTCGGCCCTCGGAGCCCAAACTGGGCGCGATGCGGCCCCCGTGCGCTCGGCCGTCCTGGGCGCAATCCTCGCCGTCGTGGTCGTCGTCACCTCGGTCACGTTCGGCTTGAGCCTCAGGTCCTTGGTCTCGCACCCCTCGCTGTACGGATGGAACTGGGACTACGCGCTCCTTTCCGGGTTTTCCGGCCAAGAGGACCTCCCCGCGGCGCAGACCACGTCGCTGCTTGCCCACGACCATGCCGTAGCGCGCTTCGCCGGCATCTACCTCCTGACGATGCGCATCGACGGTCAGGGCGTACCCGCCCTCGCCACCACACCGAACGCCGCCGTCGGCCCGCGCCTTCTGACTGGGCACGGCCTGCACTCGTCCAACGAGGTGGTGCTCGGGCCTGCCACGCTGGCCCAGTTGCACAAACACGTCGGAGACATCGTGGGGGCGAACACCGGAGGCCCGTCTCCAATCCACCTCCGCATCGTCGGGACGGCGACGTTACCCACGATCAAGGGGTCCGGTGAGTTCCTTCAGATGGGGACCGGAGCCGTCGTCTCGTCGACGTTGTTCCCGGACGTGGCCCTCAACTTCCAAGGGAGCCCGATACCGGGCCCGAATGCCGTGCTGATCTCGATCCGATCGGGCGTGAAGTCGTCAGTGGCGTTGCGCTCCCTCGATCGCATCACCCAGACACTGAACCAACCGTCCAACCCGGACGCCCCGGTGGGAGGTGTCGTGTCGAATCTTCGGCCGGCCGAGATCGCCAACTACGGCTCTGTCGGATCGACACCCATCGTGTTGGCCGGCGTCCTGACCGCCGGCGCCGTCGCCGCGCTCGGCATCGCTCTCGTCGCATCCGTCCGACGCCGCCGCCAGGAGTTCGCGCTCCTCAAGATCTTCGGCTTCACCCGGCGGCAGCTCGCGGCCACGGTGTCGTGGCAGGCCTCGGTGTGCGCCGCGGTGGGGGTGATCCTCGGCGTCCCGTTGGGCGTCGTGCTCGGACGGTGGTTATGGACGTTGTTCGCCCGGGGAATCTGGGCCGTGCCCGATCCCACGGTTTCCCCGTTGTCGATCCTGTTCGTCGTCCTGGGCGCATTGCTCTTCGCCAACCTCGTCGCCGCCATTCCCGGGCGCGTCGCGGCTCGCACGCCGGCGGCGATCCTGCTGCAAGGCGAGTAGACGGCGTTCGGGCCGTTGCCTGGCAGAGAACGCCTGTTCACGACCGGTAGATTGTCCCGGTGGCCGAGCGCTACTGGCTCGAAACCCTGGGCTGTCCCAAGAACAGGGTCGACTCCGACAAGCTGGCGGGGACCCTCGTCGCGGGCGGCTTCGCGCCGGCCGACTCGCCGGACGACGCCGATCTCGTCGTGGTCAACACGTGCGCCTTCATCGAGGCCGCCCGGCAGGAGTCGATCGACACCATCCTGGAGCTGGCGGGTTCCCGGCGCGACGGGGCGCGCCTGGTGGTGACGGGATGCCTGGCCGAGCGCTACCCGGACCAGCTCGCGGCCGCGCTGCCCGAGGTGGACCTCGTGGCCGGGTTCGGGGTGCCGGTCGCCCTACGCACCGGCGACGTGCCGGTTGCCCGGCGCGCCGGCGCCCGTGGGCCCCTCACCGGCCCGGGTCGTGACGACGAGGTCCCCCCTGCCTTCGACCTGTTGAACCTCCCCCGGCCGCGTGCGGACGCGCCGTGGGCGTACGTCAAGGTGGCCGAAGGGTGCGACCGGCGATGCGGGTTCTGCGCCATCCCGTCGTTCCGTGGTCCGCAGCGGTCGCGTTCGGTCGACGCCATCCTGGCGGAGGTGGACGCGCTCGGGGACGGGGTGCGTGAGGTGGTCCTCGTCGCTCAGGACCTCGCCTCGTATGGGCTCGACCGCAGCGCGCCGGACCGTGTGGCCCGCCGAGCGGGGACGGCGCGTCCCGTCGTGTCCCTCGTGCGCGCCGTGGCGCAGCGGGTCGGGCGCGTTCGGCTGTTGTATCTGTACCCGTCGTCGCTCGACGACGAGCTCGTCGACGCCGTCGTCGACACCGGGGTGGCGTACTTCGACTTGTCGCTGCAGCACGTGTCGCGCCCGTTGGTCGAGCGCATGCGGCGGTGGGGTGACGGCGAGCGCTTCGCGGCGCGCATCGCGTCCATTCGCGCCCGCGCCCCCGACGCGGCGCTGCGATCCTCGTTCATCCTGGGCTACCCGGGGGAGACCGAGAAGGACCACGACCGCCTGCTCTCGTTCCTGTCCGAGGCTCGTCTCGACTGGGCGGGGTTCTTCACCTTCTCGGAGGAGGCCGGCACGTACGCCGCCCGTCTCCCCGACGCGGTCGCGCCCGAGCTTGCGCTGGAGCGGCTGCGCGAGTGCGCCGAGGTACAGGACGCCATTACGGCCGAGCGCCGCAGCGCGCTCGTGGGCGAGCGCGTGTCCGTGCTCGTCGACTCGCCCGGGGTGGCGCGTTCGCACCGCGAGGCACCGGAGATCGACGGCGTCGTGCACGTCCCGGCCGACCTCGCGGTGGGCGAGCTACACGACGTGGTGGTCACGGGAGCGGCCGGCGCCGACGTGTGGGCCCGTGCGGCGGTGGGCACGTGACGGCGCCCTCCACCTTCGGGCCGTCCGCCCTCTTCACCCCGGCCAACATCATCACGCTCGCCCGCCTGCTCGCCACGCCCGTGCTCGTCGTCATGATCGCGGTGAGCGGGCCCGGCTGGGCGCCGTTCGCGGTGGCGGTGGCCATCGGCCTCACCGACACCGTGGACGGCTGGCTGGCCCGGCGCCAGGGGGCGACCCGGTCGGGCGCGTTCCTCGACCCCCTGGCGGACAAGGCCGCCGTGGTCGGGGCGCTCTTCGCCATCGCGGCGCGAGGTGAGGTGTCGTGGTTCCCCGTGGCGCTCATCGCGGCGCGCGAGGTCGGGATGAGCCTGTACCGCGCCTTTGTCGCCCGCCGCGGCGTGTCGGTCCCGGCGCGCGTGTCGGCCAAGGTCAAGACCCTCGTCCAGGGCATCGCCATCCTGCTGTGCCTGGCGCCGTCGGTCGCGCCCCACCGGGGCGTCCTCGAGGTGGCGTTGTGGGTGGCGGTGGCCTTCACGCTCCTCACCGGATTCCAGTACGGCCGCGCCGCCAGCAGAGCGGCCGAATGAGGATCGAGATCGTCGCGGTCGGGACCGAGCTGCTGCTCGGCCAGATCGCCGACACCAACTCGGCGTGGCTGGGAGAGCAGCTCGCGCTGGCCGGTGTCGACTCGCACTTCCACCAGGCGGTCGGGGACAACACGCCGAGGACGGTCCTGGCGCTGCGTACCGCGCTGGCCCGCAGCGACGGGGTGATCACCTGCGGAGGGCTGGGCCCCACCCACGACGACATCACCCGCGAGGCCATCGCCGAGGTCATGAACGTCCCCCTCGTGCGAGACCCCGAGATCCTCGAGCGCATCCGCGCCATGTTCGAGTCGCGGGGCCGGGCGATGGCGGAGAGCAACGCCCGCCAGGCGGACGTGCCCGTCGGAGCGGTGCCGATCGGGCAGCAGCTCGGGACCGCCCCCGGGCTCATCTGCCCCCTGGGACAGAAGGTGATCTACGCCCTTCCCGGCGTTCCCTACGAACTGGTCGAGATGTTCACGCGCGGGGTCCTGCCGGATCTGCAGCGGCGGGCGTCGGCGACGGGGGAGACCGGCGTCATCTCGAGCCGGGTCGTCCGCACCTGGGGGATGACGGAATCGGGCCTGGGCGAGCTGCTCGCACCGCGCATCGAGGCGCTCGACCAGCCCGGAGCGACGTCCACCATCGCTCTCCTGGCGAGCGGGATCGAGGGGATCAAGGTCCGGATCACGGCCAAGGCCCCCGACGCCGGGGTCGCCACCGCCCGCCTCGACTCCGAGGAGGCCGAGGTGCGGGCGCTTCTGGGCGAGATCGTCTTCGGGGTGGACAGCGACACGATGGAGTCCGCCGTGGCCGCGCAATTGGAATTGCGCGGGCTGTCGCTCGGGCTGGCCGAATCGCTCACGGGCGGTCTGGTGGCGTCGCGCCTGGTGGGCGTGGAGGGGGCGAGCGAGTGGTTCCGGGGCTGCATCGTCTCCTACGCGTCGGAGGTGAAGCACCAGGTGCTGGGCGTGCCCGCCGGCCCGGTGGTGAGCGACCCCGCGGCGCGGGCCATGGCCGAAGGGGCGAGGCGCGTGCTGGGCGCGGACGTGGGGCTGGCGCTCACCGGGGTGGCCGGGCCCGAGGAGCAGGACGGCCGGCCCCCCGGGACGGTCTTCGTGGGCCTGGCGCTGCCGGGGCACGACGCCGAGGCCATCGAGATCCACCTCCCTGGCGATCGGGAGCGGGTCCGGCAGTACGCGGCCATCTCGGCGCTCGACTTCCTGCGCCGTCGCCTCGCGGCCGACGTTCCGGTCGCTGTGGCGGGTGGTTGACGTGGCCGACGAGGGCGCGCGTGCGTCGGGGGGAGCGCTTTCTGACGGCCCGCTTTCGGAGGGCCCGGCGTCGGAGGGCCTGCTTTCCGATCTGACCCCGGAAGAGCGGGCGAAGCTCGCCGCGAGCTTCGGTGGCGTGGCGGTGGAGTACGAACGCTTCCGTCCGGGACCACCGGTCGAGGCGGTCGAGTGGATCCTGCCGTCGCATGCGCGGCGGGTCGTCGACCTCGGCGCCGGTACCGGGGCGCTGTCTCGAATCCTCGTCGACCGGGTCGACGAAGTGGTCGCCGTCGAGCCCGACCAACGGATGCGGTCGGTGCTCGTCGACGCGCTTCCCGAGGTGCGCGCCGTCGACGGTCGGGGCGAGGCGATCCCGTTGCCTGACAACTGGGCGGACGCGGTGGTGGCGTCCTCGTCGTGGCACTGGATGGACCCGGTGCCCACGCTGCACGAGGTGGCCCGGGTCCTCGTCCCGGGCGGCGTCCTCGGCGCACTGTGGTCCGGTCCCGACCCCGAGAGCGGGTTCGTAGCGCAAGCACGCGCGCTTCTGGCCGGTGGCCCACTTGCCGGGTCCGAAACGGAGGGAGTTGATCCAGGAGAGGAGCCCGGAGGAGGTGGACTGGTCCGCTTGGTGATGGGCGACCCGGATCGCCTGCGGTTCAGTCTCCAGATCCCCCCGGGTGTTCCCTTCGAGCAACCCGAGCACTTCGTGCACACGTGGAACGTCGCACTCAACTCCGAGGAGCTGATCGGACTCCTCGGCACCTTCAGCTGGATCATCACGATGCCCGAGGAGACGCGCACACGCGTCGTCGGCGAGGCGCGGCGGCTCCTGCGGGACGTCGTCGGGTTGGAAGGTGATGCGACCGTCGACGTCGGGTTCCGATCGGACGCCTTCCGAGCGCGCCGCCGCTAGCCGGTCGGGCGTCCTGAGTCGGGCATGGTGAGTGGTATTGGCATCGTGAGTGGTACAGGCAGGGTGGCAGCACACCGGTAGGCCACCTTGCCGGTGTCGAGCGCGGCCGCCACACTCCGGAGAGGCGGGCGCGTCGGGGGAGGGGTTGCCGGTGCCAACGGGCGAGCAGGGCTAAGGGCCGCGGGTCGCTCGGTGGACAATCCGGTCCTCCGGTTCGCCTGGTACCGCTTCAGGCGCACACTCCGCCGACGGTGGGGCGCCTACCTTTCTCTGGCGCTCCTGGTGGGGCTCGTCGGGGGTCTGTCGATGGGTGCGGTCGGGGCCGCCCGGCGCACCCAGTCGGCGTTTCCGTCGTTCCTCGCCGCCTCCCGGGCGTCGGACCTGCAAGCCAGCTTCTACTTCGCCGGAGGAGCGTCGCCTGTCGCCAACCTCTACTCTCCGACCTTCACTGCCCGACTCGCCCGCCTGCCCCACGTCCGGCGCGTCGCCGGGACGCTAGGGACCTTCGTCGCTCCGCTGGGTCCGCAGGGAAGGCCGGTGCTTCCCGCCGCCCTCAACGACAACCGGGTCGCGACGATCGGAACGGTCAACGGCGAGTACTTCCGCCAGGACCGGATCGTCGCCGACCGGGGGCGCCTCCCTGACCCGGCACGCGCCGACGAGATCGTGGTGACGGCCGAGTCGGCCCGCCTCCTCGGTTGGCACGTCGGGCAGGTCATTCCGATGGGCGCGTTCGGCTTCGTGCAAGTGGCCTCCGGTGCGAGCCCAGCGGACCTGGGCCCGCCCCCAGTCAGGGTGGACGCCCGGATCGTGGGCGTGGTCGCCTTCAGCGGCAACGTCGTCAACGACCAGGTGGACCGCTACCCGACCTTCGTTTTGTTCACTCCGGCATTCACCCAGAAGCTCCTGGCCGCGCAAGCCGCCGGGTTCCCGAACTACGCCTTTCGGCTCGACCACGGGGCGCGGGACGTGTCCAGTGTCGAGCGGGAGGTCATCGCCCTCCTCCCCCGGGGCACGCTGTACAACTTCCACGTCACGTCGGTCGTGACGGGACAGGTCGAGCGTGCCACCAAGCCCGCCACGATCGCGCTCGGGGCCTTCGGAATCCTCGCCGGGCTCGCCGTTCTCCTCATCGCCATCCAGGTCTTGAGCCGTGGTATCCGGGAGCACTCGTCCGACCTGACGACGTTGCGCGCCCTGGGCGCCGACCGCGCCATGACGGCGATCGACGCGCTGGCCGGACCGCTCGGCGCCGTGGTGTTCGGGGCGCTGGTGGCGGCGGGCGTGAGCGTGGCACTGTCGCCGATCGCGCCCATCGGGACCGTCCGCCAGGTCGACCCCGCACCCGGCTTCGCCGTCGACTGGACGGTGCTCGGGGTGGGCGTCGGCGTCTTCGTCGTGATTCTGTCGGGCATCGGCGTGGCCCTCACTCTGCTCATCATAAGAAGCCGCCGCCTGAGCGAGAGCGACACGCCCGCCCAGGCGTCGTCGCGTGTGGTGCGGGGCGCGCTGCGCCTCGGGCTCCCGCCCGCGCCGGTCACGGGCATCCGCTTCGCGGTCGAACGGGGCCGCGGCCGGGACGCGGTGCCCGTGGGCTCGGCGCTCGCGGGCGCGGTACTCGCCGTGGCCGTGGTCGTTACCACCCTCACCTTCGGAAGCGGGTTGAGCACGCTCGTGTCCCACCCCGCCCTGTACGGATGGAACTGGGACTACGCCATCGACTCGCCCGGAGGTGGGCAAGTCCCGCCCTTTGCCCAGAACCTGCTGAATCGCGACAGGGCCGTGGCGGGCTGGACGGGGTTCAAATACGGGGACGGGCAGATCGATCGCCAGACCGTGCCGATCCTGATCGTCAACGTCAACGCGGCGGTCATGCCCCCGCTTCTGTCAGGGCACGGCGTGCAGAACGATCACGAGATCGTCATGGGTGGGACGACGCTCGCCCAGCTGCACAAGCACGTCGGCGACACGGTCGTGGTGAGTTACGGAAGCCCGCAGAACGCACCCATCTACGTCCCCCCGACCCCGTTGCGCATCGTGGGGACCGCGACCCTGCCTGCGGTCGGCAACGCCGGGGTTCTGCACGTGTCGATGGGCACGGGTGCCATCGTCTCGTCCGGAATCGCCCCTCCGGCCATGCAGGCCGCCCAGACGCAGCCGGACCCGAACCAGAACGGGCCGGCGCTCGTCGGTGTGAAGCTCCGAAGTGACGTCCCTCGGGCCGCGGGGTTGGCGTCGTTGCGGCGCATCGTCGGCGCCACGAACCAGGTCCTCGCCCAGGATCCGAACTCGGGGTCGACTCTGGAAGTGCTCGGGGTGCAGCAGCCCGCCGAGATCGTCAACTACCGAACCATGGGGGCGACGCCGGGGATCCTCGCCGCGAGCTTCGCGCTCGGCGCGCTCGCCGCGCTCGGTCTCACGCTCGTCGCCTCGGTCCGACGGCGCCGAAGGGATCTGGCGCTGCTGAAGACCCTGGGCTTCGCCCAGCGCCAGCTCGCCGCGGTCGTCGCGTGGCAGGCATCGGTCGCGGCGGTGGTGGGCATCGTCGTGGGCGTTCCTGTCGGGGTCGCGCTCGGTCGCACGCTGTGGGACCTCTTCGCCCACGAGGTCTACGTGGTCCCGAGACCGTCGATTCCGCTCGCCCAGCTCGCCCTGGTCGCGCTCGGCGCGCTCGTTCTCGCCAACGTCGTCTCGTTCTGGCCGGGTCGTATCGCGGCCCGCACCACGACCGCGGTCCTGTTGCGAACAGAATGACGTCGGGCGCTCGACCGGGCTCGGACCGGCCTCGGACAGGTCCCGGTCAAGAGCCGAGCAACCGGGTGTAGAGGTCGTAGGTCGGCCGGTCGAAGGCCACCAGCCGCACGAGTTCGACCGACGTGTCGCAGGTTGCGACGGTGGACACGGCAATCCCGGCCGCGAGCTCGGGCGGATAGCCGTACACGCCGGTCGAAATGGCCGGGAACGCGACCGATCTCGCCCCGAGTTCCGCGGCGACCTCGAGCGACCGCCGGTAGCACGACGCCAGGACCTCGGGCTCACCGCGCGTCCCGCCACTCCATACCGGGCCGACGGTGTGCACGATCCAGCGCGCCGTCAGCCCGAACCCGGGCGTGGCCTTGGCGTCGCCCGGTTCGCAACCACCCAGGTCCGCGCAGGCGGCGTGAAGCTCGGTTGCTCCCGCGGCGCGATGGACGGCGCCGTCGACGCCACCGCCGCCCTGCAGCTGCCGGTTGGCGGCATTCACGATTGCGTCGGTGTCCTGAGCGGTGATGTCGCCGTGGACCGCCTCGACCCGCGCCGTGCCCATGGCCCTCACTCTTGTCGATCGGCGTCGATCGTCGTCGGTCCACGCCGGTCGTCGGAACCGCGAGATCGCACGGGGTCGTCGTCCAGACTTGGTCCGTGCGCCTCTTCGTCTCGGTCGAACCGCCCGAGGCCGTGCTCGACATGCTGCGGCAGCTGCCGCGTCCGGAGAACCCCGCGCTGCGGTGGACGACATCGGGTCAATGGCACGTCACGCTGCGCTTTCTCGGGGCGGTCGAGGACGCCACCGCCGTGGCCGAAGCGCTGGCCCGGGTCCCCGGCGCCCTTCGCTCGGCCGGGATCGAGGAGGTCCGAGCTCATCTCGGCCAGGCCAGCGCGTGGTTCGAAGGTCGGCGCATCCTCCAGGTGCCGGTCTCCGGCCTCGACGGGGTGGCGGCCGCGGTGGCGGAGGCCACGGCCGAGTGGGGCGATCCGCCCCGCGCCCCGTTCGTCGGACACCTGACACTGGGGCGGGTACGCGGCAGTGGGCGGGGCGACCGGTCGCTGGCGGGCAGTGTGCTCGAGGCGAGCTGGCCGGTGAAGCGCGTCGACCTCATGTCCTCGCATCTCGGCCCCAAGGGGGCGCGCTACGAGACTCAGGCCACGGTCACGCTGGACCGAAGAATCCCACCCGCCGCGAACCATTAGGTCTAGACAATATGCAGGTGCCGGTGTACTTTTCGCTGGCAGATCGGCCGCATCCGGGGGGACGGGGCGGCCGGAGGGGGTGGCGCCTGGGAGAGAGCGCGACGACCGGCACGGCGCCGAGCCGAACACGGCGGCGAGTGCTGATGGTGGGCCTGGTGTGCACCCCGGATGCCCATCACCTTCCCTCCCTTGTCGACGGCACGTCGGGCCGCGTCGGGCTCGATCCCGAGCGGAAGACAAGGGGGATGGACATGGCACAGCTCGTCGATACCGGGCCCTTGCCGCAGGGAAGCGCCGACAGCCGGGACCTGCAACGGTTCGGCTACCGCCAGGAGCTGCGCCGCACGCTCGGAGGCTTCAGCTCCTTCGCAGCGGCGTTCAGCTACATCTCGCCGTCCACCGGGATCTTCACGCTGTTCTCGCTCGGCCTGGTCGCGGCCGGCGGCGACTTCATCTGGAGTTGGCCCATCGTGGCCGCCGGGCAGTTCCTGGTGGCCCTCAACTTCGCCGAGGTCTCGAGTCACTTCCCGGTGGCGGGTTCGGTCTTCCAGTGGACCAAGTACCTGGCAGGTCGCCGCTACGCGTGGTTCACGGGCTGGATCTACATCTTCGCCGGCATCTTGACCGTCACCGGTGTCGTCGTGACCCTGCCCCTGGTGCTCCTCCCGGCATTCAATCTGATGGGCTGGCACCTGAACGCGGGCGCGCTGCACGACCAGATCTGGGTGGCGGCCATCACCCTGGCGGTGATCACCGCCATCAACATCGGCAGCGTGAAGCTCGTGTCGTGGGTCACCAACACCGGGGTGCTGTTCGAGATCGTCGGCATGGTCGTGTTCGCCATCATCATGCTCATCGTGCACCGACACCAGCCCGTGTCGGTGTTGACCAACACCGGGGGCATCCACCTCACCTTCGGAGCGTTCTTCCTGGCCATGTTCATGAGCCTGTTCGTGATCTACGGCTTTGACACTGCGTCGACCCTGGCAGAAGAGACCAACGACCCGCGCCGCAACGCGCCCAAGGCGGTGCTGTCGTCGGTGGCGGGCGCCTTCGTGATCGGCGGCATCTTCCTGGTGGCCACGCTGATGGCCATCCCGAACCTGCACAAGGCCATTGCCGGGAGCTTCGGGCCGGCCCAGATCATCGAGGCCAACTTCTCCAAGCCGTGGGCCATCACTTACCTGCTGGTGGTATCGGCCGCCATCCTGGTGTGCTGCTTGTGCATCATGGCGGCCACCATCCGGCTGTGCTTCGGCATGGCCCGCGACAACCGCCTGCCCGGGTCGCGCTACCTCGCCATGGTCCACCCCAGACTGCACACCCCGATCGTGGCGGCCATCGTGGTGGGGGCGATCGCCGCGATCCCGATGTTCAAGTACGCCGGGGCGGGCATCGTGGCCATCATCGCCACGGCGATGATCTACCTGTCGTACTTCCTCGGCAACATCGCCGTCCTGTGGGCACGCGTGAAGCACGGCTGGCCCAAGGCGGAGTCGCCGTTCAAGCTGGGCCGCTGGGGGATGGTGGTGAACGTGCTCGCGCTCGTCTACGGCGGCAGCATGCTCGTGAACTTCGCCTGGTTCGGAACGTCGCGGGCCGCGAGCAACCCCAAGCCGAACCAGACCGCGGGGCTGCTCAGCCTGGGTTGGAGGTACCTGAACGACATCCCGATCCTCTACACGGTGCTCGGGTTCGTACTGATCATCGGCGCGCTGTATTACTTCATCTGGGAGCGCCGCAAGCCTCTGCCCGTCAAAGTTCCGGCCGAGACCGGTCCGCTCGTGATCCCGCCGGAGTCACTTCCACCCGAGGCCGTCGTCGGCGTCTGATCGACGGTCGTCGGTGCGGGGGGCGCGTCGCAGTAACGCGTCAGTGCGGGGTGACTTCGAAGCTCCACACGACCATGTGGGTGCGGTCGCCACGGAACAGGTCACGGGCGAATTCGACCGGGACCCCCGCGGTGTCGAACGCCGTCCGCTCCACCATGAGCAGCGGCGTGCCACGCGGCACTTCGAGAAGCGACGCAGTGCGGGCGTCGGCGCGCACCGGCTGCAGGCTCTCCATGGCCCGCCGGGGCCGCGCCTCGAATCGATCGGCCAACAGGTCGTAGAGCGAGCCGTCGAGGGGCTCGCCGAGCATCCCGGCGAAACGCTTTCCGGGAAAGGTCGACTCCTCCAGGACGAACGGCAGGCCGTTGGCGAGCCGCAGGCGCGCCACCTCGTAGACCGGTGCGCCGGCGGGCAGGTCGAGGGCGAGGGCCGCTTCGGGTCGGGCTTCGGTCTCGATCGCGTGCAGCAGCACCGCGCTCGCGACGAGGCCGTGCCGGCGAGCCTGCTCGGAAAACCCGGCGAACGCGCTCAGGTCGCGTTCGACGGTGGGCTCCGCCACGAACGTCCCGCCCCGGCGGCCGGTCCGGCGCCGGATCAAGACCCGGCGTTCGAGCTCCGCCAGGGCCTGGCGGAGGGTGATGCGGTTGACGCCGAACCACGTCGCCAGCTCGCGCTCGGGGGGAAGACGATCCCCGGGCGCCAGCTTCCCTGCGGCGATGGCGTCCTCGATGACACCCGCGATCTGGGCGTGGAGCGGCCGCCCGGTTTCCGGTGCCAATCGGGCCCACGGGGGCACGGCGGACTGGCCCGTTCGCAGATCGGGATCCGCGCGTACGCGCATCGACGACATGGTGGCCCCCTCGTGTCGGCAAGACGGAGCGTACCCCTCGCCACCGCGCTTTCCCGGAGGCGCGTCGCGGGAGGTCGGGCTTGACACCCGAGCGGGCCCGGGCCGTGGTGATCGGTGGCGGGGTGGGTGGGTGCTCGATCCTGTACTGGCTCGCTCGACTCGGATGGGCGGACTCGGTGTTGATCGAGCGGGCCGAGCTGACGAGCGGGTCCACGTTCCACTCGGCGGGACTGGTGGGCCAGTTGCGGGGGTCGTTGAGTCTCACCCGCATGATGATGCAGTCGGTCGACCTGTACGGCGCGCTGGGGGACGAGGTCGGGCTCGAATCGGGATGGCGGCCGGTCGGATCACTGCGACTGGCCTCGTCCCGGCCCCACCTCGAGGAGCTCCAGCGTCAAGCCGCGTGGGCGGACACGTTCGGTCTGCCGCTCCAGTTGATCTCGGCCCGCGAAGCGAAGGACCTCTTCCCCCCGATGGCGACCGACGGTGTGCTCGGTGCCGCCTTTCTGCCCACGGACGGGTACGTGGACCCGAGCCAGCTCGCCCTGGCCCTGGCCAAGGGGGCCCGCCAACGGGGCGCCGCGATCGTCACGGGCACCCGGGTGCGGTCGGTGGAGGTCCGCAACGGTCGGGTGCGATCGGTGGAGACCGACGACGGGAAGACCGAGTGCGAGGTCGTCGTCGACGCCGGGGGGATCTACGCGTACGAGATCGGGCAACTCGCCGAGGTGCACGTCCCGCTCGTCCCCATGGCGCACCAGTACGCGATCACCAAGCCCACCGGCCTGCCCCGGGACATGCCGACCGTGCGAGACCCGTCGCTCCTCGTGTACTTCCGAGGCGAGAGCGGGGGGCTGGTCGTCGGAGGCTACGAACGAAACCCAGCTGCCTGGGGCCTCGACGGCATACCGCCCGACTTCAACCACCGCCTGCTCGACGAGGACTGGGACCGGTTCGCGCCCTTGTTCGCGGCGGCGGAAGCGCGCGTGCCCGGCCTGGCCGACGCGGAGATCGTCCGGCTCGTCAACGGGCCGGAGGCGTTCACACCCGACGGCGAGTTCATCCTGGGCGAGTCTGACGTACGCGGCTTCTGGGTGGCGGCGGGGTTCTGCGCGCACGGCATCGCCGGTGCGGGTGGTATGGGACGTCTCGTGGCCGAGTGGATCGTGGACGGGCATCCTGGGCTCGACGTGTGGGCCATGGACTCCCGTCGCTTCGGCCCGCAGTACCGGAGCCGGGCCTACACCTTGGCGCGGGCGCACGAGGTGTACGCCACGTACTACGACGTGAAATACCCGGGCCAGGAGCGGCAGGCGGGACGGCCCCTGCGCGTCTCACCCGTGTACGAGCGCCTCGAGAGCCTGGGTGCGGCGTTCGGTGAGAAGGGGGGGTGGGAGCG
>Ga0307477_10002034_pt1 | contig 16030 bp, 16 predicted proteins | sample atmos_gasesECM2C_FD_203316 | JGI IMG/M metagenome (GOLD analysis project Ga0307477, IMG submission 203316) | Hardwood forest soil microbial communities from Morgan-Monroe State Forest, Indiana, United States - atmos_gasesECM2C_515 | ecosystem: Environmental > Terrestrial > Soil > Temperate...
TCTACGCGAGAGCACTGACGATAAACTACAGACGCATACTCTTCGACATAGTCGCGCTGAATTCTCCGATCAAGCATCGCCATCAAGCCAGGCGATGAGCGCGCAATCAGGTCTGACCGAAGTACTCTCCCTCCCCGCTGACCGAGATTGTTTGGTGACAAATCCCATTTTCCGAAATACCCTGGCCAATGGAACACGACTCATTCAACTAATTTCTGACTGGTTTTCACTGTTGTAGAGGGTGAGTCTTGTCCCATGCAAGTCTGAAACGTCGTAGATTCTTGAAGAGAACGATCCGAATCACTACTCCGTAGGCGAGGAGCAGAACTAGAGGATAGAGGGTTGCGTATCCGTATTTTGATATCAGGTATATGTCTAGATTGAGGATTGCAACAACTACGATTAGGCCTATGATCAGAATTCGGTTAAGATAGTGCACGTACCATTTTAGGTAGTCGGGATGGACATTTATGAAGTGGGGTTGTGTCTGCGCCCGATGCCATCGTGAGATCTTTTCTCCACAAATATTGCAATTGGCCATATGAACAAACACCGCAGAAGAATGTTTAGGGATACTGTATCCTGTCTTGAGCTAGCAAGTTTCGACTCGAGAACTTTAACCAACCTCCCAGGCCCGAATCACTGCACTTTCAAGAGATGTAGCCTGACCCCGCTGTCAAACCGCCGCAGTAGCGCTGAAACCTGATGACTGCCTGTTCATTCTCGCCTTAGTCGGCCAGAGACGAAGGAGAACATTCTCTTCGCCTTAACGTCGAGTATATTCGAAGTCGGACTATGGTAGCCCGGGGGAGATTCGAACTCCCGTCGATGGGTATCCTCCTAGTTGAGTCCAAAGCCCATCATTGGCCGGGTCATTCTCGACCCTTGCTAGTCCACTACACCACCGGGCTACAAGAGACCCGGGCCCCAGCCCGAGACCCAATAAGCCTTCTGCGAGGCGAGAGTAGCCGACCCATTCCATTATCTACGATCCTTTGCTGTTGGGCTTTTCGGTAGAGGCCTCTCCAAACCATCTGAGCGAGAAGCTGGTGATTTCCCGAAGAAGATGGCGCATGTCCTCGCCCTTTGAGGTGAACTGATATCGTATTCTTCGAGAAGGAAAATCCTGAGCCGTTCGTGTGACGAGTCCAGCATTTTCCAGATCGTCCAACCGGGTTGACAGTGTTCTGGGACTTATTCCAGGTATAGTCTCCAAGAGCGTGTTGAACCGGTCAGTTCCTTTGAATAGCTCCATCAGCACGGGTCCCGCCCATTCTTTACCGAACAGCTTGAACGACTCATCAATCGGGTATCGGAGAAACTCGACGTGATCACACAAGTTCATCTAACTATCAGTTTCTACCCGTGCGTGTTTTTATTCTTGGCGCCACATGAGACGGCAGAAGCTACGATGAGCGAGCCTTTGAAACGGTTAGAGTTCCTTATTGGAAGGTGGAAGGGAAAGGCTGAAGGCCAGTTTGGAGAGAAGGGTGTAATCGAGAGTGTGTTCGAGTGTTTGCACGAGCCGAGTGAGATGTTCATCGCGATGCTCGGTGAGTCGCGGACGAATGGCAAGCAGGTCAACAAGAGTGCCGCCTATCTCACCTGGGATCCGAATATCAGTAAGTACGTTCGGAAGTCGATATTCTCCTATGGCTGGATAAACAACGAAGTCGGCGACTACCATGGTGACCGGCTGACTTTCGAGGTAATCTCCATGGACGGGGAGCCTGATTACTTCAAGGGGCTCAAGTGGCGGAGCTTCATCCACAAGTATTCGGACAATGAGATCGGAACCGGCTTGGAAGTTTCGAAGAACGGCGAACCTTTTCGATTGTACGGCGAATCAAGGGCGAAACGAGTCAGGTAGAGCAGCTTCACTCTAGTCTCAGCAGTAGTGAACGATAGCTCAAAGTCAAGAACGTCGCGTCATGGGACCGACCGGTGCGGATGACCACATGCGAACCTTCACGAATAGAACAAGAACTCGCTTTCAAGCAGTTTTACTCCTCCTCCGAAGAACGTCCAACTAGTTTCGCCTCCACCGCTCTGAATTGTCAAAAAACAAGCATTCTTTTTTCAAAAATTTTTGGAAGCTGACTCGCGCGGCCGGGAGACAAAAACCCGATCATCCCGCGAGGAAAAGATAAATCCGAACGGCAAGTCCTCGACGGCCATGAAGCTCATTCTTGATGAAGGAGCTCGTGAAGGCGCCATTAGGACTGACTTAGCGTGGGAGCTGTTCTTTGGATCAAAGTCGAGTCTTCCAGAGGGACATGGGGCCCGGCTGATTCCCTTCACAAACTGGCTCTGGGACGAGCTAGGCAGGAAGGCGGGATTCCTTAACAAGAATGCCAGCAAGGAGTTGACCTTGGCGATTCCTGTCTTGGGCCAAGATGGGCTCGATTTTCTTGTTAGGATTGCGTCTTTCTGGGCGGACGAGGTTCATGTGAGGAAGGGAGGAGTGGTGTCAGAGAATCTTTGGAAGAAGCCGGTCGTAAACCTGTTCGACGACAAGACTCTCGACGGGTCCGAGAAGGCGCTAGTCCGCAAAGACAACACTGAGGACAGCTATCAGCGCTTCCTCATGCCGTTGCTAGGACCCGGTAGGGCATTCTTCAGAGTCGAGACTATAAGGAATGGCGAGTCGCCTGCCCGATTTCACAGCCATTCTCATGTCGACGAGTATTATCTGATTCTTGACGGATCCGGGACGCTACGTTACCATGACAAGGAAGTGCTGGTCAAACGTGGAGATCTAATCGGCAAGCCAGCGGGTCCAGATGCCGCATCCCAGCTTATCGCAGACCGCGGCGAGCCGCTCCGCTTATTGGACATGGAGATATGGCACGACCGCGCCCAACTCTCAAAGGATCTCGTCCGGAACCCTGATCACAACGAGATGTTCATCAGAGGACCCGGCTGGAGCGGCCTAGTCCCAGCCGAGGCGTTCCAGTCGTCCGAGGATTTGTGGAGACACTACAACGAAGGATACCGTCGGACGACCCTCGATGGAGTCTGGGTCCCGTCGAAGCTACGGGGCCACAAGAAGATCAGAGAGAAGCCCCTGGCCTAGTCCCGATAGACATACCCGCAAAGCATTTCCAGTCCTTGCCGTGTTGACAAGATCTCATGAACTTGCTTGATGGTAAGACGACCGTGATTTATGGGGCGGCCGGCAATATTGGAAGCGCGGTCGCAAAGGCTTTCGCTAAGGATGGCGCTGCAGTCGTTCTAGCAGGTCGGACGATGAATTCGCTCGAATCATTGGCGGGAGAGATCTCGAAAACTGGGGGATTGGCGGAGGTCGCACGTGTCGACGCTCTTGATTCTAAGTCTGTCGAGGAGCATCTTCACAAGCTGGTAGCGGCTAGAAGAACGCTCGATGTTTCATTCAACCTGATAGCGACCAGCGTTGCGATGGGCTCCCGCCTTGACGCGCTAAGTGACGAGCAGTTCATGAAAGCCGCATTTACAAAGGTCAGATCACAATTCATCACGACAACATCTGCCGCTCGGGTCATGCAGAAGCAAGGGAAGGGAGTGATCCTAGCGCTCACTACGCCAAATGCTCGGTTGCCTATGCCTAACATGGGAGGCTTCTCGATTGGCGGAGGGGCGATCGAGTCGCTCTGTCGCCAACTGGCCCTTGAAGTTGGTCCTTTCGGAGTCAGAGTCGTCTGTCTTCGAACAGGAGGCACTTCTGACAATCCGGTGCTCCAAGAGGTTTTCGCTCATCTCGCCAAGATCAGAGGGACGACCAAGGAGGCTGTCGAAAGATCAGAAGCCGAAAAGACTGCGCTAAAGCGAGCTCCCGTCAATGCTGAGGTGGCGAACGCTGCTGTTCTGATGGCATCGGATTACGCGAGCGCAATCACAGCAACTACCGTAAACGCTAGTTGTGGCGAACTTGTAGACTAGCCCCTGACGCCTGCCTCCTCGAATTTCTAACCTGCTGTTTTAACTTGAATTGTCTGATAACCTAAATTCCCAACTGTGGGATTATCTGGGAGGGTTAGAGGTCCGAGCATTTGCCATGTAGACGATTGGAGAGAACAGCAATGCTACCATTGAGGCTGCTAGTGCAAACATTTCGGTTATTGTAATTCCGAGAGGTACGGATACCCCGACGAAGAAGAGCTCAGCCTGGTCAAGCGGCGCCAAGTAGACGTAGGAAATTGCTGCAACAATTCCTGTGATAGTCGCGATCCGGGGCTTCTTGAGTATCAGGATCAGCGACGCGATATCTAGAATGGTGGTGCTTAGGAAGAACGGAATCAGTGCATAGGATCTGAGTGCTGAAAGTGGCCGCGTCTCCAGCCCTGCTGGAGTGAAAAGGAATCCGCAGACCGACATGACTCCGAACGTGATGGCGAGAATCTTCTCGTTCCGAGACAATTTCATTCTCTAATCAATCGCCTGAGGAGATACTTGTCTATTTGAGTTGTTTCCAAGAAACACTCGGTGATTAGCCAGGTACCCTCGACGCTTGCTTTAGGCCCGAAATAGTCTTCTCTAGATGATACGGAGCTTCTCCAGGATCGTCCAGATGTTCAGCAACTGTTCTTACGAGAACGCTGCCGACAATAGCCCCGTCCGCACCAGCCCGTAAGAGCGATGACACATGGTCTGGCTGGCTGATTCCGAAACCCGCGGATACCGGTATCCTTCCCCTCGTAATGGTCTTGACTTCCTTTACGGTTTCTAGTGCTTGGGGACTCAGCGTGTCTCGCGGGCCTGTGACCCCGTACAAGGAGACGAGATAGACGAACCCTCTCGATTTGTCTATAATGTTCAACAGTCTACTCTGCGACGTGTTGGGCGAGGCAAGATAGATACTATCAATGTTGTATTTTAGAGCAATGTCACGAAATCTGTCGCCTTCCTCCATGGGAAGATCTGGAATGACAATGCCGCGAACACCGTTCTCGCTTGCACTCTTTGCAAACCGCTCGATACCCATCGCAAGAACAGGATTGTAGTAAGTCATAATCAGAAAAGGAATGGCAAACCGTGTAGAGAGTTTTCCAACTGCGTCGAGAATCTTCCGAGGAGTCGCACCTGCCGAAAGGGCACGCGCACCAGCGGCTTGGATAACCGGTCCATCCGCAACTGGGTCAGAGAATGGGATGCCCACCTCGACAATGTCTGCCCCACCCTTAATCAGCGAGGTAGCATTTGCCAGGAACGATTCCGGATCCGGATCATAACCCATGAGGTAGGCAATTACTACTCCCTCCCGACGATTGCCTAGTTCTCGGAATGTCTGTTCAATGGGGTCGCTATTGCGGAAACTGTCTGGCAATGGTGTCCACGTCCTTGTCTCCTCGACCTGACAGGTTTACTATAATCGAGTCCTCCTTTTGGAGGGCCCTCGCCAGCGTTCTCGCGTAGCTGATTGCATGAGCTGGTTCCAGCGCTGGAATGATTCCCTCAAGTTGGGAGAGGAGCCTAAATCCGTCCAAGGCGTCCGAGTCTGTCTGCGTAACATATTTTGTCCGGCCCACGCTCATGAGATACGAGTGTTCTGGACCGACTGCCGGATAGTCGAGCCCGGCCGAGATGCTCTCCGTGGATTCTACTTGACCCTCTGCGTTCTGCAACACGTAAGTCATCATTCCATGCAACACACCCTCTCTACCAGCAACAAGTGGGGCAGCATTTTTACCCGGAGACATATTGCGCCCCCCAGCTTCGACGCCATACAGTCCCACTTCCATGTCGGTTAGGAAAGCGTGGAAAATACCGATCGAGTTGCTCCCTCCACCGACGCAGGCAACTACTGCTTTTGGGAGTCTACCTTCCTGTCTCAAGATTTGTCGTCGTGCCTCTTTGCCAATTACACTCTGAAAATCGCGCACCATGGTCGGGTAAGGATGCGGGCCTACGACGGATCCGAGCAAGTAGTAAGTGTCCTCAACATTAGTTACCCAGTCTCGCAACGCCTCGTTGATAGCGTCCTTGAGCGTCTTTGAACCCGACTCGACAGGATGCACCTTCGCTCCCAGTAGTTTCATCCTGTAGACGTTGAGTTTCTGCCGTTCCATGTCCTCGCTGCCCATATAGATCTCGGCATTCAGTCCAAGGGCCGCGGAGGCCATCGCAGTCGCGACCCCGTGCTGTCCCGCTCCCGTTTCAGCAATAATTCTGGCCTTTCCCATCCTCTTCGCGAGCAGAGCTTGTCCGAGAGTGTTGTTGATCTTGTGGGCGCCACCGTGAAGGAGGTCTTCTCTCTTGAAAAAAATCCTGGCTCCTCCAACGTGGCTCGTCAACCGGCTCGCAAGGTATAGCGGGGTTGGTCTTCCCGCGTACTGTTCAAGCCAGCCTTCCAACTCTTTCTTGAATGATGGATCTTTGGAAAAACGCAGATAAGCATCCGCGAGATCTTTCAGCGGCTCCATGAGTGTTTCGGGGACATATTGTCCGCCGTACTTCCCAAACTTGCCCGTCGAGGATGATGGGCCTGCGCTGGGTGGTGGACTGGTCAAGCTTCGACCAATTCCCGCACTTTTGCCTCGATATCCGAGGAACTCATTATCGACGTTCCGACTAGGAACGCGTTGACGCCGGTTTTTCTAAGCCTTAGAACGTCTGCTGAGTCTTTGATCCCGCTCTCCGACACTATCGGACGATCGAGGTGCCCATTCGATGCCAGCACCCGTTCTGTAGTCGATAGGTCTAGCTTGAAGGTTGACAAGTTTCGGTTGTTGATACCATACAGATCTGGCCTATGTCTCTGAAGATTTCCGAATTCGTGCGGCGTGTTCGCTTCAAGGAGAACTTCAAGCCCGAGTCGGCGAGCTTCCTCCAGTAGTTTATCGAGTGACTCATCGGTTAAGCGTCTGGTGAACAGTTCACTAATCAGTACAACTGCTCGCGCCCCCGCCGTAGCAGCGGCCTGAAGTTGAGCGAGAGACACGATGATGTCTTTCATGATCAATGGGACCTCGACTTCTCGGCTGAGAGTTGCCAGCGTCTCCAAGCTCCCGTGGAAGTCGTCCGGGTCGGTCAGAACGGAGATGGCGCAAGCTCCGCCCATCAACATCTCCCTCGCAATTCTGAGCGGGTCCTCTCGTTCTCTAATTTTTCCTGCGGATGGAGAAGCGAACTTCACCTCAGTAATAATGGGTGTGCTCTGAGATTTCTGGATGGTTTCTACAAGACTTGCGGTCGACTGTTTTCCTAGCTTGATATCGCTATAATATCCGCGTCCCACCCTCTCCGCTGCCCTTCTGGCGAGATTCGTAAGATAGTCGACCATCGGTCTTCAAAACATGGTTTCTAGATGTTGCGTGTTCCCGCCGGATAGTTGAATCAATTGTCGAAGAATACTAAGTCCTTTTCCGTCTTTGATGGCGTTAAGGGCAAGCTCCACTCCGGCCTTCATGTCAGCAGCCTCCTCGCAGAGGAACAGCCCTGCCGCTGCATTTGCGGCTACGATCTGGACACGCGGGTCATCTTTCTCCAAATGGCCCGAAAGTATTCTAGCTGTGATACGGGCGTTCTCCTCGGGCTCCCCTCCAGCCACAATTTTTTTTGGCGTAGTCTCGCTTAGTCCGAGGTCTGCTGGCGAGATTTCTTCTCTGACCGTTCTTCCATTCACTTGGCTAACTAAGACTGTTCTTCCTGTCAGAGAAATCTCGTCTACCCCGTCGAGGCCGTGGACTGTCATTACTGACTTTGCTCCTAAGTTGTGAGCGGCGGTGCACATCGGCTCCAAGAGTTCAGGATCGTAGACGCCAATGATCTGCGCGTTTGCTCCTGCCGGATTGGTTAGTGGGCCTAGAATGTTGAACACTGTCCGTACTCCTATTTCTCGTCTTATCGAAGCCACGTTCTTCATAGCCGGATGGTAATTCGGTGCGAACATGAATCCGATGCCGATTTCCTCGATCGACCTTTCAACAACCCCAGGCTCCATGTCGAGCTTGACACCGAACTGCTCTAGTAGGTCTGCGCTGCCGCAGCGGCTTGTGAAAGAACGGTTGCCATGTTTCGCGACTCTCACTCCTGCGGCGGCGATAACAAACGCCGCGGTCGTACTGACATTGAACGTCTTTGTCCTATCTCCACCGGTTCCGCAAGTGTCAAGTAAGAATCCGTCAACCTTCGGGCTTACTGTTCTACCGAAAGTTCTCATAACTCGTGCTATGGCGGTGATTTCATCGACCGTCTCGCCCTTTTTCTTCAAACCGATAAGGAAGGCCGAGATCTGCGAAGGTGTAGCTTGACCAGTCATAATGTCCATCATTGCAGATTCGGCTTGTTCGCGGGTTAGGTTGTGGTTCTCCAGGAGGACTGGAATGTACTCTCTGAGCGTTCCGATCAGTTCTCCAAGCGGTCTTCGATTATGCAAGGAGCAATTGGTGAGAGGATGGAGTATTGTTGAGCCAGTGTGGCCATGGCGCTAATGGCCTGGGACATGTAGGGACTAGGTTCTAGCAATGAGTGTTTCATTTTTCTCACCGATGGGTAGTGTACTTCTCGAGTTCGATTCGTTGTGCACGATCTCTGTGATTGCTCGAGTCATGATGTCCGGATTTTTGTGCTGGAAGACGTTCCTGCCGATCGATACGCCTGCGGCCCCTGCGGCGATAGATTCGTAGACCATCCGAAGACATTCGCTCGCGTGCTCTGCCTTGGGTCCGCCTGCGACAAGGATGGGTATTCGTATGCTGCTGACGATCTTTCTGAAGCCGTCCACGTCGCCAGTGTAGTTTGTCTGGACAACGTCGGCACCCAGCTCGTAGCCGAGTCGAGCCGCGTGGCGGACTACTTCGAAGGAATGTTCGTTCTGGATTTTTGGTCCTCTCGGATACATCATAGCAAGTATTGGGAGGGAGTAGTCGTCGCACTCGTCCAGTATTCGGGAGAAGTTTCCCAACATGTCCTGCTCGTGTTCCGAGCCGACGTTGACTTGCACAGATACTGCATCGGCGCCAAGACGGACTGCTTCCTTGACTGTGCATAGCTGCGTTTTCCAGTTGGGCTCATTTGCTAACCGAGTCGCGCCCGACAGGTGGACGACGAGGCCTAGTCCAGTTGTTTCAATGGTCTTCGCTAGGCCCGCGTGAACCAGTATTGCGTCAGCTCCTCCCTTTGCCACATGGTTCACGGTATTCCTCGGGTCGTTGAGTCCTACGATCGGGCCGACCGAAATTCCGTGGTCCATTGGAACAATCACGGTCTTTCCATCGTCCCGGAATATTCTTCCAAGCCTGCGAGTTTTTCCAGGTTCCATCATAATCACCGAACTATCCTTGGAAGTCGATTGGTCCAACCGCTAGCAATCAAGACTGCGTGGTTTCTCCGGTCTGATTCCACAGTTCCAAACGCAGCGGCCAGCCCAATGGGTTGGGGAGGAGTAGAGTTAGTCCCAGCCTTCCTGACAATATGCAGGCGGCGATGAGCTAGGAAAACTAGGCTCGGAGTGTGAGCAGTGCTCGTTGAGGCTCTTACTGCTTGTATCTCGGTCTTGTGCCTAGTCGTCGAGTTTGGTCTCGACGGGGCACTCATGCCAGTAAAGATGACCACCCATCAGCCTCACGCCGGATATCCAGACCTGCACCAGTATGTCTTTATTTAGGCTTACGGGTACACAATTGTACATAACAAGCTCAATCTCCCGATGCTAGAATCAACATCACTCCTTCCCAGTCCCTGATGATCAGGGGTTCACTAGCAAGAACGTCCGGATCGAGCCCTGATCGCACATCAGGGAAATGCAATTTGACCTCCACGACCTTACACGTTCACCCGGAGGCTGACCTGCACACTGGCAAAAAGCATGACTCGCTAGTTCTGCGCGATAAGAAGGAATCCAAGCCCAGAACCGGTTCAACCGGCAGGACCCCTTCCAAAAATTCGTGGAGCGTGTCTCCGCGCCACACAAAACAGGTCGTCGGAGAAGAACTCTTTCTAAGTTCGCCCGGAACAGATCCCGGTTCGTGGTCTGGAGGAAGGGCCCAATGCAGCCTTCGTTAGCCCGTTTGACAAGCGTGAAAGGGCCCCACCGACGATAGGGATTACGATTGGAATGACTGAAAACACAAAATTTCCTGCGACGTAGAGCATAGTTTCTGGAAGACTACTCCCGGGAGGGAATCGTCTGGAATACGCCCAGATCCCGGATCGGTTAGATCAAAATCAGATTTCAATCGCTTTAGTTGCGGTTCACATGCACTCTCCAAAACCTGAGACCAGACCAGATCAGCGTCCGATCTGCCAAAATGAGCCGAAGAACTCGTTACTCCACGATTCTTTCTCTCTAGAAATTTATGGTTGCAGTCAATCCCCGCGACACAAGACTGCTCTGTTAAAGAGTCTAGAGCCTCATGACCTGGACGTGTGGGACCCCGGCTATCCGTATCACGGCGTCCGGATGGACCAGTCCATTAGCAATAGCTACCGCCACAATCCGTTTGCCGACAAGATTCAGCATATCAGCCCCGATCATCATCACAAGAGCCTCAGCCACTTCCATGACCGCGCTTCCGTAGAACCGTGTCTCTGGCGCCAGTTTCAGCCGTCCCTCCCGGAAAGTCTGGCCTATACAGTCCTCGTCACAGCACGCCACTAGCAAGCCCTTCTCGGTTTTGTATGACGTGGCGTAGACGAGATCCAAGAAACACTCCCTACGTCGTCAAGATAGACGACCGCGCACCACACGCCTCACAGACCAGGAAAGATAAGCGTCCTTCCCGGACAATCCGAGTATCTGGCCGGTGACAGACTGGACAGATGACAAACCTGTTCGAGTAGACCCCTATTAGCCGGTTAATCGTCTCGCGCGAAAACTTGCCTTGGAAATAACCCCGGCCGCTCTCAAAGGATCCCGCCGTAGCCATCTCTTTAGCCAGATACTTCAACACGTGATGCGGATCCCGGTTCAACCGGTCCACAACATCCGAAAAATTGATCACGATCGTTCGGGCCCCGATAACCTGAACCTGTGCAATCGGCACCTCAAAACGCTCCCCCGAGCCTCCCGGCTGCGTAATCTTCGATAACGCCCGGTCAAGAAGCCCGTCATAGTCGTCCATAGACAACGTCATACACTATCAATAGCTCATGCGCCTATTTCAACAGTATCACGCCAGCAACGCTTATGAAAAACCCGAGACCCGGAACCCCAAGAACCGCGGGGATGAGAGACGACTGGGAAAATGGGTAGTCTGCAGCGCATGGCCTTACGTCAACGATAGACCCCACCTCGGAACATTCACACACCTACTCTCGGCCGACGTCTACACACGCTACCTTCGCCTCAAGGGTGAAGACGTTGTCATGGTAAGCGGCAGCGACGAACACGGCGCCCCGATAGAAGTAGAAGCGCTCAAGCGAGGAATAACCCCACGCGAGCTAACGGACAAGTACCATCAGATCTTCGTAGAGAGCCTCAAAGCCTTCAACATAGAATTCGACAATTACACCCGGACCGAAAGCCCGGTCCACACGGAGTTCGTGCAAGACTTCTACCGGACCCTTGACAAGAATGGATACGTCTACACGGAAGACATCATACTGCCCTACTGCGAGAACGATAAGCGCTTCCTCCCAGACCGGTTCGTCGAAGGAGAATGCCCATATTGCCACTACACTCCGGCCCGCGGAGACCAGTGTGACAACTGCGGCCGAGTCCTAGACCCTAAAGACCTGATCAAACCCTACTGCGTAATCGACCATTCGACACCGATCATGAGACAGTCAAAAGGCTGGTTCTTCGATCTCCCCAAACTTGCAGACCAGCTCAAAGACTACGTAGAGAAGAACCCTAACCTACCTGACAACGCGCGAAACTTCAGCCTATCATGGATCCGCGACGGACTCAAACCCCGATCACTAACCCGCGACCTAGCGTGGGGAATCAGAGCACCCTTCAAAGGCGCCGAAGACAAGACGATCTATGTCTGGATGGAGGCGGTCCTCGGCTACATCTCAGCAGTCAAGGAATGGGCTGAGAACAATGACAAGCCAGACCTCTGGAAAAAATATTGGCTCGACCCGAACAGCCGCAACGTACACTTCATCGGAAAAGACAACATCCCATTCCACGTCATCGTCTTCCCAGGACTACTACTTGCCTCAAAACAAGACTACAACCTCCCATGGGAGGTCTCGTCGACCGAATGGGTCCAGTTCGACGGACAACGATTCAGCAAGAGCCGCAAGATCGGCGTCTGGATCGACGAAGCCCTACAGCTGGAAGGCGAGGAATACTGGCGCTATGCACTCATCAGCCTCAGACCAGAACAGAGAGACACTAACTTCACATGGGAAGAGTTCGAGCGGAAAATCAACACAGAGCTCAACGACGTCCTCGGAAACTTCATCCACCGAACGACCACCTTCATCAACACACGATACAACAACAAAATCCCAAACTTCAAAGAAACAGAACCCGGAGACAAGGAGATACTTCGAGTATTACTCGAATCTCCAAGAATCATTGATGAGAAGCTGGAACACTTCCGGCTCAAGGAAGCGCTCGAACAGGTCATCCAACTCGCAAGGGAGGGAAACAGGTACCTCAACGACAACGAGCCATGGCAGACAATCAAGACAGCCCCATCGGAGGCCGAACAGACGATCGGAATCGCAGTCCAGATCGTCGCAACGCTCGCCATAGAGCTGGAACCCTTCCTCCCAAAGACTGCGTACCAGGTCCAGAAGGCCATTTTCGGGGAACAGAAAATCGGTTGGAAACAAGCCGGCCAAACAACTCTGGGGTCAGGCCGCAAGATTCAGCAAATGAGCCCACTCTTCAATAAGGTGTCGGCCCGGAGACTCCGAGCTCGGCTGGAAGAAATTCGGAGCGGAACAGCAACTGAAATTGAAGCTTGACCTCCACGTTCACACTACCCGCTCAAGTGACGCTCGTACCAGATTCGATGAGCTAGTCCCAAGTATCCGCAGAGCTGGAATCGACGGGTTAGCAATGACTGACCACAACAACCTATCGACCGACAGACTCGAAGAAGCGCTGATCATTCCTGGGATCGAGATCTCAAGCCGCGACGGACACATAATCGGTCTCGGCCTACAAAACCCAGTTCCCCGAGGACTCTCTGGTGACGAGACTATCCGAGAAATCAGAAGGCTTGGGGGCGTCTCAATCGTCGTCCACCCTTACGACCTGTTTCGATCGGCTATCAATCCGGAAATTCTAACAATAATGCCAGATGCTATTGAGGTTATTAATTCCGGCAGTCTCTTTCACTCCTTCACTTGGAAGCGAGCGAGAGGCTTCGCCCAAAATCATCATTTGCCGATGACCGCAGGGAGCGACTCGCACATTCCAGAAACTATCGGAAACGCGTTCACGACCATCGACTGCGAATCCAAAACAGTAGAAACAGTTCTAAAAAGTATCAGGCAAGGAGCTACCAGCCCTCAGGGACGACCCAATACGTTTGGAGAGCGCCTACGAAAAACAGCTAGATGGAAATAGATCGTCTAGGGCTCTTCAATCTCATACAGCGGAATCTCGATGCCGGCGGCCGGACCGCCCGGACTGCAATCATGTTCAATATCGAACAGTTCCTCGACTAAAGCATGAGAGCGCATTTCTAGATCCCCTCCATTTGATACAACCGGACCGGCAGTCCGATTTCAGATGAGCCAGCTTCAATACCGTACTCCATATCATACAAGCCCTCGATAAGATCGACAAACGCTCCCAAGGCCGTATCGTAAGAGTATCCGGTCAGAAAGACCGACAAGCTGGAAGTCTCCGTGGACCTCGCGCTTACATGGACAAACTCCACATCATGTCCAACTAGAGATGCGATGGTTTCATAGGCATGAGCAGCCTGTCCCGGGCTCAACGGCTCCACTCCTCGAAAGAGGAGGACTGCGCCCCTCGCCTTCGTTACGGGCAGATTCGCCGATGGCATCCGAAGAGCGTCGATAACAGACGATTGAATCTTTTCATTCGAACCCACGAATGCGGTGCACACGGTTGCGACCTGTCCAAGGCCGAGTACATTCAACATCCTCTGACTTACAAGCGGCTTTCCCATGGCGACAACTTCCGACAGTCCCTTTACCGCAAAACCGGCCGTCTCGTCCGCTGCGCGTTCTGAACCTGGAGAGTGTCTTAACTCGGCTGCGTTATCGATGATAACCGTGCAATCACAAGCTTCAACCATCTTCTTCAGTCCGCGCAGCGCCATGAACCTCCGTTCTCGCTCGTGAATGAACGGCAAGGCTACGACCGACACGACAGGCCGCACTTGACTACGGTTGAGCTGCGCGATCAACGGTGAGGCGCTCGTCCCCATAGCACCCCCAAGCCCGGTCAACAGAATAGTGAAATCTGAATCCTCAGTGAACGGAGCCACTCTATGAGCTAGAAACCGATCGCTGTCAGCCAAGAGAACCTTGTTCTGCGCCTGCGATTCAGATAGTTGGCTCCGATCAGTATTGACTGCGACGCAGTTCTTCGGATTCACTCCCTCACTGATTGCGTGGCTGAGAAGACTATTCCCGGCGCCTCCCACTCCAACAACCGCAACCTGCAAGCAACGGGAGGACCTTTCAGGCTCAACTTCTTCTACGGACAAGTGACTCGCGTCAATGGTTCATTCCACTCGGTATATAACACACGGAATTCAATTGTATTACAATTAGCATACGAAACATGATTTTGTGGGTGCTACTATATAAGCCTAAGCTGTGAGGCTAACGCAAGCTTGCAAAGAACCTCCGTCAGCGAGAAACTAGGTTTGGCTGGAAGCAGTCAATATCTGAAGCTTAGCAGTTGACGAGCGTCAAAGGTTCTCTATTATTCTCCGCATCCTTAACCGATGACGGGCGGCTCCAATGAAGCGTTAGGGTCCTGGGATGAGAAGCCTTCACGTCGTCTATCCGTGTAACTGATGTTTGGTGCGGGGCGGACTTTACTGCTTCCGGATCAGTCTTCGCTTCTTTGAAAACAGCGATGAGTGCGTCGGCTAACTGGTCGAGGTCTTGGAGACTCTCGGTTTCAGGAACCTCTACCATCAGGGCCTCATCAACGATCTGCGGGAAATATGTTGTCGGAGCATGAACTCCCAGATCTAGCATCCTTTTGGCCAGGTCCATAGCTCTCACTCCGGTAAGAGTGCTGAGACCTTTTGCGCTCAGGACGAACTCGTGTTTCCTCGCGCGAGTGAATGGAAGCAGATACGACCCGCTAGCAAGCACTTTGCTCAGCAGATAGTTGGTGTTAAGGACAGCGGTCTCGGCTACCATCTTCAGACCGTCAGCTCCTAGGTTCAAGATGTACGCATACGCCCTTACTAGAATACCGATGTTTCCGAGAAAAGCTCTGATCTTGCCGACTGATTCCGCGACATTGTAGTTGTAGTGGTACGTTTTTCCGTCGAACTCTATCAACGGGACGGGCAGAAAGCGCTCTAACGAATTTGTCACGCCCACTGGACCGGCGCCTGGTCCACCGCCGCCGTGCGGTGTTGCAAAGGTCTTGTGAAGATTGAGATGAATGATGTCGAATCCCATGTCCCCCGGCCGAACCTTTCCGAGCAAAGGGTTGAAGTTGGCCCCGTCATAATATAGCAGCCCGCCGGCGCGATGGACGACCTTGGCAATCTCAACAATCTGTTTCTCGAAGATTCCCAGGGTGTTCGGATTCGTGATCATTAGACCGGCAGTATGATCACCGACCACCTTTTGCAACTCGCCGAGATCGACCATTCCCTCAGTGTTCGATGGGACAACGAGGACCTTGAAACCTGCCATAGCAGCGCTAGCGGGATTCGTGCCGTGGGCAGAGTCTGGAACAATCATCTCGGTCCTCTGATCGAGTTCTCCCTTCGATCTATGATAGGCGCGGATGATTAGGCATCCCAGGTATTCTCCATGGGCACCAGCGGCAGGCTGAAGAGTGATCCGACTCATTCCCGTAATCTCAGCAAGCATCCTCTCGAGGTCATACATGAGCGCGAGTATTCCTTGAACCGTCGACTCGTCCTGTTCAGGATGGATCTTTTCGAGCTTGTGGGTCTGGACGGCGAGCTCGGACGATTTT
>Ga0307477_10002036_pt1 | contig 16004 bp, 13 predicted proteins | sample atmos_gasesECM2C_FD_203316 | JGI IMG/M metagenome (GOLD analysis project Ga0307477, IMG submission 203316) | Hardwood forest soil microbial communities from Morgan-Monroe State Forest, Indiana, United States - atmos_gasesECM2C_515 | ecosystem: Environmental > Terrestrial > Soil > Temperate...
TCCTGACCTGGGGGGAGATCTTCAGCCTATTTCCTTCCACGTGCACCGATACGTTCGGCCCGAAATTCGCAACGGTGAACTTGAGCCTGCTTTAGACGGCGAAAGGAACTTCGGCGTTCCTCGTTCCGATCGCAAACGTGGTCAAGTCGTCGACCGGGAGCTGGCACATGGTGTTTGTAGTCACCGCACTGATGAATTTCGTGGTGGTCGGGCTTGCCTTGTTTGTGAAACCGCTGCGGCGGCGGATGCTCGGAGAAGGCTAAACGGCGTCGCCCGGTTCAGAGCTATCGCGGTAATTTCTGACGGACCCTGCCGATCTCTGCCCATGGATCGGCTTTGAGCTGTTTTTTCCAATTGAGCACGGTGAACTGGTTGCCGGCGGCGGTGCGTGTGAGCGCCTCCCATGAAAGCGGCATCGAGATCGGCGCACCAGCGCGCGCGCGCGTCGAATAGACGGCGACCGAAGTCGCCTCTCGGGAATTGCGAAAATAATCGATGAAGATTTTCCCCTTGCGCAATGACTTGGTCATTTTCGCAAGATAACGTTGCGGCGAATCCGCTGTCATTGCCGCGGCGATCCGCGCTGTGAACCTTTTCGTCGTATCCCAATCGGCGTCTGTGACCGGAATAACGACATGGATGCCCTTGCCGCCTGACAACTTGGCGAAGCTTTTCAGCTTCTGTGCCTTGAGCCGGTCCCTTATCTCCTGCGCGGCCGCGACAATCTCCTTCCAGCCGACGCTTTCGTCGGGATCGAGATCGAACACGATCCGATCGCAGAGTTCCAGGCGGCCCAATCGTGAGCCGCGGACATGAATTTCCAAGGCGCCGAATTGCGCCAGCCCGACGAGGTCACTCAGTTTCTCCACCGCGATCACGTCGTGCTCTTTGGACCCGACGACATGGCGAAGCGGAGACTCTTTGATATTGGAAGCGATATGCTTCTGAAAGAAACATTCGCCGGCAATGCCGTCCGGACAGCGTACGATGGCGAGCGGCCGATCGACCAGGTGTGGCGCCATTAATTTCCAGACATCGACGTAATAGGCTGCCAGATCTTCTTTGGTGACGCCAACATCGGCCCAATACACGCGATCCGGATGCGTCAACTGAACGTCGGCGACCTTGACATGCCGGCTGCTGCTCGAACGCACTGGCGCCGACGGCCGTGACTGCGTCGCTTTGCGTTGAACCGGCTTTCGGTCGGCAGATTTGCGCATCACCCGCTGGTTGGCCGGCATGGCCTGCTCGGCGGGCGTTTCGCGCACCACTTCGGCCGCAGGCTTATCCTCCCGCAAGCCTTTGAACGCGGCCTGGCGCAATAGGCCGTCATGCGTGACGCCGCGAAACTCGGCCTCGACGACAACTTCTGGCCTGACCCAGATTACGTCCTTGCGCCGTTCGTCCTTCGGCAAAACGAGCGAAGGGCGATCGATGCGCAGCGCGCTCAGACGCCGCCACAAATCCCGTGCGGTCTGATGCGTGTACCCGGTCCCTAGCCGGCCCGCATAGCGAAGCTTACCGCCCTCGTGGAAGGCTACCGTGAGTGCACCGACTGCGTTCGGCATTGCCGTTGACGGCGTGAACCCGGCGACGACGAATTCCTGCGCATTGTGGCATTTGGCTTTGACTAAATTTTCCGAACGTCCGGGGCGATAGGGCGCGTCGCGCAACTTCGAAACAATGCCCTCAAGGCCCAGCTCGCATGCATGCTTGAAAATCGCCGATCCACGTTCCTCGAAGTCTTCCGTGTAGCGAAGCGGACCGTTTCGAGGCTGATTTTTCAAAAGGCGGCGCAGCGCTGCCTTGCGCACCGTCAACGGCTCGTTGGTGAAATCCCGGCCGTCCATATGCAACAGATCAAAAATCCAGTAGACGAATCGATTCTCGCGGCCGTCTTTCAAGTCGGTTTGTAAGAGCGAAAAACTGGAAATACCGTTTTCGTTCTCGACGACCAATTCGCCGTCAAGCAACGCCGTATCCGCGGGTAAGGCGGCGACCGCTTTGGCGATGCGCTGGAACCGATGCGTCCAATCCAGCTGCTTTCGCGTCAGCAAGCGCACCTTGCCGTGATCGAGCCGCGCTTCGATGCGGTAGCCGTCGAACTTGATCTCGTGAATCCATTCGGCTCCGCCCGGAGGAACACTGTGGAGCGTGGCGAGGCTGGGAGGGATAAAATCAGGAAGTCCGCCGCGGCGCCGGTTCGAGCGCACCGGATCGGCGCTGCGTCGCGCCGCAACAGGCATTGCCGCCTTTGCGGTCGATTTTCTCTTGCCGGCGGGCTTGGCCGAAACTGTCTGCGCACCACTTGTTTTCAGGCGTGATTTCGACTGCGCTTGAAGCTCGGCGCGAAATTCGCGCTGGGTCTGCGGTCTCGCATCCGCCGTACTTCGATTGGCGCTCCGGTTGGCGGTGCGATTACTGTGCCAGATTCGCTTTTTGCCTTTACCGGAGGCGATCTCATCCATCGAACGACCGGACGCGACCGAGAGCGGCTCTTCTTCCAAAATGTCGCCCCCGCTCCCGCTGCGCGCCTCGTCGTCCCTCCCCTTGATCAAGAGCCAATTCTCGTGGCGGTCACGATCGCGGCCGCGCATTCGCACCAAGTGCCAGCGGCCGTGGAGCTTTTTGCCTTCAAGCTCGAAATCGAGGTGCCCCTTGGCATAGGCCTTGTGCGGGTCGCCTTCGGGAATCCATCGCCCACGATCCCAGATCATGACCGTGCCGCCGCCGTACTCGCCCTGCGGAATGGTGCCCTCGAAGGAATTGTATTCAATCGGGTGATCCTCGACGTGCACGGCTAGCCGTTTTTCGCCGGGGTCGAGGCTGGGCCCGCGGGTGACCGCCCAGCTTTTCATCACACCGTCGAGTTCGAGCCGTAGATCGTAATGCAGCCGCCGCGCCGCGTGTTTCTGGATCACGTAACGATTGCCGCCGCGCCGGCCTTCGCGGCCACGTGGCTCAGCGGTGACGCCGAATTTCCGTTTCTTGCGGTACAATTCGAGGGCCACGGTACCTCAATTTGCGCTGTGCGGGGCTGTTACGGTGCCAAAATGCCTCTGCGAAAAAGCACGCGTACCCTGGCAAAACTGTCATCGCTACATAGCTTTGCACGAACGGCCGTCGAACCAAAAATCTACTTCTGAGTTACCGATAACGACGACTTTAGATATAAGGCTCTGGAAAGCCTAGCGGTTCCTTGGGCAGCACCGGCACCAAACAGAGCGTTTTAATTGCGTTCCCGACGTGGAATGGTGTAGGAGGCTAAAATCTGTTTGCGATCATACGGCTTCCGCCAAGTCCCCATAACGGCCAAGTCCCGATAAACGGCCTCAAAATATATTGGTCTGAAGAAGGAGCGTAGCGTGACGGTTTCGTCAAAGACCCCATTGCTCGACCAAATTAAGACCCCCCAAGACCTACGGCAGCTCGAACCCAGTCAGTTGCGGCAGCTTGCCGACGAGTTGCGCCGGGACACGATCGATGCGGTCGCCGTGACCGGCGGTCATCTTGGCGCCGGCCTTGGCGTCATCGAACTGACCGTAGCATTGCACTATGTGTTCAATACGCCGACCGACCGGCTGGTCTGGGACGTCGGGCATCAAGCCTATCCGCACAAAATTCTCACCGAGCGCCGTGACCGCATTCGCACGCTCCGGCAAGGCGGCGGCTTGTCCGGCTTCACCAAACGCGCCGAAAGCCAATACGATCCCTTCGGGGCAGCGCATTCCTCGACCTCGATTTCCGCCAGCCTCGGCATGGCGGTCGCGCGCGATCTGCAGAACAAACAGAACAACGTCATTGCCGTCATCGGCGACGGCGCAATGTCGGCAGGCATGGCTTACGAGGCGATGAATAATGCCGGGGCCATGAATTCGCGACTCATCGTCGTGCTCAATGACAACGACATGTCTATCGCGCCGCCGGTCGGCGCGCTCTCTGCCTATCTCGCCCGCCGCGTTTCAGGCCGCGGCTACCATCGGCTGCGCAAGACTTTCCATCAGATCGCCAAGCGGTTGCCGACCAAGATGCTGCAACAGCGCGCCTTGGCGGTGGAGGAATATGCTCGCGGCCTAGTCACTGGCGGTACACTCTTCGACGAGCTTGGCTTTTTCTATGTCGGACCGATCGACGGTCACAATATCGATCACCTGCTGCCGGTTCTGAAGAACGTCCGCGACATGAAGAACGGACCGATACTCGTTCATGTCGTGACGCAGAAAGGCAAAGGTTATGAGCCGGCGGAAAAATCTGCGGACAAATACCACGGTGTCGTGAAGTTCGACGTTGCCACCGGCGCCCAGCAAAAATCAAAGACCGCGGCGCCGCAATATACCAAGGTCTATGCCGAAAGCCTGATCAAGGAAGCGCGCAAGGACGAAAAGATCGTCGCCATAACCGCGGCCATGCCTTCAGGCACGGGGCTTGATCTGTTTCAAAAGGAATTTCCGAACCGAACGTTCGACGTCGGCATCGCAGAACAGCACGGAGTGACGTTCGCCGCGGGTCTCGCTACCGAGGGCTTCAAGCCGTTCGCGACGATTTATTCGACCTTCCTGCAACGCGCCTACGATCAGGTCGTGCATGACGTCGCAATCCAGCGCCTGCCGGTCCGCTTCGCCATGGACCGCGCCGGGCTGGTTGGCGCTGACGGACCGACGCATGCCGGCTCGTTCGACATCGCTTACCTCGGCTGCCTGCCCGGCTTCGTGCTGATGGCGGCCGCCGACGAAGCCGAGCTGGTGCATATGGTGTCCACTGCGGCGGCGATCGATGACCGGCCCTCGGCCTTGCGTTATCCGCGCGGCGAAGGCATCGGCGTACCGCTTCCGACGGAAGGCAAGCCGCTCGAAATCGGCAAGGGCCGCATCATTCGCGAAGGCAGCAAGATCGCGTTGTTGTCGTTCGGCGCCCGGCTGGGCGAGTGCCTGAAGGCGGCCGACGAACTTGCAACCTATGGCCTGTCCACCACGGTGGCCGATGCGCGGTTCGCCAAACCGCTCGACGTCGATCTGCTGCTTCGGCTGGCGCGCGAACACGAAGTGCTGCTCACCATCGAGGAGGGGTCGATCGGCGGCTTCGCCGGATTTGTGATGCAGGCGCTTGCCGAGCATGGCGTCCTCGACCGGGGCCTCAAAGTTCGCTCGATGGTGCTGCCCGATATCTTCGTCGACCAGGATAGCCCGAACGCCATGTATGCGAAGGCAGGGCTTGATGCCAAAGGCATTGTCGCCAAGGCATTCCAAGCACTCGGCCAAAACGTTCAGGGCGAAGTGGTCAAACTCGCTTGACGCGACCTTGCGAGGCCGGTTAGTCGCCCGGCCAGCACGAATTCAGTCGAACCGCTATAGTGTTGCCGCCCCGTCCACCGCTGCGCTGCTTTCGCAGCGGCGCGTGGACGCCAGGATCGCCATGGTCAAACGAGAGCGCGCCGATCGCCTTTTGGTCGAGCGCGGTTTTTTCGAGAGCCGCGCGCGCGCGCAAGCCGCGATCGCCGCTGGACAGGTGACGGCGGACGGTAGCCTCGTTCACAAGCCGTCCGATCAAATTTCATCTCGCGCGGCAATCGCCGCGGACCCGGCGCATCCCTACGTGTCACGCGGCGGGGTAAAACTCGCCGCGGCGCTCGAGGGTTTTTCGCTCGATATCGCGGGCCGGGTTTGCCTCGATGTCGGATCGTCCACCGGCGGTTTTACCGAAGTACTCCTCGCACGCGGAGCGCGGCACGTCTATGCTGTGGATGTCGGCCGCGGCCAGCTGCACGCACGTTTGCGCAACAATCAGCAGGTGACCTCATTCGAACAGAGCGACATCCGCAAACTGGATCCTTCGCGTTTGCCCGAGCTCCCGGATTTTGCCGCGGTCGATGTCAGTTTCATTTCGCTTAAACTCGTGCTGCCGCATGTCGGCAGTTTGCTAAAACGGTCGGCGACGCTCCTTGTCCTGATCAAGCCGCAGTTCGAAGCGGGCCGCCGCCATATCAAGAAAGGCATCGTGCGCGACACCGTCGTTCAAGCCGCGATCTGCGATGACCTCGCCCGAGCACTTACAGGCTCAGGTTGGCGTGTCGATGGCCGGATTCCTTCGCCAATCCCCGGTGGCGATGGCAACCGCGAATTCTTTATCGGGGCCCAGCGTGGTTGAGCGGATTCTGATCAACCGCCTCGGCCAGCACGGCGACGGAATAGCCGACAGTTCCGAGGGACCGATTTACATTCCCGGTACCCTGCCGGGCGAAACCGTCGAAGTCGATACCGAGCCAGGTCACCCTGACCGCCGGCGTCTTGTGAAGGTGCAGCAATCGAGCGCACTGCGGATTGACCCAATCTGCCGACATTTCGGGGTTTGCGGCGGGTGCGCAATGCAGCATTTGAGTGAGGAGTCCTATCACAGCTGGAAGCGTGACTTGGTTATCACGGCGTTGCGCCAAGCCGGCATCGACGTACAAGTCGCTCCACTCATGGATGCGCACGGTGATGGCCGCCGCCGCGTCGTCTTTCATGCCCGGCGTGGCGGTCACGGCGTGCTACAAGTCGGGTATTCAGCCGCGCGCGCACACCACATTGTGCCGATCGATCGTTGTCCAATCCTGACAAAAAGTCTCGATGGCGCACTAAAGGCCGCTTGGGCCATCGCCGAATTGCTCAATTTCACCGGTAAGCCGCTCGACATCCAGTTTACGTCAACCGATCAAGGGCTCGACGTCGATATCCGCGGTTCGGGAGAGCTGACCGCGCCGATCGTGGCGGCGTTGGCGGCCGTGGCGCAACGGTACGACTTTGCACGCTTGACCCGCCATGGCGAGCTGATTGCGCAGATGCGGAGGCCGTCCTTGCACATGGGCGCTGCAGTCGTGCCGCTGCCGCCGGGCGTTTTCCTACAAGCCACCGCACAGGGCGAGGTCGCGCTGTCGCGCCTTGTTGTCGATGGCTGCACCGGGGCTGATCAGATCGCCGACCTGTTCGCCGGCGTCGGAACCTTTGCATTGCGGCTTGCCACCCACGCGCGCGTGTCTGCATTCGATGACGATGAATCGGCAATCGTCGCGCTCGAGCGTGCCGCGACAGGCGCCGTCGGCCTCAAACCGCTCCATGCCGAGCGGCGTAATCTGTTCAAGGCGCCATTAAGCGCGGCGGAGCTCAGCGGCTTTGATGCCGTGGTTCTCGATCCGCCCCGTCAAGGCGCCCAGGCGCAGTCACGCGAGATCGCCGCCAGTCGCGTTCCGACGGTGGTCGCCGTATCGTGCAGTCCGGGCACATTTGCCCGCGATATCCGCCATCTGCTCGATGGTGGATATCGGCTGTTATCGGTCATTCCTATCGATCAGTTTCGCTATTCGGCGCATGTCGAGATCGTAGCCCACCTGCAAAAGTAGACCCTACTGCCCGCGCTTTATTTTTCGTGATATGGCAAGCGCCGCTCAACTCGTCCGTCACCCAAAGGATCTGAAAATGGCTAGCGTCCTGTTCTCGCCCATCTCGCTGCGCGGGCTCACCCTGCCCAACCGCGTCGTGGTGTCGCCGATGTGTCAGTACAATTCAAACAACGGCTCCGCCAACGATTGGCATTTGATGCACCTCGGCAGCTTCTCTCTGGGATGCGCGGGCCTGGTGATGTGCGAGATGACCAATGTCAATCCGCGCGGCCGCATTTCGTCGAAATGCGCGGGCATGTGGTCTGACGAGAACGAGGCGGCGCTCAAGCGCGTTTATGACTTTTGCCGGACTTACGGCGTCACCAAGCTGGGTGTCCAGCTCGCTCATGCCGGACGCAAAGGACCGACCACGCCGCCGGCCGCAGGCGGCAAGCCCATCCTGAGCGAGGCGGAAGGTGGCTGGACGCCCGAGGCGCCGTCCGCCATCCCCTATGACACGGGTTGGCCGGTGCCACACGCCATGACCAAAGCAGACATCACTCGCTGTATTGGCGAATTCGCCGCCGCCGCCAAGCGTGTTGATCGCATCGGTTACGATGTGATCGAGCTGCATGGTGGCCATGGTTATCTTTTGCATCAATTCATGTCGCCGATTTCCAACCAACGCAGCGACGAATATGGCGGCTCGACTGAGAACCGCATTCGCTTTCCGATCGAAGTATTCGAAGCGGTTCGGAAGGTTTTTCCCGAAACAAAGCCGATCGGGATGCGCGTTTCGGCGACGGATTGGGTGGACGGCGGCTGGACGCCCGAAGAAACGGTCACCCTCGCGAAAGAACTGAAGAAGCGCGGGATGGACTATATGGACGTTTCAACCGGCGGACTCGACCCGCGGCAGAAGATTCCGTTGGCGCCGGGTTATCAGGCGCCGTTTGCGGAAAAAGTGAAAAAGGAAAGCGGCATCACCACAATGACGGTCGGGCTGATCGCCGGCTATCAGCAAGCCGAAGATATTGTGGCGTCGGGTAAGGCCGACATGATCTGTCTCGCTCGAGGCGCGATGTGGGATCCGCGTTGGGCCTGGCACGCGGCCGAGGAGCTCGGCGCGGAAACGCCTTATGCGGCCAAAATGATGGGCTGTCATCCCAAGCTGCGGCCGCAACTGTTTCCCAAGCGCGCCGCCGCGATGAGCTGAGACGAGTTGCGACGGCCGCGATGGCGAGCGGGCGCGCCGCTCACGCCTCCATCGGCTCGGTGCCGACGATTTCGATTCCGAAGCCTGACAATCCGACATAGGTCGTCGGCCGTGAGGACGTAATCAGCCTGATGGAATTGACGCCGAGATCCTTGAGGATCTGGGCGCCCAATCCGACCTCGCGCCATTGGCGCGTACGCGCCTCGCCCGATGGGCTTTCTCCTGATTTGGGAATCGATATCACCGGCACGCCGGCAGTGCCGTCACGCAACAACACCAGCACCCCCCTGCCCTCGGCCTTAAAACGCACGAGCGCTTGATGAATCAATTTTGCGCCGCCGAACACGTCGGAGATGATGTTGGCGCGGTGCAGCCGGGTGAGCACGCTCTTGCCATCGCCGATCCGGCCATGAACGAACGCCATGTGATGGACCTGATCGAACGGAGTCAAAAAAGCATAGCCCGTCAACGTGCCGATTTCCGATTCGACGGGAAACTCGCCGACGCGCTCGATCAATTTGTCGCGGGCTTGCCTGTAGGCGATGAGTTCGGCGATGGTGACACGTTGCAGCTTGTGCCGCTGCGCGAACTCGGCAAGCTCGGCGCCCCGCATCACGGTCCCATCGTCGTTCATCAGCTCGGCCAGAACGCCAACCGACGGAACGCCGGCGAGCCGGCATAAATCGACACAGGCTTCGGTGTGACCCGAACGCATTAGCACGCCGCCCGCTTTCGCCACCAAGGGAAAAACGTGGCCGGGGCGCACGAAATCCGTTGGACCGAAATTGCTGTTTGCCAGAGCGCGCACCGTATTGGCGCGTTCTTCGGCGGAAATTCCCGTGGTGAGACCGTGGCGCACGTCCACCGATACGGTGAAAGCGGTGCCGAGCGGCGCGTCATTAAGCGCCACCATTGGATCGAGATGAAGCCGCCGAGCCTCCTCCGGCGCGAGCGGAGCGCAGACGATCCCCGAAGTATGACGAATGATGAACGCCATCTTCTCCGGCGTGCACAAGCTTGCAGCCACGAACAGATCGCCCTCGTTCTCGCGATCGTCGTCGTCGGCGACGATGATGAGCTCGCCGCGCGCAAAGGCGGCGATCGCCGCTCGGATGCGTTGATGCGCGTCGCTCATATCTTTGCCGCTTTCCCGATCACTGCCTGCTCGCCCGCCGCATGATAGCAGAAAAAACTTATCGATCGCTTTGCCGACATTCAGCGCGCCGGCGTGGAGAATGGCCAGCTGGGCGCTTCACCGACCTGCCCGCGCTGACGTAAATAATGGTCGGCGATCACGCAGGCCACCATCGCTTCTCCGATCGGCACCGCACGAATGCCGACGCACGGATCGTGCCGACCAGTCGTTGAAATGTCGGTCTCATGTCCATAGCGATCGACCGTGCGCCGCGGAATAAGAATCGAGGACGTCGGCTTGACCGCGAAACGAGCGACCACCGGCTGCCCGGTGGAAATGCCGCCAAGGATGCCGCCGGCATTGTTGGAGAGAAACCGCGGCTTGCCGTCGTTCCCCACGCGCATTTCATCGCCATTTTGCTCGCCGGTAAGTTCGGCTGCGCCGAAGCCTGCGCCAATCTCCACGCCCTTGACGGCATTGATGCCCATCAGGGCGCCAGCGAGGTCGCCATCCAGTTTGCCGTAGATCGGCGCGCCCAATCCGGCGGGCACGCCCTCAGCGACAACTTCGATGATTGCGCCGATCGATGATCCGCGCTTGCGCAGGCCGTCGAGATAATCGCCAAGCATCGCTGCCGTTTTTGCATCCGGGCAAAAGAACGGATTGCGGTCAATCTCATCCCAATCCCAGCGCGCGCGATCGACGCGATGCGGCCCCATTTGCACGAGCGCACCGCGCACCTTCAGGCCGGGCACGATCTTGCGTGCGATCGCGCCGGCGGCGACCCGCATCGCGGTTTCGCGCGCCGATTGGCGGCCGCCGCCGCGATAATCGCGCAATCCGTATTTTACATCATACGTATAGTCGGCATGGCCAGGCCGGTATTTGTCTTTGATATCCGAATAATCTTTCGAACGTTGATCGACGTTATCGATCAGAAGCGCGATCGGCGTGCCAGTCGTAACTTGTTTTCCACTCGCCTCATCGACAAAGACGCCGGAAAGGAGCTTGACCGCATCCGGCTCCTGGCGCTGCGTCGTGTAGCGCGACTGACCCGGCCGTCGGCGATCGAGATAGGGTTGAATATCCGCCTCGGTGAGCGGAATACGCGGCGGACAGCCGTCTACTACGCAGCCAATTGCCGGCCCATGGCTTTCGCCAAAGGTCGTGACGCGAAATAAATGCCCGAACGTATTGAACGACATGATGCGGTAAGACGTTTTGGCGCCTTCAGTGAAATTACGCTGAAGCGTTCGGGGCTTCGTAGCTCGCACGTCCTACCGGGTCAAACGCGCGCGTCAGCTACCAAGCAGCCAGACCGCGACGCGCGGCGTCGCCGCGTTTCTCATCCTTGTGCGCATTTGTCAGCGAAATGGGCAGATCACCGAGTCCGCCGCGATTGGCCGTTCATGCCCCATTCATCTCGCTGAACGCCGATTAATCGCAAGCTGAACGGCCGTTAAGTTACAGAAAAATAAGCATTATTTGCGTTTTTTCATTGCGGTGGGAACTGGCTCTGTGTCATTGTTCCTTTCGGTAAGGGGGCGAGGGCCCAGGGACAGATCAAGAGCGATCAAACCCGCGACTTGGACCAACCCTGCCGAAGTTCATCAGCGCAACCAAGGAAAGAGAGTCATGGCGAAGAAGAAGAAGGCCAAGAAGAAGAGCAAGTCCTGAAAACACAGGCGTGCGCCTCGTATTGGGGCAGCGCCGGTAGGACCTTCGGATTTCGCGGGGTCACTGATCCCGCCAAGCGGCCGAGCACTGTTCGGCCGCTTTTGTTTTTCACGGTAACTCTTTCAATCAGGCGTAGCGCGACATCTTACCGTTCGCAAAAACATAAACGACGCCCTGCGCGATCTGCGCATGCGTCGCTTCTTCCTCGGACACGATGTTTGAGATCGCCATCAGCGCGCGTACACCGCCCCCGTGCGCCGCGATCACGGTGTCTGCGGTGAGCGAGTTGTACCAACTGCCTATGCGGTCAGCGAGTTCGCGATAGCTCTCGCCGCCGGGCGGCGCGAAATCCCACTTGTCGCGCTCGCGTGCGCTCAGCACGCTAGCGTTTCGCATCTCGATCTCCTGCAGCGTCAGACCTTCCCATTCGCCATAAGCGATTTCGATCAGCCGCGCGTTGATTTCGTAATCGTGCACTTGAAGACCCAGCGTGGCGCGTACAATCTCCATGGTTTCGCGCGCGCGCTTAAGCGGACTTGAGACATATTTGAAATCTTGCGCCTGCCTGTGATCGCGCGCAAACAGGTCGCGGAGGAGAACCCCACATTCCGCAGCCTGCTGGCGGCCGTGGGCATTGAGTGGGGTGTCGCGGCGGCCCTGCAAGCGGCCCTGTCTATTAAAATCGGTCTCGCCGTGCCGAACGTAATAGAGGACCGGCATGCTCGTTTTGCTTTTTCAACTCGCGCTATCGATGGGAACGAACCAAAAACTTGGTGCGACTATTCTTTGCCAACCACAATGTCGGGCGCGTCCGGATGCTTCATGCCCACGACATGATAGCCTGCATCAACATGATGAATTTCTCCGGTCACCCCGCGCGACATGTCTGAAAGGAGATATGTACCCGCTTCGCCGACCTCTTCAATGGTGACGCTGCGGCGAAGCGGAGCGTTGTGCTCATTCCATTTAAGGATGTAGCGAAAATCGCCGATGCCCGAGGCAGCGAGAGTCTTGATTGGCCCCGAGGAAATCGCATTGACCCGAATATTCTTAACGCCGAGATCGGCCGCGAGGTAATAAACCGAGGCCTCAAGCGCCGCCTTGGCCACTCCCATCACATTGTAATGGGGCATCCATTTCTCCGACCCATAATAGGTCAATGTCAGCAATGAGCCGCCGTTGGGCATCAATTTTTCCGCACGCTGGGCGATCGCGGTGAATGAATAGCAGCTGATCAACAATGTCTTGGTGAAGTTCTCCGCCGTCGTCTCGATGTAACGCCCGTCGAGCTGATCCTTGTCGGAAAAGGCGATGGCATGGACCAAAAAATCAATGCCACCCCAAGCCGACTGGACGGCGGCGAAGGCAGCATCGATCGTCTTGGGTTCCGTTACATCGCAATCGCCGACGACAATACCGCCGACTTCGTGGGCGAGCGGTTCGACACGCTTTTTCAGCGCATCGCCCTGATATGTGAACGCAAGTTCAGCGCCATGTCCGCGGCATGCTTTTGCGATCCCCCAGGCCAGCGACCGGTTGTTGGCGACCCCCATGACCAGGCCGCGTTTGCCGCGCATGAGGCCTGAATTTTCGGCCATTCCCCGCACCAAAACCCGATTTCTAGCCTTCGCTTCCTATGGCATAGGGCCGTAGGACCATCAAGCGCAGGCCGGGGGCGGAATAGACCGCATTTGCTGGTGTTTTTTGAACATGGCGCTGGGCAAAACCGTATCGGCGCGGTGTAAACTATGAGGTGATTCAAAGGAGGACCAATGCTTGAGTGAATTTCGGGAGCGGATCGAGGCGGCAATTCCGGCGCTGCGGCGCTATGCGCGCGCACTGACCCGCAACGCCGAAACTGCGGACGATATCGTGCAGGACACGCTGGTGCGGGCGCTTCGCTCCGAACACTTGTTTCATGGGGGAGATATGCGCGCCTGGCTCTATACGATCCTGACCAATCTTAATCGTAATCGCCTTCGTAGCCTGGCGCGGCGCCCTGTGGTTTCGCCGATCAAGGACACGGATGCGACCGCCAGCGGTCCGGATTCCGGCGGGCGTGATATCGTTCGGGCATTGGAAATGCTCACGGAAGAACAGCGATCCGCTTTGCTTCTGGTGGTGCTCGAAAGCCTTACCTACCGCGAGGTTTCCGAAGTTCAGGGCGTGCCGATCGGTACCGTGATGTCGCGCCTTGCCCGCGCCCGCAATGAAATTAAGGCCTATCTGGATGGCGAGCGCCCGGCGCTGCGCCGCGTGAAGTAACGATGAGATAAAACGATGAACGATCGAGATCATATGAGCGAAGAAGAGCTCAATGCCTATGTCGACAACGAGCTGCCCGCCGATCGGCGCAGCGTCGTCGAGGCATGGCTTTCAACCCATCCCGAAGACGCCGCGCGGGTCGCGGCCTGGCGCAAGCAGGCAGAGCTACTTTGCCACCGTTATGGCCACCTGGAGTACGAAACACCGCCGCCGCGCTTTGATCTCGATCGGCTGGCGCGCCGCCGCTTCGGCGCACTGGCAGCGATCGCAGCGAGCTTGGCAGCATTCGTGATCGGCGCGGCCGCTGGTTGGACGGTCCATGGGCTGCAGACCGACAGGCCGTCCGATCTTACGCGTTTCACCAATGACGCGCTTGTTGCGTACAAACTTTACACCGTCGAAGTTCGCCATCCTGTGGAAGTTCCGGGCGATCAGCGTCCGCATCTGGTGCAGTGGCTCTCAAAGAGAGTTGGCTCGCCGCTGAACCCACCTGAACTCGACAAGCAAGGATTAAAGCTGGTTGGGGGACGGCTGCTCCCCGGCCCGACCGGACCGTCAGCCTTTTTCATGTATGAAAACCCCGCCGGCGAGCGCTTCACGCTCTACTGCGGGCGCGTGACTGACAGCGAGACGGCATTGCGCTATACGACCGGCGGTCAGAACGCCGCCTATTATTGGGTCGATCAGAATCTGGCCTATGTGCTGAGCGGGCCGATGGAGACCGGAAAGCTGCGAGAGATCGCGCAAGCCGCATACGATCAGATCGATCGCCGCACCGCGCCGCCGAGCTGATCGTTACCGCTGATCTGGTCGGCGCGCGGCCGTCGCTCTGCTCTTACATATCCTTCCGCGGATCGTAGCTCTTTGCGCTCTGCCACTTTTTCATCAGCGCTTCGAGTTCGCTGTCGCCGCCACCCGGCAGCGCGATTCGTACCGTGGCGAGGAGATCGCCGCGGCCGGCCTTGGCTGGAAAACCTTTGCCCTTGAGGCGGAATGTGCGGCCGCTCGAAGTCCACGCCGGAATTGTAATCTCGACCGGGCGGTCGAGCGTCGGCACACGGACTTTTGCGCCCAGCACGGCTTCGTAAAGCGTGATCGGCAAATCGAGCCGGATGTCGTTACCATCGAGTGCAAAGGTCGGATGCGGCGCGATCGAGACGGTAATCAGGACGTCGCCGGCACCGGCTTGCCCGGCCATGCCCTGACCCTTCAACCGGATTTGCTGGCCACTGGTGATCCCGGCCGGAATCTTGACGTCAACGTCCTTACCTGTCGGCAACCGCAAGCGCTGGGTCACGCCACGGGCCGCATCCGGCAACGTCACGGTGAGCGAGGCATGAACATCGGCGCCGACGCCGAAATCCTCTGACTCGAAGTTGGAGCGCGCGCCGGCCCGGCCGCCGCGGCCCATCTGACCGAAAGCCTCTTTGAGAATGTCCTCGAAACCGCCAAAGCCGCCGCCCCCACCTCGCCGCGTCGTGCGGGTAAAGCCTTCGGGACCGAAATTGAAGGTCTCGAAATTCGCCTCGGAGCCGAAACCGCCGTGGCCCGCTCCCGGCCTGGCGCCCGCGCCGAAACCTTCAAAGCCACGGAAACGGGGTTTCCCCTCGGCGTCGATCTCGCCACGATCGAACGCCTTACGCTTGTCTTCGTCAGCCAGCAGTTCGTGTGCAGCGTTCAGCTCGGCGAAACGCGCGGCCGCTTTGGGATCGTTCTTGTTGGCGTCTGGATGAAGTTTTTTTGCGAGCCGGCGGTAGGCGGTTTTAATCTCGCCTGCATTCGCCTTTCGATCTACACCCAAGACTTCGTAGGGATCACGCATCCCCTGTCAGCTCCGCGCTATCATTTCGGGCCTGCCCCCGGCCCGCCCCGGCTGGCCACTTCAATGTGGGAATAAAAGGCATGCCCCGCAATGCAAGCGAATCGAGCCGGCGCGACCGATGATAGCGCGGTCAGCTCGACTTCAGCGGCTTGAGCCGCCTTACCTCCCATGCGCCGCTGGTGGTACGGCAGGCGGCCCCTTCGAGCCAGTCCTGGGACTCGCCATGCATATAGCTGGCGAGGAAGTCACGGCAGGCCATGCCTGCCTCCGAGTAGGACGTCGCCAAGGGAGTGATATTGCCGCGGGCGCCACTGTGCGGATTTTGCCAAGGCTGGCTCGCATCCCGGCTGCCCCGCGACAGTGCTTCCGCGGCGGCCGCACGCGCATAGGCGAGGTCAAGCTCGGCCTGGGAGGAGTTTTTGGTCACCGTGGCCGAGGACGGATTGGCGGACTGGTTTATCGTTCCGGTCACCTGCGGCCCGCTTTGGTCGGTGGAGACAAGGGAAGTGAGCTGGTACGAGCAGCCGGAAGCCGC
>Ga0307477_10002039_pt1 | contig 15983 bp, 16 predicted proteins | sample atmos_gasesECM2C_FD_203316 | JGI IMG/M metagenome (GOLD analysis project Ga0307477, IMG submission 203316) | Hardwood forest soil microbial communities from Morgan-Monroe State Forest, Indiana, United States - atmos_gasesECM2C_515 | ecosystem: Environmental > Terrestrial > Soil > Temperate...
GCCCCCCGGTCGAAGATCTCGGCGTAGCCGCGGATGGACGTCAGCGGGGTGCGCAGCTCGTGCGAGGCGTCGGCCAGGAAGCGCCGCAGCCGTTCCTCCGACGCGGCGCGCGCCCCGAAGGCGTGCTCGATCCCGGTGAGCATGGTGTTGAGCGCCTGGCCCAGCTGGCCCACCTCGGTCCGCTCGTCGGTGGTCTCGACCCGGCGCGACAGGTCGCCGCCCGCGATGGCACCCGCCGTCGAGGTCATCTCGTCCAGGGGCCGCAGGCCGCGCCGGACGATCCACCACGCCAGGGCGCCGACTGCGCCGAGCACAGCCGCGGTCACGAGAACCTCGATCAGGAGCAGGCGGCCGAGGGTGTGATGGAGGTCGTTGAGGGGGATGGCGACGATCACGGTGCCAACCCGCGTCCCGGCGAGATCGATCGGCTCGGCCAGGACGCGATACGCCACCTGGCTCGTCCCCCCGCTCGCGACGTTGAACAGGACGGGGGTGGCGGCCGAGCCGCCCGACCCGGGCAGCTGCAGCGGCAGGTTGGGCGGGGGAAGCGGATAGATCTCGGGGTCGCTGATCGGGGTGCCGCTCGGATCGCGCACCTGGACCCACAGCCCCGGGGGTGGCACAACGGTGCGGCCGAACGGCCGGTTGAGGGCCTGGACGACCTGCGTGCCGATCGGGATGGCGTCGGCCTGGAGCTGGGAGTCGACCTGCGAGAACAGGTACGACCGCAGCGACGTGAAGGTGGCCACGTCAGCCGCGACGAGGCCCACGGTCACCAGCCCGACGAGGACGATGAGGAGGCGGAGGCGAAGCGTCATCGCCTGCTCCTAGTCGCTCGAGGGGCGCAGGCAGTACCCCACACCGCGGACGGTGTGGATGAGGCGAGGTCCGAGGGAGTCGATCTTCTTGCGCAGGTAGCTGATGTAGATCTCGACCACGTTGGCGTTGCCGTCGAAGTCGTAGTTCCACACGCGGTCGAGGATCTGGGACTTGGACACGACGCGGCCCGCGTTGAGCAGCAGGTAGTGGAGCAGCTTGAACTCGGTCGGCGTGAGCTCGATGGCCGTGGCGCCCCGGCGTACCTCGTGGCTCTCCTCGTCCAGCTCGAGGTCACCCACCCCGAGCCGGCCGGTCTTGCCGTTGCCGTGGACGCGCCGGAGGATGGCCCGCACCCGCACGATCAGCTCCTCCACGCTGAAGGGCTTCGTCATGTAATCGTCGCCGCCCAGGGTGAAGCCCCGCAGTTTGTCGTCGAGCGTGTCGCGTGCGGTGAGGAAGAGAACGGGGAGCCGGCCGCCGATGCGGTCGCGGCCCATGCGCTCGAGCACCTCGAAACCGCTCAGGTCGGGGAGCATGACGTCCAGCACGACGAGGTGCGGCCGGAACGTGGTCATGGCGTCGAGGGCGTCGCGTCCGCCGTGGGCGATTTCGACCTCCATCCCCTCGTACCGGAGGGCCATGGAGAGAAGGTCGGTGATGCTGGGCTCGTCGTCGACGACGAGGATGCGGGAGGGATCGGTCATGGCTGGCCTCACCGCCAAGCCTGCACCTCGATCCTGTGAGCTTTCTGTGAAGCCCGGGCCCGCAGGGTGCTCAGGCCCGCAGAGCTCAGGATTCGGGGACGGCGTTCCGATCCGCCGCCGGGTGTCCGTCGCGCGCCGAGTCGGTGGCGGCGGGCCGGTCGGACGCGGCTTCGATCGCCGCGTACATGTCCGCCAAGGACTCTTCGATCAGGCGCACGATCTCGTCGCACCGTTCGCTCAGCTTCATGGCGGTTCCCCCGGGCTCTTCGAGACCATCGGCCTGCGGCTCGCCGGGCTGAAGGATCCGGCAGAATGACCCGGATGGGTGGTCACCACATAGTCACGGAGTGTGCCTGGCGCGGGCCCGGACGGGCCCGGCCGTGCCGGCATGTCCGGAAGTGCGGGACGACGTGAACGACCCGGACACCGCCGACCGGCTGGCGCTGCGCCGGCTCGTGGACAGCTACGCCTCCGGCGTCGACCATCGCGACGTCGCCGGGGTCACCGGGCTCTTCACCGCCGAGGGCGAGCTGGTGGCGCAGTTCCACCGGGGCGAAGACGGGATCCCGGTGGTCCGCTCGGGCCATGACGACATCACCGGGGCGCTCGAGGAAGGACTGCGGCGGTACGTCGCCACCACCCACGTGGTGGGCGGCCAGGTCGTCGACGTCGACGGCGACAAGGCGCGGGGAGAGACCACGTGTCTCGCCCATCACGTCTACGAGCGCGCCGGCGAGAGGCGGCTGCTCGTCATGGCGATCCGCTACCACGACGACTTCGTGCGCGCCGGCGGGGCGTGGCGGTTCGCGCGGCGCGACCTGCACCTCGACTGGCGCGACGACCGGCGACTGGACGCGTCGTGACGCTCGCCATCGCGGCGCTGCCGCCGGTGCGCGCCGGCGTGTGCGCTCAGCCCAATTGGATGGCGGGCTTCGCCCGGCACATCGAGGCGCTCGGGTTCGAGTCCATCGTGACCGTCGAGCATCCCGTTGTCGTGGGGGAGTACACGAGCCGGTACCCCTATGCGTCGTCGGGCCGGATGCCGCTGCCCGACGACTGTTCCATCCCCGATCCCCTCGACGTGCTCGCCTTCCTGGCCGGGGTCACCACCTCGCTCGTTCTCGCCACCGGCGTGCTCGTGCTGCCCGCGCATCACCCCGTGGGCCTGGCCAAGCGGCTAGCCACCATCGATCAGCTCAGCCGGGGACGGGTGCGGCTGTGTGTGGGCGTCGGGTGGCTGCGGGAGGAGCTCGAGGCGTGCGGGACCGACTTCGCCAGCCGGGGGCGACGGGCCGACGAGTCCATCGACGTGATGCGCGCCCTGTGGGCCGACACCGAGCCGGACGGTTCGTCGTTCCAGGGCGAGTTCTTCTCGTTCGACCGCGCCCACAGCCATCCGAAGCCGTACCGGGCGACGGGGATCCCCATCCACGTCGGCGGCCACAGCGCAGCGTCGATCCGGCGGGCGGCGCGGCGCGGCGACGGCTGGCAGCCCCTCGGGCTGTGGGGAGACGAGCTCGTCACTGCGCTGACCCGGCTGCGCCGGGAGGTCGAGGCGGCCGGGCGCGACCCCGACACGCTGGAGCTGACGATCAGCGCGCTGTCCACCTCGGCCACGCCCGAGACCCTGGACAAGCTGGCCGCACTGGGCGTGCACCGCCTCGTCGTGACCTGCGCCCAGGCGGACCTCGATGCCGCCCAGGACGAGATGGCGGCCGTGGCCGAGCGCGTCGGACTGGCCGCACCGGATCGCTCGGACGTCGCGGGTTGACCACGCCGGCGCGACCTCGGGACCGGTCGCACCAGGTTCCGTGGCGGGACCGGGTCGGTCTCGACGACGTCCGCCTGGCCGCCGAGCGACTCGCGCCGTTGGGCGTGGTGACGCCGTTGCAGCACAGCGAGCGCCTGTCGGAGCGCTGTCGCGCCGAGGTGTACCTCAAACGCGAGGACCTTCAGGCGGTCCGGTCGTACAAGATCCGGGGTGCCTACAACTTCATCGCCGCCCTGTCGGCCGACGTGCTGCGTGCCGGCGTCGTGTGCGCCAGCGCCGGCAACCACGGCCAGGGTGTGGCGTGGAGCTGCCGTCACCTCGGGGTACGCGGCACCGTCTTCCTTCCCCGGCGCACCCCGCGCCAGAAACTGGCCCGCATCCAGGCGCTGGCCGGAGAGCTGGTCGACATCCGGTTCGCGGGCGACAGCTTCGACGACGCCAACGCCGCCGCCGCGGCGTTCGCGGCCGAAACCGGGGCCACTGTGGTCCCGACCTTCGACCATCCCGCCACCGTGGCCGGCCAGGGCACGATCGGGCTCGAGGTGGTCGACCAGCTGGGCCGGGCCCCGGACGTGGTGGTCGTGCCGGTGGGCGGGGGCGGGCTCGTCTCGGGAATCGCGCTGTCCCTGGACGGCCTGGGCGCGTCGACCGGGATCGTCGGCGTGCAACCGGCCGGGGCGCCCGCCATGCTGCGCTCGGTCGAAGCCGGCCACCGGGTCACGATCGACATCGACGACGATTTCGTCGACGGCGCGGTGGTGCGCACGCCGGGGGAGCTCACCCTCGCCATCGTGCGCGACCTGGTGGGGCGCTTCGTCGTGGTCGACGAGGGGCGCGTGTGCACGGAGCAGCTCGACCTGTACCAGATCGACGGCATCGTGGCCGAGCCGGCGGGCGCCCTGGCCATCGCCGCGCTCGACGACCTGGCCGATGTCGTGGCCGGTTCGACCGTGGTGTGCGTGTTGAGCGGCGGGAACAACGACGTGGCCCGCTACGGCGAGATCATCGAGCGCAGCCTCGTCCACGAGGGGCTGAAGCACTACTTCATCGTGGCGTTTCCGCAACGACCCGGGGCCCTGCGGCAATTCCTCGACGACTGTCTCGGCCCGACCGACGACATCGTGCTGTTCGAGTACATCAAGAAGAACGACCGGGAGTTCGGGCCCGCTCTGGTCGGCGTCGAGCTCGCCGACCGCGACGACCTAGCGCCGCTTCTCGGACGGGTCAGGGAGTCGGGGCTCGACGTCCAGCGGCTCCCGCCCGACAGTCCCCTCTTCCGGCTGCTCGTCTGACCGGCGCAGGGCCGTCAGCCGGCCGGGTCGGGTTCGAGCGCGAGGTGGAACACCGCCTCGGGCATGGCCTCGAGATCCGGTCGAGCCGAGCCGAGGATCTGACCGGCCTCGGCCGTGTCCGCGTCGGTGAACGCGGCCGTGGTGCAGCAGAACTCGACCAGGATCCCGTTCGGGTCGGTGGCGTAGATCGAGCGGCACCAACCGTGGTCGAGCTCGACCACCGTGATGCCGTATTCCTGCCAGCGCGTGCACCGCGCCTCGAGGTCGTCGAGATCGGGCGAATCGAAGGCGATGTGGTTCACCCATTCGGGCAGTCCCAACCCGGTCGAGATGGCGGGGTTGAACCCGCCCAGCGCCTCGTCGTGGAGGTCCCAGAACGCCAGCAGTCCGTTGCCGCCCGTGTCGTAGAACAGGTGCTTGGCCCACGCCCCACCCGGTGCCCCGGTGGGCGCGGCGACCGCCTTGACGAGCTCGAACCCCATCGCCTCGGTGTAGAAGCGGTGTGTCGCCTCGAGGTCGTTGGTTGCCATCGCCACGTGATGGAAGCCCACGATCTCCCCCTCTCCGTCGCTCGGTCGAGGACCCAGGATAAATCCCGAATCGACGGTTCCTCCAGAGCTCTGGAGGTTCGGGCTTCTACAGGTTCAGGTCCTTGTTCGGTCGCACCACGATCTCGGCCAGGTGGACGCCGGCGGGACGGGTGACCGCCCACAGCACGGCGTCGGCGACGTCGCCCGGGGAGCCGAGGTGCTCGGCCATGGCCTGTTGGGCCCGTTCGAGCACGGCGTCGGGCAGCCGCTCGCCCTGCACGAATGGGGTAGCCGGTCCGTCGCCGCCCAGTGCCGCCACCATCGCTTCGAGCACGGCGGGATCGAAGTTGCGGGCGAAGCTGGTGGCGATCGCCCCGGGCATGATGGTGACGACCTTGATGGGCTCCTCCATGAGCTCGCGTCGCAGCGACTCGGTGATGGTGTTGACGGCGTGCTTGGTCGCGCCGTAGACGCCCGTTGCGGGTTGCAGCGCCGCCACCGACGAGATGTTGACGATGTGACCGCGCGACCCGCAGGCGCGCATCGCCCGGACCGCCGCCTGGCTCCCGACCAGCAGCGCCAGGACGTTGGTCTCGAGCATGGTCCGCCAGTGCTCGGGATCGGCGTCGACGATGGGCTCGGGATAGCTGAGGCCGGCGTTGTTGACCATGATGTCGAGGCGACCGGTCGACGACAACGCGCCGTCGACCAACCCCCGCAGCTGCGCCACGTCACGCACGTCGACCACATGGTGTTCGGCGCGCCCCCCCGTCTGCTCGATCCGGTCCACCGACTGTGCCATGGCATCGGCGGTGCGCCCCGCCAGCACGACGTGAGCGCCGGCGCCCCCCAGGGTCTCGGCGATGGCACGTCCGATGCCGCTCGACGCGCCCGTCACCACCGCCGTCTGGCCTGTCAGCGCATGCTCGACCGCCATGTGGGTCCTCTCTCGAACGCTCGACCGTGAAGGGGAGTCACCCTAGAGGTCGGGGCACCCGCCGACTCGTATCCGACGACGCCCGGTCGGTACGATGCCGAGGTGAGCGACGTCCTGCCTTCCCGGGCCCCCAAGCAGCCCGGAAGATCTGCGAGGGCGCCCGAAGCGACACCCCGCCAGAGCCGCGTGGGCGCGTGGGTCGAGGTGCTTCGCACCACCAACCTTCCCACCGGCCGGCCCGCGGACGTCGTGGCCCGATGGTTAGTCCTGAGCCGCGCCGCGGTCCTCCCCATGACGCTCGTGGCGGGGGCGGTCGCCACGCTTCTGGCCGTGCACCGGCCCGGATTCCGCCCCGGTCTCCTCGTGCTCGCTTTCGTCGGCATCGTGTTCGCGCACGTCGCCAACAACCTCATGAACGACCTGTTCGACGTGGAGGTCGGCGCCGACACCGAGTCGTACCCGCGGGCGCTGTACGCCCCTCACCCCGTGCTGTCGGGAATGGTGACGCGTGGACAACTGGCGCGCGCCGCGCTGACCGTGAACGTCCTCGACCTCGCCATCCTCGTCGTGCTGGGGGCGTACCGGGGGTGGCCCGTGGTGGGCTTCGCCCTGGGCGGCTTCGCCTTGTCGGTCGCGTACACGGCGCCGCCGCTGCGGCTGAAGAAGCGCGGCCTGGGCGAGGCCGACGTCTTTTTGGTGTGGGGCCCGCTCATGGTGTGCGGCACGTACTACGCCGCGGTGGGCCACCTGCCGTGGGAGATCGTGGTGGCGTCGGTGCCGTACGGGCTCTTGTGCACCGCCGTGCTCATGGGCAAGCACATCGACAAGGCACCGTTCGACGAGCCCCTCGGCATCCGCACGCTTCCGGTGGTGCTGGGCGAGCGCCGCGCCCGGCATGCCACCGTCGGGCTGATGGCGGCGTTCTACGTGGTCGTGATCGTGTGCGTAGCGGTGCGGGCGCTGCCGTGGCCGGCGCTCGCCAGCCTCGCGGCGCTCCCCAAGCTGGTCCAGGCGGCCAAGGCGTTCGGCAAACCCAAACCGGACGAGCCGCCCGCCGGCTTCCCGGTGTGGCCGCTGTGGTTCGCCGCCATCGCCTTCGTGCACACCCGCCGCGCCGGCTCGCTGTTGGTGCTCGGCCTCGTCATCGCGGCGGCGGCCGGCATCCGCTGACGATCCGCTGACGATCCGTCACACGTTCCGCCCACGATCCATCACACCTCGACGGGCTGACCTCCGACCGATCGCCGCAGCGCGGCATGGAGCGTGTCCGGTGTGAGCACGCCGAGGTAGCGCTCACCGTCGAGGACGGCCACCCATCCGGCGTCGTACTTGAGCATTTCGGCGAACGCCGCCTTGAGTGACTCGTCCAACCTCACCCGGGCCTCGAGCGGACGGGTGTGGCGGGCCACCAGATCCGCGTCCGAGGCCGAGGCCGCGCCCGACACGTCCGGCTCGACCCACCCGGTCAGCTGTCCCGTCCCGTCCACGACCACGGCCCAACGTTCGTTGCCGGCGGCGACCGCGGCGCGCGCCTCCGCCATGGTCGATCCCGGCGCCAGTTCCGGCGGGGTCTGCAGGTCGCCGATCTCGATGGGCGTGACCGCCAGCCGGCGCAGGCCCCGGTCGGCACCGACGAAGTCCGCCACGAAGGGCGTGGCCGGGCGGCCCAGGACCTCCGCCGGCGTGTCGTACTGCTCGAGCACGCCGCCCTGGCGCAGCACCGCGATGCGGTCGCCCATGGTGACCGCTTCCTCGATGTCGTGAGTGACGAAGATCACCGTCTTGTGCAGCTGGTCCTGGAGCCGCAGGAACTCGGCTTGGAGCCGCTCGCGTGCGATGGGGTCCACCGCGCCGAAGGGCTCGTCCATGAGGAGTGCCTCGGGGTCGCCCCCAAGGGCGCGCGCCACCCCCACGCGCTGCTGCTGGCCGCCCGACAGCTCGTGGGGGAAGCGGCGTGCAAAACGACCGGGGTCGAGGCCCACCAACTCCAGCAGTTCGTTCACGCGTGCTTTGGTGCGCGCCTTGTCCCATCCCAGAAGGCGCGGTGTGATCGCCACGTTGTCGGCCACCCGGAGATGAGGGAAGAGGCCGGCCGACTGGATGACGTATCCCATGCGCCTCCGCAGGGCCACCGGGTCGGTCTTGGCGGTGTCGGTGCCGTCGAAGAGGATGCGCCCCGACGTCGGCTCCACCAGCCGGTTCACCATGCGCAGCGTGGTCGTCTTGCCGCATCCCGACGGCCCCACGAGGACGCACAGCTCGCCGTCGCCGATATCGAGGCTGAGGTGGTCGACCGCGTAGGCGCCGTGGTCGTAGCGCTTCGAGACCTCCTCGAGGACGATCATGCGGCCACCACGCTATCGAGCCGGGCCCGGCGGACACCGAGCCTGCGCGACGACACGGGGCGATGCCCGACGACAGGGAGCGATGCCCGACGGACACGGTGCCGGGCACCCGTCGCCCCGATAGCGTTTTCGTGTGCCGGGCGCGACCGACCCTCTCGTCAAGTGGAGCTGGGTCAACGACAATCGGGGCTACATCCTCTCCGCCCTAGGTCAGCACGTCGAGCTGACGCTCATCGCGGTGGCGGTCGGGTTCGTCATCGCCATGCCCCTGGCGGTGGCGGCGTGGAAGGTCAGGGCCCTACGACCGCCGTTCGTCACGGCGAGCGGCCTGCTCTACGTGATCCCCTCGGTGGCGCTCTTCGGCCTGCTGCAGCCGATCACCGGTTACTTCTCCATCACCACGGCTGAAGTCGCCCTGGTGAGCTACACGCTGCTCATCCTGCTGCGCAACACCCTGGCCGGTCTCGATGCCGTGCCGGACGAAGTTCGCGACGCAGCGCGCGGCATGGGGTTCAGCGCCACCCGACAGCTCGTCCGGGTGGACCTCCCGCTGGCGCTGCCATCGGTCTTCGCCGGATTGCGCGTCGCGACCGTCACGGTCATCGGCCTCGTGACCGTGACCGCCTTCATCGGGCAAGGCGGGCTGGGACAGCTCATCATCCAGGGGTTCACGCAAAACGGCTTCCACACCCCGATCGTGGTGGGCCTCGTCCTGTCGGTGGTGCTGGCCGGAGTGGCCGACGCCCTGCTCGTGCTCGTCGAACGACTCACCCTGCCGTGGGTGCGACTGCGCCAGGCGGTGTGACGTGCATTTCCTGTCGCAGGTGGGCCATTTCCTCGTGCACAACTGGGGTGGCGCTGACGGGATCTGGGTTCGCAGCCTGAACCAGCTCGAGCTGTCTGCCGCGGTCGTCGTCGCCGCGGTCCTCGTGGGGGTGGGCGTCGGCGCGGTTCTCGGCCACACCGGCCGGGGGGGATTCGTGGTCGTGAACGCCGGCAACGCGGCCCGCGCCGTGCCGTCGCTGGCGTTGCTGACCCTCCTCGTCATCCAGCCGTCCATCTCGCTCACCGCGAACGGCTTCCTGGCGTCGTTCCTGGCGCTGTTCGCGCTGGCCGTTCCCCCGATCCTCACCAACGCGTACGTGGGGGTGCGTGAAGTCGACCCCGACGTCCGCTCTGCGGCACGGGGCATGGGCATGACCGCCACGCAGATCCTGTGGCGCGTCGAGGCGCCCCTGGCACTGCCGCTCGTCATGGCGGGGGTGCGGACCGCCGCGGTCGAGGTGGTCGCAACGGCGACCCTGGCCGCCTTCGTCAGCTACGTGGACCTCGGGACGTACATCTTCGCCGGGCTCAACACCCAGAACCACGTGGAGACGTTCTCCGGGGCCCTTCTGGTCGCGATCCTCGCGTTCCTCACGGACACCGTGCTCGCTCTCGTGCAGCTGGCGGTCACTCCGGCGGGACTTCGTCGCAGCGGGCACCTGGCGCGCACACGCGGGGTGGGGGCGGACGCGGTGACCGTCCGCCAGGCGGCCGGCGCCTCGGCTACCTCTTCGGCGTCAGCCTGACTCTTCGGCGTGGCCTGATTTTCCGGCGTCGCTCGAGGCCGTGGCTCAGGTCACACGAGGTGCTTCTGCGCCAGCCATTGCTGCGCGACCGTCGCCGCGTCCTCGTGGTTGACGCTGACCTTGATGTTGAGCTGGGCCAGCTCGTCGGTGGTGAGCTTGGCCGACAGGCCGTTCAGGGCGGTGGCCACGGCCGGGGTGTTGACCGACTTGCGGATCACGGGGATGAGGAAGTCGGCCGGCTGAAGGTGCTTGTCGTCGGTCAGCTGCACGAAGTTGTTCTGGACGATGTTGCCGTCGCTCGAGAAGAGCTCGGCGATCTGGACCTCGTTGTTCTTGAGCGCGGCGACGGTGATGGGGCCCGCCTCGTCGAGTGACGTAAAAGACTTGAAGTGCAGTCCGTAGGTGCTGATCAGCCCCTCTTGGCACAGAGGCCGCTGGGGGCACTCGGGCGGACCGCCCAGGATCAGCTGCGACGCCACCGGCTGCACGCTCGACAGCGTGGTGAGGTGGTACCGGTCGGCGGTGGCATGCGTGACGGCGAACACGTCGGTGTCGAGCGCCGAGGACGCGTTGAGCACGGTGGCCCCCTTGGGCCCGAGAAGGCTCTTGAGCGCGGGGACCGCCGTCGAGGTCTGGGTGGCCGCGGAGGTGTCGTTCATGTTGAGGAACAACAGCAGCGTGCCGGCGTAGTCCGGGTACAGGTCGAGCTGGCCGGCCGCCAGTGCCGGCTCCACCGCCTCGCGGGTCCCCAGGTTGGTGCGCAGCGTCACCTTGGCGCCGGCGTGCTTGAGCACGTCGGCGTACAGGTTCGCCACGATCACCTGCTCCGAGAAGTTGGTGGAGCCGATCGAGATGTTCGGCCCCGAGCTGGCCGCCGGGGTCGACGGTGAGCTGCTGCAGGCCGCGGCCAGCGCGGCGACGGCGAAGCCGGCGACAGCGACACGGGTCGATCGCATCGTGCGTGGCATGGGATCCCGTCCTCACTCCCCATGTGGCCTAGGCGCCCGGGGACCAGGGGAAGTTAGCCCTTCCGGTTCGAGAGGTCGAGTGGGAAACCGGACGGAACAGGGCCGCTGCCCCGGATGTCAGCACGACGTCACGTTGCGCGCGCATTCGTTGACTCGGGGAGTCATGGCCTCGACAATGGCGTGATGGCCAGCTCTGTGCCCTTCGTCTCGCCCAACGGCGGCCCGTCGATCTTCCCCGTGGCGTTGTTGGTGGCGGTGGCCGTGTTCTTCGTTCTCGTCGCCGTCGTCGGGATCTTCGTGGTCGTGGTGGTCGCCAATCGGGGCGACCCCGACCCCACCGGTCGGCGCCCGTTCTCGGTGTACCTCTTCGCGGTGTCGTTCTTCACCATCTTTGCCGTGCTGTTCGGGACCTTCGGCATCGTGCAGTCGGTCGTCCAGCTGATCGGCACGAATTCGGGCGGTAACGGCGCCGCACTGCATCCCCTGGGGGACGCCGTGGCGCGCGGCGCCTCGTTGAGCGGCATCATCACCGGGGTCGCGCTCATCGTGCTCGTCTTCCACCTGCGCCGCGGCGTGGCCATCGCCGGACGCGCCGATCCTCGATTGGGGCCGCTCGGCCGCGTCGCCCAGAGCTATGTCGCGGCGGTGTCGTTCCTGACGATCGTGATCGCGGTGATCGCGCTCGTGTTCGCCCTGTACGAGGTAGTGCGCATCATCGCCCCGGGCGTGTACCAGGTGTCCGGCACGCGCACCCAGACGCTGCGGCCTCTGATTTCGTCCGCGTACCTCGCCCTGGCGGCGCTCGTGATCCTGTTCCTCCATCTGCGCCTCGTGCCGCCCGATATCCGGCGGGGCCGGTGGCGTGCCGCCGAGCCGACCCCACCGACCCCCGCGCCGGCAACCCCGATGGCGCGGGCGGCCGCGCCGCCCGTCGACCCGGCGCCGCCCGCCGCGCCTTCGTCGGTGGTGGCTCCCGTGACCGCGGCGCCCGAACCCCCTGACTCCAGGCCCGGCGTTCCTAGGTCCGACCCGCCCGCGCCCCCGGCCGGACCGGCATCGGGACGTCCCGAGCCACCGCCGTTCACCCCGCCGCGCCCGCCTTTCGACCCCCGGCCGGACCCGCCGGGATTCGGTTCGCCCCCTCCCACCACCTGACCCGCGTCGAGCGGTTCGTGACGGCGTCGCTCCATCTGGCGCGGTCCCAGGTCCACCTGGGGTGGAGCAGGGACCACCCTCCGGTGGCGTCCGTCGCCCCGGGCGCCGAGGTGAGCGTCGACGTCCAGGACGCGTCGGCAGGACAGCTCGGACCGGGATCGACGCGTGACTCGGTTGCCGCGCTCGACTTCGCGCGGGTCAACCCGGTGAGCGGTCCGGTCGTGGTCGAAGGTGCCCGTCCCGGTGATGTGCTCCAGGTCGACATCCTCGAGGTGATCCCGGGCGGCTACGGCTGGACCGCGCTCATCCCCGGCTTCGGACTGCTGGCCGACCGCTTTCCCGACCCTTGGGTGCACGTATGGGAATTCGAACAGGGCGCGGCGGTCTTCACCGATCGCATCCGCGTGCCGATGGCGCCGTTCTGCGGCGTGCTCGGCGTGGCCCCGGCCGAGCCCGGTGTGCACAGCGTGATTCCGCCCCGTCGCGTCGGCGGGAACCTGGACACCCGTCAGCTCGGGCCCGGCGCCACGCTCTATCTCCCCGTCGAAGTCGAGGGGGCGCTGTTCGGGGTGGGCGACACCCACGCCGCCCAGGGAGACGGCGAGGTGTGCGGGACCGCCATCGAGGGGCCCATGTCGGTCACCGTGCGCCTGTCGGTGCGACGGGACCTCGACATCGAGGGGCCCGAGTTCGACGTCACCCGTCCCTTGGAGCGCCCCGCGGCCGCCGCGGCGGGCTATCACGTCACCACGGGCGTGGCCGACGACCTCATGCGTGCCACCCGCCAGGCCGTCGAGCGCATGATCGCCCACCTCGGCCGCCACCGCGGCCTCGACCCGGAGCAGGCGTACGCGTTGTGCTCGGTGGCCGTCGACCTCCGCATAAGCGAGGTCGTCGACGCGCCCAACTGGGTGGTGTCGGCCTTCCTGCCCCAGGATCTGTTCGCCTGAGTCCGAGCCCCGGTCCGAGCTCAGTCCGAGCGGCGGGCGGTGGGTGTAAAGGCGACGGGCATCGACTCGACGCCCACGATGAAGTTGGACACCCGCATCGGGAGCGGCCCGTCGCCCGCTAGGTGGAGGTCCGGCAACCGGTCGAGCAGGCGGTCCACCATGGCGCCGAGCTCGGCGCGCGCCAGGCGGTGGCCCAGGCACAGGTGAGCCCCGAACCCGAACGCCACGTGGTCGTTGGGATGACGGCCGATGTCGAAGCGGTCGGGGTGAGTGAAGATCGTCTCGTCGCGATTGGCCGACGGGTACAGGAGCAGCACGTTCTGGTCAGCCGGGATCTTCTCGCCGTGCATCTCGACGTCGCGCGTCGTGGTGCGGTTCATGTTCTTGATGGGCGACACCCACCGCAGCATCTCCTCCACCGCGGCCGGGAGCAGGCTCCGGTCGGCGCGCAGCGCCTCGAGCTGGTCAGGGTGGCGCAGCAGCGCCTCCATCCCGCCGGTGATGACATGGCGGGTGGTCTCGTCCCCGCCGATGAGGATGAGCAGCGCCTCGTGGACGAGCGTGGCGTCGTCGAGCTTGTCCCCGTCGACCTCGGCCTGGACGAGGATCCCGAGCAGGTCGTCGCTCGCGCCGCTCTGGCGCCGGTCGTCGATGAGGGCGCGCACGTAGCCGTCCCATTCGACGAAGGCCGCCGTCGCCTTGTCGAGGGCGGCGGGATCGGGGGACCCCTGGGACATGAGCATCGTGTCGGACCACTCAAGGAGCTTCGCCCAATCCTCCTGGGCGAAGCCGAGCATGTCGGCGATCATGACGAGGGGCAGGGGGGCGGCGATGTCGGCCACCAGATCGCACGCGCCGGTCTCGCACACCGCGTCGATGATGTCGTCGCACACGTCGCGGATGCGTGTGGCACGCTCCCGCACCGCCTCCGGCGTGAATCCCGCGCTCACCACCCGCCGGCGCCGACGGTGCTCGGGCGCGTCCATGTCGATCATGTGGGGCAGCACCACGCCCGGGCGCGATCCCCCTGCGCTCGAGAACGTCTGGGGGTCCTGGCCGACCGCCTTGACGTCGTCGTAGCGGGTGATGCCCCAGATGTCGTTGCGCTCGTCGTGATAGACGGGCGCGTGGTGCCGCATCCACGTAAAGGCGGGGTACGGATCGCCGGCATAGAACGCGCCGCCCAGCAGGTCGATCGATGGTGGGGCGTCGGGCACGGGGGTCTCCTCTCGAGCCCGGCCATCGTCGCATCCCACCCGCCCGGGCTTCCAGGACAGGGCGAGGGCGCCGACGTGAACGTCAGCGAGGTGGGTTCGGCTGCGGTTGCACGCCCGGGTCGGAGGTCGAGCACGTGCGGTCGGCGGCGACGGGGTCGGACGGGGCGGCGAGCACGGGCGGATGCAGCATGGCGGGGCGCCGGAAGTCGAGGAAGTCGAGGAGCGAGGCGGCGTTGGCGTCGCGCAACGTGAGCGCAGGCAGGTTCCACTTCTGCTCGATGAACGCCAGGATCGACGTGTGGTCGTGCACGACGTTGGTCACCGAGGCGGGGCGCGCCCAGGGTGAGACCACGACGGCGGGCACGCGCAAGCCGTAGGCGTCGTAACCGGCCTGGAAGTCGGTCGGCCCGATGGCGGGCGGGATGCCGTCGGGCGCCAGAGCGGGCGGCGGGGGCACGTGGTCGTAGTAGCCCCCGTGCTCGTCGTACAGCCAGATCAGCAAGGTGCGGCCCCAGGACGGGGAGGCGATGACGGCGTTCACCACCTGGGCGACGAACGCCTCGCCGAACCGGACGTTCTGCGGGTTCTCCTCGTCCTGGCCCTGGGCGCGCACGCTGGTGGGGATCGGCTGTCCCGGCACGAGCCCGCCGATCACGTCGGCCAGACCGAAGTCCGGGTCGACGAGCGACACCGCGGGCAGCCGGCCCGCGGCCGCGTCGGCGTAGAACTGGGTGATCGGGGCGAGGTGGGTCGGGTTGCGCTCGACCGTCGACGGGATGATGGCCGTCTGAGGCAGGTCGGTGAAGTAGTTGGTCCACGACACGCCGTAGGCGTTGAGCCGATCGAAGATCGTGCCGTTCGGCGGGGGTGGGTCGGTGGGGCCCGGGGTGACGGTGTTGACGAGCCCGTAGGCGGTGGCCGCGTGCAGGAAGCGACGGTTCGGGTAGGTCTGGCCCTGCGTCGAGGCGAACCACCGGTTGGCGAGGGCGAAGTTCTTGGCGAGCGAGTAGTAGAAGGGAAGGTCGGCGTCGGTCCAGTACCCCATGGCGACGTCACCGCTGGCGGCGACGAACCCGGTCATCGCCCCACCGGCCACCGCCTTGTGCGTGGCGTTCCACGACTGGTTGGGCTCAGACTCCATCTGGCACGCACTCGGCATGGAGAACGCCCGGATGTACCCGCCGGCTGGGGCGGGGTTGGCGTCGACGGGTCGGCCTCGGGCGTCGAAGTGGAACCCGTCAGCGGCCGGCTTCCCCCGCCGGGACAGAAAGCCGAGGTAGTTGTCGAACGAGTGGTTCTCCATCATCACCACGACGACGTGGTCGATCGGGAACCGGGCATTGGGCGTTCCGGGCGCCACGTTCGGGTACGGCAGGCTGTCGGGCCGGCGCAGGGCGGCCGCCACCGACGCCGTCGCGAGTCGTGAGGACAGCGCGCCCACACCGGCCAGGGCGACACCGGACTTGAGCACGCCGCGGCGGCTGAGTGTGCCGCGGCGCGGCCGTGGAGCACCGTTCATCTCGCCACCACGACCTGTCACCTCCCGCACCCCTCTGCGGGAGGAACTGCTCGTCGGCGCGTTCCTGGCGGACCTTCCGAGCGGCTTCGGACCCCAGGGTCGGCCAACGCACGGTGCTCCGTGAAAGCGGGACCCGTGGCGGTGAAATGGCATAGTGGCCGCCCTGGTCGACGACGCGGGAGGGACCGATGCACGGCGGCTGCGG